>Ga0210407_10000483_pt1 | contig 44929 bp, 42 predicted proteins | sample IncBWC27MmetaG_FD_150860 | JGI IMG/M metagenome (GOLD analysis project Ga0210407, IMG submission 150860) | Forest soil microbial communities from Barre Woods Harvard Forest LTER site, Petersham, Massachusetts, United States - Inc-BW-C-27-M | ecosystem: Environmental > Terrestrial > Soil >...
TGACTGCGCGCATCGGAGACAAGGAAGTTTCCGAGCGGCTGATGGTCCCCGGAAAATCCAAAGCTTCAGTGCGAATCCAGGCGACTGCCATGCCGCAAGAGGTGACCGTGAATGATGGCAGCGTGCCGGAAAGCGATACGAGTAATAATTCGTACAAGGTTGATCCGGCGACTCATTAAAATAGGACGAATGGTTTTGTCATGACCCAAGCCGAACTGCAAAAGCATCTCGACGCCGCTGAAAAAAGTCCGAAGCAGATTGCCGCCGGCGTGTCTGGCCTCCCGGACAAGACTTTGCGTTACAAGCCCGCTCCGGACAAGTGGTGCATCCTAGAAATTCTCGCCCACCTAGCGGACATGGAAATCCTCTACGCCTACCGCATGCGGCAGATGATCGCCGACAAAGAGCCGGTGCTTGCAGTCATTGATCAGGACGACTGGGCGGGGAATCTGGGCTACATGGAAGAGGCTCCCGCGGAGTTGGTCGCGCTCTATGGCCTCAACCGCTATCACACTCTGCAATTGCTGCGCCGCCTGAAACTGGAAGACCTGAAGAAATCCGCTTACCACCCCGAACTCAAGAAAGACGTCACCCTGGAGAAATACGTCGAGATGATGAGCGGGCACGGAGCGAATCATCTGCAACAGATCGAGCGGCTGAAGAAAGAAGCAGGGAAGTCTTAGCCTCGATTCGTGAATCGCACCAACGCCTCCAGCTTCCCCGCCGCCGCCCCCGAGTCAATAGATTTCTCCGCCACCGGCACCGCACCGGCAATGTGTTCCGCTTTTCCCGCCGCCACCAGCGCCGCAGCCGCGTTGAGCAGCACCACATCCCGCCGCGCGGATTTTTCACCGGCCAGGATTCGCCGCACAATCCCGGCATTCTCCGAGGCGTTTCCGCCGGCAAGTTCTTCGAGCGATGCCCGCTTCATCCCAAACTCTTCGGGAGTCACTTCATAGGTGTGCACCGATCCCTCGCGGACTTCAGCAACGCGCGTTGGCCCGGTGATTGTGATCTCGTCCAGCCCGTCGAGTCCGTGCACAACAAACCCCCGATGAATTCCCAAGATGCTCAGCGCCTCGGCGAGCTTTTCTACTAAGTCCAGCGCATAGACGCCGACGACCTGCGCCGACGCTCCCGCCGGATTGGTCAGCGGCCCTAGTAAATTGAAAACCGTACGCAGACGAGTCTCCCGCCGCGCGTTCTGCACGTACTTCGCGGCCGAATGGACCGCCGGCGCGAAAAGAAACGCGAAGCCGACTTCGCTCAGACATGCCGCCACCTGCTCCGGCGAAAGCTGGATGTTGACGCCGAGCGCTTCCATTACGTCCGCGGCGCCGCACTTCACGGTCATGCTCTGGCCGTCGAGTTTCGGGGTAGAGCTGCGGTTGCCGTGCTTGGCGACGAGGACTCCGACGCCCGCCACCACCAACGCGGTTACGGTTGAAATATTAAAAGTACCGGCGGCGTCGCCTCCGGTGCCGCAGGTGTCCACGAGTGCTTCGTGGCCGGTACCGCTGGCGTCGAGGAACGCGTGATTTTTCACCGGAATCGGCGTGGCGGCGGCGCGAATGGCTTCGGCGAAGCCCACGATCTCTTCCACCGTTTCGCCCTTCATGTGCAGGCCGACTAGAAGCGCCGCAATCTGCGAGTCCGTGCATTTTCCGGACAGCACTTCGCCCATGACCGCGCGCGCGTCGTCACGCGAGAGCGATTCGCGGTGGTTCACAATTCGATGCAGGGCTTCAAGGATCATGCGGTGCAAAGATTGTACGGCAAGAAGAAAAACTCGGAGGGAATCCGGTTTTCGTTCGTAAGGCACTGAGAAATCAGGTCAGTGGGCCGCCGCTTGCTGCTGCTTCTCCTGATAGAACTTCTGCAAGACGTAAAACGCCGGCTTCTTCTGCCCGCGGTCGGAGATCAACCCCTTGCGATTAAAGTAGTCCTGAATTCCCGGCAGGGATCGCCGCGGAGAGCGAAAATCCATCAGCACCCACGGCGTCATTCCCGCCAGCTCTGGAATCCGTTCCGCCATGCCGATCTGGCGCTGAAACACGTCCACCTGGTATTCCTCGCTGAACCGGGTTGCAGCGTCTCCATGCAGCCCGTACGGCGCGTCCGCGCCAAATTCGCTGATGATTACCGGCTTCTCCACCGCAAACTTCCACTGCACCCGGTCGGCGTCTTCCGGCTTGCCTTCATACCAGCCGATGTACTCGTTCACTCCGATCACGTCCAGCGACTCCGCCAGCGGATCGTTCATCGTCCGAACATCGCCGGCATGTTCCACACGGTTGAGCGCGGAAGTAATCAGCCGCGTGGAATCCAGTTGCCGCGCATAATCCGCCATCGCTTTCAGAAACGCAGTCCGCTCCGGACTGATCGGCGTTTCATTCGACATGGACCACATCACCACGGCGGCACGGTTCTGGTCGCGCGCAACCGCGTCGCGCAGCTGGGCCTTGGCGTTGTCGAGCGTCACCGGATTCTTCCAATCGATGTCCCAGTAATCCGGGACTTCCTCCCACACCAGAAACCCCATCCGTTCGGCCAGCCGGGCCATCTCTTCGTTATGCGGATAATGCGCCAAGCGCACAAAATTCGCGCCCAACTCCTTCGCCCAGTTCAGGAGCGTAGCGTCGTCTTCGGCTGAGAAGGCCCGCCCACTGCGGAACGGCGCTTCCTCGTGCAGGCAAATCCCGCGCAGAAAAATCGGCTTGCCGTTCAGCAGGATTTGCGTTCCGCGGACTTCGATGGTGCGAAATCCAATGTCATCACTGACGCTGTCGCCCCCTCCGGAAACAACGACGCGATAAAGTTTGGGATTTTCCGGCGACCACAGTTCCGGCTTCGCTGGAAAGCTGAACGCAGCTCTTCCCGACGCGTCGACCGTCGCTGTTTGCTTCACGTGAAGCTCAGGAATCTCAATCGTGACCGCATCCTTATCCAGCGGCCCGTTGACTTTCACCCAGCCTTCTATGTGTGAGCCGTCCTTGGCAAGATGCACCGCGTAGTTCTCGATGAACGTTTCCGGCACCTCGATCAACTGCACGCCGCGCGTCAGTCCGCCATAGTTCCACCAATCGGTACGCAGGCCCGGAACGCCATCCGCGCGCCGGGTGTTGTCCACTTCCACTACCACGCTGTTTTCGCCGTCGGCGATCTTGTCCGTGACTGCAAAGTCGAAGGGCGTGAACCCGCCTTCGTGTTCGCCGAGTTTGATCCCATTCAGCCAGACTCGCGCCTGATAATTCGCCGCCCCAAAATAAAGAAAAGTACGGGTGTGCTCCTTCTTCTGATAAGAAAAATATCGCTGATACCAGATCACGCCTTCGTAGAGCAGCAATGACTCCCGCTGGGTGTTCCAGTCCCCCGGTACCTTCAATTTGGGCGAGCGGTCAAAATCGTATTCGACCATGTCGCTCTTTGTCTTCGGCTTGGCATTCTCGTAGAAGCGGCTTCCCAGGCCGCTTTCGTAGGGATCGATGATGCTGTTCCAGGTCCCATCCAGGCTGATCGCGGTGCGTCCGCCAACGTTCGCGATCAATGGCGATGCAAGGGAGGAAGCAACTGGCGAAGCGTTCGCCTGCGCGAAGGAGGGAGCAGGTGTTAGAAGGCATTCCAGAAAACACAGCAGAAAGAATCCGCCAACCATCGCTCTCTTCATTCAATTTTCCTTGGTAGCTGTTGCCGACCGCTCAGACTCTAGGGCCCGGTCACAACAAAAATCGGGTTCTGCGGAGGCAGCACCGAGCCGCTGCCGTTCTGGCCGGAGGCCGTGACTCCCGCCGGGTTTGCCGCCGTGAAGGATCCCGCGCCCAGGCTGGAGACAACGAAGTCCCCATTGTTCCCACTGTCCAGCATTCCGGTGATGAACACGCTCATTCCCACCTGCAAGCCCGGGCCGCTCGGCGGCGGGGTGTAGTTATAGGTGGTTGCGCCGCTCGAGAAAGTCGCTCCCGAAATGCTCACCTGTATCGGAGGAAACGAACTCAGCGGCGCGCTGAGGGATGCGGTGAAAACGTCCGCAGCGTGAGGAGGCGTCGCCAGATTGTCCGCAAAGGTGTCGATCACCGCTATGCTGCCGGCATCGCACTGCGCAACGTAGACTTTGAAGTTGGAGGTGGTGCCTCCGCCGGAAGCGGCCACGAAGGCACGGAAGCGAGCATAGCCCGGCGTCCACGGAGCAGCTGACACGGGGCCGGTCTGCGGCCCGCAGTCGGCTGCATTCGTCATGTCCACAGGCACGCCGGTGCTGATCGGAATCACTTTGCTGACGCGGTTACTTCCCGTGTTGATCACTTCCACCTGCGTGTTTACGCAGGGAAACGGAACCAGCAGAGGACTTGTGCAGGTGGCCAACTGATAGCTGGCAACATAAGCTCGCGAGCCATCTCCGATTCCGGTCACCGAGGCCGGGGAGCATAGAGTCGGGCACGGGGCATTCGGGCCCAAGGCTAGATTAATTACGTTCAAGACTGTGGGCGGGTTTGGGTCGGTGGCCGTGCTCAGAATCGCAACCGTGCCGTTCGACGGATTGGTCACATAGAGCCGCTGCACCACTGGGTCGTACGCCATGAAGTTTGATCCCGCGCCGGCGGAAGTCGACGTTCCCGTTACTGCATCCGTAAGCGTGTCGATTTCATAAATGGTGCCACTGTTATCCAGCAGGTAGATTTTTGCGTTGTCCGGCCGCGCCACTGCCCACACTGGGGTTGAACCAACCGGGATGGTTTTTGCAACGCTGAAGCCCGCGATGTTGATGCTGGTCACGCTCCCCGACCCTTGATTGGCCACATAAAGCTTCTGCGCGTTGGGCATCTCCGCCAGCGCAACCGGTTGATTGCCTACGGCGACTGTACCGGTCACCACATCCGAGGTGGCGTTGATGGCGGAAACCGTGCCGTTGCCGTAATTCGCCACGTACATGTTTCCGTTTTCCGTACTATTCAGGAAAACGGGCTGCGACCCGGCCGGCAAGCTGAGCGTACCGACCAACGTAGGAGAACCCACGAAGTTGACCGAAACCGTGTCTTCGAGAAAATTGGCTACATAGAGCTTGTTCCCGTTCGGGGTCAAAGCGGCATGCACCGGCCCCATCCCGGTGTTAAAAACTCCCGAATAGGTGTCGCCGGAGACATCAATGCGGCTGGCCGAACCGGGATTGGCCTGGCAGGGCGGCAGCAGGCCGGAAGGCGAACACGATCCACCCACTTGGGTGTCGGACCCATTTGCAGTCACGGAGATCACGTAGTGTAAAGCGCCAGGGTTGGGCGGAGGAGGCAGAAGCGGCTCCACCACTGGCCGGTAGTTCTCGTTGCACGCCATTTCCAGCGCGCCCAGAAAAAGCACCACCACGGCCCGGCGCAAGCGTCCGCTGCGCAGCCCGCCAGTCGTTATTCCGACTTTTATCTTTTGAAAAACAGAAATCATAAATCTCGAGAACCTTCAGGAGTCAACCAGGGTTGTTCATTCTACAAGTCGGTCATTTTACAAAGCTGTTCGTCTTGGAGGATTGTTCATTCTAATGGCTGATGATGATCTGCGCCACCGGAGACAGAAATTTCCTGGGGAGGCGCTCAGCAAGGTAGGAAGCCAAAACCGGGGCGGGAGTTGTAAGGTCGCCCGGTTTGAAGTCGTCATCTCGACGCCGTTTGGCGATGTTTGTCTCTGAATCTCTATCTCTTGGCGCGTTTGCCAACCGATGCCGCATCCACCGGAGCCGCCGGCTTCTTCCGGCCCTCCATCTGCACTAGGCTGGCTTTGAGCGCAGCCATCAGGTCCACCACCGGGGCGAGTTTCTTGGGCTGCTCAACTTCCGCAACCTCGCCGCCCTCCAGTTTGGTCTGGATCAGCTTCTTCAGGTTTTCCTGGAAGTCGTCGTGGAATTTTTCCGGCTCCCATTTGGCCGCGAGGGCTTCGATCAACTGGTGCGCGACTTTTACTTCCGAATCCTTCAACTCCACGTCCGGCGCGCCGAAACCCTCTACCTTCTTTACTTCCTCTTCGTAATACATCGTATGCAGCATCATCCCGCCCTCATGCGGGCGCAGGAACACCGTGTACTCGCGATTGTGCATCGTCAGTTTGGCGATCGCGACATATTCACTTTCTTCCAGTGCCTTGGTGAGCAGTGCATACGGCCGCCGGCCGGCTTCCTCAGGCAGCAGGTAATAAGAGGACTCGAAGTACACAGGATCCACTTCGCCGGCCTTCACGAATTCCAGAATCTCCATGGTCTTGGCGGTCTTGGGCTCGATCTTCTTAATCTCTTCGGGATCGATGACCACGTACTCGTCCTTGCGATACTCGAATCCCTTGACGATCTCGCTGCGTTCGACTACGCGATTGTCCGCCGGGCAATAGTATTGTTGCTTGACCCGCTGCAGATCATCGCGGTGCAGCATGTTGAAGGAAATGCCCGAACTGCGAGCGCCGGAGAAAAGCCGTATCGGCATTGAGATCAAGCCGAAGGTAAGATATCCAGACCAGACGGAGGCCGCCATAGTTCACCCTTATTAATCAGTTAGAGCGCGCCAGAGCGCTCAGGGTAGCCAGTTTAGACGATAATCAGCAGTTTTTTGCACCGGATTTTGTGCAGTTATCGAAACTGGAAGCTAGCTATGTGGGTATGAGCTTGAAGGCACAACTAGGGCTGGTGTTTATAGCTTTGGTTCGTGCCTGGACGCCGCGGATCGAAATCGATAACCGACGGTTATCTATTTAAAATGAACTACTTAGCAGACTTTGCGTGGTCGGTGCTAATCCAGCCAGCGGCAAAACTCTGGGTTCCGGCCCTTATTTCCATCGTTTTCGCAGGTTTTGGCCGGGTAGTTCGCGGAGTGACCACCAGCGGCGCGGCGGCCGGAGCCCTGGTTTGCTTTGTGCTCCTTATCGGTGCCGGGCCGAGTGGGTTAATCGCTCTGTTTGCTGTCTTTCTCCTTACCTGGGCAGCGACCCGCATCGGCTATGCGCGCAAGCAAAGTCTTGGAACGGCAGAGCGGCGGGCGGGAAGAAACGCGGCGCAGGTCTTCGCCAACCTCGGCGTGGCGTGCGTCTGTGCTGGGATTTATGCGATTGGATGGCGCGATTCGCGAATGCTGATTGCCCTAATCGCGGCCTTGGCCGAGGCTGCGGCGGACACCGTTTCCAGCGAGATCGGCCAGGCTGTCGGCGGGGTTCCTCGGTTGGTGACAAACTGGAAGCCCGTCCCCGCCGGAACCGATGGCGCGATCACGCTCGCGGGCACTGCTGCTGGAGTTGCAGCCGCGAGCGCGGTCAGCCTCAGTGGCGTCGTTGGATCTGGACTTGGATGGCGCTCCGCCCCCATTTGCGCCGCTGCGGCCATCGTAGGCATGATTGCCGATAGTTTTCTCGGAGCAACCCTGGAACGCCGTGGCTTCCTGGACAACAACGCGGTGAATTTCTCTTCCACCGCGATCGCCGCGATGATTGCTTTCGCTATGTCATAAAAAATCCTGCGGCTCCAGATAAAATCTCCTCATCTATCATCAACCCAGGAGAAACCCATGACTGACCCGCGCTTCCCCATCGGAAAATTCCACTACGATGGCCCTCCCAGCGAAGCCCAGCGCTCCGAACTCATCGCCAACATCGAGCAAACTCCGGCCGCGCTGCGAGCCGCCGTGAAAGGACTATCCCCGCAGCAGCTCGATACCCCCTACCGCGAAGGCGGATGGACCGTGCGCCAGCTCGCGCACCATGTGCCCGACAGCCACATGAACGCCTATGTTCGATATAAGCTCGCGCTCACCGAGGACGACCCGACGATCAAGCCTTACGCCGAAGACCGCTGGGCGCAGCTCGGCGACTCGCAATCGACGCCGGTGGAGGTCTCCCTCACGCTGCTCGATTCGTTGCACGGCCGCTGGGTGCAGCTGCTGCGATCCCTGAAACCCGAGGACTGGAAGCGGACTTTCAAGCATCCCGAGCGTGGCTCGGTGTCGCTGGAACACAACCTTGCTATGTATTCGTGGCACGGAAAGCATCACGTGGCGCACGTCACCGAGCTCAGAAAGAAGATGGGCTGGTAAGATCCGCCCCCGCAGATGCTCGCATGAAGCGCAGATCTTCACTTCGTTATGTGCGCAGCTCGGAAAGCATTGAAGGGGGTTCCAGGTACTCCGTTCTCACTTGGTGTCTATCCTCAAAGTCCGCTTTGCACAGGTAGTGAAGCGGAACAACGCGGAAAACACCAGCGCTAACAGAAAATCTAGCACCATCCAGGTCTGACAGCGGTTTGCAACATGAAGCACAGCGAATATCCATCGGGGCTCTCCTTAACCCTATTAAACCTAGATGCCCGAGCCCCCGGCGCTCTGTCCATCTGAGCTAAAGAGCGGTGACGGTTTGACGTTTGCTCCGGCAAGACTCGAACTTGCGACCCCGGGTGAGTGGCTTGGCATCTATTCCTATTAAACTATCGAGAGGAAAATTGGCAGTGGGGGACGTTCACGCTCAGATCCCCGCTCGCCACAGCAGATAACTCGCACTCTCCCTTAGCAACGCCGTCCCCCGCTGCCACACTGATTTCGGCCGCGAGTCGGGGCGCGGCGCCACAAAGACCTGCACGCCCTCATGCTCCAGCAGCTTGCGAATGCGGAAAACGTGATAGGCATCGCTCACCGCTAGGCAACTTCGCATGTGATTGGCGCGCATGATCACTGCGACTCGCTCCGCTGACTCTGCCGTGTCGGAAGCCTGTGTTTCGGCGATCAGCGCCGATTCCGGCACTCCCCGGTGCATCAGATAATCGCGCCCGACGCCGCCTTCGCTGAAGGTCGGGTCGGCGGCGGAGCCTCCAGTAGTGATCACGACCGGCGCTAGCCCTCTGCGAAACAATTCATTCGCATGTTCCAACCGCGCACGGAGTACCGGTGAGGGCCGGCCGTCATATTCGGCCGCGCCAAAAACAACGATGGCGTCGGCTGGGTGTAATTGCTGCTGTCGGGAATCGTGAACGATGGCGTGAACTACTGTGACTACAGCCGCCGCAAGCAGAACGACTGCGATGACTGCGGTCCAGAAAAGGGTTCGCCTGCGGATGGCCGTCACCCCTTCGCGAAGAATTCCGAAATTTCCTGCGCCGAGATTGCGCCCTCGCGCAGAATCCGCCAGCGGGCTTCTTCGTCGGTGAGATCAATGATGGTGGAGGCGATTTCGCGCGGTGATGCGCCGCCGTCTACGATGATCGGAATTCGCTCGCCCAACTGCTCGTGCACTTCTTCCGCGCTGGTGCATTCGGATTCCCCGCTCAGGTTGGCGGAAGTCGCGGTGATCGGGATTCCCGCCGCCTGCACTACGGCAAGCGGAATCTTGGCGTTCGGCACTCGCAGCGCAACGTTCCCGGTATTGGCCGTTACTTTCAACGGTAGCCGCGACGCCGCCTTCACAATAATGGTCAGCGGTCCGGGCCAGAATTTCGTCGCAAGCGCGTGAAATTCCTCGGGCAGCGGCCGGGCCAGTTCTTCCGCCTGGTCCACGTCTCCGATCAGCAACGACAGCGGTTTGTGCCGCGACCGCGATTTGATTTCATACACTCGCTCCACGGCCCGCAGATTGAATGGATCCGCGGCCAGCCCGTAGAACGTATCCGTCGGCATGCCGAGCACTTCACCGGCGCGAATCTGATCGGCCGCATACCGGATGAGCGAAATCTCCGGCGCCTCGCTATTGATTTTTAATATTTCGACCCGCACCTGTATCTCCGGAATCCCTTGGGTTTGAGACAGTTAAGATACCACGACCGTGCTCCCGCCCAACCTGTGATTTCGCGCTCGCGTATGATTCTGGGTAGGGATTGTTCGCCTGATGCCAACCACTCACACCGACACCGGACGCCTGCGCCGCATCGAAGGCCGCCACAACTCGCTGGTGAAAGAACTGCGCCAGGCCTTTGACCGGGGCGAACTAACTTCGGCCGGGGAGTGCGCAGTCGAAGGCTTTCGCATTATTGAAGAGGTTGTCCGCAGCGGACTTCGCTTTCGCGCCGTCTTCTTCAGCGAACTGGCCCAAGCCCGGACTTCGCGTCTGCTGCCGCAGATCGGCGCACACGTAGAAACTCTGCTCCTGCCGGACAAGCTATTCCGCAGCGTCGTTCCCAGTGAAACTCCGCAAGGCGTCGCCGCCCTGGTCACCGTCAAGAAATTCTCCCTAAAGGACGTTCTCGACCACACCGCCCCCGGCCCTCTACTGGTAATCGCTGGAGTGCAAGATCCCGGGAACCTGGGCACGATTTTGCGGTCGGCAGAAGCCTTCGGAGCAAAAGCCGTCCTGCTCGGCGACAGTACCGTGAGCGCCTACAACACAAAAGTAGTTCGCGCTTCCGCTGGATCAGTTTTCCGGATCATGCTGTCGAAAGTTGAATTGACCGAGGCCATCGCGCAGTTTCGCGCCCGCGGCATCCGCATGCTGGCTACTTCGTCTCATAAAGGAGTCCCGCTGCCGGAAGCGAACCTGCTCGGCCAAGTAGCAGTATTCGTGGGCAATGAGGGTGCTGGGCTGGACAAGAAATTACTGTCGCAGATGGATGAGCTGATCACGATTCCGCATTCGCCGCGCGTGGAGTCCCTGAATGCGGGTGTGGCGGCTAGCGTTGTGCTGTATGAAATCTCCAGGCAGAACTGACGCGAGTCTATTTAAGGCGGCGCAGCCCGGTGCTCAGTGACCCGCGCCCGCAGCTTTGGCTTCCAGAGAGGCGTTATAGCGCAGCGCGATGTTCATGTAGACGCTGCCACTGGGAGTTTCAAAGCACATGACCAGTGCTTCGGTATCCTCGGTGTTCTGCGGCCCGTGCTCGGAGGTATGCAGTTCCGGAGGATGGACGCGGAAATGAAATCCCTGATCGTTAAGCGTGGCCACGGCGTTGCCAATGACCTGGTTGGCCAGCTCGCACACAGCTTCCCGCACCAGATCGTCCGACTCAGGCAGTTCGGTGCCCGCGAAATGGCTGGCCACGATCGCCGCGGTCTTGGGAGCGAGATCGAACACTACTCGTCCTTCGATGTCGCCGGTTAGCAGGATCACGGCCGCGACGCCCTTACGGTGGTAGGCTTCGCCCTCCATGCTGAGGTTGTCAATCGCCATCGGCGACTTGAGGCCCTGCGACAATACGGCGTCGGCCGCGTTGATGAAGGGCTGGATCAATTCCATTTTCATTTTCAGTCCCCTGCGCCGGCGGCGTTCGCAACGCTCCCATCTTCTCCGAGCACGTACTTGATGACTTCGTAAAGAACTTCCGGCTTCACGGGCTTCTGTACGAAGTGACGTGCTCCCCGCTGCAGCGCCGCCACAATGTTCTCCTGATAGCCCACGGAGGACACCATGACCACGCGCGCGTCGGGGTGCTTTTGCACGATTTTTTCCGCCGACTCAATGCCCTCCATCTGCGGCATGGTGATGTCCATGAGCACGATGTCGGGTTTGATGCGGTCGTATTCGGTGATGGCGGTCAGCCCATCTCCCGCCTCGCCCGCGACTTGGCCGCCAAAGCCCTCGATGATCCGGCCCAGGTTTTTGCGTGCGAAGACCGAGTCGTCGACGATCAGGTAACGGACTGGCTGCCCGTCCTTGCTTCGCTTGATTGCTGCAAACTGCTCCATATTGTTCTCCTTCTGCATCTCTGCCACGATTCGATCTTTGCCCAGCCGATCTTTACTCAGTCGATCTGTACTCGGCCGATCTTTACTCGACTCAACCGATCCTTACTCAACCAATCTCCGTCCCTACCTTGTCATACCCCGGCGTTCTCGAACACACCGGGAACCCCAAGAATCAACTCTGGCCGGCGCCCGCCGCCTGGTCGGCGGAGAGATCGCGGCCGGGCCGGCACTGCGCTTGTAGCGTGCCGGCAAGCGCTTCCAGCTCCACCACCCGCATGGCGTGACCGCGCTCGATGGCCACCTTCGGCATCCCGAAAACCACGCAGGATTGTTCTCCCTGCGCGATCGTCATTCCGCCTGCCGCTTTGATCAGACCCAGCCCGCGCGCCCCGTCTTCGCCCATTCCCGTCATCAGGACGCCTAACACTTGCTCGCCGAATTGCTCTGCTGCGCTCTGGAACATTACATCGGCAGACGGGCGATGTCCGTTGACCGGCGAATCTTCGTTCAAAACTGCCACGTTTCCCAGCGGCATGCGCTTTACCTTGAGATGCCGGTTGCCCGGGCAGATCAGCACCCTTCCGGCCAGCAGCAGGTCGCCGGATTGCGCTTCTTTCACATGCAGCGCGCAGCATTCATCCAGTCTGCGGGCAAACATGTCGGTGAAACCTTCCGGCATGTGCTGCACCACTACGATGCTGCCAGGAAAATCCGCCGGCAATTGCGCCAGCAGATACTGCAACGCCTGAGGTCCTCCCGTCGAGAGCGCAATGGCCACGATCCTGGTGGGAGTCTTTTTTGTCCCGGGCTTTCCCTTCGGCTGCGGCGCTGGAGTCTCAAAATCCGCGTTCGCCCGAATCGGAATTCCCCGGCTCTGGGCCGCCGCCTTGATTTTCGAAATCAGTTCCATGGTCACGGCCTGCATGTGCATGGATCCTTCGCCCGGTTTGGCGACAAAATCAAACGCGCCCATGGAAAGCGCCTTTAAGGTTACCGAGGCTCCCTTCGTACTATGCGAGCTGACCACGATGACCGGAATCCGGTGCCGCCGCATGATCTCTTTCAGCATGTCCAGGCCGCCCATGCCCGGCATTTCGAGGTCGAGGGTGATGACCTGCGGCTTCAGTTCCTCGATCTTCTTCAGCCCGAAATTCCCATCCATCGCGGTGCCCACGACCTGGATGGAGCTGTCGGTTTCCAAAATCTGCGGGATGAGCTTGCGCATCAGCGCCGAATCATCCACCACTAGCACTCGTATAGAAGGCGCGCTCATGGCTGCACCTCCGCCAACAGTGACCCGGCCGGCCGGGTCAAGCGGTCTGCCTCGGCCAGCAGAACGCCGGAATGCGACGCGTCTCTGGTGCGGGTGAAACGCTCCACCACTGCCGCTAGGTTCATGATCAGCACCACGCGACCGTCGCCGAGAATGGACGCGCCGCTGACCAGGTCGGTCGCGATCGTCTGATCGTCGAGCGACTTGATGACCAACTCTTCCTCGCCTTCCAGCATGTCCACCATCAGTCCCATCTTGCGGTCGTTGTAATGAATGACCAGAATGAAGATCTTTCCGCGGCGTTCGTCCGTCGCCCCGCTGGATTTCTTTCCCAGACGCATCAGCGGCAGCGCCTGTCCGCGAAGCTGCATCACTTCCCAGGAATCAACTTGATGGAGATCGGATTCCCACGCCCGCGCGATCTCGGACACCGAATTCAATGGAATTGCGTACAGCCGGCGCTCGACCCGGAACAGCAGCGCCTTAATGATGGCCAAGGTTAGCGGCAGCTTCAGCCGGAAGCGTGTCCCCTGGCCGGGATGGGTTTCCAATTCCACGGTGCCTTTCAGCCGATGCAGCACGCTGCGCACCACGTCGAGTCCCACGCCACGGCCCGAAATTTCCGTGATTTCGTCGGCCGTGCTGAACCCCGGCCGGAAAATCAAATCCAGTAATTCGGGCGTTGACATGCGTCCCGCGGCCTCCGCTGTGACCACACCGGTCGCAATCGCCTTGGCCTTGATCTTTTCCGTATCAATCCCGCGCCCGTCATCGCTGACTTCCACGATCAACTGGTTGGCCTGATGACAAGCATTGAGGGTGATCTTCCCCGTGGCCGGCTTGCCTGCGCGCTCCCGCTCCGCCGGACTTTCCAGTCCGTGGCTCACCGCGTTGCGCACAATGTGGGTCAGCGGCTCGGCGATTGCATCGAGCAAACTCTTGTCCAAGTCCGTGTCTTGTCCACCGAGAACGAGTTCAACCTGCTTGTCGCAGCGTTGCGCCGCGTCCCTCACAATGCGCGGAAAACGCCGGAATAACTGTTCCACCGGGACCATGCGGATTTTCATCACCGAGCGTTGCAGATCGTTGAGTACCCGTGCCTGGAAGCCCATGGCATCGCCGAAGCGGGCGCGCAGCGCATCTTTCGGCGAAACCCGCGCGTATTCCTGCATCACCTGCTGCAACATCGACTTTCCGATGATGAGTTCACCCACCAGGTTCAGCACATTGTCGATTTTTCCCGCATCCACGCGCAACATGGTTTCGCCCACAGCTCCTCGTGGGCCAGTCGCGCCCGTTCCAGAGGCTGTCGTGGCTGGCTCGAGTTGCTCTTCTCCCGCCGTGAACTCAGGTTTCAGCTCGAGTTCGGCAGGGAAGGTTTCCGGCATTTCGAAAACTGCCGCGAAACACTCGGCCTCCCGAATCACGGTCGGGATACGGCATTTCGCAATCAGGTCGTTCTCCGGCTGCGACGTCGCCACCAGCAGATCGAGTTTCTTGATATTCACGGTCGAGCCCGCCTGCGGCCGCGCGCCCAGAATCTGCGCCACCGCGCCCAGGGCATTGGTTACCAGTTGCCGGGCTGCGATCGGCATGCTGCACATGGGGTCGATTAGCGCGACGATGTGGAATACTTTCTTGCCTTCCGCTTGCGCGGACTGCCCCGCGAGTCTCTCGTATTCCGTCCAAACTACCTGCTGCGCTTCGGCGATTGGTTTCTTGGCCGAGCGCGATTTCCTGGCTCCGCTGCCGGAGCGCTTCTCCGCACCTGATGCCAACTGCTGCACCATTTGCTTCAGCGGCCAGGTCTCAGGCAAGGGGCTTTCCTGGCGGTAGGCGACCAGCATGGCGCCGAAAGTATCAGCGGCAGTGAATCCCAATTCGGCCAGCGACACTTTCGTGGCGGCCACTACCTCCGCCGCCAAAGCGTCCTCCAGCATATGCGCGAGTTCGCTCAACTCCTGGAAGCCGCACGCCGCCGCGTCTCCCTTCAGGGTATGCACGGTGCGCCGGATGCTGCGGATAGTTTCCGCGTCCTTCGGCGCCTTCTCCAGCTTCAAGGCATCGTCGTTCAGGGCCTGCAGAAGTTCCTGCGCGGTCTCGAAAAAGAGTTCCCGCAGTTCGCCGCCGCGCTCATCAGAAAACAGGGTCACGGCGCCACCTCATTCCGCTTATAGGCGGTACCGCTTTCGTGGTACACCATGCTGAATTTGTCGGTCAGGCCCAGCAGGCTTTCCGCGTGACCCACCAGCAGATACCCTCCCGGACTCAAGCAGCGGTAGAACTTTTCCACCAGCCGGCGCTGCTCGGCCTCGTCGAAATACATCATCACGTTGCGGCAGAAGATAATGTCGTTGGATTGCGGCAGGAACTCCGTCTTCAAATTATGAAAATCGAAATGCACCACTTCCTTGATCGCCTTCTTGACCGCGTAGCGCTCGCCCACTTTGTCGAAATAGCGGAGCCGGTAGTTGTAATCCACGGAGGACATCTGGTGCTCGCTGTACATGCCCTCTTGTCCGGCGCGCAAGACGGAGTAGTTAATGTCGCTGGCCGGGATTTCTACTCTCCACGGCGGCGGAACCAGCGGCTTCGGCCACACCTGATCCTTGGAACTGGGCATCCGCAGTTGGTGATAGGCCAGTGCGTCGGCCACCAGCATGGCGATGGTGTAAGGCTCCTGCCCGGTCGAACAGCCCGCGCTCCAGATGCGCACCTGGTAGTCACGCCGTTCCTGCTTCCCGGAAATGATCTCGCTCAGAATGTGTTTGTGGAATAGGTCGAGTTGCGCCCGGTTCCGGAAGAAGCTGGTCTCGTTGACGGTCAGGTTTTCGACCAGGCGGACCATTTCCTGCTTGCCGGCGTCGCTGATCAGCAGCCGGTAATAGCTGTAAAAAGAATCCATGCGGCACTCGCGCAGGCGCCGCTGCAGGCGGTCTTGCAGGAAATGTGTCCGCCGGGCGTCGAAATACATGCCGCATTCCTGGTACACCAGGGCCTGCAGCAACCGCATTTCGGCGTCGCTGAGTTGGATGGCCAGAGCTGGAGAACTCATGAGCTTCCTTTTTTCCGCTTACTTCGCTGCCGCAGCCCGCGCGGTCCCAGCCGCTGACTCTGTTCTATCCTCGGACGCCGCAGAAAACTTCTGCGCCGCGCCCATATCCAACACACGCGTCATATCCAGCAGGACGATCAGGCGTCCTTTATATTTGCCCAGTCCGGTCACACAATTCTGGCGCCCTTCCTGAAGGGTCGTGGGAGACGGCTCCACATCGGAAGCCGGAATTTTCAGGACTTCTGTGGCAGAATCCACAATCAGACCCGCCAGCCTGCCCCTGTGCTCCACGACCAGAATCCGGTTTCGCCGGCTGGTGGTCACTTTCTTTTCCCCCAGCCGCTTGCGTAGATCAATCACCGAAACAATCTTTCCCCGCAGATTGATGACCCCTTCCATGTAATCCGGAGCATCCGGCACGGCGGTAATTTCCGGCACCCGCACAATCTCGTGCAGCGAGGTAATGGGCACGCCGTAGGTTTCGCGGCCTACTTCAAAGCCCACAATGTGGAGCTCGCGACCAATATTGGACTCTGCCTTCATGACCGCGATCCTGCCGCGGCCCGTGCCGACCGGCGTCCCCGTTCTTCCCGGAAATCGCTTTCGTGTCCGATGCCGAAGCTGTTCATCGAATCCAGCAGATCGCGCGACATCTTCGACATCTGTTCCGCCGATGCCGCCAGTTCGGTCGAACCCGAAGTCGTCTGCTGCACCAGTTCCCGCATCCGCTCCATCGCTTTCACCACCGCGTGCGCTCCCGACGCCTGTTCTTCCACCGCCGAATTGATCTCGTGCGTGATCTCATTCAGCCGCGTGGTAGCCCGCGCAATTTGCGTAGAACCATGCGATTGCTCGTTGGTCGCCGCCCCGATTTCCTGCGCGAACTTGTACACCTCGGTGACAACGTTCGAAATCTTGCGCAGCGCGGTATTCAATTCCTGTCCCAGATCCAGGCCTTCATTCACAATGCTGGTGCTCTGGTCCATGTTTTCGACTGCTTTTCGCGCTTCTTTCTGAATGCTCTGAATCAGCTCGGAAATTTCTTTGGTGGACTGCGCCGACTTCTCCGCCAGCTTACGTACTTCATCGGCAACCACGGCAAATCCAAGACCATGTTCCCCGGCCCGCGCCGCTTCAATGGCCGCGTTCAGAGCCAGCAAGTTGGTTTGCTCGGCAAGGTCGTCAATCACCTCAATGATTTTGCCGATGTCATCCGCCCGCTGCCCCAGCGCCCCGATAATCTGTCCCGAGGAGCCAATCGTGTTGTTGATCTTGTTCAGGCCTTCAGTGGCCTTTTCCATGGTGGTGATGCCGCTGTGCACTTCTTCGCGAGAGCGATTCGAAATATCGAGCAGCACTTTGGCCGTGTCCGCTACGCGCTGGATCGAAGCCACCATCTCGTCGATCGATGCCGAAGTCTCACTCACGCTCGACGCCTGCACCTGCGTGCTCTTCACCATGTTCTGCACATTGACGCTCATTTCGTGCATGGTGCTGGTGACTTCATCGATCGCCGAGGAAGTCTGCAGGCTGATCTTCGCGGATTCGTCAGAAGCCCCCGCGACTTGCGTGGAGGCGCTGGCTACTTGCGAAGATGCATCTTGCACATTGCGTACCAGCCCGCGCAGGCCTTCGACCATCTGCGCGAAGGCGTTGCCCAGCGTGTCGTTCGCCGATCGCGGTTTCACTTCGACGGTGAGATTGCCGCCGGCAATGGCTTCCGATACCGTGGCCATCTCCTTGAGATAGGTCACCATGCGACCAAAAGTCCGACCTAGTTGCCCGATTTCGTCATCGCGCTGAATATCAATCTGGTGGTCCAGGTCGCCGGAGTCGCCAATCTGCTGTGCGACTTGCATCAACTCCGAGAGTGGCTTGGTAATGGAGTTCGCCGTCCGGTAGGCGATGGCAATTCCCAGCGCCAAAGCGATGACGGTGCTCAACGATGCAATAAGAATCGTCCATCTGCCCGCACCCTTATCGGTCTCACGCCGGTCATCCACCACGTGCTTGGTTTCATGATCGACAACACTCAGAGAGTCGGTCGAGGTCTTCACCCAAGCGGAGGCATCCTTTTGCAGATAGTAGATCTGTAAATCCGCCACCGTCGCATTGCCCGCATCCACTTCCCGGCGCTTCTGCAGCATCGGCTGGGCAAACTCGGCAACCCATGCGCTCTCATTTTTCTGCACACTGTCCAAAGCCGAACGTTGCTGGTCGCTGATCGCCGTCTTCTGGGCGATCTGCAGGGATTCATTCAACTCGCGGATGCCGTCGTTCATGTGGTCCACTTCCCGGCTGTCTCCGCTCAACAAGTAGTTGCTCAGATAGAGGCGGTTCTGCATCATCTGGGAGCCGATCTTGTTGGTGTTTTCCTGCATCTCCAGCGCCTGCGAAGCCGCAGTTTTTGCGCTTTGCTCCCGCTCCACTGCGATCAGGTTCACCAGGAACAAAACGATGACCATGGCCAGGACCGCGCCAAAATTGATGTAGAGTTTCTTGCTGATCGACATAGCCTCTCCCCGCATCTCGAAGTCTTACCCGCGCTGCTTAGTTGCCTGGGTCAAAGTGGAACTCCACCGTTCCCGTGCTTTCGGCGCTGGCGGTTTCGAATCTCCATTTTTTCACCGCATCCACTGCTGCGTTCACAAGAATCGGGTGACCACCGATTACTTTGGTTTCTTTCACATCGCCGTTCGGCGCGACCACCAACTGCAACTTCACGTTGCCGGAGAGACCCATCTTGCGCGCGATCTCGGGATAAACCGGCTGAACTTTGCTTTTTAGTTTGCGGTCGATCTTGTCCTGCGCCAGGCCCGCAGGCGCAAGACTTCCGCTCGCTGTGATCAAAACCAGAAAAGACAACACCGCAATTCGCACACTTCGACTTATTGTCAGCATGGACACAAGTCCCCCTCGGAGTAATATGCCTTTACTTGAGTGCAAAGCTGTCTCCATCAGCAATAACGTTCTTTCAGAAGTATGCAAGCCATTGTTTGTGAATCACTTGCAGCAGATTAGCCGACCTTAATATGCTGCCGAAATAACGGCGGCGTCGTCTCAGAGATGAGCAATTTGTCTCAGGACGATACATTTCTCAGCTATGGCAAAGCGGATTCCCGCTTCTGCTGGATGGGCTTTTCCCTTGACTCAAATTGAGATTGCAGATTAGAGTCCTATTAATTCAATAACTTGTGGCTCGGCGAACCTAGCCGAAAAAGGTGCGAGGAAGGGGCCCCTGACTACCGGATCCGAACAGATCTTTCGAACCCAAGCGGAGGGATCGGAAGACGATTCTTTTCAGGCACTCCTGCTGGCTTTTTCCAGCGCGGCGGCAAGGGCGTTATCTTCTGCCGAGATTTTGAAAATCTTCTGCCGCGCCGCCGGCGGCTACTTTCAAGTCAGCGGCACTTACGTTTGGCATTTCCTGCAACCCGGCCAGATGATTGCCGCTGAAACCGACGGCTGGATGGCCGACCACTTTCGGAACTCGCGCCTCAGCGCCGAGGACAGCGCAATCGCCAACCAGGCCATTTACCAGAAGCGAGCGGTTTACTTCAACGCCATTGATCCCGCTCACGACGCGATGGCGGCCGAATACGAAGCCAAGGCAATGCTGGCCGTCCCGCTGCTGATGGGCGACGAAGTAATCGGCGCCGCGGTGTTTCTGCATACTTCGGAGCCTCATTTTTTTAGCTCCGGCCACTTAGCCAAAGCCAGCATTCTGGCCGCGCAACTGGGGACTTTTCTGGAGGCGATGCGCCTCTCTGAACTGGCGCGCGAAGAAAAGCGGCGCGCCGGAATTCTTGCGGAATTCGCGCACAGCCTACACGCTGAACCCGATCCGGCAGTACTGGTCGAAGCCGTCGCCGAACGCCTCCGGATCCTGTTGCGCACTCCGCTGGTTTGTATTCTGATCCACAGCGCCAGCGACTACGAGTTGTGGGCAGTCTCCGCCGAAACCCCGGCCGCTGCCGCTTCAGTCCGCGCCCGCTACGACTGCGGGAGCAAAAACAAAAACGACGGCGACGAAGCCGCCGAAAACAATCTGCGTTTCGCTTCCGACCTGGCCCAGCGCGCAGTCCTGGCAGGCGAGCCGATCAGCGTTGCCATCGATCCGGCGACGCATTCCCTGAGCGATCTGGTTCCTCCCGGCACCCTGCTGGCCGCTCCTTTCCGCACCTCCGACAAGCAGGCCGCAGTTCTGGTTTATCCCCGGATCGAGGGGCCGTTCACCGCCGAAGAGAGATCGCTTCTGCCGGTCATCCTCAATTTCGCCGCGGTCGCTATTGCAAACGCCGAACTGCTGCAAGCCAATGCCGGACAAGCGTCCCTGTCGCTTGAAAACGCCCGCTTTTTCACCCGCATGGAGCAGGCCAACCGCCACTGGATTGAGATCTTCGACTCGATTTCCGACTTCATCGTTGCCCACGACGAATCCGGAAATGTTCTGCGGGTCAATCGTTCGCTGGCTGACTTCATCGGCGTTCCGCCTCAGCAATTGATCGGACTGAATATGGGCGCGCTGCTGGCAACCGGCGCCACACTCCCATCTCGTTCCTGCCCCTTCTGCCGCAGCATTGGAAATTCGACCGATGAGTACCTGCACCCGGTTCTGGGGCGCACGTATCTGGTTTCCACTTCGCAAGTCCACGCCGCCAGCAGCGAGGGATTGCAGACCATCCATGTGTTGAAAGACATCACCGACCGCCGCGAGGCCGAACGCCGCTACCGCGAATTGTTCGACAACATTCAGGAAGGCCTGTTCTTCTGCAGCCCGGACGGCCTCTTCATTGAAGTCAACGACGCGCTGGTCCGCATGCTGGGGCACTCCAGTCGCGACGCCCTGCTGCACTGCGATCCCCGCGAAGAAGTCTTTCCCTCGCCGCTACGGCACATGGAACTCTTCGCCCTGCTGGAACGGCAGGGTACCCTGCGCAATCGCGAAGAAGTCTTGCGCCGTAAAGATGGCAGTGCCGTTCATGTACTGATTAACGCTTTCGCGGTCCGCGACGCCCTCGGAAACGTGATTCAGTACCGCGGACTCATGCTCGACGTCACTGGCCTCAAGGCCTATCAATCGGAACTGCAGCGGGAGCGCGACTTCTCCGGAAAAATCCTTAACAACACCCAGAGCCTGATTCTGGTTTCCGACACCGCTGGCCTGATCAGTTATGCCAACCGCCGCTGGCAGGCACTCGGGTATGCTCAGGAAAATGTTCTTGGTCAGCCGCTTGAAACTCTGGTCGCCCCCGCAAAACGCGCCGCCCTCCGCGATGCCTATTCTGCGGTGATCGCCGGCAGCCCGGTGGATAACCTCGACCTGCAAGTGCTGCGCGCCGACGGCCGGATCCTCCAGTTCTCGGTGAACCTCAGCCCCATGCGCGATGAGCAAGCCCACGTTAGCAGCATCGTAGTGGTAATGAGCGACGTCACTGACGCTGCGTCCCTGCAAGCCAAGCTGATGCACGCCGAAAAAATGGCAGCCGTGGGGCAGTTAGTCTCCGGCGTGGCCCACGAGGTCAACAACCCGCTGACCGCAATCCTCGGATTTGCCGACCTGATGATGGAAAACCCGGAACTGCCGGAAAGCTCCCGCAAAGACTTGCGGGTGATTCTGCAGGAAGCGCAACGCACCAAGCAGATCGTGCAAAATCTTTTGAGCTTTGCCCGGCAGATGCCGCCGCAGCGCAAGCCTGTCCAGTTGAATGTGATTTTGCGGCGCACAATTCAACTGCGCGCCTACGACTTCCACAGCCGCGGCGTCGCCGTCACCGAGCGCTTCGATGAAGCGCTTCCTTTTGTCATCGGCGACTCGCAACAGTTGCAGCAGGTGTTTCTTAACATTCTGAACAACGCCTACGATGCGGTGCGCGAATCCATCCCCAGCCCCAGCATTGAGATTTCCACCCGCCGCGACCAGAATTATGTGGAAGTCTTGTTCAGCGATAACGGCCACGGCATCAGCTACCCCGAGCGCATCTTCGATCCTTTCTTCACCACCAAAGAAGTTGGCGAAGGCACCGGTCTCGGACTGAGCATTTGTTACGGAATCGTCAAGGAGCACGGCGGAGAAATTATGTGCTCCAACAATCTGGGCCGCGACGGCGCCACCTTCACCGTGCGGTTTCCGTCGGTCAGCGAACCGGCGTCGCTCTCGGCCACAGCGGGAGTCAACCAACCATGAGTACATTTGCGACAAAAACCGGCCCTCTGCCAGTATTGCTGATTGAGGATGAGCCCGCAGTCATGAGTTATGTGCTCGCCGTTCTCGAGCGCAGCGGCTATCAGGTGGTTTGCAGCGAATCCGGCGCCCAAGGCCTGCGCCTGCTCGAGTCGGGAGACTTCCTGGGCGTGGTCTCCGATATGCGCACCCCCGGCGGCGTCAACGGCGCTGATGTTCACGCCTGGATCTCGCGCCATCGTCCAGAACTGGCTTCGCGCATCGTGTTTATTACTGGGGACGTTGCCAACGAAGATACCGCTGCCACTCTCGAACGCACGGGCGCGCCTTGCGTCGAAAAACCTTTTGGGGTCCAGCAGTTCCTCGCAGTGGTCGAGCAGACGATGGGGAAACCGAAGTGAAATCGCATCTTGGAATTCGTTTCCTGGTGGTTGACGACGAGGCCAGCATTCGGCGCCTGTGCATGACTGTCGCAGAAGCCATGGGCTTCACCTGCAGTGAAGCCGGCACCGGAGAAGCCGCGCTGTCGCTGCTCGAGGAACAACCCGCCCATATGATTTTGACCGACCTGGTCATGCCGCAGATGTCCGGGCTGGAGTTTCTCGAGCAAGTCAAGAAAGCCCATCCCCGCTGCGAAGTTGCGGTCATGACCGGCCACGGATCGGTGGAAACTGCGGTGCAGGCCATGAAGCTCGGCGCCTACGACTACATCGCCAAGCCGTTTTCCCCGCTGGAAGAGTTGCGCCTGTTTCTGCGCCGCATGGCCGAAAAAGTGGAGCTGGTAGAAGAGAACCAATTCCTCCGCGAACGCATGGACACCGAAGCCGGACTGCACGGCATCGTCGGTTCCACGCCCAAGATTCAAGACGTGCTGCGCATGATTGGCCGCCTGAAAGACACCCGCACTCCGGTGTTGGTGATGGGCGAGAGCGGCACAGGAAAAGAACTTGTAGCCCGCGCCATTCATTTCCGCGGTACATTTGCCAGCCGTCCATTCGTGGCCGTAGATTGCGGATCACTGGTTCCGACGCTCATTGAAACCGAGCTTTTCGGGCATGAGCGCGGCGCGTTCACCGGTGCATTGCGCGCCAAGCCTGGACTTCTCCAGTCCGCTAATGGCGGAACAATTTTCCTCGACGAAATCGGCGAATTGCCGCTGGAAATGCAAGCCAAGCTGTTGCGGTTCCTGCAGGAAAAAGAAGTGCGCCCGGTCGGCAGCAATCAGAAAATCAAAGTGGATGTGCGCGTCATCGCCGCCACCAATCGTGATCTCGAAATCGAATACCGCGCCGGACGCTTCCGCAAGGACCTTTATTTCCGCTTGAACGTCGTCACCGTGCAACTGCCCTCGCTGCGCGAACGCCGATCAGATATCCCCATGCTGGCCCACTGGTTTCTGGACCGCCATGTCAAGGGGCCGGCTTCCGCCATGCAGGTGACCAGCGCGGCGATGAAAGCGCTTTTGCAATACGACTGGCCCGGCAACGTTCGCGAACTGGAAAACTCCATCGAACGCGCGGTTGCTCTGGGGGACGGGAAGTTCATCGACGTCGCCGACCTTCCGCCAGCGGTGATCGCACTGGCCCCGTCGCCCGGTTCAGACGGCAGCCTGACCACTCAGAATCCGACCACCTCAACCGATCTCGAGGACATCGAGCGGGCCACGATCCAGCGGGTTTTCGAGCAGGTGAACGGCGACAAAGTCATGGCTGGGAAGATGCTCGGCATCAGCCGCGCCACCCTCTATCGCAAGCTAAAACGCTATAACATAGGCCCTCGCATCGAGCCGCTGTCTCCGACCAGCCACCGGCTGCAGTAGCTGAGACTCTGTTTCATTGTGAGACGGGAGACTGTCTCGCCTCTATGCTGAGACCACCAGCTTGTGTGAATTCAACTACTTAACCGCCCACGCTTGTGGCCTTGATCGTGCTCCAATTTGTATGCATTTTGGGGTAGCCCGTCCGAGGAAGCGGCCCCGAGGAAGCAGTATGACGGATCCGAGTCCACGCAGTCCCGCTGCCGCATGGCCCAGCCTGGTCAGTCTTTATCCGGTTTACTGCGCACTGGCGCGTGATTCCGCGATCGAGGTGCAGCCCTGTCCGGAACTGGACGAGGCCTGCGCGGCGCCAGTGGAGGTTCCGTCCGTCCCCTCGGCCGAGGGGTTCGCCGCTGCCGCAAAATGGATCGCCGCCGTGGACGAGCGCGTTCAACCGCATCAGCTTCGCCAGTTTCTGCAGAGTTCCGGGCCAGTCAATGAAGAGGTCTTGCAACAGCTTCTGGCACACCACCTGAATAAAAAGGGCCGCACACACCTTGATCGCGACAAAGTGGATTTCCTGCTGGTACAGTTCTTTTCCCAGCGCGCTCCGTCCAACGTCAGCGATTCCGATCTTAGTTTCGAGACCGTGGCTCTGTTCCTGGACCCGTTGTTGGGCACCGTGGATGCCAGCGAGCCAAAATGGCTCGAGTCCTTGAACGAACTGCTCTTTGAAGCCAATCGCGCCAAGAATCTTAACTGGCTATTTACCAACCGAATCATCGAGCGCGGGCGAGAGATCAAGCACGCCTGCGGAGAAAAGTTTTTTGATCCGGCAGCGCTGGCCGCATTCACGCGTTTTGGGTTTCTGCTTCGCCGCAAATTTTTCCGCCTGATGCATCAAGACCTGAACGTCATTCTTGACGGCCTGCGCGATTTGGAAGCCCGCGGCGTCGTGACTCTCGATTGCCGCAAAGCGCAGTTTGCCGCCGACGAACCCATCGCGCGCCTGCGCATGATTTGCCAGTCCTGGAAGGTGATGTTTCACGCGGAGTATTGCTCCGGCCAGCCGCTTTGCATTCTGGTGGATCTGCGCACCGCTGTGGAATCGGCGCTGGGCCAAAAATCCCGCGATCTGACCCCACTGCCGCAGCCCGCGCCGGAACTGAAGTCCGAGCCGAAAACTGAACCGACGCCAGAACCGCAGCCAGAACTGAAAGCGAAGGCCGCCGCGGCAGCCGTCGTTCTAGAAAACAGCGGCGCCGTTGCGGAAACGGCGCCTTCCGCTGCCAGTAGTGACGCACCAGAATTCGATGTCTCGATTGCTCCTCCAACTTGGGATGGAGACGCCTCCGGCTAGGCCGGGAACGAAGGAACGCAGCGAAGCGGCGAAAGATTACGCCCAGAGCCTACCCTGAGCGAAGTCGAAGGGGCGCAGTGTTTGGGGACGAGCACGAAACGACTAAGCCCTGAAAGGGCGAAAGAAAAATCACGACACGCTTCTGGTGAACACGAAAAACCGCAACCGCCGTCTGTCATGAGGCATTAACCAAACGGAGTCATTGCAGTGCACCGTCCAATCGTAGTCATCATCTCCGACGAACCGGAATTCTCGCTGGCCATCACCGCTCGCTGGCTGGTGGAGCGGAATGTGCCCGCCCTGATGGTGAAGGGAAGCGATTCCTGCGGTCAGATGGAGAAAGAAAACCTCGATCTCGCCATCGTGGGCGGATTCCAACCCGAATTGCTCGGGCCGGTGCTCGACTCTCTACGCGCCACGGGAAAACCGGTGATCCACGTCTCGCGCATGGACTGCCATTCTCCAAAGCTATCCGGCGTGATTTCCTTGCCGGAAATTTTTGCCTGGCCTGAATTGCTGGTCACGGTTGCCAGCCAGATTCTGGAACGGGAACACGCTAACGCAGACGTATCCCGCCTGCTGGAGTCGAACTCACAGCTTGAGCACGAGGCCGCGCTGGGACGCTACATGCTCGAAGTCCGGCACAATCTGAACAACGCCCTGACTTCAGTCCTTGGTAATTCCGAACTAATGCTGCTCGACCCCGAAACTCTCACTCCGGGCCTGCGCCCGCAGGTCGAGACCATCCACAACATGACCCTGCGCATGAACGAAATCTTGCAACGCTTTTCGTCGCTGCAAAAAGAAATGCAACTGGTCGAACAGCAGGTCTGGAAGAAGTCCGCGAAGGGCGCTAGAGCAGGAGCGTAGCCGCTCCGGTTGCGTATTTTGTCTATATTATCTAAACTAGACAAATGCGAACCGTGTCCGCAACTGACGCCAAGCAGCGTTTGGCCGCGCTCCTAGACGCTGCCCAGCGCGAACCCGTGCTCATCCGCCGGCAAAATCGGGACGTTGCTGTAATCATGTCGGCGGAGCACTACGAACGAATTCGTCATGTCAACAACGCCGAACTGAAGCGCTTGATGGACCGCATTGGCACTGAGGCCGTAGCCCGGGGGATGACCGAAGAAGTCCTGGCTGACATCCTGAAGGACTGAAGGGGCCGTGGATCGCTTCGTCGTCGACACCAACGTCTTCGTTAGCGCCATCATTTTGCCGCATTCCGTTCCTCGTCAGGCCGTTGATAAAGCACTGGACCACGGAATGCTTCTCTTCTCCGACGCGACCATGACTGAGCTCGAGGAAGTTCTCTCGCGCTCGAAGTTTGACCAATACTCGCGCATAGAGGAGCGCGTGCTTTTCCTGGTCCAACTCAAGAGCGCAGCCGAGTTTATTCCGGCCGTCCAACTGGTGCGCGAATGCCGCGATCCCAGGGACGACAAGTTTCTGGAAGTCGCTCTGAATGGAAGTGCCGATCTGATCATCACCGGCGACGGCGATCTGCTTGCTTTGCATCCCTGGCGAGAAATCGCGATTCTAACTCCGGGTCAATATCTGCAACCCTGAATCGCCGACCTTGGCTCACGAATCGACTGATGGTCGAAGACCAGCGACCGACTGACGACGGCCCCATCAATTCTCATACTCTTCCCGCGTAATTCCTAGTTTTTGCATCCGCGATTGCAGGGTGGTTCGTTTCATGCCGAGACGGGCGGCGGCGCCGTGGGCGCCGGCGATTACGCCGCCGGATTCGCGCAGGGTCAGGAGGATATATTCGCGTTCTACGTCCTGCAGGGTGGTTCCCGCGCGTGTACGGTCGGGAGAAACGGCGTGCAGTTCGGCCATGGGAGCGAAGAAGACCGAACCGGGGGTGAGGATCACCGAGCGTTCGATGAAGTTTTCCAGTTCGCGGATGTTGCCCGGCCAGTGCCAACGCTCCAGTTCACGGATGATCTCGGTGGGAATGGAGTCGATGTTCTTGTTCATCCGGCGGGAAAATCTCTGAACGAAGTAGCGCACCAGCAGGGGGATGTCGCCGGCGCGTTCGCGCAGCGGCGGGGCGTGAATGGGGAAGACATTCAGCCGGTAGAACAAATCGCTGCGGAATTGATGGTCCGCAACCGCTTGAGCAAGGTCGCGGTTGGTGGCGGCGATCAGGCGGACGTTTACGTGGATGGTGCGAATCCCGCCCAGTCGCTCGAATTCGTGGTCCTGGAGAACGCGGAGCAGTTTGGGTTGAAGCTCCATGGGGATCTCGCCGATTTCGTCGAGGAAGATGGTACCTTTGTCGGCGAGTTCGAGGCGTCCGATTTTCTGGCTGACGGCGCCGGTAAAGGCGCCTTTTTCATGGCCAAACAGTTCACTCTCCAGCAGGCCGGTGGGAATGGCCGCGCAATTCAGCTTGATAAAATTTCCGTCGCTACGGGTACTCAAGCGGTGGACCGCGCGCGCGATCAATTCCTTGCCGGTTCCGGTTTCGCCAAGGACTAGCACCGTGGCATCGCTAGGGGCGGCGATTTCCACCCGCTTCAGTACCTGCCGGAGGGCGGCGCTGTTGCCGACAATTTCGCCGAAGTTGTGTTCGGAGTGAAGTTCTTCTTCGAGATAGAGTTTCTCTTTCGCGAGGCGGTCTTTGAGTTTCGCGATCTCGTCGTAAGCGCGGGCGTTGTCCACAGCGATTGCCACCTGAGAGGCGACCTGCGCCAGCAGGTCGAGGTCGTTGGGAGGAAATGCGTTTTCGGATGGGCTGGATAGCCCCAGGGTTCCCAGTTTTCGGCCGCGGCTCACCAGAGGGAAACAACAAAGCGTGCGTACGTTCTTTGCCAGCAGATTGCGGGTGAACTCGGAGTTTATGGATTCGAGATCGGAATTGGTGAACACCTTTCGCTCACCCAGAACGAAGGCAATTCCAGCCGGGCATTCGGAAACAGGCACCAGGGTCTCGGGCGGGATGAAATCACGGTTGTCGGCGATATCCAGAACATACGTCCGCATGGCGTTGGCGGTTTCGTCATATAGGGCCAGGTGGGTAAACCCCTGTCGCATCACCCGTCGAATGGACGCTGAAACCTGCTGAAACAGTTTGTGGACGTTGAGGCTGGAGACCAGGGCGTTGCTGACGTTCAACAGGGTTTCAAGGCGGGTTCTTTCTTTGCTGAGAACCTCCGCCATGAGCGCATTTTCGAGGACGAGTGCGACCAGTTCCGCGACGTGGTGGACGAAGCGGATGTCCTCTTCGGAAAAACTTCCGGGCGAGACTCGCCCGACTCCCAGGGTACCCAGAGTGCGTCTCTCCGTAGTTAACGGGATAACCCGGAAAGATTGGAAGCCACCCTTTTTGGCGAGTACACGCAGATCGGAAAATCCGGCCTCGGTCTCGACATCCCTCACTTCAATTGTGTGGTGTTGCCGCAGAACCAGTTCCAGCGATCCCGCGACGGGGACTTCGCTGGGAATTTCGAAAGTCCCTTTCTGCAGCAGGGGATGGGTTATGAGGACATTTCGGGCGGGATCATACAGGGCAAAATCCAGATGATCAAAGCGGATGTTCTTCTCAAACTGCTTTAATAGTTCAGCAAATAGCCCGCGCATGCTGCGCGCAGTGGCAACGGGATCGGCTGTCTGCAGGAGTGCCTGGTAGTGGCGAGAGAACTCGTCAGAACCGGAGGCGAAATGACTATGATTTAAATGGCGCTCTGGAACCTGTGGCACGAAACATCCCAACTCCCCCTCGTGCGACGCGGCTTTAATTGCAAGGAATCATAGCCTAAACTTAATGGTTTAGTAACTAATTTATTCTTTCGCGTTGGTCGGGAACCCAGCCCTGGACAAGGGAAGCACGAAACCATGACTAGGAAAGGCCCAGCAGTACTTTAGTCATGAAGCGGTTTCGGGGTTTGCCGATTACCGTATAATCAAGTTATCCCCATGAAAGCATACGTGTACGTTTCGCTGAAGCGGAGCGTCCTGGATCCGCAAGGCAAGACCATCCAGGGAGCGCTTCATAAGATGGGCTACAACGGCTTGCAGGATGTCCGGCAAGGAAAGTTTTTCGAGCTGACCCTCGATGGCGGCCTCGACCGGGCGCAAGCGGAAAGCGAGGTCAGCCGCATGGCGCGGGAAGTGCTGACCAATCCGGTGATTGAAGAGTTCCGCTATTCGATCGAGGAGTAGCGATAATTTGCTTTTCGAGTTTAAGTAAGGAAGATTCAAATCAACCTCCCCACACACTCATAGGAGTTTCACGGCATGTGCGGAATCGTGGGATACGTCGGCAAGAAGCGGGTTGTCCCGGTCATTATTGAAGGACTGAGGCGGTTGGAATACCGCGGCTATGACTCCGCCGGAATTGCGGTCAGCGGCAATGGTGAAGGCTTGCAGATTCGCCGCGCCGAAGGCAAGCTGCGGAACCTCGAAGAAGTCATCCGGCTGAAGCCGCTCGACGGCACCTACGGAATCGGCCACACCCGCTGGGCCACGCACGGGCGTCCGACGGAAGAGAACGCGCACCCGCATCGCGATTGCACGGGAAAAATCGTCGTCGTGCACAACGGCATCATCGAGAATTACGTCTCGCTCAAAAAGAAGTTGATGGAAGAGGGGCACAAGTTCACTACCGAGACCGACACCGAAGTCATTGCGCACTTGGTGGAGAAGAATTACTTCCAGGCTGGCAACGGGCACCGGCCGTCGCTCGAAGAAGCGGTTCGTAAGACGGTGGTGCAGCTTACCGGAGTATTTGCGCTGGCGGTGATCAGCGTGGATGAGCCGAACACGATTGTGGCGGCGCGCATGGGCCCACCGGCGGTCATCGGGCTGGGCAAGGACGAATATTTTGTGGCTTCGGATGTACCCGCGATTCTGTATCACACCCGCGACTTGTTCTTTCTCGCCGACGGCGATCTGGCAGTGATCACTCCGGAAGGCGTCCGGCTCACCGACTTCCTGGGACAACCCATTGTCCGCCAGGTGCAGCACGTGACCTGGGACCCGATCATGGCGGAGAAGGGCGGGTTCAAACATTTCATGCTCAAAGAAATTTATGAGCAGCCGCGTTCGGTCCGGGATACGACTTTGGGAAGAATTTCGCAGGAAACCGGGCACGTGTATCTGGACGAAATGGAGATCACCGAGGCCGAGTTTAAGGCGGCGAAGAAGATCAACATTGCGGCTTGCGGCACCAGTTGGCATGCGGCGCAGGCGGGCAAGTTCATGATCGAGCGCATGGCGCGCATTCCGGTGGAAGTGGATTACGCCAGCGAGTGGCGTTATCGCGATCCGATTGTCCCCGAGCACACCATCACGATTGTGATTTCGCAATCGGGCGAAACCGCCGATACTATCGCCGCGCAGCGGGAAGCTAAAGCTAAAGGATCGAAGACGCTTGCTATCTGCAACGTTGTGGGATCCATGATTACGCGCGAAGCGGCGGGGACGATTTACACCCACGCCGGGCCTGAGATTGGGGTCGCCTCCACCAAGGCCTTTACCGCGCAGTTGACCGCACTGTATTTGTTCGCGCTTTATCTGGGCCAGGTGCGAGGCACGATCTCCGCCGACAGGGCGAAGGCGATGATCCACGAACTCACCTGCATTCCCGGCAAACTCGAGCACTTGCTTACCCACGAAGAAGACTGTGAAGACCTGGCGAAGCAATACGTCCGCTCGCAGGATTTTCTTTTTCTGGGACGAGGCATTCACTATCCCATCGCTCTCGAAGGCGCGCTGAAGCTGAAAGAAGTTTCCTACATTCACGCGGAAGGCTACCCGGCCGGAGAAATGAAACACGGGCCGAACGCACTGATTGACGAAAATCTTCCGGTGGTGATCATCGCTACGCGCGATCCCAACGACGCGCTTTCAATGGTCCGCTACGAAAAGACTTGCTCGAACCTGAAAGAAGTGAAAGCCCGTTCTGGACAGGTCATTGCGCTGGCGACCGAAGGCGACGAGGAAATCAAGGAGTCCGCCGACCATGTGATTTATGTTCCGGCGGCGCCTGAGGAACTGCTGCCCATCTTGGAGATCGTGCCGCTGCAATTGCTGGCGTATCACATTGCGGTGCGCCGCGGCTGCGACGTGGACCAGCCGAGGAATCTGGCGAAATCGGTGACGGTGGAGTAGGAAGAGCCGGTCTGGACTCTTGTTCTTGGCTTTTAAACCTGGCCCGCGTATCGGTTGAGTGATACATTTCATCTACAATTTTGTAGATGGCTCCATTTCAATCCTTCCGCGCGCGGCTTGTTCAATCCCGTTGGCTCTCGGAAATCACCCGGCATCTTGAATTTGAGATGCAGGGCGCGCCGCGCTTTGGGTTTGTGCCGGGGCAGTGGCTTTCGCTTAAGCACACCAAGGCGGATGGCGAAGAAATTACCCGGGCTTACTCGATTGCTTCTCCTCCGGCGGAAAATGGACACTTTGCACTGTGCCTGAATCGGGTTCAGGACGGGTGGATGTCCAATTTTCTTTGCGACATGAAAGAGGGGGAAGAGATTTCCTGTCAGGGTCCGTTTGGGGATTTCATTCTGCGTCCGCCGATGCGGGACACGATTTTCATTGCGACCGGCACGGGGATTGCGCCGTTTCGGTCGATGCTGCAATGGGTATTGGCGGACCCGGCGCGGCATCAGAGGAAGCAGCTTTGGCTGGTGTTTGGGAATCGCACGGAGAAGGATATCTATTATCACGATGAGTTTTTGCGCCTGGCGGGGGAGCATGAGAACCTTCATTATTTGCCGACGCTCAGCCGTGGAGGCCAAGAATGGCAAGGGTTGCGGGGATATGTGCAGGAGCATGTGCCAGCTTTGGCGCGGGGCAGGACCGATGCTCATGCTTACATCTGCGGATTGGACAAGATGGTGAAAGCGAATCGGGAGTTGCTGAAATCGCTGGGGTGGGATCGGAAGTCAATTCTGTACGAGAAGTATGATTGAGCGGACGCGGGAGGGTTCAGAGCAACCGGGCCTGCGGCCCGGGGACGGACGAGGCGTCCGTCCCCACACGGGCATTGGCCCCACATCGCGCTGCCACGCGAGAGTGTTTCTCCATCGTTATTTTGCTGCCGCGAATGACATCGCCACGTCAGTCTTGTCGGCTTCGTCGATCTTCAGCAATGTCCGCGGCGTCAGTTGCATAAAGGCGGCCACGAAAGTATCCGGCACCTGTTGAATGCGGATGTTGAAGGTGTTGACAGAGTCGTTGTAGAACTCGCGGCGGTCGGCAATCGCGTTTTCCAGGTCGGTGATGCGCTTCTCCAGTAGCTGAAAATTACTGTTGGCCTTCAGGTCGGGATAATTCTCGGCCACGGCGAAGAACCCGCGCAAAGCTGAAGTCATACTCTGGTCGGCCTGCGCTTTCTGGTCGAAAGTTACAGCTTGCGAGAATTGGCTGCGGGCCTGAGTGATTTTGGTGAGCGTGTCGCGTTCGAATTCCGCGTAGCCCTTGGTTACGTCGAGCAGCTTGCTCAGCTCGTCGTGCCGCTGCTTGAGCAGGACATCGATGTTCGCCCAGGACTTATCAATGTCATTCTTGATCGCGATCAGGCCGTTGAAAATCGTGATCAGATAAACGAAGAATCCGGCAATCGCGAAAACGAAACCCAGCATGATGATGGTGTCCATACCTCTCCTTCGGGTGAAGCGAAATTTATAGCCAGTCGAAATACAGCAGCAAAAAATAAACTGAGATCAGGGTGAGGGCGGGGCCTCCCCAGATCATCAAACTTGATTTCCAGCCCAGCGAGCGGACGACATCGCGCTGGCTTTTCCACGAAATAAAAAATGCGGGCTGGTGGGTGCCCTGCATCAGGACCACCGGCGGATGAAGGTCGAAGGTTTCAAGTATTGCTGGCTGGGGTTGGGCTTCCCGCTCCATCACAGGCGCGCTTTTTGCTTGCGCTGCGCCTGTCGCTTGCGACGTCATGCCCGCCGCCGACCAGGCTGCCGGATTCGAAATTCCCGCTCGCACTAGCGCGGCGGCGATCTTTTGCTGCTGGGTCATTTCGGTTGCGGCCATGCTCGCGCTGCCATAGCTAGCAGTGGAAAGCTGGATGACTTGCGGCGCGGGTTGCGGGTTGTCGGTTGGATTGGTCTGCGCCGCCTGAACCGGTTGGGCAAGGTTTTGGCCCGGGGTTTCCGCCCAGGCGGGGCGGATACCGGCGTCGAGGCCGGGATTTTGTGACAGCGTTCCCAGAACGAACAGAAAATTCTTGGGCTTGATGCAATACTCTTCGACCTTGATTCGTTTATCGGGATCAACTCCGTGGCGGATGAGGAACTCGGCAACCGAGCCGGGCATTTCCGGGCCGGTGAATAGCACCGAGCGGTGATACTGCTCGCTGAGGTCGCAGTGCAAGTCCATCTCGGCGCCGCGCGGATCGATCAGGACTTTGGCGGTGTTGTCATCCAGATAAAAGGGAACGTGCAGAGTTTCCTCGGCCACTTTCACCCACTGGGTGTTCTTGCCCTGTTGTTTTAGCTGCCACGCGGTGCTGCGATAGTAATAACTTTCCACCTGCTTGAAGGGCGAAGTGAGGACGTAAGGGCCGGTGGCGAGGCCGTTGACCTCCACCAATCCCATGCAGGCGCTGCGAATCCGGGAAGCGGGAGTGTTCTGGATTAGCCGTTTGCGCTGCAACAGCCGGAATCCTTTGTAGAACCAATATGAGCCGAGAATAATCCCTGCTGCTGGCAAGGCCAGCAAGTTCGTGGGCCGGGTTGCGGCTAGAGCAAGAATAAAGATTGCAGCTGGCATGATTGAGACGAGCTCATATGCCCCAGGGGAGACACTTCGGGGTCTCCGCCAGCTTAGTGCGCGAGACGACGGAGGGACATGGAAAACCGCTGGGGACGCTTACTTGAGTAATTGTGGGCGCCGAATCCAACGCGGGAGTGACCTTCGTAATCGCGGAATCGGGTACTGCGTTGCTGGCCCCTTCGCGGCTGCCTAAAATTTTGAGTTGGACTACTCCGCGTATCCCGCGGACTCTCCGACGCCGTTTTACGGCACTTCGGAGCGGAAACCTTCCCATGGCCGAGACTCTAAAACGGGCAGACCGGCAGGAGATTGCCAGACGCGTGGAGCGTGGCGAGAAACTGCTGCAAAAAGGCAAAGCCGCCGAAGCCCTGGAGGAGTTTCTGCAGACTCTGGCGCTTGATCCGGGGAACGATACCGTCCGGCAAATGACGGTTGATTTGTGTTTGTCATTGCAGCGGCTGCCGGAAGCGGTGCAATTGCTTGGGGAATTGTTCGAGCGGCAACTGGCGGCAGGCGACGCCATGCGGGCCAGCCTCACCTACAAAAAGCTGGCGCGGTTTGCCAATCCGAGTTGCGAGCAGAGAATCCGGTTCGCCGAATTGCTGGAAAGCTCCAATCGCAAATTGGCGGTTGAAACCTACGAATCCGCGCTGGACGACCTTACCCGGCAAGGGCGAAAGCCTGAAGCGCTACAGGTGTTGAAGAAAATGGTGGCGCTCGATGCCAGCGAGCGAAACGTTTCGCGGCTGGGCGAGTTTTGCTCCGCAGCCGGAGACGGCAAGCAAGCGGCGGCGGCGTTCCTGAAACTGGCACAGCAGGCGGAGGCCTCTGGCGGAAAGCCGAGTCAGTGGTACGAGCGGGCGTATGCGGAAGATGCGGCGGACGAGGCCATTGCCCTCGGCTACGCAAAATGCCTGATCCACGAACAACAGGTCGGCGCGGCGATTTTTGTGCTGGAGCCGCTCGCCGGCGGAGGCAGCGCGTCGCCAGAATTTCGCGAGTTGTATGCGCGGGCGTTGCTGAGCGCCAATCGTTTGAGCGAAGCAGCGCCGCTGGTGTGGCAAATTTTTGAGCAGAATCCGTCGCGCATCGAGCAGGTACGGGACTTGATTGGCGGATTTCTGGATTCGCAACTGGACGCCGAAGCGGTGGCCCTGGCGGTGAAGCTGGAACAGTTCCAGCGCGGCAAAGGCGAGCGGCGCGCGTTCCTGGCCATGATGCAGGATATTGTTGCCGGGCATCGGCCGTCAGCGCAGATGCTGGAGTTTCTCGCCGACCAGTTCAACACCGCGAATCGCGAAGCTGATTATTGCGCGACCCTGCTGAAATTGTTCGACGTTTACTGCGCGCAGGAAAATTATCTGAAAGCCGCAGAGGCTCTGGACCGTGCTGCCGAGATAGACGTTTACGAACCGGGCCATCAGAAGCGCATGGAGATGCTGAAGGGGAAAATCGATCCTAGCCGCTACGAAGTGATTGCGTCGCGTTTTGCCGGGAGCGCTCCAGTACAGCCTGTGCGCAACGAAGAAAAAACTTTGGGCGCGGGCACGCTGCAGGATCTGATGCTGCAGGCGGAAATTCTGGTGCAGTACGGCATGCGCAATAAAGCGCTGGAGCGGCTGCAGCGCATTCAGCAATTATTTCCGCACGAAGAGGACGGAAATCCAGAATTGAAACAGCTTTACCTGACGGCAGGAATGACGCCGCAATATGCGGGAGGGCAGCCCGCGGCTGGGGTTGCGCCTGCGGCGACGGGCGAAGTCGTGGCGGCGCCGGCGGTTCCCATTTCCCAAGCTGCCGTGAACGATGTAAGCGGGTTTGCCCGGGTGCCCGACATTACGCGCAAGCTGAATCAGCAAACCACGTCGGAAGCGGTGCTGGAGACGACGGCCAGCGAAATTGGCAGGCAATGGAATTTGGCACGATGCATCGTGGCGCTGCGGAAACCGGGATCGTCGGCCAGCGCGTGGAAAGAATTTGTTGCGGCTGGAAATCATGCGGCGGTGGATGTACTGCAGCCCCTGGTTTGCGGTTTACACGATCTGGCCATGGAGCGGGGAACTCTGGTCTACAGCGAGATTGGATCGGCGCCGGAGTTGCAAGCGTTCAAATCGCAGTTTGCAGCCCTGGCTGCGCGCTCGTTGCTGGTGCTGCCACTGGTGGATGGCAACGAACACATTGGGGTGCTGCTGCTCATCGAAAAGGCTCTGCGGAACTGGTCGCCCAATGACGTGCTGGTGTTCAAGATGATTTCCGAGCAGGTGGCGATTTCATTGAGCAATGCGGGGTTGCGCCGGCTGGTGAAAAACCTTTCGGTCACCGACGAAAGCTCGGGCCTGTTGAAGCGGGCTTCCTATCTTGATTTGTTGATGGGCGAAATCCGCCGCGCGTGGCAGCAGAAAAGTCAGGCTTGCGTGTTGCTGCTGCGCTTCGGCGGCGCCGCGCTGGCGAAGGACAAAGACAAAGACAAAGACCAGGCTGAGGCCGGGTTCGAGAGCACCATGCAACGCCTGGGGCAGCTGGTGGCGGGAAACATCCGGCAGAATGATCTTGCGTTCCGTTACACCTCTTCCAGCATTGCCATTGTGCTGGGAGAAACCGGGGAGAAGGAAGCGCTGATGGTGGTGGAAAAAATGCGGCGCTTGATTACGGCTGCTCTGGGAGAGAAACAGATTGCGTCTTCGCTGAATGCAGGCGTGGCGGAAGCGGTCGTCCGGCTGGAGTTTGATCCGGTGGACATTGTGACCGAGGTGATTAATCGGGTCGAGATGGCGCTGGAGAAGGCGGTCGCGGAAGGCGCGGGGAAAAGCGTGGCGCTCGCGGCGGAGCTGTCGGCGGCGGCGGTCGCGTAGGTTCTTTCCTTGTCAATTCTTCAATTCAATCGAGGCTCGGCCTGAGGGAATTTCTGCGCTGAGGTCTTCTCACGCTTTCTTCAACAGGCGGGTAATCCAAACCAAGATCACTGCGCCGACGAATGCCACGATAATCGCGCCTATCATGCCACCGCCGGGCCAGATGCCCAGCATCCCGAAAATCCATCCACCCAGAACGCCGCCGAGGATGCCGAGAATGATGTCAACGATTACGCCGTAGCCGCCGCCTTTCATCACCTTGCCTGCGAGCCATCCGGCGATCAGTCCGACTACGATCCATGCGATGAATCCCATACGCGATCCTCCTGAGATTGGATTTCATGAGCGACGGAAATCTACAACCGAGATGCGGAATACTCAAGCAGGGTTGGCTGGCGAACTCTGTCCTGCGGCTGTTAGACTACGCTGTTTAGGTTGACGGCTGAATCGTCGCTTGGACCCGATGAATATGGGGACAACTATCGGTCAGAATGGCTGGAAGCGCAGGTTGTTCTTTTCCGTTGTATACGCCATCGTTGCCGTGCTGGTGAGCAGCATGGCCGTTGTCTCGCTATCTTCGCTTGAGAGTCCAGCAGGCTCTCGACAAAATGGTGCAATTGAAATAAGTACCGATATCGTTGGCGTCCCTCTAGCTGCCGGGTGGTATTTCGGTTCATTGGTTTTTGGAGAGTGGCGCGCGGTCCACCAGGGCCAAATCGCGCTGGTTCCACCGATCAGTATTCTCATTGACGCACTGTTCATCTTTGCGGTCTGGGAATTTATTCATCGAAAGCGGTCACGAGAGCTAGTGTCCAGCGATATTCTCCGTATAGGCAGGTGACTCTGAATGGAAATCAAGAAAGTTGGCGTTCTCGGTTGCGGGCTGATGGGGTCGGGCATCGCGCAGGTTGCGGCGATGGCCGGATTCGATGTTACTGTGCTCGAAGTCGAGCAGAAGTTTCTCGACAAAGGATTTGCCGGGATTGAGAAGTCGCTGGCGAAGTTTGCCGAGAAGCCGCCGGAGAAGGGTGGGATCACGGCGCAGCAGAAGGATGCGGCGCGCGCGCGGTTGAAAGGGACGACCCGCAAAGAGGACTTGGCTGATTGCGACATCATTATTGAAGCGGTGATTGAGAACGTCGCGCAGAAAAAAGAAATGTATGCGGCGCTGGATGGAATCGTTAAGAAGGACGCGATCTTCGCCTCGAATACTTCGTCCATTTCGATCACTGAGTTGATGACGGCGACCAAGCGGCCGGAGCGGTTCGTTGGGCTGCACTTTTTTAATCCCGTGCCGCTGATGAGGCTGGTGGAGGTGGTGCGCACGATTGCGACGGCCAGCGACGTTTACGACACTGCGTACGAGTTTGGGAAAAAGCTAGGCAAAGTTCCGGTGCGCACCTCGGACAAAACGGGATTCATCGTGAACCGGCTGCTGGTGCCGTATCTGCTCGACGCGATTCGCGCTTATGAAGAAGGCGTGGGCTCGATCGAGGACATTGATAACGCGATGAAGCTGGGCTGCGGCTATCCCATGGGGCCGTTCACGCTGCTCGATTTTGTCGGCCTCGACACGACTTACTACATCACGCATGTGATGTACGACGAATTCAAAGAGCAGCGTTTCGCGTCGCCTCCACTGCTGAAGCGGCTGGTGATGGCGGGGTGGTACGGGCGGAAATCGGGGAAGGGATTTTACGATTATTCGGATGCGAATAATCCGAGGGCGAATAAGTTGTAAAGTTCATCTCCGCGGATTTGCGCGGATGAACACGGATCTGAAAGTCTTTTCACCATAGAGGCACACACAGAGAAAACGACTATCGGACTGGAATCGGAGGTTTCGTTGACCGAGACAGACATTCAGCAAATGATTGCACAGCTTGATGTGAGTGTTCCCAAGGGCGGCTCCAAGCTCATGATCCTTGCGTACGATGAGACTAACTATTATGGCGAGGTCGTGGGCAATCGCAACGGATATCTCCGCGCAGCACTGGAATTCCTGCGGGCTGCAACCGTTCCACTAGAGTCGGATGCCTTCAGTACTCCAATCGATTTCAACTACCTTGTTCCAAGCCAAGGAGGGCTTCTTGTCAAACGACTCAGCCGACGGGACGATGTGGAAGCTGCATTACAGCCGAAAAGGCAGAAAACTTGGAAGGATCAAGCCAAAAATAAAGCCGCCATGGTCGGATGTCTCTCAGTTTTCCTATTTCTCGCAGTGTGCACTCTCATCGGAATGGTAGAGCTTGGCGGCTGGATTTTTGGAAAATGATTATGACCTACTCCAACATCGTCCTCGAAAAGAAAAACTCCGTCGCCTACGTCACCGTGAACCGGCCGAAAGTGCTGAATGCGCTCAACATGGCGACTATGGAAGAGCTGCGGGCAGCGTTTCATGACATTAAGAATGATGCGAGCGTACGGGTAGTCATCCTGACGGGGGCGGGGGAGAAGGCGTTTATTGCCGGGGCGGACATTGGCGAGCTGGCGCAGCACGACGCGGTGTCGGGCAAGGAGTACACGCACCGCGGGCAGAGCGTGCTCAACCTGATCGAGAACCTGGGCAAGCCGGTGATTGCCTGCATCAACGGATTTGCGCTCGGTGGCGGATGCGAGATTGCCATGGCCTGCACCATGCGCCTGGCCAGCGAGTCCGCGAAGCTCGGCCAGCCCGAGGTGAAGCTAGGGATTATCCCGGGCTACGGCGGGACGCAGCGGCTGCCGCGCCTGGTGGGCAAGGGAGTTGCTTCGCAGCTTCTGCTGACTGGGGAGATGATTACGGCGCAAGAGGCGCATCGGATTGGGCTAGTGAATGAAGTGGTCGCGCCGGCAGAGTTGATTCCGCGCGCGGAAGCGATTGCGGCAAAGATCATCGCCAACGCGCCGCTGGCGGTGCAGTACACGATGGAAGCAGTGAATAAAGGAATGGAGATGCCGTTGGCCGAGGGGCTGTATCTGGAGGCGGTGTTGTTCGGCGCGGCGTGCGCGACGGAAGATAAGAAGGAAGGGACGGCGGCGTTCCTGGAGAAGAGGCAGGCGCAGTTCAAGGGAAGGTAGAAATGCCACATAGTTTAGCGAGTGGGCGCGCCAGTGACGACCGCGAGCTGTTTGAATTTACGATCGAGCCCTTTGTCTCCGGCGGATTTATGTTATCGATTCGATATAGTGGTGACTGCCACCACAACATCACGGGTGCTGGAGTATGGCCGACTGTTGATAAAGCAAAACAGATCGCTGAAGCGACAGCCAAACGACTTCTGCACGGGGCTGCCGTAACCTGGGAATTTTCATCTTGAAATCAATTGAGCGACTCGACACTGACTGGTATCTCAGATGACGAACAGCACCACCGAAGAAAAAATTCGGCGGAAGACGCGTGCTGGAAAACTGCATGCGTCCGGCCTTCGTTTCGGCATTGTGGTGTCGCGATTTAACGAGTTCATTACTGATCGCCTGCTGCGAAGCGCGTACGACGGTCTTGTTCGCTCAGGTGCTCGGGAGGTGGACATTCGTATCGTGCGTGTTCCTGGTTCGTTCGAAATTCCCTCCGTTGCGCGGACGCTTGCCGAAACTGAGAAATATGACGCCATCATCTGTCTGGGCTGTCTTCTTCGTGGGGACACGGCGCACTACGATGTGATCGTCAACGAAGTTACGCGCGGGATTGGGCAATCGGCGCAGGAGACGGGCGTGCCGCATGCGTTTGGTGTTCTAACCTGCGAGACGCTGGAGCAGGCGATTGATCGCGCCGGGCTGAAGATGGGGAACAAGGGGTTCGAGGCGGCGCTGGCGGCGGTGGAGATGGCGAATCTGCGGAAAGCACTCAGCACTCAGCATTCAGCAATCAGCAAGAACAAAACCAAAACCAAGTCGAAAACGCGGGCTTCCTCGTCCAAGAAACGCAAACCCTAGTCTCCTTCGTAGCTGGTGCTCGGCGTTCCTGTAAACTGAGTGCTGACTACTGACTGCTGAATGCTCCCATGGGAACCCGCCGCAAATCTCGCGAACTTGCCTTGCAGATGCTGTTTCAGGCTGATCTGGGGAAGCAGCCATTGGCGGAGGTGCGTTCGTCGTTTTGGCAGGGGCGGGGCGACGTGGCGGGTGACGTCAAAGGGTTTGCCGAGGATATTTTTCGCGTGGCCTGTGATCGCGCGCCGGAGATCGACAAGATGATCCAGGCGCATGCCGACAACTGGCGCATGGACCGGATGGCGGCAGTGGATCGGAATATTTTGCGGGCGGCGGTTGCCGAGTTGATGGCGTATCCGGCGACGCCGCGGGCAGTGATTATTAATGAGGCGATTGAGATCGCGCATAAGTTTTCGAGTCCCGAGTCGGTGCATTTTATTAATGGCGTGCTGGATAGTATCGGCAAGGAATTGGAGAAGGGCGCGGGCGCGCGGCATGAGGCGGCCGCGGTCAAGAGTTTGGAGCCTGGAGCGTAGCGGGCGGGTGTGGTCCCTGAAGGGGACTCAGTTCATTTCCGCGTTTCCCCCGGCACTTCCGTGCCGGGCTTTCACATGCCGCCGCTTTCGCGGCTGTGACCCAGAGCCTGAAAGCCCAGAGCCTGAAGCTTGCCTTTCTATGGATGCGCCGCGACCAGATCCGGCAGGCAGGTGACTGGAGGGGCGGTGCTGGGGGTGCCGGGGCCGAAGCAAAGAGCGGTTTGAGGGAAAGGGAAAGTAATCTGGTCGGTGTCGGCGAAGGTTGCGGTGTTGATGACGTGGACGGCGCCGTCGTCGGCGCCAACGAAGAGCAAATCTCCAGCAGGACTTAGAGACGCGGACAAGGGTACAGCGTTGCCGGCGAGGGAAATGTTGGACGCAGACTGGGTGGCGAGGTTGAAAACAATCACGAACGGGAAGCGCAACGGCGGATTGGGCGAGGGTTGCGGAATCTCTCCCAGGATGTAGGCTGCGGAGCCGTCAGAGGAAATCATGAACTCGGTAGGAGTGAACTTGCCGACGCCCAAGTTGAACATTGGGCCTGGTGTGTTTGTGACGGAAAGAAATCCGCGGGGGGCGGGACATCCGTCGACACCCGTGAGGGGAATCCCGGAAATGGTCGCGGTAACTGGTTGAACATTGGGAGGAGCGAGGGCCAGCGCGGCTTGGCCGTCGGGCAGCGGGCGGATGAACTGGCTGGCCGGAAGAGGCACGCTGCCCAGAGACCCTGACAAACTCGGATCGAAACAGGTAGGAAGAAACGACGCGCCGGCGGGATCTCCGCCAGCCAGATAGCCGAACGATCCGTTTCCAACAAACGCAACATCGGTCGCAGGCGAGGTTAGAGGAACCATCTGCGCAGCGTCCACTGTCGAATAGACCAGTAAGCAGCCTCCCGACGCGGCGCCGGGACATCTGGTGCCAGAAACTATGTACGCCTTCAAGCCATCAGGCGAGAATGCCGCAGCCACCGCGTTGTCCATCAAGAATGAAGACGCGGTTTGAGAGCCGGTGTCATATATAAAAACCTGGTTGGGAACATCCACCGTGTCGGAGAGGATCACCAGGGACGTCGGCTGAGAGTTCGCCAAGGTGACGTTGGATGAGGCCGCCAACACCTTGCCAGCGACCCTCACCGGCGAAACAGACGACCCGGTGAAGACCATCAAGCCGTTGGTGCCGAAAGACGAAGAATCGACGCCGAGGTAGGCGTTGCCCCCCCTCGAATCGAACTGGAAGGAATTTGGAGTAAACGGGAGGGATACCGGTGTCCCAGCCGCAAAAGACCCGTTGGATCCGGTGATTGGAACCACGGTGGTACCGCAGAGCGCTGTAGTGGTGACGCTGCACCCGGTCGAACTGACGTAAACCGTCGGGCTAGTGGGGGCGGAGGTGCTCTTCACCGTAAAGCTGATGGCGGTCGTTGGATAAATCGGGAGCGAAGGGGCGAATCCTCCATTGCACGATGGCGGCGTGCAGGAGGCAATCACGGCACCTGCACCCACGGCTGAAGCGGAAACCGTCCCCACGCTGCCATAGATTGTGCTGGTTGTCCCCGAAGCGAAAAGCGAAATCGGGTTGGAGGTCGTCCAACTAAGGGGAACACCGACGAGTTTCATGCCCAAAGTGTCGATCACGGTGGCGTTCAGCGTGGTTGTGGTGCCGGTATTCACCACAAAAGAGGTTGCTGGATTGCCCAAGGCGGCTAGGGAGATGGATTGGACGGGGCAAGTTTCAAATTGCATGGGCTGGCTGTGAAAGCCGCCTACCACGGCAAAAAATGGAGTGATCCCAGGCGAATTGGCGGTGGCGATTTCCTGATTCAATGGAGTGCCTACCGGGGGAGCACTAAGGGTGACGGCGCTGGTCGTCTGCCCGGTAACGGAAACCGTCTGCCAGGCAAAGGGTCCCACCGAGGCGGTAATGTCGGCGTTGCCATTGAAAGCGAATGCCTCATAAAGGGCGCTCTCAGGGCCGGAAGGAGCGCCCTTGGAGTAGCAAAGATTTGAGAGCGTCGGAGGTTGATTCGGGACCTTGCTGATGCTGACTCGGGTGATGTGCTGGTGCACGTAGATGGTCACCGGGGGGCTGCTTACGCCCAGGGCAGTAGCGGTAACTTCCGCCGTGCCGGTAAGGCCCGGGGTGCAGGTTGTCGGGGTGGTGAGTGAGTCCCAGGTGCCCGCGCACGCCGCGCCATTGGTCGAAATGGTAAGCACGGCGGGGTTGCTGGACTGATAAGAGAAGGTTTCGGTCAGCACCTGGGCAACTGGATTCAGGCCAGTGGCGGTGAGCGCTTGAAACTGTCCGACTTCCAGGGAGACATTCAATCCTCCCGCACAAGTGGTAGTAGGCGCGAGGCACAAATCCACGGAGGCGGGGACTTGGTCGGGCGTTACGGTGGTGCCGCTGTTGCTGTTGCTGCATGCGGAAGAGATGAGACATGCCACAACCACGGTAGCCAGAGATATGCCAGAAGCGAACCTGCTCATGAATCCTTCCACTGCAAGAATATGTGACGCGTGAGGTGGAAAACTTCCAGTGTATGTGCTGGAGTTTTTTTCGGCAACCCACGCGCGGGAAATTCGAATCCCGAACCGGGCTTGCAACGCTTCCACGTAGGATGCGTCCAAGAATGCGGTTGACGTTAGGGATTCGTGATTGATATATTTAAAAGGTTCCGCGAGTACATCCTGGCTTGCCTGTACCTGTGTCCTTGTTCGCCTTGCGCGAGGCGGATGCCGGAAAAGCGAAGTTAAGGTATTAGAGTAATACGCCTTCGTGTGGTTGAAAGTGTGATGCGAAGACGCCCTCGCTGAAACGTTCCGCGAAAAACTCCTTCGGGGAGACTATGCGGGGCGATGCTGGCGAAACGGAGCGCCTCCCGAACTTTGGGCTTGGAGCCACCGTCGGCAGTCCTGTCAAAGGGAAAATAAAATTTCCGGCGATGCGTGGCCGGAAGTATGGATGGCGAGCGCTATCCAGCCTGGATCGATAAACGAGATTGAATTCCCGTGTGCGTTTTTGCCCGGGAGATCTCGTAAGCATGTGGCTGGCTGCGTTTTTGCCGAAATAAAGACGCTGCGAATAACGGCGTCAAGGAGCAAGAGTGCCTACGTTTAATCAGTTGGTTCGCGACGGAAGAAAGCGGCCGCGCTACAAGACGGCGAGTCCGGCGTTGCAGTCGTGTCCGCAGAAACGTGGCGTGTGCACCCGCGTTTATACGCAGACGCCGAAAAAGCCGAACTCCGCGCTACGCAAAGTTGCGCGCGTGCGGCTGACCAATGGCATTGAAGTCACGACCTACATTCCCGGCGTTGGCCATAACCTGCAGGAGCACTCGATTGTGCTGATCCGCGGCGGCCGCGTGAAGGATTTGCCAGGCGTGCGCTATCACGTGATTCGCGGCACGCTGGATGCGGTGGGAGTAGCGAACCGCATGCAGGGCCGCTCGAAGTACGGTGCAAAGAGACCGAAGAAGGGATAAGAGACCAAGCTCAGGCTAAACGCTATGAGCTAGGAGCCAAAAGCTAACAATGCCTCGCAAAGGACATATCGCTAAGAGAACGGTCGAGCCGGATCCGGTCTATGGGTCGGACCTGGTGACGAAGTTTGTGAATTCAATG
>Ga0210407_10000484_pt1 | contig 44928 bp, 35 predicted proteins | sample IncBWC27MmetaG_FD_150860 | JGI IMG/M metagenome (GOLD analysis project Ga0210407, IMG submission 150860) | Forest soil microbial communities from Barre Woods Harvard Forest LTER site, Petersham, Massachusetts, United States - Inc-BW-C-27-M | ecosystem: Environmental > Terrestrial > Soil >...
TGCTTCAACGCTTCAACTCGACGGAGGTCGCAGAACGCATTACTGATCGCATCATCGAGGAAGCCCGGCATGGAGAGCAGCACGTCCGCGACTACCTGCGAAAAAACCTTGAGTTCACCAAGCCCGCAAGCGACGAAATAGCAGAGATTCTATTCCGTTATAAGTGCGCGTTAGGGAGCCCTGAAACCACAACACAACGCCGCTCAGACCCCATTTAGACCAGAGCAGAATGCGAGCGTTCGCCAGCTGACGGGAGGATAGCCGAGGCCGTGGTGAGAACAGTGCTCAGCCGATTGGCCGCAAAAGTCATTGCTTGCTCGGGCCGGGGTTCGGGATCGCTCTGAGGGACTTGCAAAGGAGAATTTGGTTGCCCTCTGGGAGCCCTACGAACAATGGAGGGACAGCGTAGTTCTCTCCACAAACACGCGAAGTGTGAAAGTGCTAGAATCAACAACCGAAACGTCAGTGTGGCGTGGCTAACACTCCTATAGTGTGTGTTGGATGGTCTTAGTAACCCCAACTACTTGACAAACGCTGTTGTGAGTGCAACCCAAATATTGGTCAATTATTGACCAGCGCCTGTCGAACTTCCGCGTTATGGCGGCCACAGTAAGTGCGGAATCCTTCCTGGGGCTGCCGACATACCGTCCGCACTGCCGACATATGGGCAGTCGCAAGGCCTTAAATCTGGCGGGAAACTCAGGGCCGCTGCGTGAAATGTTCAACATACAATGTCTTGGTCGTTTGGGTCCTTTGTTTGCTACCAGGTCCTTTAGGAGTGATTCGTTGGCGACCGATTCGCAGAATCTCGTTTCGGCGTATTGTGCCATTGAAAAAAGGCACCGAGTCCTTCTCTCGACTGACCGAGCAGATGAGAGACTGACCTGGCGATTGAGAGTCCCGCTAAATGAGGCGCCAGAGATTCTTTTTCGAACTCACCCCATGGATTATAGCCGCCGAAGACTTTGGAAAAAAGCACCAGTCTCGCGGTACGGTGAACGCGGCACTCGAACGCAATGGCTTTGACCCAGTCGAAACAAGAAAGGTTCAGCACGAAAAGTTGGTGATAGCCGGTCCGGTCCTCCCCCCTGAAACTACTTTGAGTGCGTACTACGCTCTGTGCGATCAACGCCACAGCGGAAGGAGGATTCTTTAATGGGGGCCCGTTTGAAGTATGATCTGGTATTGGAACGCCAGAAGGCGGAGGAGGCCCTTCGTGCCTCCGAGGTCCGATACCGTCGCCTTTTTGAGACGGCCCAGGATGGAATACTAATTCTCGATGGGCACTCGGGATTGATAACCGACGTAAACCCCTTCTTAGTAAACCTATTGGATTATTCCCGAGAGGAATTTATCGGCAAAACACTTTGGGATATTGGCCCATTCAGAAATATTGAAGCATCGAAAGCTGCTTTTCAACAGTTGCAGGAAAAGGAATACATCCGCTATGAAAACCTGCCTCTTGAGGCCAAGGGTGGGCGCCGCGTCAATGTCGAGTTTGTCAGCAACGTGTACGGGGTGAATGGCACCCGGGTAATCCAGTGCAATATTCGTGACATTACGGCACGCAAGTACGCCGAAAAACAAGTAGGCGAACAAGTCCAGCAATCACAAAGGATGGAGGCGGTAGGTCAATTGGCAGGGGGCCTTGCCCATGATTTTAACAACCTTCTCGGTGTGATTGTGGGATACTGCGAGCTCCTGGAGCACCGGCTCAGTCCAGACGGCTCGAATCGAAGGATGGTCGAGCAGATTCACAGTGCAGGTACCCGTGCTGCGAGTCTAACTCGGCAGCTTCTGGCGTTCAGTCGTCGCCAGGTTTTGCGCCCGCTGGTGCTGGATTTAAATAGACTCGTGAGCGGGATGGAAATGATGTTGCGCCGGCTCATCGGTGAGAACATCGAAATCACTACGAGACTGATTCCCGATTTGAGGTGTGTCAAAGCTGATCCCAGTCAGATTGAACAGATACTCATGAATCTGGTAGTCAACGCGCGAGATGCAATGCCCAGTGGCGGCACCATCACAATCGAAACCGCCAATGTTGAGTTAGATGGCAGTCGTGAGTACCCCGAGGTCATACCCGGCTCTTATGTGATGCTGGTCGTAACTGACACAGGTGTGGGTATGAACAGTGAAACCCAGGCTCGCATCTTTGAGCCATTTTTCACAACCAAACAACCTGACAAAGGAACCGGCTTAGGGTTGTCAACCGTCTACGGCATTGTGAAGCAGAGTGCCGGCTACATCTATGCCTACAGCGAACCAAACCGGGGAGCGACGTTCAAGGTGTATCTGCCTTATGTCGAAGGCGAGCCAGAGCTCCCCAAGGGGGAGGAGACATTATCCATACGCGGAGGACGTGAGACGATCCTGTTGGTTGAGGATGACGATCTTTTGCGAGAGCTGATACGAGAGATTCTCGAAGGATTCGGCTACGCCGTGCTGGATTCAGGGCACCCACAGGAAGCAATTCGCACCGCGGAGCGGCATCAGGGACCGATTGCTTTGCTGATCACCGATGTGATGATGCCTGACATCAACGGTCGCGTTCTTGCACAAACACTAACCGCCGTAAGACCTGAGATGAAGGTGCTCTATACGTCTGGATACACCGGTGATGTCTGTGTCGAGAAAGGCGAACTCGAACCGGGATGCCCACTTCTGGACAAACCCTTCACCCGAACCGCCCTAGCGAAAAGAATACGGGCGCTCCTCGATTCGCCGGAGTCCTGATGTGTACGTCCCATCCTCCAGTGGCAGTGAGGTCGAGTAGGGGAAGAGCCGCCTCGGGCAAGGCGCCCGGAACGCTATCCATCCCTCAGCTATGGTCGTGCGCGCGGACAATCCATGTGAGAGCGGAGAATCCTGCGAATGCATCCTCAGTTTTACGCAATTTTGTTTTTGGGGAAAGCAGGTGCAACTAATGTGATCCTTACAGCTCAGACGCTGAACTTCCAACCAAGTACCGTATGGTTAGCGACCGCTCAAAGAAGTGATGATGCACCAGGGTGCGGTGAGCATTAGGGAGGATGTAATGGGAGAGTCTAAAACCTCTACGCAGGTGGCGAGGGGGAATACCGGCGCTAGCCCTATGAAGAGTGTGGCAGACACTCTTGAAAGTGAACTCGACGTCGTGATTCAGGAATGGCTCGCTCGAGTCGATAAGGAGCCTGAGCTGACTGCGATCCCTCTGAATTTTCAGGAGCGCACTGGCCATATACCGCAACTTCTGCATGATGTGATTGTACGGTTGCGTCTGGACGACGAAACGAAGGATCCGATTTCGCAGGCGGCGGCCCGCCACGGAGACTTGCGGGCCCAACAGGGCTACACGGTAGCCATGGCGGTAGAGGAATCTCGTCTGCTGGAGCTCAGCATTTTTTGGACGCTGCACAGAAGCAACAATCACTTGGAATTCAGCGCGATCCTATCCGCTGTTTTGACGATTGCGGACGAGGTGGATGCGCAAATGAAGCAGCAGATGTTGCGCTTCATGGCCGCAGATGCCGCGAAAGCAGCCAAAGGAGCCAAAGGAGCCAAGCATACTCTTCCTCGATTCAGCCAGATGACAAGCCCAGAGCACAAACGTACCAAAGCAACGAATACGAAAACCGGACAGGAGCGCGTCCTGCGCGTTGCGAGCTGACGCAGACGAGGCGGCAGGAGTTTTGGCGTAGGTTCCGTGACGGAAGAGCGGTTCCAAGTGGATATCACCATTCCACTAACAACCCGGTAGTGAGTGTAATCGCCAAGGTTGCGTCATGAACGATTCTTGCTGGGAACCACGGACGATCTGACGCGCGGTCTAAACAGGGCGTGCGGCTGCGCGGATTGTTGCTCGTTCCCCAAGGGACGGAAACTATTGGCCGCAAAAAGCAAGAAGGGCCCGATGAACTCGCAACACCTTGCCTTTCGGCCCGTAATAGATGAAGCCCGAGTTCTTGAACCTCTTCATGAAGAAGCAAACGCGCGACCGCGTGGTCCCTACCATTTCTGCCAGCACTTTATGACTGATCTTCGCAATTGTTGTCTCGCGTGCTCCACGCCTATCGAAATGGGCCATTCGGAGGAGAATATGGGCCAGTCTTTTCTCGCTGGAACTACAGTGTTGGTCAACTAAATCCTGCTGATATCTGATATTCCTGGCCAAGACATATGCCCAGAAGATGTTTGCCAGTTTCACCTGCCGTGTCAGTGCGAGCATCATGGCCTTCTTCTCAATCCGCAGAAGGCTGCAGTCTGTCATGGCGCTGGCAGACGCGGTGCGGGAAGACTGGCCAGCGACGGAATCTTTGCCAACAAAATCCCCAGTACTCAATATGTCGAGGATCGCTTCTCTCCCGGCTTGGGATCTGGCGCCGAGTTTTACCTTTCCTTTTTGAATGACAAACAAGGCATCAGCTGCATCCCCCTGAGCATAAATGGCCTGTCCCTTCGTGAGTGACATCATGCTCCTACCGTCGCCGACGGTTGAGAGAAAGGTCATCGGATTGAAAGCATGTCCTTGTTTGGTCATTTGGGGGCCGTCGATCCTTTAATCAGTCCGTCTTCAATTTGAGCACGCGGACGGATGATAGCGATGCTCAATATTGCACATAATTGCCTCGTATCCGGCGGTTTTGAAACTTCGAGAGAGTTCCACATCCGTCAGCTATGGTCGTGCGCGGACAATCCACGTGAGAGCGGGGAATCCTGCGAACGCATCCCCATTTACGGAATGCTATTTGGGGAAAGCAGGTGCGACCAATGTGATCCCTATAGCTCAGACGCTGAACTTCCAACCAAAGTATGGTGTGTTTAGCGACCTTACCGAAGAAGTAACGATGAACCAGAGTGATGAGCATCGAAGGAGGATCTCATGGGTAAGTCTATGAACTTTGCGCGTGTGGCCGGCGGGAATGCCGGTGCCGCAATTGTCGAGAATGTGGCAGATATTCTCGAGCGACACCTCGATGCTGTGATTCAGGAATGGCTCGAACGGGTCGAGAAGGAGCCGGACCTAGCGGCTATCCCTTTGAATTTTGAGGACCGCACGGGCCATCTCCCTCAGCTTCTACGAGATGTGATTGTACGGTTGCGGCTGGACGACGGAACGAAGGCTCCGATTTCGCAGGCGGCGGCCCACCACGGAGACCTGCGGGCCCAACAGGGCTACACGGTAGCCATGGCGGTGGAGGAATCTCGTTTGCTCCAGGTGAGCATTTTCACGACGTTGCACAAAAGCCAGAGTCATTTGGAATTCGAGAACGTGCTTCCCGCCGTTGTGTTGATCGCGGACGAGGTGGATGCGCAACTGAAGCAGCAGATGCTGCGCTTCATGGCCGCAGATGCCGCTAAGGCAACCGCGACAACGAAGATGGCAAGCGTACCGAAGGCGGGCTAGATCGCACAGTATACTGTCGCGAGACTCAGCGAGATGACAAGCCAAAGGCAACTTATCGCACCGAATACGAAGGGACACGAGTGTGTCCTGCTCGTTGCTGCTGACGCAGACGAGGCGGCAAGAGTCTTAGGCGAATTAAGTTCCGTAACGGAAGAGCGGTTCCAGGTGGAGTGGGTTACCGAACTTTCTCGTGGAATCGAGCGAGTGTGTGACGGAGGGGTGCGGGCGGCAGTGGTTGATCTGAACCTGCCCGATAGCAAGGGTGTCGAGACGTTCGATAAGCTTTTTCAGGCTGCGCCTGGTGTGCCAATTTTGATCTTGAGTGAGGCTGATAGAGAAGAAGAGGCCAGGCAAGCCGTACAGCGCGGCGCCCAAGACTACCTGCTCAAGGAGCAAGCCGATGGCTATCGGTTAAGGCGGACAGTGCGCACGATGATGGACCGCTGGGAGGCCCAAGCAGTGTGGCGGGAAAATGCACTCGCCACCATTACACTCGATTCGATTGGAGAGGGAGTCGTGCGCACGGATCTATGTGGCAACGTCACCTATCTAAATGGATTAGCAGAAAGGATGAGCGGATGGTTTCGAGAGGAGGCACTGGGACGTCCGGTTGCGGACGTGCTCAGGCATATCGATAGTGTTAGCGGCGCGGTCCTTCCCAATGCCGTAGTCATTGTCACGCAAGGAGATAGAAGCTCAATGGCTACGACCAGATGTACAAATTGCACGCTAGTTCGACGAGACGGTTCAGAACTTGGAGTTGAGCACCGAGTAGCGATTATCCATGACCAGAACGGAGATGCAATCGGGGCAGTGATTTCTTTCCGCGACGTGAGCACGGCCCGAGCCGCTTCGATCGAAATGTCGCGTGTAGCACAACATGACATCCTGACTCATTTGCCGAACCGAGCGCTGTTCGACGACCGCTTAACGCAAGCGATTTCACTGGCTGAGCGCCAGAAGAAGCAACTCGCGGTGCTGTTTGTCGACGTGGATCAATTCAAGAGAATCAACGACACACTCGGCCACGGCGTCGGGGACAACCTGTTGCGGTCGATCGCTGGCCGATTGACGGCTTGTATCCGGCGGACGGACACGGTAAGCCGTCTGGGTGGAGATGAATTTCTGATTCTACTCTCTCAAGTGGAGCACGCCGAAGACGCAGCGGTCACTGCGCGAAAGATTCTAAGGGCGATAGCGTCACCGCATATCATCGATAACAAGAGTCTGGACATCAATGTCAGCATTGGGGGCAGCACCTACCCCGCCGATGGGCAGGACGCGGAAAGTTTGGTAAGTCAGGCGGATGTCGCGATGTACGAAGCCAAGCAACACGGTCGCAATAGCTACCAGTCGTTCCGAACAGACATGACCACACGACTGGCAAAAAGAGTGTTGTTAGAAGCGGATTTGCGCTTGGCACTCGGGCGGAACGAGTTTTTACTGCACTACCAACCCAAGATCAATCTACAGACAGGTCAGGTCACGGGAATGGAAGCGCTGATCCGCTGGCAGCATCCGGAGCTGGGAATGCTATTTCCGGCGAGCTTCGTGCCAATCGCGGAAGAGTGCGGTTTGATTCTGCACATCGGACAATGGGTGTTGGTAGAAGCATGCAGACAAGCCCGAGAGTGGAGTGATTCGGGGTTCGGGGTTGTACCGATTTCGGTGAACGTGTCCGCAGTCGAATTCCAGTCCAAGGATTTTCTGTCAGGAGTTCGGGCCGCGTTGATCGCTACCGGGATGAACCCGCAAAATCTAGAGCTCGAACTAACCGAGACCGTGTTGATGCAGGACGCGGAGTCTGCCGTTGTCACACTCCACGCGCTGAAGGCGATGGGGGTGCGGATGGCCATTGATGACTTTGGCACGGGCTACTCCAGCTTTACCTATCTGCGGCGTTTTCCAGTGGACACTCTGAAAGTCGGTCAATCGTTCGTGCAGGAGATCACGGAGGATCACGAGGGGTCACCCCTTGTCGGCGCTATGATCGGTATCGGAACCAGTCTGAAGCAGCGAGTCATTGCAGTGGGAGTGGAAAACGTTTCGCAGCTCGACTTCCTTCAGCGCCACGGGTGCGGCGAGGGGCAAGGCTCTTATTTCAGCCAGCCCGTTGTGGCCGAGCAGGCGACGAGGCTGCTTAAGTCTGGCGTGCAAGAAGGAATGGTTCATTAGAGCTCGCTTCTTGTGTTGCTACCCCCTGCAGCGTTCGAGCCGGGAGATGACCTTGCCACCTTGCTGCCACCTCCGCCTTGCTACCTTCTAACGTGATTCAGGTTTGCCGAAGCGCAGTTCGCGCGGCGTACGACTAACTCAACGCGTGCCGGCGCTGAACTCGAATACCGTCACGCTGTGAAACTTCTGCCCCGGCTTCAACTCGGTCGAGGGAAAGGCGGCGTGGTTGGGAGAGTCAGGGAAATGCTGCGTCTCCAGGCAAAATGCGAATCGCCGGTTGTAGACGCGGCCTTCTTTTCCGGTGATCGATCCGTCGAGAAAGTTTCCTGTGTAGAGCTGCAGTCCAGGTTCGGTCGTGAGCACCTTCAGAATCCGGCCAGTGGTGGGCTCATACACTTCGGCCGCCTCCGCCAACTCGCCTGGCGGATGATCCAATACGAAGTTGTGGTCGTATCCTTTGCCGAGTTGCAACTGGGTGTCGTCCGAATTAATCCGCTCTCCGATGGCATGCGGGGTTCGAAAGTCGAACGGCATGCCCGACACTGACTTCAGTTCTCCCGTCGGAATAAGAGCCGCATCCACAGGAGTCATGCGGGAGGCGTCGATCTTCAGCACATGCCCGAGTACGTCGCCTTTGCCCTGGCCGGCCAGATTGAAATAGGAATGGTTGGTCAGGTTGAGGACGGTATCTTTATCGGTGGTCGCCGAATACTCGATGCGCAAAGCGCTCCCGCTCAAGGTGTAGCGCACGGTCGCGGTGAACGTGCCGGGAAAACCTTGCTCGCCGTCCTTGCTTACATAGGTGAGTTCGATTCCATCCGTTGTCTCTTTGGCCCCCCAGACCACTTTGTCGAAGCCGCGGGTGCCGCCGTGAAGAGCGTTGTCGCCGTCGTTTTTTGGAATGGAATACGTCTTCCCATCAAGCTTGAAGCTGCCGTGAGCAATCCGATTCGCGTAGCGCCCGATAATGCCTCCGAAATGCGCGGTCTGCGCCTCGTACTTGTCGACCGAATCGCAACCCAGCACCACGTCGTCGATCTTTCCGTTTCGATCGGGGGCGCGCAGGGAAACGACGATCCCTCCATAGGTCATGATGCGGGCTTCGACTTTGCCATCGGACAACGTGTAGATATCGACCGCAGTCCCTTCGGAGGTATGCCCAAACGCCTGCTTGGCGACGCTTGTCTTCCCTTGCATATTTGCTGTCAGCATAAGCAGAACCGCGAAAATTGCATACCGGCCGTTAGCCTTGTTTGAAGACATAGTTCCTCTTCTCTTTTCTTCTTCTGTGCGAAGCCGTGTTTTTGCGACGGTGCGTCATGCATCCACCACTGAGTGTGCTTCCGCGCGTGATGCCGTGCGCGTAGGCAACAGACTATCCTAAAATTAAAAATCCTGATTCTAGACATGCGCCGCACCTAAGCGATTGTATAGGCAAAGGAAGGTGGCAAAGTGCGGAGCGAAGATCCTGAAGGGCGATCACAGAACTTTCCATGTGCCCTTGTAATCCGGCAAACACGTGGTAATATACCTGTCGTTAACGTACACGTTAAAGTAAATCGCTCCACGGCGAACCCTGCCGATCAGCGACGGCGAGCATCGCGACATGTCCTTTCTTGGCATTGACGTCGGCACTGGAGGTACGCGCGCTCTCGTCATCGATGAGGGAGGGCACGTCATTGCCTCGGCGACGGAGGAGCATCGACCCTTTGCCTCACCGCAGATCGGCTGGGCGGAGCAGGATCCTCGTGACTGGTGGCGCGCGTGCGGCGTGGCGGTGCACAAGGCGCTGGCGCAGGGCCGTCTGCGAGGAGATCAGATTTCGTGCGTTGGTTTGTCTGGACAAATGCATGGGGCCGTCCTGCTGGACGAGCAAGCGCGCGTCGTACGGCCTGCACTGATCTGGTGCGATGTCAGGACCGAGAACCAGAGCCGGGACTTGACGGCGCAAATCGGTGCTGCGCGTCTTATTGAGCTCACGTGCAATCCCGCACTGACCAATTTCACACTGACAAAATGTCTGTGGGTCCGGGAGAACGAACCCGCGAACTGGAGCCGGGTTCGCTCGCTCATGCTGCCTAAAGACTATGTGCGATTTGCGTTGACGGGCGAACGCGCAACCGACGTTGCGGACGCCTCGGGGACTCTGCTGCTCGATGTCGCCCACCGCCGCTGGTCAAAGGAGATTCTAGGGCTGGTTGAAATGGACGAGTCTCTGCTGCCCGCCCTCTATGAGTCGCCCGAAATTTGCGGACAAATCTCGGCCGCCGGCGCCGCCGCTACCGGCCTGCAAAGCGGAACGCCAGTCGTCGCCGGTGCGGGAGATCAGGCGGCGGGCGCGATTGGCATGGGCGTGGCTTCGCCCGGAGCAGTGAGCGCAACCATCGGGACCTCGGGAGTAGTTCTCGCCGCAACCGATGCTCCAGCGCTTGACCCCGGAGGGCGCTTGCACACATTTTGCCATGCCGTTCCCGGGCGTTGGATGGTGATGGGGGTGACCCAGGCTGCAGGACTTTCGCTACGTTGGTTCCGCGATCAGTTTGGAGCAGCGACCAACGGGAACCGTGATTCCGGCAGTCATTCTTACGACAGGCTCACCGCCGAGGCGGCGAAGGCTCCTCCGGGAAGCGATGGTCTGCTGTGGGCTCCTTACTTGATGGGCGAGCGTACTCCTTACCTCGACCCAACCGCACGCGGGATGTTAGTTGGCTTGACGGCGTCTCATACGCGGGCTCACGTAATTCGGGCGATCCTCGAAGGAGTCGCTTTCAGTTTGCGCGATTCTTTCACGATTTTTCAAGAAATCGAAGTTCCCGTGAAGTCGATTCGCCTGGGCGGTGGTGGCGCGAGATCATCGCTTTGGCGCCAAATTCAAGCCGACGTCTACCGACAAACAGTCGAAACCGTTGAGGCGGAAGAAGGCGCCGCCTACGGAGCCGCAATCCTGGCGGGAATTGGCGCAACGGCGTGGCCGTCGGTTGACGCTGCCTGCGAGGCAGTCGTGCGCATTGCCGGGAACACGACTCCGAATTCCGCGGACTCGCTGGTTATGGACAAGGCGTATGCGGTGTATCGCCGCATGTATCCCGCGATGAAGTCCATCCTAAATTGATGGCTGCAGCGGCAGGGAGAATACGGTATGACAAGTCACAGCGATTATCAGCCCCGTGCGGAACACAAGTTCTCCTTCGGCCTGTGGACGGTCGGCAACCGCGGACGCGACGCGTTTGGCGACGCTGTGCGCCCGCATATTTCCCCAATTGAGATTGTCTCCCTGCTGGCGGAGGTGGGCGCGTGGGGCGTCAACTTGCACGATAACGATCTGGTGCCAATCGATGCCACCGTCGCCGAACGCGACCGCATCGTCCGCTCGTTCAAGGAGGCCTGCGAGGCCAACGGCATCGTTGTTCCCATGGCCACTGTCTCGCTCTTCTTCCATCCGGTATTTCGCGATGGAGCTTTCACGGCCAACGATCCCGAGGTGCGCGCGTATGCTGTTCAAAAAACCATGCGGGCGATGGACATCGGAGCGGAACTGGGCGCGAAGATTTTTGTCTTGTGGGGCGGCCGCGAGGGCGTCGAGACCGACGCTTGCCGCCGCGCGGATGAGGCGATCAAGCGATTGCGCGAAGCGGTCAACTATCTTTGCGAATACAACATCGAGCGCGGGTACGGAATGAAGTTCGCTTTGGAAGCCAAGCCCAATGAACCGCGGGCAGATATCTATATGGCCACAACCGGGCAGTACCTGGGCTTCATCCCTACTCTGGATCATCCTGAAATGGTCGGCGTGAATCCCGAAGTCGCCCACGAACACATGGCGGGACTCAACTTCATGCATGCGGTGGCGCAGGCATGGGAAGCGGGCAAACTTTTCCACATCGACCTGAATGATCAAATGCCAAATCGATTTGACCAGGATCTTCGCTTTGGGTCGTCCAACCTGAAGTCGGCATTCTGGCTGGTGAAGTTTCTCGAAGACGTTGGCTACGACGGGCCGCGTCACTTCGACGCGCACGCCTACCGGACCGAAGACTATGAAGGAGTAAAAGACTTTGCTCGCGGCTGCATGCGAACCTACCTGATCCTGAAAGAGAAGGCTCGGCGTTGGGGCGCGGACAGGGACATACAGGCGATCCTCAGTGGGATTGCAGGAAATGGAACCGATACTCTTAAACTGAATCACTACTCGAAAGAGGGCGCATCCAAGCTGCTAACCCTGGTTTTTAATAAAGATGAGATTCTCAAGAAGCGTTTGCCGTACGAACGTCTCGATCAACTGACGGTTGACTTGCTGCTGGGTGTTAAATAGCGGTTGCGAGCGTTGAAGCAGGGCACTTTACAGATCGGTGAGGGACAAGAGCAATGACGTCACTGTTGACGGCCTATGTGGCAACTCGGCTTGTAGGCCTTTCTTCCGTCGATGTGGTGATTGTGGTTTTCTATTTTGTCCTGGTGCTCTCCATTGGCTGGTACTTAAGGGGACGGGCGAACACCGGCGAAGACTTCTTCATGGCTGGCCGTGAGATGACGGCGTGGGTCGCCGGTCTCAGTTTCCTCTCGGCTAACCTCGGCGCGCTCGAATTGATGGGCTGGGCGGGTTCCGCCTACCAATACGGCATTCTGGCGACGCACTGGTATTGGGTCGGCGCCATCCCGGCGATGCTGTTTTTGGCGCTGGTCATGATGCCGTTCTACTACATTTCCAGAACCCACTCCGTGCCGGGATATTTAAAACTGCGTTTTGGCGAACCCGCCCGCGCTATGTCCGCGCTTTCCTTCGCCTTCATGACGGTACTGATGAGCGGCGTCAACATGTTTGCCATGGCCAAGGTCATGCAGATTGTGCTCGGATGGGACATTAATTTCAGCATCTGGGTTTCGTCTCTGACGGTGGCGATTTACGTAACCCTGGGCGGCCTGCGCTCGGCAATCTTTAATGAAGTGCTGCAGTTCTTCCTCATCTGGGCCGGTGCGCTGCTGATTCCGATCCTTGGATTGTACGAAGCCGGCGGATGGACCAACCTAAAATTGCAGATCGCTCAGCGAACATCGGAACAGTACGTCCATCTCTGGTCCGGATTGGGCTCCTTCACCACCAATCCCATGGGAATCCATTGGACCGGGATTGTGTTCGGACTCGGTGCGATTCTATCCATGGGCTACTGGACCACCGACTTCCTTGTCGTGCAGCGCATTCTCGCCGCGAAAGATATTCGCAGCGCGGAAATGGCGCCCATTATCGGCGCCGGATTTAAGATGATGGTTCCCTTCATCGTGATCCTACCCGGACTGCTGGGCTTGGCCTTGCTTCCCGAAAAGCTGGTTCCGGAGTCGGTGGCCGCGGTTACTGGAGGCCATAGCTACAACGACGTTCTCCCGCTCATGCTCGCCAGGTATTGCGGCCCAGGCCTGCTCGGTCTTGGAGTTACGGCGTTGATCGCGGGTTTCATGTCCGGAATGGCGGGCAATGTAAGCGCATTCACGACTGTCTGGACGTACGACATCTACCGTCCGCTGATCAATAGCAAAGGCAGCGACCATCATTACGTGAATATGGGACGATGGACCACGATTATCGGCGTGTTGATCAGTGTCGGTACTGCCTATCTGGTGATGCAGTTCGCCAGCATCATGGACTATGTGCAGGCATTGTTTAGCTTCTTCATCGCTCCCTTATTCGGTACCGTCGTACTCGGTATGCTCTGGAAGCGGGCGACCGGGCCTGGTGGATTCTGGGGACTGCTGTGCGGGACGCTTTCTTCGATCGGGATGTGGACTTGGGTAAAACTCGATCCTCCGGCGCTGCGTTATGTGGCACTGTCGCCCCACGCCAAAGGCCTTGCCCAGGATATGTATCAGGCGCTCTGGTCTTTTGTAGTTTGCGTGACCGTGACCGTGGTGGTGAGTCTGGCGACGAAACCCATGCCCGACGGGCAGTTGACCGGCTTGGTATACGGGTTGACGAAAGTTCCATCCGTCGGGGACGTCCCCCTGTACCAGAAGCCTCTGTTCTGGGCGGCGGTGGTGACGATTATTTTCTTCATACTGAACATCATTTTCTGGTAAACGATTTTCTGGGTAAGTGGAGGCAGGCAGCATGATTTCCATCTGGTTTTTTATCGGCATTTCCTTGGCCGTGAATGGCGCGCTGATCCTCGCTGCGGGAATTTACCAGCTGGTAAATCCTCCAGCCGATCCTGGCGTCGTGCTCTACCACTTGCACGCCAATGTGTGGTGGGGAGCGGCATTGCTGGTGTTCGGGCTTGTTTATTGTTTCAAATTCGCGCCGCGCCGACAGCAATAGGAACCCGTGGCGTAGGGCAGATTCGTATCCGGGCATGCCGGAAGTTCTGACTCATGAACTGCGCCTCCAGGCGCTCGCTCTCGGACGGTGCGTGAACCCCGCCCCGGAAGGGGCATCGAATTCTGTACGAATTGCGGTATCGCCGAAGCGATACGCTGATACAAAACCAACGAACACGGCGGCCTGCCAGCCAAGCTACTTCAAGTTGACCGCTTCCTTCAATGGCAGACTCTGTGAAGAACCACCCACCAAAAATGTATACTCGCCAGGAACCAGCTGCCACGCATCTCGCTCAACGTTGAAGATGGATAGATACAGCGCGTCTAATTCGACCTTTGCCTCTTTACTCTCTCCCGCATTCAGTCTGACCTTACTCCAGCCGACCAGCCGCTTTGGCGGTTCCCCGGCACTCTCCGGCAGCGCAGCATAGACCTCAGCGATCTCGGCTCCAGCCCGATTGCCGGTGTTCGTCACCTTGAAACTGAGGTGGACACTCTTTCCCGGCGTAACTTTGAGATCGGAATAGCTGTAAGTGGTGTAGGAGAGACCGTAGCCGAAGGGAAATAAAGCCTGTTTTCGCTCAGCGTCGTACCACTTGTATCCAACTTTCAGCCCCTCGTCATAGGTTACTTGGAATGGCGGCAGGCCCTTCGCAATTGTTTTCCATGCATCGGGCTCGCCATTCGTCGTGGACGCCTTGGGAGGTTTGACGAGGATGGGATGCGGCAGATCCGCCTCACTCTTTGGAAATGTAATCGGCAGTTTTGCGCTCGGATTCACCTCGCCGAAGAGGACACGGGAGACCGCTTCGGCGCCTCGGCTGCCCGCATACCACGCTTCCAGGATGCCGCTCACCTGATCTGCCCACGGCATGGTTACCGGACTGCCAGTCTCTAGCACCACGATCGTGTGCGGATTTGCGGCCGCGACCCTGGCAATCAAATCATCCTGGCGATCGGGAAGCGAAAGGTTATCAAGATCCATTCCCTCGCTTTCCCACTGGTACGCGAAGACGACGGCCACGTCAGCCGTCTTCGCCAAAGCGGCTGCCGAAGCAGGATCAGTACCCGGGTCGTACTGAACATTCGCGTGAGGGGCCTGGGCCCTGATGGCCTTCAGTGGTGACGTCGGAAACCATATGTGGGCCTGCCAAGTAGTCCTGCCTCGCCCCGGCGGCACGATCGCGTTGCCTCCCGGCGGGTCAACTTGGGCTGATCCTCCGCCCGAGATCATGCCGACGTCGGCGTGCGCTCCGATCACCGCAATGCTCCGAATCATGGAAGCTTCGAGCGGCAGTTGCGAGTGCTCATTTCTGAGCAGCACAATGCTTTGTTCCGCAATCTTCTGCGCCACCTCGAAACCGCCTTCCACATCCACCACACTTTTTTCCGGGGGATCATCGATTACGCCGCTCGCAAACATGGACCGCAGTATGCGGTGAACATGCTCATCCAGTTCAGCCTTTGGAACCTTGCCGGATTCCACGGCTTTCTTCATGGTGTCGCGGTAAAAGATTTCACCGGGCTCCTCATGGTCCAATCCGGCGGCGGACGCCTTCAGAGCACTGTGCGTTGCTTGCCAATCCGACACGACAAAACCCTTGAAGTTCCAATCCTTCTTCAAGACATCGGTCAACAGGTACTTGTTTTCGCAAGCATAATCGCCATTCACCCGGTTGTAGGAACACATCACGGCGGCAGCGTTGGATTCGCGCAATCCAATCTCGAAGGCCAGTAGATCGCTTTCTCTCATCGACCGCTTATCAATGTTGACGTTGACGGCGTTGCGCCCGCTCTCCTGATCGTTGAGCGCGTAGTGTTTTATGTCGCCGATAACGTGTTGCGCCTGCTCTCCCTTCATGACCTGGCCCACCATCTTTCCCGCTAGCACGGGATCTTCGCCCATATATTCGAAGGTGCGTCCATTGCGCGGCTCACGCGCCAGATTTACGCCACCGCCCAAAGACATGTTGTAGCCCTGGGCTCGCAACTCGCGCGCGATCAGAGCACCGTATTCATAGGCGGCGTCCGGATCCCAACTTGCCGCACCGGCGAGATTGTCCGGCAGAGCCGTGGAATATCGGCCATTCTCCCCGCTGTTCCTCACGCCATAAGCCGCGTCCGACATCTGGATGGCGGGGATCCCCAACCGTGGAATACCCACGACATATCCAGCGCCGCCGTTTGATTTCACAGCCAGCGGGCTGACCGGGCCGAGGCTGGCCATGCCGGTCCCGTGCAAAAGGGAAATCTTTTCATCGAGCGTCATCTCCTTCACCACCAGCGCCGCCCGGTCATCCGGGGAAAGGCGGCTATTCATCCAGGGCGCCGGTGACGCCTTCTGTTCCGAGCCGGTTTGCGCGAAAGCCGGCAACAGCGCAAGACTGAGGATCGCAATGCCGAGCGACACTCGGTTCCAATGGAGTGAGCGTAGGTGTAGGTGTAAGTTCATAGATATCCCATTGTGAATTTCAGTTCTCAATTGGAATTTTGTCAAGAGAAAAATCGATTTTCTTCGTCGACACCCGGATCGCCAGCAGATGGGATTGCGGAGGTCACTTACAAACAGCAATCGCCCGGAGTATCCCGCGAGTCCCATCGCCTGGAAGCGAATCCTGAACTTCTGTATTCATGCCCTTGGCACGGTTCGGCTACTGACGACGGAATCGTCCAACTTCACCCTGGCCAGTCTTATCTCTCGGAACAGATGCAGGTTGGACGACATCACCACCCCGGGGCTGAGATGGACAGTCGGCGGGAAAGGCACCTTGCTGGTGAGATTGTCTACCATGAGCCGAACCGCCATTTGGCCCTGGCGATGGGGTTGTTGATAGATCGAGGCCGTGATGATCCCTTTTTTAAAGTAGGGAGACATCTCCGCGAAGAGATCGGTCGTGATCAATTTGGTTTTTCCGGCAAGGCCGCGTGCGCCGAGGGCACGGCACACGGGAAGGCAGTTGACGGTATTCACGTAAAGTCCAGCGAGAGTTGGATCGTCGCCGAGAAGGTCAAACGTCTTTTGAAAACTCTCGTCTTCGTCCTCGTGTCCTTCGATCACACTGGGGATCTTGCCGCCGGGGCAGTGCTGCGGAAAGGCTTCCGAAAAACCATCGGTTTTCTTGCGATGATCTTCAGTATTTAACATACCCGCAACCACGGCCACTTTTGAACCCGGCGGCACAAATTTCCCCATCAACTCCCCTGCCAGCCGGCCATTCAACCACGGTTCTACACAAACGATACTCGACCGCCGGCTTTCGGGGGCATCGGTGGAGACACAAACTACGCGGATGCCTTTTTCTTCCGCGTCGTCGATGAGAGGCGTGAGACGTTGCGGGTTTCCTGCGGTGAGAATGATTCCGTTGACGCCGCTCTTCACGAGTTCCTTGAAGGCCTTGGCATCCCCCTCCCCGAGCGCGCGAATCGGGCGGTTTATAAACTGCGCACCAAGCTGTGCAGCGCGACGAGCTTCGTCCAGGACCCCGCTCCAAAGTTGATCATAGAAAAAATGGATTTCCCGAGGTATGCAGACTGCGATACGAAAGCGAGCCTTGGAGACCGACAAAGCGCGCGCCGCCAGGTTCGGCGTATAGGATATTTGTCGCGCAATCTGCAGTATTCGCTCGCGCGTAGACTCGTTGATCCCGTCGCGCCCATGCAAGGCGCGATCCACCGTCCCGATCGAGACGTTCGCCAGTTCGGCGATCAAATGGATTCCGCGTCTCTGTTTCTTCACGCCCCAACCCACATGTTTTACTGTTGCGGATCATACAACTTATCGTGATCGAGCGCGTGGCAAAAAACTGCGGAATTTCTTTTACGTGTACGTTGACGGTGCTATACTTCATCGCGCCCGTAAACGTCGAGTCCGCTCGTTTCGAATCATACTGCCCGCGAGGAGTGCCGCCCCATGCACGAATATCGTATTCGAATGTTTGCGACGCTGGTGGTTGCCCTGTTTGTAGCGGTAGTCGGCTCCGTCGCGCAGAACACGAAGCCTGCGAGTGTCCTGCCCTATTTGAACCCCTCCCTGCCGACGAATGAGCGGGTTGACGACCTGGTGGCGCGGATGACGCTCGAGGAAAAGGCATCGCAACTGGTGAACCAGGCGCGAGCGATCCCGCGGCTCCAGGTTCCTGCCTACGACTGGTGGAGTGAAGCCTTGCATGGAGTCGCCAACGCTGGAACCGCCACCGTGTTTCCGGAGCCGATTGGACTCGCCGCCACCTTCGACGTTCCTTTGATCCATGAGATGGCAGTGGTTATCAGCACGGAAGCGCGAGCGAAACATAACCAGGCGGTACGCGCCGGCCGGCGGGACATCATGGAGGGCCTGGACTTCTGGTCGCCGAACATTAATATTTTCCGCGATCCGCGCTGGGGACGCGGACAGGAAACCTATGGCGAGGATCCATTTCTCACGGGGCGGATGGGGGTAGCCTTCGTTACCGGAATGCAAGGCGATGACCCGAAGTATTTTCGAGTGATCTCTACGCCCAAGCATTTTGCCGTGCACAGTGGGCCGGAGCCGTCGCGGCACACCATCAATATCGAGGTGTCGAAGCACGACATGGAGGACACGTATCTGCCCGCCTTCCGGGCCGCCGTTACGGAAGGCAAGGCAGAGTCGGTCATGTGCGCTTACAACCGGGTCAACGGAGAGCCAGCCTGCGCAAATACCTTTCTGCTCAAAGATCAATTGCGCGGCGCCTGGAAGTTCAATGGGTATGTCGTGTCCGACTGCGATGCAATTGTGGATATCTTCAAGGGCCACCAGTTCACCAAGAGCATGGCCGAAGCCGCCGCGGTTTCGATGAAAACGGGCATGGACAATGAGTGCGCGGACTTTTTCACCAAGGCCACGGACAACTCCGACTATGGGAAGTATCTGGACGCTGTGAAGCGGGGTCTTCTGAGTGAAAAAGATATTGATGTTGCGCTGAAACGCCTGTTCACGGCACGTTTCCGGCTGGGATTGTTCGATCCTCCCGAGATGGTGCCCTATGCACAGGCGCCGGATTCGGAAATCGACAACGAGGCGCACCGGGCGCTTGCGCTGAAGCTGGCGCGGGAATCGATGGTGCTGCTGAAGAATGACGGTGTGCTTCCGTTGAGTCCGGATGTCCGAACGATTGCAGTCTTCGGGCCGCTCGCCGAATCGGTCAGCGTGCTGCATGGCAACTACAGTGGCACGGCGTCACAGGCGACCACGGCTCTGGATGGCATCCGCAAACAGTTTTCCGGCGAGGTCACCTTTTTGCCGGGGATGAACTTCCTGCGACAGCCAACGGTCGTCCCCACAGACGTGCTCTCGACCGGCGACGGTCGAGCCGGTTTGAAGGGAGAATATTTTTCCGGCGAGAATCTTGCGGGTACGCCGCAGGTGGTCCGCGTGGACAAGGCGGTGGATGTTCGGCGTTTCAATCAGGATCCATCCGCGCTTACGCCGCCCCCCGGCATGAAGGATTTTTCGGCACGCTGGACAGGCTTTCTGACGCCCGCCGAGTCGGGTACTTTCGAAATCGGTCTCGCGGGTTCCATGAACCAGCTGTGGTTCGATGGACAACTGATTGTGGATGACCTTACGTTGCACGATCCGACACCGACGACCAAGACACTCCAACTCGAGAAGGGGCATCGCTATGCTTTGAGAGTCCAATACCTGCGCGGGGGTGTTGGTACGAAACTGGTCTGGCTGAATTTTATTTCCGATCCGATCGCCGAAGCGGTTGCCGCGGCAAAGCAAGCGGATGTGGTCGTCGCGGTTGTCGGCATCACTTCAAAACTTGAGGGCGAGGAGATGCAAGTGGACGTGCCCGGCTTTAAGGGAGGCGACCGAACCAGCCTCGATCTGCCAAAACAGGAAGAGGATCTTCTGGAAGCGCTGAAGGGCGCGGGCAAGCCGCTCGTCGTTGTTCTAATGAACGGCAGCGCGCTCTCGGTAAATTGGGCAAATGAACACGCGAACGCCATTCTCGACGCTTGGTACTCAGGCGAGGAAGGCGGAACTGCCATTGCCCAAACGCTGGCGGGCGTGAATAATCCGGCTGGCCGGCTGCCGGTAACGTTTTACAAGAGCGTCGAGCAGTTGCCCGTCTTTGAAGACTACTCGATGAAGAACCGGACTTACCGCTATTTTGACGGCCAGCCTCTTTATGGGTTCGGCTATGGACTCAGTTACTCGAAATTTAACTACAGCAATTTGAAGCTCTCTACAACGAGTCTGAAGGCGGGCGATTCCCTGAAGGTGGAAGCGGATGTAAGGAACGTGAGCCAGCGCGAAGGTGACGAAGTTGTGGAACTATACGTGAGTTTTCCACGGTCTCCGGGTGCGCCGATTCGCGCGCTGCGTGGGTTCACGCGGGTGCCTCTCGGAGCCGGCGAAACCAAGCATGTCCATTTCACGCTGGATGCGGGTGATTTGAGCGAAGTGAACGAAAAGGGAGATCGAATTGTCGCCGAGGGGGCGTATCACATCAGCGTGGGAGGAAGCCAGCCGGGAACAGGCGCTCCACTGGCGGAAGCAGAGCTCAGGATCAGGGGCATCCAAAAACTGCCGGAGTAACAGAGTTGTTGAGCCGGTATCCATTTAGCATACGGATGTGAGCACAGAGAAACGAATTGGGCTGGCGCGAGCGCTCTCCAAGATGGGCTATTGCTCGCGATCTCAGGCGGCTGTTTTGATTCGTGCTGGACGCGTCACTGTGAATGAGCGAATCGTCCGGGATCCGGAGCGCTCGGCGCGAATGCCTCAGGACCGGATTGAGGTTGACGGTTTGCCGCTCGACAAACAGCCGGCGATCTACCTCATCATGAATAAACCGCGCGGCGTAGTGACGACCGCATCCGATGAGAAAGGACGCGAGACGGTTTACGACCTGCTGGAGCCGGGGTTGCCGTGGGTCGGTCCCGTGGGACGGTTGGATAAGGCGAGCGAAGGGCTGCTGCTCTTGACCAATGATCCGGAGTGGGCGGCGAAGATCACTGAGCCGGCCAGTCATCTGGATAAGAAATATCATGTACAGGTGGATTGCGTTGCGGACGCCGATCTGCTGGCGAGAATCACTCGAGGTTGCGCGGTTGGGGCCTCCGTTGAGCGCGAGTCGTTGGAGCGTGAACCCGCTGAACCTTTGCGCGCCAAGGGAGCACGCCTTCTGCGGCATGGCGATAAGAATAGCTGGCTGGAGATTACTCTCGACGAAGGCAAGAATCGGCAGATTCGGCGTCTGCTCGAAGCTCAAGGGGTTCGGGTATTGCGTCTGGTGCGAGTGTCGATTGGGCCGCTCGAGCTGGGCGATCTGAAGAAGGCCTCGGTGAGACGGTTGACGGCGGAGGAAAAGAAGACCATCGATCGGGCTTCGCGAGCGGTGGCGTAGGGACAGCCGCCCTCGGCTGTCGCTACGTTCGCTTCGCTCAAGAGAGGCCGTGGTTTTGCAGGTAGTCCTCTGCCTGACGAAGTAGCTTGCGCTCGTTGCTGTAGGCAAGTTGGCTGGCCGCGTCGGTGAGGGGCACCCAGAGAGCTCGCTTGACTTCGATACGCATGTCAGAAGCGAGGTTGTCGATTTCGCCGGAGACATAGCGCATCAGGTAGAAGCTCACGATTTTGAAAACGCGTTTGCCGTCGCCCCAGGTGCGGACGTAGACATACCTGTTGTCGGCGAGCTTTGTGACCGGTTCGGCCGTAAGGCCGGTCTCTTCCAGCACTTCGCGTACGGCGGCAGCCTGCGGTTTTTCGCCAGCGTCCACCAAGCCTTTGGGTAGGGTCAACATGGCACGGCTGCGCTTGCGCGGCGTCTTTGAAGATGCGGGTTTGAGACTTTCTGTCTTGGGCTCGTTTATCTGGGGCTCGTCTTTTCGCGGCTCAATCAGGGCGACGTGCCAGATTCCCGAAATTTGCTGAAGCACGACGCCGCCGGCTGAAATTTCCCGCTCCATCACTGACACTCTATCGCGAATCCAACGTTGTAGTGACCCCAGGCAGCTGCCGAGCTGCGCTCGGCTTGGACTGGCGGTGGCGCCCCTTCCCACACGAGCGATATGGACACAGCATCAGGAGTTCCGTAGCTTCCCCGTCTCTTCCTGAATGCGCTGCCAGGCGCGTTCCACGTGGCGCGCCTGTGTGTTGGTTTGCCCGACGCAGAATCGAAGCGTGAATTTGCCATCGAGCTTGGTATGCGTGAGGTAGAGGTCGCCACTGCGATTCAGCCGCTCCATCAGGAGTTGATTGGCCTGATCTTGGGACGTACGATCTCCCGCACGCAAACGGAAACAGACGAGGTTGAGCTGGGCGGGGGCGGCGAGTTCGAAGCGCGAATCGTCGCCCACCCAGGCGGCGAATCGCTCGGCCAGACGCACGTGCTCGCGAATGTGGTGCTGCAGGCCTTCGATCCCGTAATAGCGGATCACGAACCAAAGCTTGAGCGAACGGAAACGGCGCCCGAGTTGGATGTGCCAGTCGCGGTAATCAATGACGGCGCCAGATTCCGTCGCCTGGTTGCGCAGGTATTCCGGCAGGACGGAAAGCGTTTGGATCAAGTGCTTCCTGTCGGCGACGTAGAAAACGTTGCAATCGAAGTTGGTGAACATCCATTTGTGCGGGTTGAAGCAGTAACTGTCGGCGAATTCCACGCCATCGCGAACGAAGCGAAACTCCGGGCAGAGCGCGGCCGTGCCGCTCATGGCAGCATCCACGTGCAGCCAGAGACTGTGGTTGCGGCAGATGCGGGCAATTTCGCGGACGGGATCGATCGCGTTCGAAGACGTCGTCCCCACGGTGGCGCAGACAAAGCAGGGGATGGAGCCGGCCTTGATGTCGGACTCGACCTGGCGCGCCAATGCATCGGGGCGCATGGCGAAGTTCTTGTCCACTTCGATCTGCCGCAGGTTGTCCGAGCCCATGCCGGCGATCTTCATCGCCTTTTCGATCGAGGAGTGAGTCTGTGTGGAGCAGTAGGCGACCAGGCGTCGATCGCAGCCTTTGCGATTGCTGGCGAATTGGGTTGTACGCTCGCGCGCGGCCAACAGGGAGCAGAGCGAGGCGCTCGACGCCGTGTCTTGAATGACTCCTCCCCCCCCGGCGCTGCTGGTGGAAAGAAATTTTTCCGGCAGGCCCAGCATGGGGACCAGCCAATCGAGCACGTGCGTTTCAAGTTCGGTGCACGCCGGACTGGTCGACCAAAGCATCCCTTGCACACCCAGTCCGGAGGAGAGAAGATCGCCGAGAATGGCCGGCCCGGAGGCGTTCGCCGGAAAGTAGGCGTAGAAGTTGGGCGACTGCCAGTGCGTGATGCCCGGAAGGATGACGCGTTCGATGTCGCCCAGAATCTGGTCGAAGGCTTCGCCCTGCTCCGGCGCATTTGGTGGCAGCTTCGAGCGAATTTCGCCCGGCTGCACTCGCGAGAGAACCGGGAAACTTTCGATGCGGGAATGATAGTCGGCGATCCAGTCCACAACGGCGTGGCCCTGGCGGCGGAACTCCTCGGGAGACATGTGGAAAGATTTGGGTTCAGACATGGCGACCGGCAATTTGTAATCTGTAATGGCGATTTGAAACCCAATGCTCTTAAATTACAAATGTCCGTAGAAGACGCGCGTTTTGTATTCGAAGTCAACCGTGTCATCTCTAGCATGGGCGCGAAAGATCCGCTGGAGTTCCTGCATCATGGGCAGGTAGCTGGGATGACCCTCGAGCGGCGCGTATGAAGAAGACCACAGTCGTCCAGCGAGACCTTCGTAGTCAAACTGCTGGCGCAGGCTGTAGGCACGCTCCTTGGACTGCGCGGGCGCGAAAAACTCAGGGATCATGGCGGTCGTGCGCTCGTGGCGCACTTCTTTATAGTCGGTGCCATAAGTCAGGAGGAGCTGCTCGTAGTCACGCAGGAAAGGGGTGCTTGCGGTCTCGCGCTCGTTCCAGATCAAGATGCACCACCCGTCCGGCCTCAGAATGCGGACGAATTCCGCGCGGGCGCGCGGTAAATCAAACCAGTGTGCGGCCTGGGCGGCGGTGACGAAGTCGACGGAAGCGGAGCGCAGCGTCGTCTCCTCGGCCGTTCCGGCGACGGACACCGGCCGATTGGATCCGAAGGACTCGAGCTGCGCGATGCCCATTTCGCGCATTGCCGCGTTGGGTTCGACGGCAAAGACGGAATTGCCATTTTCCAAAAGGAGGCGGGTAAACGCGCCTGTGCCGGAGGCGATATCAGCGACGGTATGACTCGGCCGCAGTCCGCATTCGGCGCGAAGAAGGTCCAGAACTTCAGGCGGATATCCGGGGCGATAGCGAACGTAGTTCTCCACCCGATCAGAAAAACGAGCCGTTGGCGGCTTACTCATCGCTCTTTAGTGTAGCGCGTTCCACTGGCGGCTCCCTGCGCACGGTACAATCTTGGTTTTGCCGAATTCGTCCGAAGGCTGGCGCCGGATTTTATGTCAGAGGAGCGTGTACGCGGAGTTCTCGAGAACGGAACGCCGGCGGTCGGGGATGCGGCACCGGACTTCGAGCTGCCGGCGCTGATTGCGGGCGTCAGGCAGCCATTGCGTCTGAGCGCGTATCGCGGACAGAAAAATGTGGTGCTCGCGTTCTATCCGTTTAACTGGCAGGAAATCAGCGCGAGCCAGTTGGTCAGCTACCAGGCACAACGTCCGCAAGTGCTGGCGAGCAACGCGGAAATCGTGACCATCACGGTGGATTCGGTGATGAACACTACGGCCTGGGAACGCGTGATTGGCCCCTTCGACTTTCCGATGTGCAGCGATTTCTGGCCACATGGGGAAGTCAGTGGCGGTTACGGTGTTTTGCGGAAGTCGGGAGCAGGTGCGGGAGCGAGCGAACGGGCCGTGTTCGTAGTGGATCGCGGCGGCAGCGTCGTATTCCGCAAGACCTACTCCGACGATCGGGTTGCGCCCGTGGACGAAATTCTCGCGGTGCTGGAAAAAATCTGAATCAGTCTTGTCCACATTTTCTTACAAGGAGCTTCATGAAAGTTCTCTCGGCTGCTTTTCTGTTCTTCGTGCTGATTGGTTCGAACCTGCAAGCGTTGGATCAGGCTGGTAAAGATAACAATAAAGATAAGAATCAAGAAAAGGATAGAGTCCAGGCAGAGAGCACTGCCATCAGTGGGTTCCGCGATGTTGCCGGCGAGCGGGAAGTCGAAAAGAAGTTTATGGCTGTGCCCGATCCGAAGCTGGCGGAGGAGCATCTGCGCATTCTGACGCAAGCCCCGCACATCGCCGGATCTCCGGAAGATAAAGCGACCGCCGAGTATGTGGCGAAGAAGTTTCGCGAGGCCGGACTGGATACTGAGATTGTCGAGTACAGAGTATGGCTCAATTATCCTGCCGAGATTCGCGTAGACCTGACCGCGCCGGACGGCGTGGAGATGCATGGGCCGCGGCGCGAGCACGTCGACGGCGATTCGTTGGCGGACGATCCGCGCGTCGTGACCGCTTACAACGGAATGTCGCCCTCAGGCGATGCCGAAGCCGAGGTTGTCTATGCGAACTACGGATCGCCCGCTGACTTTGACAAGCTGAAAGAGATGAACGTCGATGTGCGCGGCAAGATCGTTATCGTCCGTTACGGTGAGAATTTCCGCGGCGTGAAAGAGTTCGTGGCGCAGGAACACGGGGCGGCGGCAGTCATCATTTATTCCGACCCGAAAGACGATGGCTACTACCGCGGCGACGCTTATCCGAAAGGGCCGTGGCGCCCGGCGAGCGGGGTGCAGCGAGGATCGGTCGGATACATGTTCCAGTTTCCCGGAGACCCGACCACACCGGGAATGGCGTCCACTCCCAGTCTTCCGGATTCCAAAAGGGTATCTCCCGCTGAATCCGAGCAGTTGCCGAAGATTCCCGTGACTCCTCTTTCTTACGCCGATGCCTCGCCGATTCTCGAGCACCTCGGCGGGCCGCTCTCGCCGCGCGAATGGCAGGGAGCACTGCCGTTTACCTACCACGTTGGTCCCGGCCCCGCGAGGGTGAAGATGCACCTTGAGCAGGATTACCAGTTCCGCACCATCTGGGATGTCATCGGCAAGGTTCGGGGCAGGTCATCGCCCGACGAGTGGGTGGTAGCAGGCAATCATCGCGATGCCTGGGTATATGGAGCGGTGGATCCAAACAGCGGCACGGCGGCACTGCTGGAGACGGTGCACGGGTTGGGCGAGTTGCTGAAGTCTGGGTGGAAGCCCAAGCGGACGATGGTGTTCGGAAGCTGGGACGCGGAAGAGGAAGGGCTAATCGGTTCCACCGAGTGGGGCGAAGATCATGCGCAGGAACTGGGGAGCGCTGACGCCTATTTCAACATGGACGTGGCGGTATCGGGTAAGAAGTTCGGAGCTTCAGGAGTTCCCAGTCTGAAAGAGTTTATCCGCGAGATTGCGAAGGCGGTGCCTTCGCCGCAAGGCGGAACCGTGTACGACACGTGGAAGAAGACGAGCCAGCCCAGCCCCGAGAACTCCCGGCCCCAGGAAACCAGCACCTTCCGCCCGCCGCCGGCGGCACCGCACAGCGATGTGCCAGTGGGGGACCTCGGCAGTGGTTCCGACTACACCGTTTTCCTGCAGCATCTGGGTGTGCCTTCCACGGATATCAGTTCGAGCGGCGATTATGGCGTGTATCACTCAGCCTTCGATAACTTCAACTGGTTCAAGAAGTTCGGCGACCCTGACTTCCTCTACGAGCAGCAGATGGCCCGCATTTATGGTCTGGAGGTATTGCGCATGGCGAGCGCCGACGTACTTCCCTACGACTACGAGAACTACGGGAAGGAAATTATGGTTTACCTCGATGCTGCCAGGAGCAAAAGTAAAGAGCGCTTCGGAGACAAGGCGCCTGACTTCTCGGCGGCCCTGGAAGGCGCGCGCCACCTCCAGGAGGCTGGCGCAAAAATGCTGCACAAGCAACGGAAAGTCCTTGGGGCGACGGATCGCATGAACGTCAAACTCCGGGAAGCGGAGCGGGCGCTATTGATTCCAGAGGGGTTACCGAACCGTCCGTGGTTTCGTCATGCCATTTACGCTCCAGGACAGTACACGGGATACGCAGCCGTGGTGATTCCGGGGGTGAACGAGGCGATCGATCGGGGGGATTTACACCGGACCGAACGGCAAATCGCCGATCTGGCGGCCGCTTTGAACCGGGCCGCTCTGGTGCTGGAACAATATCGCTAACCCATTAATGGTTTTCCGCATCAAAGACGCGACCAGGCAAACACCGCAAGGGCGGCACGAGCTTTATGGCATTGGCAAGGATTATTACGCGTTCGCGTCCGTGTTCCCGACAGTTGGCGTTTGATCTGCTTGCCCGCGGTTATGCGGTCGAAATCGTTTCTCCCGACTCGATCCCCGATAATCTTGCTGACCTGGAATTGCGCGTCGAAGAGGATCCGGGAAATCAGTTGGTGGCGAGCGTGGAAGCGCGCAATGGCGAACGTTCTCGGTCGCTTGAATTTGTGCATTATTTGAAAGCACCCATGCCGGACTTCATCCGCAGGCCGCCGCCGGAGCCTCATAAAGAGGTTGACTTCCCGGAACCGCCTGTCAGCTTCAATGCCGAGCGGAGCGATGAAGATGAGGATGTGGAGTTGCCTGCGGACGCTCCGCAGCAGGTATTTGCAGCCGTTTCCCAGACAGCTAAAATTCTGGACGATTCGAAACTCGACCCCGGACTCGACCCCAAACCAGATTCGGTAGAGGGCGCTCGGCTGATCTTGCAGCCGGATCCATTGCTATCGCTCTCGGTGGATCCACCGGGCCATGATGCGGTAGAGGTCTCAACCATGGCTCGGCCGATGTTCGCCAAACAACAAATGATCGCCAAGCTAACGATCGCCAAGCTAACGATCGCCAAGCTAACGATCGCCAGGCTAACGATCGCCAGGCTAGCGATCGCCAAGCTAGCGATTGCCCGCACAGTGCGAGAGTGGGAATGGCGTGATCTTCCCGCGGGATGGTCATTCTGGCGCATTGCTCTAACTGTTCTCAGCGCGGTGCTGCTGGCGCTCGTTCTCGGGTTCGGCATGCGCCGGACAGGCAGAGCTTCCGCCGCACAAAATTCCGCGGCGGCGTCGACCGAGATGAAGTTGTTGAACGCCACGGGTCATAATAAAGACGCGGGGAAAAAACCAGTATCGCCGCCAGCTAATAAATCGGAACCGAATTCCAACTACATGCCGAAGGAATCCGAAGTCGCGAAGGCCGCAGCCGCGACTGCCGACAGTGGGGCCGTGGTCCCACGCAGACACGGTGAAGACTTGATCGCGCGCGACACGGTCACTTATTTCCGCCAGCGTACTTTCGACGAAGCGGCATCGAGAGCCAAGGCCTCGCATCTGTCCGTTACTCTGCAGCCGAGTTCGCGCAAACTTAATGGCGTGATCGCAGCGAATACCGTCGCCAACAGCAATTCTGCTTCGAAAGCGGCAAAGCAGGACTCCGGCGTCAAATACCATTCGGATTTCAAGTAGCAACTCCCAAGCAAATCCTCACCGCAGGAGCACAGAGGTTCACAGGGGAAGGCGCAAGTCAATGACGCTCAGCTTGTCCCTGCGTTCCTCTGTGCTCCCGGTGGTGAAGATTTTGCCGCGCGCGGGTCGTACTACGTTCTCTCTGTACGAGACGCTCGGCCGGTTTGGCGTCGCACGGTATACTCGAATTTCTTTCGCCGGGAGCCTTTCCAGCGACTACAGAGTCAATGAACCCGCAGATGGCCATTCAGCACGCGCTGCACGACCTGCCCAGCGCAGCGGCGGCAACATTCTTCGCGCTTTTCCCCATTGTTAACCCGCTTGGCGGCATTCCGGTTTTCTTTACTCTTACCGCCGACTTCACGCCGGACGAACGCCGGCGCACCGCGTTGAAAACCGCCCTCTATGTAATCGCGATCCTGGTTACCTTTATGTTCTTTGGCCGGTTCGTGCTCAACTTTTTTGGGATTTCGCTGCCCGTATTGAAAATTGCGGGCGGGCTGATCGTGGCGAATACGGCGTGGGGCATGGTGACCGGCTCCAGCCGCATGACGACGGCGGAAAGCAGCGAGGCTCTGACCAAGGAGGACATTTCGCTTACGCCGATGGCTATGCCGATGCTGTCCGGGCCGGGCTCGATCGGTGTGGTCATGGGGCTTGCCGCCACCGCCGACCACTTTCTTTCTTACCTGGGCATGGTGATCGGAATCGTCGCGCTTGGCCTGACCGTCTATCTATTGCTGGTCCTGGGAGGTCCGTTCGTCAAGCGTCTTGGACCCGGCGCGGTGGGCGCGATCAACCGCATTTTCGGATTCCTGATTCTCGCGATTGCGGTGCAGTTGGTCTGGAACGGCGTGGCGGACTTTAGAGTGTGAATTACAAGAGAGGTGAACCCGCTGCTGGGTCGGAGGGCTTCCGAGTTTTCGGTTTGACTTCAATTCTTGGGTATTTACTATTGATGCATTACCGAGTTTATTATGCCCCCAATTCTCCGCAATACCATGAGTTTGCAGAACTTACCTGGCGACCGGCGCATCGCCCAAGTTTCGCGCATTTCGAGATCGTGATTCTCCCTTCACGACCTCTCCAACGGCTCCTCGGCCTGATGCTCAGCTTTATACGTGGCGCTATCGCAGACTCGGTCGAGTTTATGATGGCAACGAACGGAGATCATGATGTCAAGTACACGCGATCAGAGCCTGCTCGAGGCCCTGTTGGACTCCTGGGATCGGAACAACACGATCCTGCTCAACCTGCTCCGCGCCCTGCCGGAGGGTGGACTGGAGGCCCGGGTGTTGGGGGACAGCCCGTCCGTCGCGGAGCTTTTTACGCACATACACTATGTACGACTGGTGTTCATCTCCGAGGATGCCCCCGAGTTCGCCAGAGACCTTCCCGTGGAGGAGTGGATGGACGAGCGCGACCGCGATGACCTCGCGCAAAAGCTGAACGACAGCGCCAAGGCGGTGCGCGACGCGGTCAAGACCCGGGTGGAAGCAGGCCAGGACATGAACCTCCATTACGACCACCCGATCCTCCTACTTCAGCACATGATCTGGCACGAGGGCTACCACCACGGCCAGATCAAGCTGGCCCTCAAGGCGGCGGGCCGCCCGCTGACGGATCAGGAAGCTGGTCGAGTTACCTGGGATGTCTGGATGCGCAGGAAGTCAGCGGTCGGCTGACTTCGAGAGGCGGGTGGGCCACTTTAACGCCTGTTGACATTCGGCGGACGCCAGCACAAACTCGCACCTGCGCCGGAAAGAAGTCACATGAGCGACCGTATTCGGTGGATTTCTCATGCAGGTATAAAGATTCTTCTAGTAGATTTTTCAAACTGTTCGGCGGCCGAGGTAGAAAAGGTTTGCCGGGCGGTTCCCGAAGTGGTGACTGCGCTTCCGCGCAATTCGGTATTGATCCTGTCCGATTTCACGGGAGCATCCTTTGACAAGGAAGCCATTCAGGCCATGAAAGAGAGCGCCGTGTTTGACAAGCCTCATGTCAAGAAATCCGCGTGGATGGGAGCAGAGAACTTTCCTCATGCGTTCTCGGAGACGCTGCGTGACTTCTCCCGCCGCGAGTTTCCCGCTTTTAAGACCCGCGAGGAAGCTCTGGCATGGTTGGCGAAAGACGAATAGCGTTTACGCCTTGATCTCGGCTATGGCCGGAAAAGATCGAGGGGCGCAGAGAGCGCGGGACCCACGATCGTTCCGGATTTTCCTATGAAGATTGGAATGCTGCCAAGTTACGGTAGTCTTTCGCATTGAAGGCACCGAGGAAACGAACTGTTATTGCGCCTCCACGAACGGGGCGGGAATTCGCCGGCGACGGCGGTTCGATATGTGGTTGGATATGCGGTTGGATATTATGATACCCGCATGTCCGCACTCCCCAGGCAGAGAGCCTCAAAACCTTTCATGATACTGGTGGCCGCAGTTGCGCTCCTTGCTCTTGCCCTTCCGGCCGCCGCCGAGACCAACTACTTCACCGACTGGCCCGCCGGCACTTCCCCCGCCGAAGTCGGCAAACGCGTGTCCGAACACTTCGTCATCAGTCCTCACGCGGATCCTAAGCGCATCGTCTATCAGGAGGTCTGTACCTGGTACGGTGCGCTGACTTTCGCACAGCTTTCCGGCGATAAGGGTCTCTCCGCAAAACTGATTCAGCGTTTCGATCCGCTGATGACGCCGGCGGGTACCGGTCTCATCGGCAAAGACCGGCATGTGGACTTCACCGTCTTCGGCACGGTTCCACTGGAAATTTATCAGCAGACCAAAGACCCAAAATACCTCGAGCTCGGCAGGTCGTTCGCCGACCGGCAGTGGGAAAATCCGATGCCGGACGGGCTGACCCGTGAAACCCGCTTCTGGATTGACGACATGTACATGATCACCATGGTCCAGGTGCAGGCGTTTCGTGCTACCGGAGATTCCAAATATCTCGATCGCGCTGCGCTGGAAATGGTCGCTTACCTCGACCGGTTGCAGCAACCCAACGGTCTGTTCTTCCACGCGTCCGATGCGCCCTACTATTGGGGACGCGGCAATGGCTGGGTGGCCGCCGGTATGACCGATTTGCTGCGTGCGCTGCCCGCGGACCATCCCCAGCGCGCGCGTATTCTGGCGGCATACCGGAAGATGATGCCGGCGCTTTTGGGTTTCCAAGGCAAAGACGGCATGTGGAGGCAACTGGTTGACCATCCCGAGGCGTGGCCGGAAACTTCCTCGACTGGCATGTTCACTTTTGCATTGATCACCGGCGTAAAAAACGGATGGCTCGACCCCGCCACTTACGGCCCTGCAGCTCGCAGAGGATGGCTGGCGCTGGTCGGCTACATTGACCAGAACGCCGACGTGACCAGCGTCTGCGAAGGCACCGGCAAGAAAAATGATCTCGACTACTACCTCGCCCGCGCCCGCCGAACCGGCGATTTCCACGGCCAGGCGCCGGTGCTATGGTGCGCGTCGGCGCTGATGCGGTAGGGGGCAGGGGCTGTGATCAAAAGGCTAACGCTCAGAAAGCCCCTCGCCACTGTTGCGCGCCGTGGTAGATGGCGAGGACTCCCACCTCGCCTGGATCAGGGGTTATTCGCCCTGGAACCATCGTCGGAAGCTGCGATCGAAGTCATCTCCGGGATTTCAATGGCGGCGTTGAAATCGGAAAATGTGGTTCGTGAACCATCGTAGTCGGAGGTGACTTCGTACGGGAGATGGTCCTTCACTCCGAGGCAGACCGTTCGGTTCTCGAGTCCCGAGCCGTACTCGGTGACTTGGACTTTCCACACCCGGCACTGAACGCCGTTTACATCCTTACTCTCGCCTCTTTCAAAGATTCCATTCTTCTGCATCCGGCTCACGTCGGGAAAGAACTGAATATCGACGCCGCTGCTGAGATTGGTGCAGAGCTGCTCGGGCTTTTCCCATCCTTCCGAGAGCGTCCGCCGGTTCCATGCGCCGTCTCCTGCGCGCTGAAACGTTCCGGTATTCAAACGCACGGTTTCCTCAACGAAGTCGGATGGTTTCAGATCTTGATCAACCACATGAATGAGTTGGTGGAACGCGGCCTGCGAACAGCTCATCTCGCCGTGCGCTTCGGTGTGGCGCGTCGGGCGAGGGGCGGTTACGGACGCGTATCGATAGCTGCGCACCAGCTTTGCGGCTTCGACGGCGCGCCCGAATTCGCGTTCGCCGCCTTCCGGAGAAAGCCAGAACACAGTAAAGCCGATGAGTAAAGATCCGACGATCGCGAGCGCCCACATGCCACGCGCATTCAACACTAGAGACTCCAGGCCGAGCGCAAGAATCTCGGACAAACGGCGAAGATCAACCGTACCTTGACTCCGGAGGCGAGGGGAAGATTACGCGGGTAATAGTGGAGCACAAGAACGGATCGCCTTTTCACCCGACCGCCGAACCGGCGATTTCCACGGCCAGGCACCGGCGCTGTGGTGGGAGCCGGCGCTGCTGCGGTAGAGGCAGGGGCGCTTCGTCGCAACCTTCATTATTACTGTCATTTCGGCTCGCAGGTCCTGAGAAGGCAGGCGTTCGGGCTAGTTCAGGGCAACGGCCTTCTGCTTCATCCAGCGCGTTCCCGAGGTGGCCATGCTGCAAAATCCGCAGGTGCGCATCGACGTCGACGATGGCCGCCGCTGGCTGATGCGGAACCCGGGACACAAATTGGGCGTCATTCTAATGAACACTTCTTATCGCTGGCGTTCCAACATGTCCAACCTTCCCTCGTTGGAATTTCTGCAGCTGGTTCGCCGGCATTTGAATCCGGCGGGAGTGCATCTTTACAACACCACCGGCTCGAAAGAAGCCATGCTGACTGGCGTCAGTGCTTTTCCCTTTGGAATGCGCTTAGCGAATTTTATGGCGGTCAGTGATACGCCCCTGCAACTCGATGCAAGAGGTGGGCTCGACGTTCCTGGTGCGTTACAAAATCGATGGCCAGCCCGTGTTTGCCTTGTCACAGGGAGCAACATCGCCGCCGGTTGCTCGAAGTGATGGCCATGGCGACTACGATGGACCGTGACCTACGGGCTGGAGTCATCACCTTGGAAACTGCTGGCCATATCCGCGCTCGTGCAGCGGGCGTCCGCGTGATCACGGACGACAATATGGGCACGGAATGGCCGCAATAGCAGGCATCGCTCGTGGGGTTTCGCGAGTTGGCGGCGGACGGGACGAATGCGTCCGTCGCTACGTGAGTTCCTTCAGGGTTACCAGCTTCTCCACTAACTCCGAGTAGTCTTTCTTTTCCAGGCCGTGAACCTGCTTGTTGTATTCGTCCACTTTGCTGGAGTAATTCATCGAGCAGAACTTTGGGCCGCACATGGAACAGAAGGCTGCGGTTTTGTATCCCTCTTCGGGAAGGGTTTCGTCGTGCATGGAGCGGGCGGTCTCGGGATCAAGGGAGAGTTCGAACTGCTTTTCCCAATCGAACTTGTAGCGGGCATAGCTTAGGGCATCGTCGCGGTCGCGGGCGCCCGGGCGCTGGCGGGCTATGTCGGCGGCGTGGGCGGCGATTTTGTAGGCTATGATTCCGTCTTTTACGTCTTTTTCGTTGGGCAGGCCGAGATGTTCTTTGGGAGTTACGTAACAGAGCATTGACGCGCCGTACCATCCGATCATGGCCGCTCCTATGGCGGAGGTGATGTGGTCGTAGCCGGGAGCTATGTCGGTTACCAGTGGGCCTAGGGTGTAGAACGGGGCTTCGTCGCACCAGGCATTTTCTTTTTCTACCTGCTCCTTGATCTTGTGCATGGGGATGTGGCCGGGGCCTTCGATCATTACCTGCACGTCGCGCTTCCAGGCTATGCGAGTTAGTTCGCCAAGAGTTTTTAGCTCGGCGAACTGCGCTTCATCGCTGGCGTCGGCTATGCAGCCGGGACGCAGGCCGTCTCCCAGGGAGAAGCTTACGTCGTACTTCGCGAAAATCTTGCAGATGTCCTCGAAGCACTCGTAGAGGAAATTTTGTTTGTGGTGGTAGGCCATCCATTGGCCCAGGATCGCGCCGCCGCGGCTGACGATGCCGGTGATGCGCTTCGAGACCATGGGCAGGTACTGGATGAGCACGCCGGCATGGATGGTCATATAGTCCACGCCCTGCTCGGCCTGCTCTTCGATTACTTCCAGCATCACGTTTTTGTTGAGGTCTTCTACGCGCTTGACTCGCGAGATGGCTTCATAAATCGGAACCGTGCCGATGGGGACGGGGGAATGGCGGATGATGGCTTCGCGAATGGTATGAATGTCGCCGCCGGTGGAGAGGTCCATCACGGTGTCGGCTCCATAGTGAACGGCGGTGTGCAACTTCTTGAGTTCTTCTTTTATGTTGGAGGTGACGGCGGAGTTGCCGATGTTGGCGTTGATCTTGCAGAGCGACTCTACGCCTATGGCCATGGGCTCGAGTTCGGGATGGTTGATGTTCGCGGGGATGATCATGCGACCGCGAGCGACTTCATCGCGGACCAATTCCGGCGCGATCTTCTCGCGATGAGCGATGTAGCGCATCTCGCCGGTCATTACGCCTTGGCGCGCATAGTGCATCTGGGAGAAGTTGCCGTCGGTGTTTTCGGCTTTCCGCAGGGCCAGCCACTCTGTCCGCGGTTTGAGGACCGCAGCCAAATCATTATCGTTATTCCAGCCGTTCGCGCCGTTTTTCGAATCGCCATTGCCTGCCGACATTTTCGTCTGTACCATCCTTCACGAAGTCTAGTTCACAAATTATACGCCGCATCCGGAAGGCGGATTATTTCTCGGGAAGGGCTGGCGCGGTTGAGTGGCTGAGGTCCCCGGAGAAAAAGTGAATCTTGTGGTGGGGAAGAGAATCGAAGTGAATTGTTGTTGTAACGACAATCGCGGGACCACCGTCATCGTAAGACGCGCAAGACGACAGATCCCGCCAGGAGAAAGCGATGAAGCGACTGATGGGTACTGGCAATGACGTGGCTTTGACCATCCTGCGAGTGGTTCTGGGAGTGGTGTTCTTCGCGCACGGCGCGCAAAAAATGCTGGGCTGGTTTGGGGGCTTTGGTTTTCACGGCACCATGGGAGCCTTTACGCATATGGGAATGCCCGCCCCGATGGCATTTCTGATCATCTGCACGGAATTTTTTGCCGGGCTGGGGCTGATTGTCGGCTTGTTGACGCGCATTGCCGCTTTCGGAGTCGGCGGCCTGATGGTTGGAGCTATCTTTATGGTTCACCTGCCGTTTGGCTTCTTCATGAACTGGATGGGCAGCCAAAAAGGCGAGGGGATCGAATTTCATTTGCTGGCGCTGGCCATAGCCGGGGCGCTGTTGTTGCGCGGTGCGGGAGCGTTCTCGCTGGACCGGGCGCTGGCGAAGTAAATCGCGCAGCTATCTGCTGGAAATTGGCGATGGAGGAGATCGCTCAACAATCAAGCGGGACGATGCTGGCGAATTTCTTCCCTTAGAGATAATGGGGACCGAGCGAGACTCACGCCGGCTCGGCTGCGTCGCCGATCAGCGCCTCCAACCACTCCTCCGCCTCGCGCACGCGTGCAGCGTCCATTGCCATCGCTGAATATCCTTCGACCAGTCCACCGGGCCACTGATTCGCGAGATCGTCAATCCAGTGTAAGAATCACTTCTTCCGAGTCGTCTGAAAAGCTGAACCGATTCGCGTTGCCGCGCAACTGCGGATTTCCAATACCCGATTCTTATTCGCTGTTCGGCGGAGTCTGGATTGGCTCCGAGCGCTCCCTGCCGCTGTTCGTGCCTCGGGTGGAGACGCGGCAAGCCGCGTCTCTACCGGTAGGCACAGATGAGCAAGCGACCGCGCTAATTCCTTAATGTCTTGCCGGTCTTCAGCGTGTATTGGATTCTTTCCTGGGTCTTCTTTTCGCCGCATAGGGATTTGAAGGCTTCGCGCTCCAGATCTAGCACGTATTGTTCGCTGACTGGCGTGCCGGGAGTGATGTTTCCTCCGCACAGGACTCCGGCGATTTTTGTGGCTAACTTCTGCTCGTGATCGCTGATGTATTCGCCTTGGCGCATCAGGTGGACACCCATTTTGAGAGCGGCCAGGATGTTTTCGCCGGGAGCGGGAATGTCGGTGCGCGGCTGAGGCGGCTCGTATCCGGCGCCTGCGAGTTCCAGCGCGTGCGCTTTGGCGTCGGAGAGAACCCGCTCACGGTTCATGGTGATGCGGTCGGAGCTTGAGAGGAATCCCAGGCCGCGGGCTTCGTGGGCCGAAGTGGAGACTTTCGCCGTGGCGATGGTTTCGAAGGCTTTCTTCATCGCTTCCATCAGCTCCACCGATTCGCCCCGACCGCCCGGACGAATCGAAGCTGCGCTGTCGACCGCGCGCAGCAACATTTCCTTGCAGCCACCGCCTCCGGGAAGCAGGCCGACTCCGACTTCGACCAGTCCCATGTAGAGCTCGGCGTGCGGTTGGCGAGCGGCCGCGTGCAGTGAGACCTCGCAGCCGCCGCCGAGAGCGAGTCCGAAGGGCGCGATCACTACTGGCTTGGGTGAGAATTTGATGGCCTGCGTCATAGCCTGGAACTGACGGATGGCCAGGTCGACGTCGTCCCACTCTTCCTCCTGAACGGACATGAGGAGGAGCATCAGGTTCGCGCCTACGGAAAAATTCTGCGCGTCGTTGGTGATGACGAAGGCGTCGAAGGCGTCGCCGGGGCCGCCGGGCTTCAGCGTCTGGATGATGAGCGAGATGATGTCGGCGCCGAGGGCGTTCATTTTGGAGTGGAATTCAATGCAGGCCACACCATCGCCGAGGTCGACCAGCGAGGCACTCGAATTTTTCTTGACCACGCCGTTGGACTTTTTTGCTACTTCGACCGACCAGACGCCGGCCTGGACAGCTACCGGTCGCCAGTTGCCGGTTGTCAGATCCCAATGCTTGCGGCCGGATGAAGTCTTTGGATCATCGGCGTACCAGGATTTCTGTCCCGAGGCGAGCAGCCTCTCTACATTGGCCGCGACGGGACGCCCTTCTTTTTTCATGCGCGCTACGGTTGCTTCCACGCCGGCCGCGTCCCAGAGTTCGAAGGGACCGAGTTCCCAGTTGAAGCCTAGGCGCATGGCGCGATCGATCTCGACCGTGGAGTCGGAGATTTCGGGAATGCGGTTGGCGGAATATGTCCACAAGTCGGAGAGGGCGGCCCAGAGGAAAGCGCTGGCCTTGTCGGATTTTTGCGGTGCGGCGGGTGCGTGGCCGTCGAGTCCTAGCAACATTCGAACTCGCGCACCGGTGTCTTCGACATTTTTCGCCATATCGAGGGCGGCGAATTTCGGCTTCTGCCGCGCATGATATTCGAGCGTCCTCCAGTCCAGGGCGAGGCGCTCGTCCTGTTTGTTTTTGGAGGGTTCGGCGGGCGAGGGCGCCCCCCCTACACTTTTCTTGTAGAAGCCGCCTTTGGTTTTGTCGCCCAGCCACTTGCGTTCGAGCATCTGGCGAAAGAAAGCGGGAATCTGCAATTCGCTGCGCTCGTCGTGCACGTTCTGCGTCATGTTCGTGACTACATGGCCGAGAATGTCGAGGCCGACCAGATCGATGGTCCGGAAGGTAGCGGAGCGCGGCCAGCCGACGGTTTGGCCGGTAAGCGCGTCGATCTCCTCGATGCTCAGGTCCATTTCCTGCATGAGGCGCATCACGTTGAGGACGGAAAATGTGCCGATACGATTGGCGATGAAGTTGGGTGTATCTTTCGCCAGCACGACGCCCTTGCCCAGTTGCGCGTCGCAGAAGCGGGTGACGGCCTCGATCAGCGTGCGATCCGCTTCCGGAGTTGGGATCAGTTCCAGCAGGCGCATATAGCGTGGGGGATTAAAAAAATGTGTGCCGAACCACGAGCGCCGGAAGTCTTCGGAAAAGCCGTCGGAGATTTTCGCCACCGGAAGTCCGCTGGTGTTGGTGGTGACGATGGTGCCGGGCTTGCGGATGGCCTCCACCTTTGTTAGCAGTGACCGCTTGATTTCGAGGTTCTCGACTACAGCCTCGATAATCCAGTCGACCTCAGCCAGGCGTTTCAGGTCGTCGTCGAAATTTCCCACGGTTACGAGGCGTGAAAGTGATGCTTCGAAAAACGCGGCGGGCTTGGATTTGATGGCCCCGTCGAGTCCGGCAGCCGCGATTTTGTTGCGGGCGGGACCGTTTGGAGGCGCGTCTGGTGGAACTATGTCGAGCAGCAATGAGGGGACGCCAGCGTTAGCGAAATGCGCCGCGATACGGGCGCCCATCGTGCCTGCGCCGAGTATGGCAACCTTGTGGATGTGCTTCATGAATGCGAGCCTCGGCGGCTAAAAGCCGCTTGTGATTTAGGGTCTTTACGGCGCGGCTAAAGCCGCGCCCCTTCAAAACAAAATCAAAATGCGACTTTCGCCGCACGAGATGAGCTCCGACCGAAGTCGATCCACCACCCAGTACCCACGCTGGAGCTGATTCTCGTTCTCGACCGTGACGATGTAACTCCTTACTCTACTGGAAAAAAAGCAGAACGCCAGACTCGTCTATGCGGCCGTTGCCCGGCTTGCCGCCCGGAACCCGCTTGGTCCGAACACCATCAACGGGACCGGCAATTGCCATGAGAACGTGCTCATCTCCCGCCTCAACAACCTGACCCTGCAGGCCAGTCCGCTGGGAGCTACGATTACCGACGCATCCAACGGGACGGTGGATGCCGTCGCGGTAGCGGACTCAGGGCGTTTCGCCTTGAACGGATTCACCATCAACGGCAGTATCGACTGCTTTGACAACGCCGTTTGCCGCCTGAACGGGAACACCATCCAGAATTCGCAAGTCGGATTCGGTCTGCGGGCTTCGCGCGCTCAGATTGACTGGCAGAATGACTCCATCAGCAACAATCCCAGCGGCGTCGGCGTTCTGGCCACCAATGACTCGCGCGTGTCGTTGGCGGACGAGAAGCAACGGGAACGTGCGACTCCCGGTTGCAAACGTGACAGGCAACGCCTTCGACGGCATCCGGAATCGTGGATGGCTCGGTGATGCGCACTGATTTCGCCAGTCCCTTCGTAAACAGTATTACGGGCGCCGGGGTTCATTTGGGAGACTTGTCGCATGTCTTCTTCGCGAACGGATCCATAAATATAACCGGCAATCTGGGCGGCACGGACGGGTTCTGTTGTGGACAGTTTTCCGCGACCCGCAACGTCGGCGCTACGGGTGGAGCGACCAACTGCGTAGAATCCGTACCCGACTTGCGCGAAAACAAGTGGACCGCGGCGGTGTCTTGATGTTCCTGCCGAGGCATGGGTCATCGCCTGGACCTTCGTGTGCCGGATAAGTCGACAGCCTGGAGGCGGAAGTCACCGAACAGGCACCCGCGCGCCCGAGCTTGGCTGATATCCTGAATTTCGTTGCGCCGTCCTCCACACTTTATGACGTCAAACGCTCCTCTTCTTTTTTCGGCGCGGGAAATCGCATCGCAGATCCGCCGGAAAGCGGTTTCGCCGGTGGAGGTGGCGAGGGCTCACCTTGATCGCATCGAGCGCTTGAATCCAAGGCTGAACGCATTCGTCGATTGCAGGCCGGAAGCTGTACTGGCCCAGGCGCGGGAGGCGGAGAAGGCGATTCTGCGGGGGGATGAACTCGGGCCGCTGCATGGCGTGCCTTTATCCATCAAGTCCGCGATTGATGTTGCCGAACATCGGTGTGAAGCGGGTACGCGTTTGCGGGCCGGACATATCGCAGCTGAGAATGCGCCGTTGGTGGCGCGCCTGCGCGCGGCCGGGGCGGTGATCCTCGGGGTTACCAACACGCCCGAACTGCTCATGGCGTGGGAAACCGACAATCTTCTTTATGGTTGCACCAACAACCCTTGGGACCGGAGTCGCACGGCGGGCGGATCGAGCGGTGGAGAGGCTGCGGCCATCGCGGCGGGACTTTCCGCTGGCGGCGTGGGCAGCGATGGCGGCGGTTCGATCCGCGTGCCGGCGCACTTTTGCGGGATTTGCGGCCTGAAGCCAACTCCTGGACGCATTCCTTCAACCGGGCACTTTCCGAAATCCGGCGGGCCCTTTGCCCTGATCGGAGTGGTGGGGCCGATGGCACGCACCACAGAAGATGTGCGAATACTCTTTGAAGTGATGGCGGGGTGGGACGACGGCGATGTTCGTGATGGAGATCCGTGTTCTGCGCCGGTGGAGGTGCGTGAGATTCATGAGGCTGCGGTGCTGTCGGTCTCCATCGGGTTCTTCGAAGACGATGGCCGAACTCCAGTGACGCGCGAAACCAGGTTGGCGGTGAGTCGGGCAGCGTCTCTGTTGTCGAGCTGCGGATTTCGTGTCGATTCCTTCCGTCCCGAGGGACTCGAACAAGCGCGGCAGCTGTGGTGGGAATTCTTCGGCACGGCCGGAGGGATGATTCTGGAACCGATGTTGCGTGGCCACGAGCCCGAACTGAGCCCGATTCTGCGGGAGTTTTTTGCGTGGACCAAGGCCACGCCCGCGCCCCTCAGCGCGTCGGACCCGGGGGAGTCGCTGCTGGCGGCTTGGCTGGGACGCGATGCGGTGCGGGAGAAGATTCTGGTCGAGATGCGGAAGTATCCGGTGCTGATTTGCCCTACCGCTGCTATCCCCGCGTTTCGCCACGGCGAACGGGAGTGGCAGGTGGAAGGGAAGACGGTGAAGTATCTCGATGCCTGGAGTTATTGCGAGTGGTTTAACCTGCTGGGCTTTCCCGCCGCCGTGGTTCCGATGGGAAATTCGGAGGAGGGCTTGCCGATCGGCGTGCAGATTGTCGGACGGCCCTGGGAAGAAGAAGTGGTGCTGGCGGTCGCCGCGAAACTTGAGATGGAGCGCGGCCCCTGGCGGGGGCCCCCGCTGGTGGACTGATCACGGGTCGATGGGATTCCCCCGGTTGTTTTGTTATCCCGATGTGAAAACAAATTCAACATTGCTGCAAAGCGCGCTGCGCGCCGATTTTCCTTGGCTTTTCCTGAAAACCGGGGTATAAACTACACGCGCTAGTAGCCTTCGCAAGTCCCGCCCCACGCCCCAGCGGGTTTTGACCGGCAGCGGCCCAACCCCTAAGCAAATTTCACGAGGAGAAATCAATGGTTCGTGCAGGAACGTTTGTTCGGACTCTCATCCTAGGTGGCTTGGCGTTGACAACGCTGGCCTTCGCCAAAACCAACCAGAACACGACTCAGGCGCCAACCGTCAGACAACCAATCCGATTTGCCATTTCGCCACCCATGTTCGCGGTACCGCAGTCGCTGCCGTCCGAGGAACTGGTGGAACACGAAGTGCGGTCCATTAACCGCAACCTGGGCCCAGGGGGCGAGGATAAGGCGCTACAGACCGAATTCGGCCCGCTGCTCAACGGCACTCAAGGCATCGACTTCGAAGGCATCGGCGTCAACGGTAGTGAACCCTCCGATTCCAATATGGCGGTGGGACCCAACCACATCGTGGAGATTGTCAACAGTGAATGGGCTGTTTACGACAAAACGGGCCATATCGCCGCCGGATTCCCCAAGACGCTGGGCTCGATTTGGGCGAGCATGGGCGGCGCTTGCGCCGGCGAGCAGGGTGATCCCATCGTGCAATACGATCGGCTTGCCGACCGCTGGTTCCTCTCCCAGATCGGCAGTGAGAGTGCGCCCTATAGCTTGTGCCAGGCGGTTTCCAAGACCAACGACCCCACCGGAGCCTACTCGCTGTATGAGTACGCCTTTGGCAACAACTTCCCCGACTATCCTCATTACTCAGTCTGGCCGACCGCCAGCAATCCAGCCTACCTGCAGATGGCCCACCTGTTCCTGAATATGCGGAGTTTCGTTGGAACCGCTGCCTGCGCATACGACCGCACAGCGATGCTGGCCGGCAAAGCGAAGCCGGTCCAAATCTGCTTCACGATCCAAAATGATGGCGGGTTCCAGCCCTCCGACCTGGATGGTTCGACTGCTCCGCCTGACGGCTCGCCGGGTTATTTCATTACCTTCGAGACCAACAGCCTGCACCAATTCCAACTGGCGCCGAACTTTGCGAATCCCAGCGCTTCCACATTCGTCGGGCCCATCAACATTCCGGTCAGTAGTTTCTCACAACCCTGCGGTGGAACTGGCGGAACGTGCGTCCCGCAAAAGGGAACCGGTCAACAACTCGACACGCTCGGCGACCGCATGATGTACCGTCTGGCCTACCGCAACTTCGGCGATCACGAGGCGTTGGTCGTGAACCACTCGGTCACAGCGGGCTCGAGCGTCGCCCCGCGCTGGTATGAAATTCGGACTCCCAACAATACGCCGACTGTCTTCCAGCAGGGAACTTACGCTCCCGACTCCACTTTCCGATGGATGGGCAGTATGGCCATGGATAAAGCGGGCGATATGTTGTTGAGCTACAGCGTCTCGAGCAGCAGCATCGATCCGGGCCTCGCCTATACGGGGCGCGTTCCGACCGATGCCGCCGGTACCATGGAATCGGAGAACACTCTGCTTACCGGCACGCATTTCCAGACGGGTCATAGCCGATGGGGAGACTACAGCGCCGCGCGAATCGACCCGTCGGATGACTGCACCTTCTGGTTCGTGAACCAGTATCTGACGGCCAATAGCGACTTCGTTTGGGGCACTCACATCGGATCGTTTGCCTTCGCCGGCTGCAGTGGTGGCGGCGGTCCGGCGGTAACGCTGACGCCGACGGCGCTGGTGTTTGCCAAGACCGTAGTGGGCACGACGACCACGGCTAAGAGTGTCACGGTCGCGAACACGGGAACCTCAACGCTGAACATCAGCAGCATCGTGATCAGCGGTGACTTCGCGCCGGCGACCAGCTCGAAGCCCTGCGGCAGCACGCTGGCGGCGGGAGCGAATTGCGTAATCAAGGTTACCTTCACTCCAACCCAACTCGGAGCGCGCACGGGCAACATTACGATTACCGACAACGCTTCGAACAGCCCACAGACGGTGCCACTGTCCGGCACCGGCATATCTCCCGTCGTGTTAACCCCCGGCAGCGCAACGTACGCAGCACAGACGGTGGGGACGACCAGCCTGCCGAAGACGTTTACGCTTAAGAACAGCCAGAGCGTAACGCTTACGAGCATCGTGATCTCGACGACCGGGGACTTCAGTGTTTCCACGACGACCTGCGGTGCGAGTCTGGCGGCGAAGACGAACTGCACCATCAAAGTGGTGTTCAAGCCGGCCGCGATGGGCACAAGGACGGGGAAGTTGAGCGTGACCGATAATGCCAGCAACAGCCCGCAGACTTCGAGTCTGACGGGCACCGGCAAATAGGAACGTCGGTTGCAATCACCAGCCCCGCAGAGATGCGGGGCTTTTTTTGAGTCGAGCTTCTTAACCGAGCGTCTTTGTGCCGAGCATCGCGGCTTCGCAGTTTGCTGAAAAACTCTTGCGCGGCGCAGTCGCCCTAAGCGGCTAAAAGCCAACGCTGAAAATAGGACGCTCATCCGAACGGTGAACCGCTGCGCCACCCGAAAGCAAGAACAAAATCGAGTTGTTTAGCAAACCCTTCGGTCCGACCTTAAGGCTGCAATTCGTGTAAGATTCTGGAGTCGAGTATAGTGCACCGCTTCCGCGCGGATTGATTCTGCCCGGCTGATTCGAGATGGGCCGGAGTTCGTTTTTTGTCCAACAACGGTCGTCCAACTACGATACTCGCCAATTACCAGGTAGAACCGCGGCCTTTGGGCTGGCGGCACATTCCTGTCAGGAGAAGTGAATGGCGAAAATTGCAAAGACTGCCGACCGGAAAAAGGTCATGGATACGACGAAATCGACCGCATGTCCCAAATGCGGGAAGGAAACGCGCATCGTCAAGCGCGTGAAAGATCGTGAGCGCGGCGTGCCGGGGGGAATCTATATCTCGTGCGCGGGCTGCGAGTTTTTTGAAAAACTATAGCAGAGCGGGTGTGAGGTATCCGGACCCAGTCAAAATCGATTCCCTCCGGGGACGCGGTTTGCCGCTTCTGAGACGGGGCAAGCCCGTCTCTACTGGAGAGTTGTAGCCGACATGCGGCAGTTGTCCTACCCGATTTGTCCCAGGATTGCTCGTGCTTCGGCTGCGGGGTCGGAGGCTTCCGTGATCGGGCGCCCTACCACGATGTGCGAGGCTCCGGCGGAAATTGCTTCCGAGGGAGTGACGACGCGCGCCTGATCGTTCGGTCCACTGCCCGCCAGGCGGACTCCGGGCGTTACGATCGTGAAATCGTGGCCAAACTCCTCGCGCAGAGCGGCGGCTTCCAGGGCTGAAGCGACCACACCCTTGCATCCGTTCGAAAGCGCCAGGGCGGCCAGCCTCAGGACTTGATCGAGCGCCCCTCCGCGCAGGCCAATCTTGCCCAGTTCGACGTCGTCCAGGCTGGTCAGCACCGTAACCGCTAGGACCAGCAAGCCGGGCTTGATCGCTTGGGCGGATTCGACGGCAGCTCGCAACATCGTACCGCCTCCGGAAGCGTGCACCGTCAGCATAATCACGCCCAGCCGCGCCGCTTCGCGGACGGCTGCTCCTACGGTGTTCGGGATGTCGTGATACTTGAGGTCGAGAAAGACGCGGCGGCCCGAACCCACCAGTTCGCGGACAATCGATGGACCTTCGGCAGTGTAGAGCTGCATGCCG
>Ga0210407_10000485_pt1 | contig 44839 bp, 43 predicted proteins | sample IncBWC27MmetaG_FD_150860 | JGI IMG/M metagenome (GOLD analysis project Ga0210407, IMG submission 150860) | Forest soil microbial communities from Barre Woods Harvard Forest LTER site, Petersham, Massachusetts, United States - Inc-BW-C-27-M | ecosystem: Environmental > Terrestrial > Soil >...
CGTAATTCCCGGCCTGGGGCGTTTGGTAAAGTCCAACCGCAAAGCCCGCATGGGCCGCAACCCGCAAACTGGCGAACCAATCAAAATCGCCGCCAAGACCGTTGTGAAATTCCGTGTCGCCAAAGCGGCAAAAGACGCAATCGCCCCGAAGAAGTAACTCTTCCCACTTCGATTTGTGCTCAGGCCGGCGCACGTTGCCGGCCTTAGTTATTGCTCTCACCTTAAGCTGTAACTTCCTGCAATCACACGAGTCTAATTGCCGGAGATGTGCCTCCAAAAATGCTGGGGTCAGATTAGAATAGTGAAGAGTTAGAAGAGGCCTTATGTTTTCATCGTTGCCTTTCCCGATTGCCGCCTTTTTCGCGGGCGTGGTGTCATTTCTCTCGCCCTGCGTGTTGCCGTTGGTGCCTGGATATGTGTCTTTGATTTCCGGCGCCAGCGTGGAAGAGCTGAAGACCAGAGACGGCAGGCTTTTGGGGAAAGTCCTGTTGCAATCCGTCATGTTTATCCTGGGCTTTACGGTAGTGTTCGTTACCCTGGGAGCTACTGCAAGCTATTTGGGGCAGCTCGCGAACGCATACAAGAGACTGCTTGCCGGGATCGGCGGCGTGATAGTCATTGTTTTGGGTCTGCACCTGACCGGCATCTTCAAGATCAAATGGCTATTCGCGGACGCGCGTTTCCACAGCAAGATCAAGGTCGGGAACTCTCCCATCGGCGCGTTTCTGGTAGGTTTCACGTTCGCCTTCGGCTGGAGTCCTTGCATCGGCCCGATTCTGACTCCTATTATCAACCTTGCGGCGTTGGAATCATCGTTTTCCAAAGGTGTACTGCTGCTCTTTATTTACTCCATGGGCCTTGCGGTACCGTTCCTGTTGACGTCCCTTCTGATTGACCGCTTCATGACCTTCTACGGATGGTTCCGCCGTTATCTGCACGTAGTGGAAGTCGTCAGCGGCGTCATCCTGATTGCGATTGGAATCCTTCTGGTGACCAACCGATTCACCTGGATCGCGACGCAGTTGGGGTTCCTGAATCGCCTGAGTGGGATAGACATTCTCTCCGTACGGAACGTCGTCATTATTCTGGCTGGGATGGTTGTTCTAGTGCTCGCGCTTTTCGCCAGTAAGTTTTTTCCCCGCGGCGCGACATCGAAGACCAACACGGTCGACTCGGACCAGTCAAACAGCGGCGCAATCACAAGCAGTTCTCCTCTGAGAAACGTCGCGTATGTTCTGATCACTGTTATCGCAATTACGATTCTGCTTTTTGCCGGCAAGTACATGTCGCGTGGTCCGGGAGGGAGCAGTATCGATGGGCGGACGGCGCCGGAGTTTGACTTGAAAGTCCTGGGTGGTAACGGCAAAACCATGAAGCTTTCCGCACTGAAGGGCAAGGCTGTTCTGGTGGATTTCTGGGCGACGTACTGCGAGCCCTGCAAAATCGAAATGCCCTGGATCGCCGAGTTGCAAAAACAGTACGGTCCCCAGGGTTTCCAGGTGATAGGAGTTGATATGGATCCAGAAGTGGGTGACCAGGCCATCTCGAGTTTCGCGCAGAAGATGGGAGTAAACTACCCGATCCTTCTGGGCACATCCGACACCATCGAGCACTACGGCGGAGACCGCGGCCTGCCTGTCAATTTCTTTATTGATCGATCCGGCAACATCGTAGCCAGTAAACTGGGCGTTGGCACCGACAAAAACGCATTCATGGCGGAGTTTGAGGAAAACATCAAGAAGTCGCTCGGCCAGGGGGGGACACTGGTAAACACAGCCGCCGCCCGGTAAACAAAAAATGAAGAACAAAACGTCACTGGCAATGCTCTGGACAGTTGAACACGTGGCGGTCGCGGCCATGACCATAATGCTTTTGTTCACCGGGAATGTAGCACGCATCCGCCACGCTGCCATCCCGCTGCAAACAGCCAGCGCGCAGTCCCCACCTGGTGTTCCCAAGGTTGGTATTAACGCTCCTGATTTCGAATTGAAAATCCTCGAAGGCAAAGGCAAGACCTTGAAGCTTTCCGACCTGAAAGGTAAAGCCGTTCTCCTGGACTTCTGGGCGACGTATTGCGAGCCGTGCAAAGTGGAAATGCCCTGGATCGCCGAACTGCAGAAGAAGTACGGCCCCGACGGCTTTCAGGTAGTGGGCGTCTCCATGGATGATCAAGCGGAAGAAAAAGCGGTCTCCGAGTTCGCGCACAAAATGGGTGTGAACTATCCCATCGTGATCGGCTCGGAGCAAGTCGCGGACCTTTACGGCGGTCTTGACGGACTGCCGATGAATGTTTTCCTTGACCGTTCGGGCAAGATCGTTGCCAGTGAACTTGGTTTGGCAGGTAAGGACGTATTTGAAGACAACATCAAGAAGTCGTTAGCCCAGTAAAAGGAGAACAAGATTGTTCCACCACAATAAAATGCGCAAGACATTGGTTGTGACAGCCGCTTCCTGCCTGCTGGCCGTCGCGTCATTCGCGCAAAGCAGCGTACCGTCCCAAAACCGCGTCACCGCGGACCCTGTTCCAACCGTCAGCGTGAGAGCCGGCCGTACGGCGCCGATTTCGTTTACGTTCCATATCCAGCAGGGCTATCACGTAAATTCCAATAAACCGTTGACGCCTGAATTGATTCCTACTCAGGTGGGGTTTTCACCTCCCCCTGATCTGGTAATCGCCAAGATGCAATATCCGGCGGCACAATTGATGAGCTTCCCCTTCGATCCCACGGAAAAACTCAGCGTCTATTCCGGGGAGATTACCGTCAAAGCCGTGGTGATTGCCCAACCCAGCACCAGGCCTGGTCCGTACACCGTGCACGGCGAACTCAAGTATCAGGCGTGCGACAACAACGCCTGCTATCCTCCCAAGAAATTGCCAGTTGACTTCACCGTCAAGGTGGGCAAAGGCGTGAGCAGGCGCAGGTCCGGCAATGCCCAGAGCCCGCACATTCATAACTAGAATCTGGCCGCTGATGAACGCAGAAAAACGCAGATAAGACGCATTTTAATCAGCGGTCATCTGCGTGAATCTGCGGCGACCTTTTGCTTATAGCTGGATCGCGCACACGTCCTGAACTTCCGGCAGTGCGCGTATCTTGGCCAAAACTGCTTCGGGAGCAGGCGCGTCCACCTGGACCACGGAAATAGCTTCGGCTTGCGGGCCGCTGCGTCCGAGAGCAAGGTTCGCGATGTTCACGCCGTGCTGGCCGAGCAGCGTTCCCACTTTGCCCACAACTCCCGGAACATCGCGATTGCGCAGGTAAATCAGGTGCCCCTCGAGCGGCACCTCAATGCCAATGCTGTCAATCCCCAGCAGCCGCAGTGAATTTGCGTGCAGTACTGCGCCGCGGACGGTGCGCACGCCAGCCGCAGTCTTGAGGCGGACGGAAATTGCGTCTTCGGCGCGGACCTTGCGCGTTTCTTCCTGCTTGCTCTCGCTGACCTGGATGCCACGTTCCTGCGCGATGGCCGCCGCGTTCACCACGTTCGCGCGCTCGGCAATGCGCTGGTTCAGCACGCCCTGGATCGCGGAGTTGCGGAGCAAGTCGGTCTTCCATTCGGTGAGACGTCCGCTGTAGCGAATGGAAATTTCCTGGAGCCCGCCGGAAACCACGTTGGCCAGAAACGCGCCGAGTTTTTCCGCCAGCGCGATATACGGCTCCATCTGCGTGTACTGCTCGTCGTCAATGGACGGCATATTCACGGCGTTCTGGATCACGCCGTGCTTCAGGTACTCGCGAACCTGGCTGGCAATCTGCACGCCCACCGCGTCCTGGGCTTCATTGGTGGATCCGGCAATGTGCGGCGTTGCAATCACATTCTCCAGCGCCAGTAGAGGTGAGTTTTTAGGTGGCTCCTCGGTAAAGACGTCGAGCGCTGCCCCGGCAACCTTCTTACTCGCAAGGGCTGCCGCCAGGGCGGCTTCGTCCACCAGTTCGCCACGCGCGCAGTTGATGATGCGCACGCCCGGCTTCATCTTCGCCAGAGATTTCTCGTTGATCATATTGGCCGTCTGCGCCGTCAGGCCCACATGCAGCGTGATGTAATCCGCTGCGGCGTACACCGCATCAAGTTCCGCCAGCTGGATCCCGTGCTCGCGCGCGATCGCGCCCGTAACAAAGGGATCGTGCGCCATCAGCTTCATGTCAAAGGCCTTGGCGCGCCGCGCTACTTCCAGGCCGATGCGTCCCAGGCCCAAAATGCCCAGCGTCTTACCGCGCAGTTCCGTTCCTTGCAGCGATTTCTTTTCCCACTTCCCGGCGCGCGTTGTGGAATCCGCGCGCGAAATGGAGCGCGCCAGCCCCAGCATGAGGGCCAGTGTGTGCTCGGCAACGGCCACGGCGTTGGCGCCGGGGGTGTTCATGACCGCAATGCCGGCCTTGGTGGCGGCGTCGAGATCAATGTTGTCCACGCCGACGCCGGCGCGGCCGATCACGCGCAGTTTTTTGGCGTCGCGCAGCAATTCCGCATTGACGGTCACGGCGGAGCGGACAATCAGCGCGTCGGCGTCGGCCAGCGCGGCCGGCAAGCCAGCGGAAATCTGATCAGGAGTAATGATCGTCCAACCCTGCTCGGCTTTAAGAAGCGCGACGGCATTGGAGGCCATCTTTTCAGCGATAACGATCTTCATGGTCTGTCTTACCCGGCCTTCTTCTCTTGCTGGATTGATTCAGCAAAGACCAACTGCGCTGCTCGCACGCCCGCGCCCAGTTCCACTTTCTTTCCCGATCCCGCCAACACGTGTTCCAGCGCGCCGATGATGGCAACGGTGTCCAGATAGTCGTAGAAACCAAGGTGTGCAATGCGGAAGAGCTGGCCTTTCATCTCGCCCTGTCCGTTGGCGATCACGGCGCCAAAACGGTTGCGGAAGGCTTTCACGATATCGCTGGAGTCCATACCCTCGGGAGAAGAGATCGCTGTCAACGCCGCGCCCGGCGAGCTTGCGGCAAACAGTTTCAGTCCGAGCGCGGCCGCAGCCGCCCGCGTCATCGCGGCCGCGGTCTCGGCGTTGCGAATCAGCAGGTCGCGACCTGTCGCCAGGTCGCCACCGCCCTGCTCCCGCAGATAATCGAACGCAACGCCCAGCGCCGCCACCAGAGCAGTAGAAGGCGTGTACGAAGATTCCCCTTTGGCGCCGTTCTTTCTTTCCTTACGCAGATCGAAATAGTAGCGTGGGTTCTTGCTGATTTCCATGCGCTGCCATGCGCGCTGGCTCACCCCGCAATAGGCCAGTCCGGGCGGAATCATGACTGCTTTCTGCGATCCGCCGATGATCACGTCAATGCCCCAGCCGTCCACGTCAAACATGGTCGTGCCGAGTCCGGTAATCGCGTCTACCACCAGCAGCGTGTCGGTGCCTTTCAGCACGCGGGCAATGCCCGCAACATCGTGCCGCGCTCCCGTGGAACTTTCCGTCGCCTGAACAAAGAGCGCTTTGTGCGACGGCTTCAGTTTTTCTCTCACTTGCTGCGGTGCGACGGTTTCGCCGTAAGGCATGCGAAGACTTTCCACGTCACAACCAAAGGCTTTGGCCAGGGCTTCCCACCGTTCGCCAAATTTTCCGGCTGTCACGACCAACACCTTGTCGCCGGGCGAAGTCAGATTGGAGACCGCCGCTTCCATGGCGCCGGTGCCGGACGCGGTAAACAGCACGACGTCATTCCGCGTACCTACGAAAGTCTTCAGGTCGGCCAGAACTTTGCTGTAAAGCGCACGGAACTCAGCCGTGCGGTGATGCATGGTGGCAGCGGCCATGGCAAGTTGCGCGGCGGGAAGAAGTTGCGTTGGTCCCGGAGTAAAGAGACGATTTTTACGGATCATATCGTTTGAGGGTTCCTGTATTGCCGGTTGGCGATCTCTTCGATCATAAATGCAAAATGCGCGCATGCGAAAAGAGAGCTTATAATTTTGCTTCCGGATCGTGTTGCACGAATCGAGGACCCAGATGGGACTTAGCGAACAGGTACAAAAAGACATGGTCGAAGCCATGCGGAGCCGCAGCGAACTCAAGCTCTCCACTCTGCGCATGGTCAAGGCCGCGTTGAAGAACAAAGAGATCGAGAAACGCGCGCCCCTGGACGACAAAGAAGCCCAGCAAGTCCTGAGCACACTGATCAAGCAGCGCCGCGACTCTATTGAGCAGTTTCAAAAAGGCGGACGCCAGGAGCTGGCCGACAAGGAAGCCGCGGAGATCGCATTGATCGAAGCTTACCTGCCCAAGGCCATAGGTGAAGAAGAGGTTGCCGCCGCCGTGAAAGCGACCATCGCGGAAATAGGCTCGCCCACGTTGAAAGATATGGGGACGGTGATGAAAGCTGTCATGGCGAAACTCCAGGCCAGCGGCGCACGCGTGGAAGGCAAGATGGTGAGTGAAGCGGTGAAGAAACTATTGGGTGGATAAACCCTTACCGCGGATTTGCGCGGATGATCGCGGATCAAGAACTTAGCCGCGAATTCACGCGAATGAACGCGAATTGCGGTTTGGTTTTGGGCTCCATTCGCGTTTATTCGCGGAGATTCGCGGCTAGTGTTTTTAGTTTTCTGTCGCGACTTCCTTCTCTGCTGTTTCTTGACTAACATTTACCATTCTTCATACTTTTCGAATCAGCGTTTATCCCGTGCAAATCCGCGGTAAAGTTCTAGCACTCTGCCCGCGTTGCTGCCAAAATGCGCCGGCATTACACAAGTTACTTGCCAAGCTGAACTTCGCCGCGCATACTGCCGTCTAATTCAACAACACTCTTCGATTTTCAGTGTTATAGAGAGTAGGCCGGGAAAGGCGGCTGGGCACATGGCGACCGAATCCAATCCGTTGCAGAGTTTCTTTCAAGAGATGGTAGGTATCACGTACGACCAGAACGGCATTCGCAACGCCGAGGTGCAGGACTACGTGGCCAATCTGCTTACGGAGTTCTGCGACGGCGAGACCATGTTCAAGATCAGAAATGCCGAGGGCCGTTGTCTGTGCGACATGGGTGAGTTGCTTCTGGAATCTGATCCTGTCTATGGCCCCGCGCCTTCTTTTGACCGCGAACGCCAGGTGCGCAAACACATCGGCGACTATGCGCTGTTTCTTGCCGGCATGTTTCCGGAAAGCCTGAACCACGGACGTCTGCGCCACGCGCGAATTGAAAGCCTTGTGGATTTTGTCCGGGCCGGCAAGGAGAGCTATTACATCGTCTCCAAGTTTGAGCATTTTGAGTACACCAAAGTAGCGCCCCTGTTCCGCCAGATGTCACGGGAATTCGAACAGCTTGTCTACGGGCTGAACCAGATCAAAAACGACCTACAGGAAATGCAGCATCCGATCGTGCGGCAGACACAAGAATTCCTTATGTGAGGCCGCGAAACTCAAGCCTTCGAAACACAGGAACTGAGTAAACAGACGGGATTGTTGAAATCATCTCGCTCCTCTGTTGCCTCCGTTCCTCCCATGGATAAAATGTCTACTCCCATGAATAATGTCTACTCTGTGGTAAAGGGTTTGCGCGTGGCCGAAGTCGCGGGAAGCCGCCCCTGTTCCTCCCCTGTTCCTGCCCTGTTCCTCCCTGTTACGAATTGATTCCGTCCGGGAAAAAGGTTCACGAAAGGCCCGTGGAATCGAGGTTTTGCATGTCTGGAGTATCCAAGCGCTCGTGTTCTCCCCTGTTTTTTTCCCTGTTAGCAGGGAATCGGCCGAGCGGTTGGGGCGGCGGAAAACCAACAGCCTTTCAAGGTCATCAGCGAGTCGGTGAAGAAGAAACCGCCTCAGAGCTTCCTCTTATTCGTGCCATCTCTGTGTTTCAAGGGTTTTCCTATAAAATCGTCAAGACATGAACCCTGCGCTTCGCTTTGTGACGCTATCCGGCGTTCCGATCCAAATAGCCGAATTGACGTGGCCGTTTCATCCTTCCGGCTCGGGGTCTGACTGGCTGATCCTGCACGGACGCGCGGACCTGATTGACAGCACGGACGGGCTGCACGCCGACGTGGCGGTCGGCATGACGCAGACCATGAAGGAGTCTCTGGGCTCAGCGGACGCCGACCATGCCGAAGGGCTGGTGATCAATGCAATCCGCAAGACGATTGACAACGGCCAGATCGCGTTCATGAAATCCGGCAAGCTGCAGCCTGCATACATTACCAGCCGCTTCTACAACTTCCGGAGCCGGGAAATCCAATTCCCGTCGCAATCAGAAGAGGACGCACGCGAGCTGATTAAGCGCACCGTTTTCTGGCTGGGCAAGCAGGAGGCAGTGGAAGTGGCCCGCACGTATGACTGCCAGTATGTGAACCTTCCCCGGCAGAGAATGCTGCAACTAGCAGGCGATCTGGCCGGACAGGGACTGATTCAATTGGATGGCGACCGCGCTACCGCAACCGATCTGCTGCTGAAAGAAGACGCGGCGATCCAGGCGGCCATGCACAAGGGCGTAGAGGCCGGCTTGGCGGCTACCAAAGTTAGTGCCTAAGCCGTTACCGGTGATTCGCATTGATGACACTGATCTTGATAGTTCATCAGTAGTTGAGTTTTCTGCGTGAACAACCCGTTACTGCAAATCGAACGCCTCAACGTAAGTTTCCCCACACAGACTGGCGAAGTTGCCGCAGTGCGCGATGTAAGCTTCCAGATCCCCGAGTCGGGAACCCTCGGGTTGGTCGGCGAATCGGGATCAGGGAAATCTGCGACCGCCCTGGCCATCTTACGTTTACTGCCGCCACAGGCGCGAATCACCGGCGCGGTACGGTTTCGTGATGAAGACCTGCTCAACCTTCCCGGACACTCGCTGCGGCGGGTTCGTGGCGCACGAATCAGCATGGTCTTTCAGGAGCCTATGACTGCGCTCAATCCAGTCATGCGCGTAGGTGATCAAGTCGCCGAGGCGGTACTGGCGCATTCCCGCGTTGGCAAGTATGAAGCCTGGCGGCGGACCATCGAGACGCTGCACGAAGTGGCCATTCCCGATCCGGAACAGCGCGCGCGCGATTATCCACATCAGCTTTCAGGCGGACAGCGGCAGCGGGTGATGATCGCCATGGCGCTGGTGAACCGTCCGCAGCTCCTGATTGCCGACGAACCCACTACGGCCCTGGACGTCACCATCCAGGCACAAATACTCGACCTGCTGCGGGGTCTGCGCGAGAAATACCGGCTGGCGATGTTGTTCATTTCGCACGATCTCGGTGTCGTCGCGCGCGTGGCGGACCACGTCGCTGTGATGTATGCGGGCGAGATCGTTGAGATGGGCCCGGTAGCGCGCATCTTTGCGGCCGCCCGACATCCGTACACGCGGGGCCTCATCGGCGCTATTCCAACGCTCCGGACTGACCGGTCACTTCCCTTGCGTACCGTGGAAAAGCAAGTGTCTTTGGCCGGCACACTTCCGCTTACCGAAGTCGCGCCTGGACACTGGGTGCGCGTGGCTCAACAATAAGCCGCTGTCGGGTACACTCTCACTGGTTTACACTCCTGGTTTACACTTTAAGAGAACCGCGTGCGCATACTCATCCTTTCCGACATCCATGCCAACCTGGAGGCCCTCGAGGCCTGCCTGGCAGCTGCGCCACAGCATGACCAGGTCTTCAATCTGGGAGACGTTGTCGGCTATGGTGCAAGCCCCAACGAAGTGGCTGCACGCTCGCGCGAGCTGGGGAGCGTGTTCGTTCGCGGTAATCATGACAAGGCTTGCACGGGCATTGACGGCATTGCGGACTTCAATCCAACAGCGGCCATGGCCGTACATTGGACCAGAAAGCGGCTCACTCCGGACCATTTTGATTTTCTCAAGCAACTGCCTGCCGGACCGGTTTCGCCGATGGAAGGCATACAGTGCGTGCACGGTTCGGTGCGCGACGAAGACGAATACGTGGTGGTCGCGCGGGAAGCTTACCCTTTGCTGGCCGAAGCCTCGGTGCGGCTCACCTTCTTTGGCCATACTCACATCCAATGCGGCTTCGCGGTGGAGGGCGCCGAGGACCTCTTCCACATCCTGGTCCCTGGATACACAAGCCGCAACCGCGCGGAACATGAGACGATCCAACTGAACCCCAGGGCAAAGTACCTGATTAATCCCGGCTCCGTCGGACAGCCGCGGGACAACGATCCGCGCGCCGCGTTCGCCTTTTATGACACCGCGGAAGACGCCCTGACCTTCTACCGCGTTCCCTATGACATTCCTAAGGCCCAGAAGAAGATTCTGGCCGCAGGCCTTCCCGACCGGCTGGCCACGCGCCTGGGAGAGGGGCTGTGACTCAAAAGTCTCTTTTCAAAGATAAAGATAGGGACACGGCGCAGCCTCGCGGCGAATCTGGGGCGAACGCGGTAATCGCCAACATTGACGGCGGAGCGCGCGGCAATCCTGGCCCGGCGGCGTACGGAGTGGTCATTCGCAACAGTGAAGGCAAAGTTGTTGAAGAACTCAGTGAGTATCTCGGTCTTCAGACGAACAATTTTGCCGAATACTCAGGTCTGCTCGCCGCACTGGATTATGCATTGCGGGAAAAAGTCGCGCGTCTCAAGGTCCGCAGTGATTCTGAACTTCTGGTGCGCCAGATGAAAGGCGTGTACAAGGTCAAGAACCCGGCGCTCCAGGAACTGTTCGCCCGCGCGCAGTCGCTGGTGCGCAAGCTTGAGCATTTTTCCATTGAGCACGTCTTCCGCGAACAAAACAGGGAAGCCGACAGGCTGGTGAATGCCGTACTAGACAACAGGAAATAGTCAACCCTTTGAAACACAGAGGAACGGAAGGAATCGAGGTTCAAGCTTTTCCCAATCCCGCCCCCTGTTTACTCCTTTCCTCTGCGCTTCAAAGGTTGGCCCTTGCATATTCTTTCTATCCAGCGTATTTCTATTGGGCTTCCATGAAAGCCAGGAGGAGCCACATGCTACGTCACATTGCACTTGCAATATTTTTGTTTACTGCGTCGTTTGCTGTCTTGGCGCAGAAGTCGCCGGCCGCTCCGGAGAGAGTCACCGCCATCCGCGCCGCAACGTTGATTGACGGCGTTTCCGCCCAGCTGCGGCACAACGTGCTGATCGTGGTCCGGGGAAACAGGATTCAAAGCGTGACGGACGGCGGCAATCCGCCCGCGGGCGCGGAAGTCATTGACCTTGGGCCCGGCGTCACGGTCCTGCCCGGGTTGATTGACACACACACACATATCTTTCTTCAAGGTGAAGATCCAGCGGAAGGAGGCTATGACGTTCAGCTTCTGAAGCATCCTTCTTCTTACCGCGCCGCGCGCGCCGCGGTCGCAGCGCGCCGGGCCCTGGAACAGGGTTTCACTACGCTGCGTGATGTAGAGACGGAAGGCGCTGGTTACGGTGACGTGGGGATCAAGGAAGCGATTAATGACGGTTTCATCCCTGGCCCGCGGCTGTTCGTGGTGACACGCGCTATCTCCGTGACTGGCGGCTATCCACTGGAAGGCTACAACCCGGACATCGTGGTGCCCAAAGGCGCTCAGCTTGGCGATGGTCCGGTGGAGTTGCGCAAGATTACGCGCCAGCAACTGGAGAATGGCGCCGACTGGATCAAGGTCTATATGACGCACCGCTCGTGGGTGGACAAGCAGGGCAATCTTGTCTCCCAGCCCACGTTGACGCTCGAGGAAATCAAGGCTGTAGTGGACGAGGCCCACGGCCAGCAGAAAAAGGTGGCTTGCCACTCGTATGGCGGTATCGGCATGCACCGCGCACTGGACGGCGGATGTGATTCCATTGAGCACGGCCTGGACCTGGACGATGGCGAAATCGCCCAGATGGTGAAGCAAGGCACGTGGCTGGTGCCCACGCTGGGCGTCTATTACGGCGACTGGGGCCCGGAGAACACCCCTGAAGGTCAGCGCGACCGCGCGCGGGCTGCCGTGCATGAAGTCTCGTTCAAGAGGGCGTTGAAGGCCGGCGTCAAGATCGCTTTCGGCACCGATATGGGCGGAATTCCCTGGACTGTTCCCATCGCACAAGAGTTTACTTACATGATCAAGTTCGGCATGACGCCGATGGATGCGATCAAGTCCGCCACCACCAAAGCCGCCGATCTTCTCGACATGCGCGGCGAGCTCGGCGTGGTTGCGCCCGGAGCGTATGCGGACGTCATTGCCGTACAAGGCGATCCGCTGGCGGCCATTGACGCGCTCAAGAGAGTCACTTTCGTGATGAAGGACGGAAAGGTCTTCACGAACCAGTGATAAACCGTTGACCTAAGCGCAAAGGAGAAAACGCCCTACAATGCCTGATACTAAAAGCTCTTCCCGATCCATGGCGCTGGCCCGGATTGCTGTCGGCATCATGTTTCTGTTCTTCGCACAATACAAGCTCATGCACACGGACTTCGCCAACGGTGGATATCAAAAGTATGTCACCGGCTATGTGGAGCAGACTTCCGTCAGCTTCTACAAGCCGGTACTGAGGCTTACGCTGCGGTACGCGTTCTTTTTCGCTTACGCGGTGGCCGTTGCGGAGTTGCTGATTGGCCTTTCCATGGTGCTGGGTTTTTGGGTGCGCGTGTTCTCCGTGGTGGGCGCCCTGTTCATGTTCAACCTGGCTCTGGCCACGTGGCGGCTGCCTCCTGGCTCTGCTCCGTGGAAATATCTGGGAAACCAGCTTGAGACAATACCGCTGTTCCTGCTGTTCTTGCTATTTTTTACGCACAACGCGGGAACCACCCTGGGCCTGGACAAACAGAAGTAGATTTACGCTGTGTCGCGACGAGAGCCGGACATCACAAAATTCCGCGCGTCTCCCGGGGCGGCCGCGGACGAAAGCTTGCGATACAGTTCCAACACAGCCTGGCGAAGCTCGTCCGCTTCCTCCGGGGAATGCGTGCGCTTCCATTCATCAAAGCTGATGGCCACAGTCTGGCAGGCACTGGCCAGGACGCGCACCGGATAAGCATCCAGGCGCAAAACGGGCACGGGCCGCGACGGTTGCAGTTCCGGCCGCGGCATTGCCGGCTCGGACGGGCGCGCGCCGCTGTCCGCATTCTTGAATGTGACGTGGTCCAGCACATGGTCCAGATTCTCCATGTCTTTCTGCGACATGTCCTGAAAGCTGATGCCCATGCCGACCATCGGATAACTGGTGCGGACCACTCCAGTGGCTTCCAGGGGCATGCCTTCAATACTCATCTTCAGCGAAACTTTCGATCCCACAGGCAGAGGCTGGGTGATTTCCACGTAGATTCCGCCCTGGGAGACGTCCTTAATCAGGCCCTGCATCGGGAACCTTGCGCCTATGGGCAGAACGGCAGCTGCTCCCGAGCACTCCAGGCGGCTGTAACCGCGTTTGTCCGTTTGCAGTCTTGCCCGACTATCAGGGTTTTGGGCGGATTCTGCCTGGTCTGCCAGAGGGTCCAGTCCCCAGATGGGATTGTGCGGCTCCAGGCCCCGCAAGCCGGCCTGGCCTTCCATCGAGCTTTGCGGCGAGCCCATCCAAAACACCTGGAACCTGGCTTTCAGTTCTCGATGCTGGACCGTGACTATCTCTCCCGCTTCCAGCAACATGCTAAGGCCGCCCAGCCGGGCGGAACTCTCTGAGACATCGAGAGTTTGGGCCAACTGCTGGTCTCCATTGCTCCGGGTAATGGTCACCGGCAGGGCTATCTTCCGGCGCACGCTGTTTCTGGACATGCTTCGTCTTCCTTGTTTCTCTGCTGACTCACTTCTAGATTATCGTCCGAATGAGTGGAAACTTAAGTACTTACAGCCTGCTTGTTAGAGAAGCCTTGTAGAATAAGCTGACTGGAGTTATGCGCGAGTTCACGGAACATTACGACGTTGTGGTCGTCGGCGCCGGCCATGCCGGTTGTGAAGCTGCCATGGCCGCGGCGCGCATGGGCCTCAAGACCGCTCTGTTCACTCTGAACAGCGACCTGATCGCGCAAATGTCGTGCAATCCGGCGGTCGGCGGAATTGCCAAGGGACACCTGGTGCGCGAAGTGGACGCCCTGGGCGGCATCATGGGCGAGGTCACCGACGCCGTCGGCATCCAGTTCCGGCTGCTGAATACGTCTCGCGGTCCCGCCGTGTGGTCTCCGCGGGCCCAGTGCGATAAGCAGCAGTATCGCGTGAAGATGCGCGAAGTCCTGGAGAGCCAGAGCAATCTCATCATCAAGCAGGCGGAAGTTGCGGAGTTGATTATTGACGACGGGCAGATCCCGCAACCAAAGAACCTAACTGTGCCCTCTGTGGTTGAGGAGTCTGGCTGTGCTCCGAAAACTGCCTGCGGCATCAAGCTCCGTGACGGCCGCACCGTGGGCGCGCAGGCTGTCATCGTCACTACAGGAACGTTTCTCAACGGCCTCATCCACTGCGGTGAACAGGCATATCCTGCCGGACGCAGCGGCGAACCGCCGTCCCAGCTTCTGGGCGAATCGCTCAAGCTGCTCGGCCTGCGGGGATGCCGCCTGAAGACTGGTACTCCTCCGCGTCTGGACGGGCGCACCATTGACTGGTCGAAGTTTGAAGTCCAGCCGGGCGACGCCGACCCAACGCCGTTCAGCTTCCGCACGAGGAAGATCACGCAGAAACAGGTACCGTGCTACATCGCGTTCACCACGCCGGAGACGCATCGCATCATTCAAGAGAACGTGCATCGCTCGCCGATGTATTCCGGACAGATCCAGAGCATTGGTCCGCGATATTGTCCGAGTATCGAAGACAAGATCGTCAAGTTTCCCGACAAGACCACGCACCAGTTGTTCCTGGAGCCTGAAGGCCTGAACACGCATGAGATTTACGTCAACGGCATGAGCACATCGCTGCCCATTGACGTGCAGTTGGCGATCGTCAAGTCCATTCCGGGCCTGGAAAAAGCAGAGATGCTGCGCCCCGGCTACGCGATTGAGTACGATTCGATTGATCCCACCGAGCTCGAGCGCACGCTGGAAACCAAGAAGATCAGCCACCTGTTCCTCGCCGGCCAGATCAATGGGACTTCCGGCTACGAAGAAGCCGCGTGCCAGGGCCTGATGGCCGGCATCAACGCGGCGTTGAAAATTAAAGAGGAGTTGCCGCTGGTGCTCGATCGCACCGAAGCCTATACGGCAATTCTGATTGATGACCTCATTAGCAAAGGCACGAACGAACCGTACCGCATGTTCACCTCGCGCGCAGAATTCCGTCTGCACCTGCGCATTGACAACGCCGACCGCAGACTAACGCCGCACGGCCGCCGCATTGGACTGATCAACGACGCTGCCTGGGCTGATTTCGAGGCCAAGCAACACCGCGCACAGAAGCTGGCGGCGTTTCTCGAGAAGACTCGCGTGTCGGGCGAGTTGTTGGAAAAGATTGGCCGCGCGCAGCGAGAACGGATAACAGCCGCCACTCCGGAAATGCAGGATGTCGCGCCTGACGTTACTAACGGCAACTTGAGCAGCGCCATGGGCACAACGCTGGCGCAGTTCCTAAAGCGACCGGAGATCGTGATTGAGGATCTGGCTGGGGTCATTGCTGAAAGTTGCCCCGGGTACTTGGTCGAGATTGACGACCACACCGACGATTTGTCATTCCGAACCCCGCAGCAGCGGGGTGAGGAACCTGCTTTCCTTGACGCTATCGTGACTGCCGAGGGAAGGCAGATTCCTCGCTCCACTCGGAATGACAAGGAACCTGAGTCATTCTGCAACTTCCGTCTCTCCGCCGCTGCACGCAATGAAATGAAGGCCGTGGAAACGGAAATCAAGTACGCCGGCTATCTCGACCAGCAGCGCAAGTCCATTGAGCGTCTCAAGAAGTCCGAGCAGCGCGTTATCCCCGACTGGTTCGACTACGGCCAGGTCAGCGGCCTGTCTCGCGAAATGAACGAAAAACTCCAGCACGTCCGCCCACGGACTCTCGGCCAGGCTTCGCGCATTCCGGGCGTGACCCCGGCGGCGGTATCGCTGATTAATGTGTTTATTGAGATTCAAGGGAAACGGTTTGCTTCGACCGAGTCCCGTGCGTAGCTTTACGGCATGGGATAAATCCCGGCAGATCGTGCTTCCGGGATCGTGATGCGCGTGATGGCCGCGGCATTATGTTTGGCCATGCCAGCTTCGGCGGAGGCCACCGCGTGTTCAAAGGTGCTTCGGCCGGTCAATGCAACGTCAATTAGCAGAAACTTTCGCGGGCCTGATGAAACTCGTACACCGGCATAGGCATGTCCGGGGACGATGACCACGGTGGCTTCCATTCCCAGGTTCTCAAAAAGAGATGCATACATCACGGCAGCGTCAATACAGTTCGCGCTGCTCTCGCTCAGGCTTAATCCCGGCATGCGGACGCGCTCACTCAAGCCCTTATGGTCGCCCAAAGTATCCGAGCTCTTCACATAGGACATTCCCTGGTGTTTCACCGCCATGAAGATGGCGCGCGCTTCGCGATACGTTTCCTGTTCCTGCTGGCTGGGGTTTTTCCAGGGCTCATATCCCGGCAAACGGCGGTCCGGGGTGTATTCCTTGGCCTGGGCCAGGATGGCTTCCACGCGCGCGTCATGCGGAGTGACCCAGGAAGCTATAAAAGGCGCGTATTTGAAACCGCTGCCCCAGTACATGTCCTCGGAAGAGCGCAACCGGACTGGCATCGTGGCTTCGTAAACGCTGTGCCCGGACATGTCACTGATGGAGACCTGTGCCGTGGCGGCGATAATTTCGTGGTTCTGGTAGAAGCGCGGCAGAAACGCCGGGGCGAAGATCAACGTTTGAGTTGCGCCGGCGCCAATATCGGCAATCTGTATTTCCTGGTCGCTCCAGCCCACGATCTTTACTGCCATGCGCTCGCGCAAACCCGTCGTGCCAGGGTTCGAAACCGTCACTGAAACCACGCCCAGGCTGCGCGCCTCCCGCTTTTGTAGCGAGGCGTAATTAGCAAAGACCGGATAGATTTCGCCGTCCAGACCTGCCTGAATCTTGTACGTAGGTTCCACACGCGGACGCTGGTCGCGTTTCGCGGCGTCGCTGCGATCAGCCGCGACCTCCTCGGCACAAGCGGACGCCACCGGCCCCAGCAACAGGCCAGACAGCAGCACCGATTGTAGCGTTGAGCACAGTAGGTTCAAGTTAGATAGCCCCAGGACAGAAGCAAACACCGCTGGATCAAGGCTACAACACATCGGGCCGCATGGATCAGTGACCATAAGAACCAAAGGTGCTGAGCTAATGGTGCGTTTTCTGGAAAACTACATTCCGATAGGGTTCCCTCGCTGCCGCTCGGGACAGGGCGAAAGCCTACAGCGGAATATTCCCATGCTTCTTCGGCGGATTCTTGTCACGCTTGGTTTGCAGCATCTCCAGCGCGTCAATCAGCTTTTTGCGGGTCTCGCGCGGCTGGATGACTGCATCCACGTAACCGCGCTCCGCGGCGATGTAGGGGTTGGCGAAGCGGTCGCGGAACTCTTGTATTTTTTCCTGGCGCGCCCTGGCGATGATCTCTATTTTCTCCGCTTCTGACTTGGCGGCCGCCGCGGCGCGCTCCAGCTCGCGCTTATAGACGATATTTACCGCGCCTTCCGGACCCATCACGGCAATCTCCGCCGTGGGCCAGGCGTAGTTCACGTCCGTGCGGATGTGTTTGGATGACATAACGCAATAGGCGCCACCGTATGCTTTGCGCGTAATGACCGTAATCTTGGGCACCGTGGCTTCCGCATATGCAAACAGCAGCTTGGCTCCGTGCCGAATTATGCCGCCGTATTCCTGCTGCGTGCCGGGAAGGAAGCCGGGTACGTCTTCAAAAGTGATGAGCGGAATATTGAAAGCGTCGCAAAAGCGGACAAAGCGCGCGCCTTTGACGCTGGCGTTAATGTCCAGCACGCCGGCCAGGAATGCCGGCTGATTGGCGACTACTCCTACCGGACGTCCGTTCATCCGGGCGAAACCCACGGCGATATTCTTCGCGTAGTGCTCGTGGACTTCGAAGAAATAGCCATCGTCCACCACCCGAGTGATCACGTCTTTGATGTCATACGGCTGGTTGGATTCCGATGGGACAATAGTGTCCAGCCCAAGGTCCGCGCGGTCCACGGGATCGCTGCACTCACGGCGCGGCGGGTCATCCAGATTGTTGGATGGCACAAAGCTGAACAACTCGCGCACCATGGAGAGACACTCGGCGTCGTCATGCGCCTCAAAATGCGCCACGCCGGAGAGTTCATTGTGCGTCTCAGCGCCGCCCAGCTGTTCTTTCGTGACTTCTTCATGGGTCACGGTCTTGATCACGTCCGGCCCGGTCACAAACATGTACGAAGTGCGGTCCACCATGAAAACAAAGTCGGTAATCGCCGGCGAATACACCGCGCCGCCGGCGCACGGGCCCATGATGGCGGATATCTGCGGAATCACGCCGCTGGCCAGCGTGTTGCGCAGAAAGATGTCGGCATAACCGGCGAGCGACCGGACGCCCTCCTGTATCCGCGCACCGCCGGAGTCATTCAGCCCGATGACTGGAGCGCCCACTTTCATGGCCATGTCCATGATCTTTACGATCTTGCCGGCGTTGGCCTCCGAGAGCGATCCGCCGAACACGGTAAAGTCCTGGGCAAACACAAACACCAGCCGGCCTTCGATGCGCCCGTAGCCGGTGACAAAACCGTCGCCATAAGGCTTGTTTTCCTCCATGCCGAAGTCCGTGCAGTTGTGCGTGACCATCTTGTCGCATTCTTCGAAAGTGCCTTCGTCGAGGAGGAAGGCGATCCGCTCGCGGGCGGACATCTTGCCTTCTTTGTGCTGGCGCGCGCGGCGCTCTTCCCCGCCGCCGGCTTCGGCGAGCGAGTCCCGGCGCTTCAGTTCAGCGAGCTTATGTTCCAGGTCCATGGGAGGAATTATAGGGGAAAGCAAAATCTTTGCAGCATCGGAGGGCCAACCACAGGCGAAGTCTTGCCGGGGATGACGCGACGCAGGAAGGACCTCGGCGCGGGAGAGTTAGTTCGCCATCTGTCCCGGCTCCCATTTCCATTTCTTTTTCTTAGCGTCCCAAAAGACATTGGAGTCCATGAGCTCCGATTCCACGGCGCGGATCACAAAGACTGGGGGCTTGTTTTTCTTGAGCAGGATGCGTCCATTGGTGATGGTATCGAACGGAACGTTAATGAGCACGAATTTGGCTTTGGGCGTGGCGGAGCGCCAGCCTTCGGGCCCAGCCCCAAAAATCACCAGCAGCGCGTGGTTGCGCCGGGGATCGTTGGTGTTGAAAGACGAGCCGACCGTTGTATTGCCGAAGCCAAAGTACGAGCCAAATGGATCGGCGACCTGGTATTTGAATTCGTAGGAGTCCGGGATCGGTTCTTTGCTGTCGGCTACAATCGCCACGTCTTCCACTCCATCACCATCAAAGTCCGCAACGATCAGCGGAGTAGGGAACTTGACCGGCAGGGTGAAGCTCGGGCCAAATTGCTGCTTGATCAGAGCGGCAAGTTTTTCTGTTTCCCCGGGGACAATGCTCTGCGGGGGCTGGGACTGCGCTCCCGCCAAACCGAGCGCCATGAGAATAAACGTGGTGAGGTGCTTCATGAGCAAAGTCTATCCCTTCTAGCCCGGATTTAGGCAGGAATTGAAGACTGTATCCTGTTGGATAACAGGACATGACCCGGCGATTGAATTAAAACGCCGCGAAAAGCATCTTCCTGGCCGCAGTCTGCTTGGGAACAATGGCGCGGTTCAAGAAATCAACAAAAGGCGTCATGGCCTGGAAGCGGCGGGCCAGTTCCGGGACGAGCCGGGGCGAGGTCACGAGCTTCACATCCAAAGTGCATTCCAGGTACCACTGCTTTTGCCGCAACAGGCCCCCAGCCGGATGATCTGGCGGAAAGCCTTTGGGCATGCGTGAGAGCTGCTCGCCTTGCAGGTCACCAGCGACACTCCGCAGTTTTTTCTCGCGCAGGATTTGTTCCAGCTTCTCGTAATGCTCCTGAATCAACGTGCGATACGCCAGCAATTCCTCGCGTTCCGGCGAATAGACGCCGCCAAAGGCCACCAATTCTGTGGGAGTGAAATGCAGGTAGAACACCGCGCCCTCGCGCTTGACTGCCCTGTGGCTCGGGAAGATTGCCGCGATGTGCGTTTTGTACGGCGTCTTGTTGGGAGAAAAACGCGTGTCGCGATAGATCCGGTACACGGCTTTCTGCGGAGGCGTAACGTAGCCGGGCGCGAAGCAGGCAAGCTCGTGGTTCAGACATTCGACAAACTCCAGCATCGGCGTCTTAATGAGCGTTTCGTATTGCTCTTTCCGCGGCTGAAACCAATCGCGGCGGTTGTTGCGCTTCAGGCTGCGCAGGAAAGCGAGCGCGTCGGGAGAGAAACCGGGAAATGCTGATTTCATTTTAAGTAAAGTTGCCATTCTTCTGACTCAGCAGCAGATTTCAAAGCGCGGTTGCGGGTTTCAAGAAGTCTACTCAAATAACCGCGGAGGAACAGAACATCAGCAAGCGTTCCCAGCAGAGGCACTGGTGACCGAAACTCAAGTTTATCAACCATCAGCGTGCTCTGCTCTCGCTCCTGGAATTGGAAAGTGTGGTCATGCCTGAAATAGCGAAACGGACCTTTAACCATCGCATCTTGAAAATAACCTGGGCGGTCGAAAGCCGTGATCCTGACTCTCATGCGGAGCCATAACCCAAAATGTTTCGCGCGCCACTCTACTTCTTGCCCTTCGCCGATCAGACCAGCTGTAACTCCAGCAACGGCTTGTTCTTTGCTGAACGACACCGAGCGAACGTGAAAATCGATGCTGCGCGCAAGATCAAAACATCTTTCGATAGGAGCTTTGATCTCTGTCTGTAGGACAATTTCCGTGTTCTCACCTTTCGCACAAATCAAAATCTTGAAACACAGAGGAAAGGAGTAAACAGAGGAGAATTGAAAAGCGTTAAGAACCTCTGCTTACTCTGTTCCTCTGTGTTTCCAAGGTTTATCTGCGTGCATCAGCGCAAATCTGCGGCTAAGTAAGGCCTACCGCTTTCTCCGCAATCAACTTCTTCACGCGTTCCGCAAACTGCGCTACTGGTACCGTGCCTTCCGGCTGTTGCTGGCCGCGGACGCGGACGTTCACAGTCCCGGTTTCGGCTTCTTTTTCGCCGACCACGAGTAAGAACGGGACTTTCTGCATGGTATGTTCGCGGACTTTGGCGTTCATCTTTTCGTTGCGGTCATCGTGATGGACACGAATACCGGCGTCTCGCAACTGCTGCGTTACTTTCTTGCCGTACTCGGTGTGCTTTTCACTGATGGGAATCACCGCGACCTGCACCGGCGAGAGCCACACCGGAAAAGCCCCGGCATAGTGTTCGATCAAAATGCCGAAGAAGCGTTCCACGGAGCCAAATAACGCCCGATGCACCATGAGCGGCTGCTGGCGCGTGCCGTCTTCCGCTACATATTCCAGACCAAAGCGTTCCGGCAGATTGAAATCGAACTGAATGGTCGAGAGCTGCCAGAGCCGGCCAATGGCGTCCACTAGTTTTATGTCGATCTTAGGCCCATAGAACGCGGCTTCCCCGGGAATGGTCTTGTACGGAATCTTCAGGTTGTTCAGCACTTTATCCAGCGAGTTGCTGGCCAGGTTCCACATCTCGTCGCCGCCGACAAAACTCTTCTTGTCATTGGGGTCCCAGGTGCTCAGTTCCACAGAGTAATCGGTGAAGCCAAAAGTCTTGAGGACGGCCAAAGCAAAATCAATGCAGCCGACAATTTCATCTTCGATCTGCTGCGGCGTGCAGAAGATATGGGCGTCGTCCTGGGTAAAGCCGCGCACGCGCAGCAAGCCATGCATCACTCCGGAGCGTTCGTAGCGATACACCGTGCCCAGCTCACCGTAACGAACCGGCAGATCGCGATAGGACCGCAGCTTGTCGCGATAAATCAAAATATGCCCCGGACAATTCATGGGCTTCATGCGATAGCTGGCGTCGTCCAGTTCCATGGGCGTGAACATGTTTTGCGCGTAGTAGCCTTCGTGCCCGCTGGTCTGCCACAGGTTCACCCGGAAGACGTGCGGCGTAAAGACCAGGTCGTAACCGCGCTTGAGATATTCCTCGCGCATCCAGTCTTCCATCTCTTTGCGGATGAGCCCGCCCTTGGGATGCCAGAAGATTAACCCCGGCCCGGCCAGTTCCTGAATACTGAAAAGGTCAAGCTGCTGGCCCAGCACGCGATGATCGCGCTTCTTGGCTTCCTCCATCGCGTGCAGATGCTGCTCAAGGTCCTTCTTGGTGAAAAAGGCAGTCCCATAGATGCGCTGGAGCTGAGGGTTTTTCTCATCGCCCAGCCAGTACGCACCCGCGATGTTGAGCAGCTTGAACGCTTTGATCTTTCCGGTAGAGGGCACGTGCGGACCACGACAGAAGTCCACGAACTTGCCGTTGCGGTAGGTTGAAATCGGATCGCCCGGCTTGGTGAACTGTTCAATGAAGTGGACCTTCATGAAGTCACCTTCGGAACGAAAACGCTGCAGGCCTTCGTCGCGGGGAATGAATTCGCGTTCAAATTTCTCGTCCCGCGCCGCCACTTCCGCCATGCGCTTCTCGAGTTTCTCCAAATCCTCAGGCGTGAACGGAGTAGGCCGATAGAAGTCGTAGAAGAAGCCACTCTCAGTCGGCGGACCGTGGCCCAGTTTGGTCTCGGGAAAGAGTTCGAGGACGGCGGTCGCCAGCAAGTGCGCGGACGAGTGCCGGTAGACTTCCAGCGCCTCGGGGTCGCGTTCCGTCAGCAGACGCAGGTCAACATCCTGCTCCAGCGGCCTGGTGAGATCGGCGAACTGCCAGCCGTCCTGGTTTGCACTAGACCGCGAAACGCCGCTGGGCTTGATCTTCGCAACCAGTGCAGCGTCGGCCAGCCGCGGACTGATCGACTTGGCGATGTCCAAAGCAGTGGTGCCCTTGGGTACATCTTTCTTACTGCCATCAGGCAGCGTCACTTGTATTTGGTCTGACATGGAATCGTAATCTTTGAGTCTAGCGGACATCAAAAGCGAGGGTCAAACGCGCCCACTGGCAGTGTGCCTGATACAATCCGCAGCAGCGGCAACTCTTATGCTCAAGTACATTCTTTTCGTCGCCGGTTTTATGGCGTTCGTTACCGCGTTTTCTCTTCCCAGCATCAAGACCGGCGGTACGGACTACGTTCGCGGGTTTTGGTGTGCCTGGGTCGCGTTCAGGTACCCGTGGGACCATGATGGCCTGAGCATGCTGCATGACAACTCCTTGCGCTACTTTGCCTTGCTGCTCAGTGGATGGATCAATCCGCTTTTTCTTGTCGTCTGCGTGCTGCTCTGGACGAAACTGCGGCGATTGACCAGCGTTCTCATCGTTCTCCTGGTCCTCATGTTCCCGTGCTGCTGGGCTGTCTTCCATTACGAAAATGTAGCGCCGGTGGTGGGCTACTACGTGTGGGCGGCAAGCATGCTGCTCGTGGTTTTCTCCAGAACAATCGGGGACACCATGACGCGTAGCGCAGCGAAGTGAGGTTGCTGCTCAACCGCGCCTGTCCCTGAGTCCGCAACCGAGTCTGCACAACGAATGATCTGGTTCTACTGGATTTCCGGACTGCTGCTGGCGCTGACGTGGTTTGTTGTGGTCTTCCAATCCGCGCTCCACTTTTCCGAAATCACCGACATCACACGGCCTGAATGTGACCCTCCCGCAGGCGCCGCGGCGCCGTCGCTCACCGTGGTTGTGCCGGCGCGCAATGAAGAAGCCGACATTGGCGAAGCGCTGAGGTCGCTGCTACTTCTAAACCATCCTGACTTTACGGTCATCGCCGTCAACGATCGCTCGACCGACCGCACCGGTAAAATCATGGAGCAAGTCGCGGCCGCGGCTCCAGCGGGCCGGCTGCGCGTCCTGCATGTAAAACAATTGCCGCCGCGCTGGCTGGGCAAGACGCACGCCATGTGGCTGGCCGCGCAACAGGCCGCTACTGATTGGATTCTTTTCACCGATGGCGACTGCTTTTTCCATCCGGACTCGGTGGGCCGCGCGCTGCACTGCGCCACGCGGAACACTCTGGACCATCTGGTTCTATTTCCAACCACACAGGTCGCGAGCGAGCAGATGATGATTGCGCTCCCTGCGGTGATGTCCAACTTTGCTCTTCATCGCCATTGGAAAATCAGGGACCCGAAGTCCAGGGACCACATGGGCGTGGGCGCCTTTAATCTTGTCCGGCGCGAGGCCTATGTTGCCATTGGAGGCTACGAGAAGCTGCGTCTGGAAGTGGCCGATGACCTGAAGCTGGGAGAGGCCATCAAGAAAGCCGGATTGCGCCAGGACGTTGTCTTTGGCCACAACCTGGTGCGTCTGCGCTGGGCGGGCGGGGCCATCGCCGTTGTCCGGAACCTGGAGAAAAACCTGTTCGCTGTACTCCACTTCCGCCTCAGCCTGGTGCTGGCCGTCTGCATTGCAGTTCTCTTTCTTGCCGTTTGGCCGTTTCTTGGCCTGGTGTTGGCGCCGGGTTGGGCAAAGTGTAGCTTTGCTTTTGCCGTGGCCATGATCGCGGCCGCGTATTTTGGGGTTTCGCGGAACTTGAGAGTTTCACCGCTTCTCTTTCTGACTTGTCCCATCAGCGCCTTGCTCTTTGTCTTTGCCACGCTGCGTTCAGCGTTCGCGGCCTTAAGAGATGGAGCCATCACCTGGCGCGGAACGAAATACTCACTCGAGGAATTGCGCAAAGGGAGTTAGCCTTAATCCCGCGCCCGAAAGACGTACTTTTCCTGTTTTTTGAGGGAGAGCCTGTCCCAGAGACTGCGCTCCTCTTTGAGACCCAGTGCTCGCAGATGCGCGCAGACGTCCAGCGTGTGGTTCAAATGCATGGGATGCGCTTTCGTGGAGCCCGCGGGCACATCGAACATGAACCTTCCTCCGCGGCTTAGCAGCGAAGCCAGAAAGCTCAATTCTCCCGGCAGGTCCGGCAGGTGTTCGAGCACGTCGAAAGAGAAGACAGTGTCAAAACCCTGCTTTTGCGCCGCGGCGGCCAGGTCGTCTTTGGTCCGCGCAAATTCCACTGCCAGGCCGCGCTGCTGCGCCCGCCAGCGCGTAAAAGCCATGCTGGCGGCTTCCACGTCGTAATACGTGACCGCGTGGCCCAGGCGTGCCAGATCCAGCAGCAGTTCGCCATTGCCCGCGCCGTAGTCCAGGCAGCGCCCCCGCGCAAACTGCAAGACATAAAGATTCGAGCGGATGCGCCGGTGTTCCAGGTTGTATCCGGAGATCGCGAACATGTATAGCTCGGAGTTGTCGCGGTACCACTGGGCCATCTTTTCCGGATCGTCTTCGCCAGGCCGGGCCAGCTCCCAGTTCTGTGCCAGTTGCTGATTGCTGGTGAGCCACATTTGGCGGATTTTTTCTTCCGGATACCCGGTGAAGCCGGTAAGTTCGCCGAGCGCAGTTGCGACGTTCTGGATATTGTGTTGCTGCGCGCGGTGGACCATCCAGGCCGTAGCCAGTGCGGAAGCGAGCAGCAAGGCAATAGCCGCCAGAATGGATTCTAAGTCTTCATTTTGTCCGCGGCCGGAAAACCACAATAAAATCGCGCCCGACGCGGACACCGCGGCAGCCCACGCGAAAGAGTGCTTGCGGCAAATGACAATCGATAGATGCGCGGCCGCGATCACCATAGCGGCGGCCGGCAGGAATGGACATTTCCTGGTGAGCACAAGCGCGGCGGTCACCGCGAAGTCGGTGAACCAGTGATAAGCGGCCGCGTGGTCCGGACGCACCACGTTCCTGGCGAGCAGGTTGGCTGCGCTGAGCGCCGTAATCGCAAGCAGCAATACGATCCTGGCCCGTGGGCCAGAAGCGGCCACCATTCCAATAATCAGCGCCGCGCCCAGCACTCTCCAGCGTATACGGAACTGCCAGCGCGCCGGCTTTTCAGGATTCACGGTCAAGTGCAGGTAGGCTGGCGTGTAGGAAAGCGAAATCGCCAGCGCGGCCACGATCAAACAGAATGTAATCGCGCCGGATCTGTCAGGCGCGGACGCAGCGTGCAGGCAAGTCGCAGCCAGTCCGGCAAGGACCAACGCGCATCCTGCCGCCCAAACCTGACTGTGTCTCAGGAACTGCCGCTGTTCGGAGTAGTTCATCCAAGTGGGAATTGCGCTTCATCATAACGTACGCTGGTTGCCGGTCCCAGACCCGAATTTTGCGTTTACAATCGTCGCCATGCGACTGGCCAGCAAAGTTGCCATTGTGACCGGCGGTGCAAGCGGCATTGGACACGCCATCGCCATGGCGTTTGCTCGCGAGGGCGCCCAAGTGGTCATTTGCGGACGCGACCGGAAAAAACTGGATGCCGCGGCCAACGAAATTGGTCCCTCCTGTCTTGCGCTACAAGCCGACGTGAGTGAAGCAGCCGGCATCAGGAAGCTGCTGGACAGCACCGTGCAACGCTTTGGCCGCGTTAACGTGTTAGTCAATAACGCAGGGGTACTCCTGCCCGGGACCGCTGAATCGCTTACGGAAGCTGAGTGGGACCGGACATTTACCGTCAATGTCCGCGGTCTGTGGCTGCTTTCACGAGCCGTATTGACGCCGATGCGGCTGGCCGGTGGTGGCTCGATCATCAACATGGGCTCTGTGCTCAGCCTGGTGGGCGCCAGAAACCGCGTGGCTTACTCCGCTTCCAAAAGCGCGGTGCTGGGCATGACGCGCGCCATGGCCCTGGACCACGCGGCCGATAGGATCCGGGTTAACTGCATTTGTCCGGGGATGGTGGAAACTGAAATGGTCGCGCCTTTCATCGCGGATGAGGACGCCAAACGCCAGCGCGTTGCCATGCATCCCGTAGGCCGGCTTGGCCAGCCCGGCGATATGACCGGCGCCGCGGTCTTCCTGGCCAGCGACGAGTCTTCCTGGACCACCGGCGCGGCATTTCCCGTGGACGGCGGATACACGGCAATCTAGCCGCAAGCAAAAAAGCTGAAACACAGAGGAACGGGGTAAGCAGAGGATGGGACTGCCAAAATCGCTTTAGCTGACCCTTACCAATTTCTCGATTTCCTCCGTGTCCTCTGTTCCTCTGTGTTTCAAAGGTTTCTACTGCGCCGGTGCTGGTGGCGGCAGCGGCTTCTCTATCGGCTTGCGCGGGAACATCTGGTCGCGCTGCGCGGCCATGTACACAAACGACGCCACGATGACCGCCATCTGTTTCAAGTCGTCGGGCTGCAGGCGGTCGAAGACGTCCATGTTGGAGTGGTGCGTGCGCGAGTCGTAGTCCATGGGGTCCTGTATGAACTGGAACCCGGGAATGCCTACGGCGTCAAACGAGAGATGGTCCGTGCCGCCGGTATTGCGCATGGATAGAGTATTCATGCCCAGGTCGGCAAAGGGCTTCATCCAAGCTTCAAAGATGGGCTGTACGGCGGCGTTTTCCTGCATGTACACGCCGCGGATTTTTCCGGTGCCGTTGTCCACGTTGAAGTAAACGGAAACTTTAGCTTGCTCCCTGGTCTGTTCCGGAGTCATAGTCAGCGGCCCGTTTTCCCGCGAGCGTACCGGTGGGTCGCCCTTGCGCTCCGGATCCTTGTATTCCGGCCGGTTGCCGTAGTGATGAATCACGTACCACGATGAACCGAGCAGGCCCTGTTCTTCGCCCGTCCACAGGCCGATGCGAATGGTGCGCCGCGGCTTGATGTCCAGGGCTTTCAGAATACGCACTGCTTCCATCATCACCAGGGTCCCGGCGCCGTTGTCGGTGGCGCCGGTGCCTGCCTGCCATGAATCCAGATGCGCGCCCAGCATGACGACTTCGTCTTTTTTGTCGGTGCCCGGGATTTCGGCGATGGTGTCCCACTGGGTATCAGCGTCGTAGAAGGTGTTCTTGACGTTGAGTTCCAACTCTACGTCTTTTTTGTCGGCAAGAATGTGGGCGATGCGGTCAAAGTGTTCCGTGGCCAGAGTAAGCCAGGGAGTGCCCACCTTTTGTCCCGCTTTGTACGGGTTTCCCTGGACTCCCTGGACAAACACCGTCCCGCCGCCCAAAGGACCGCGGCTGCGGTCGAGCACGGCGAGAGGTTTTTCGTCGTCGAAGAACTTAGTTAACTGCCGTCCCAACCGCGCGCGCGCCGCGAAGTCGCGAAATTGCGGCGGGACCCCGCCGGGAATCGGGTATTGCGCGATCTCCGCAAGCTCCTTCTCGCTGTACCGTGCGGCTGGCGGATCCAGCGGCAGTTTCAGGTCCACATCGTCGCCATAGAGTACGATCTTGCCCGCGAGTTTGCCTTTGTATTTCTCCAGGTCCTTCGCAAAATCCTCCGGCGTAAGGCGGACCATCACGCGGACGACCTGGGCGTGGACCACGTCGCTGGTTCCCGGTGTCCAGACTTTGGGATATGCGATGAGCGTGGCGACATCGGGCGACGTCATGCGCACGTTGACGTACTCGTTCGACCAGCCGCGTCCGAAGGGGCCCCAGGGCTCGAGATGCGAATTGACCAGGCCGAATTCCGTCAGTTTGTCGCGTGTCCATTCGTTGGCGCGTTTCACGTTGGGCGAGCCGGTCACGCGCGGGCCAATTTCTTCAATCAGCCCGGTGGCAATGTCCATGATTTTGGAATTGCGGAACCCTTCGTATCGGATCTTGCTGATGGTCTCGAGATCAACTTTTTCCTGAGCGAAGGAAGTGGAACTGGCAAGCACAACGACGAAAAGCAAATACGCTATGGATGACGCTAACTGACGGCAAACTCTCATGGGGGCTCCTGTTTCGTGCAACATTTGGTTGGGCAGAGAAGTCTAACGCCGGTGAGAATTGAGGTCAATGGCCCCGTTTGACGGCACGACGCGGTTCGTTTTGTGTTTTACTGTGAAGAAGTCATGAAATCCCGTCTCTCGCGATTCTTGCTCACGTGTCTCTTGCTGGTTGGGTCGTCGTTCGGCCAGCAGTCTTCGCCTCTGAAATCCTCGAACCAGCTAATTGTCGTCATCACTCCAGATTGGTACTACGTGGAGGGATACCTTCAGCGCTATGAGCGGGCGGGACCGCGTACTCCGTGGAAGGCGGTGGGCAACTCGATCACCGTGGTTGTAGGTAAGAACGGACTTGGATGGGGAGCGGGAATTGTCCGTGCGGACGTGCATGCCGGCGATCCCATCAAGAAAGAAGGGGACGGTAAAGCCCCGGCGGGAATTTTCCGGCTCAGCACGGCGTTTGGCTACGCGCCGCAGGAAAAATCCGGCTGGACCATTCCCTATGTTCCGCTCACGCCAACTGTCGAATGCGTGGATGACACCAATTCAAAGTTCTACAACCGCGTCCTCGACCGCGGCACGGTTGCGCCCGACTGGAACAGCTCCGAGCACATGCTACGCGACGATGAACTCTATCGCTGGGGAATCGTAGTAGACCACAACACTCGCCCCACAAAACCCGGCGGCGGGTCATGCATCTTCGTGCATATCTGGCGCGGGCGCGGCCAGGGAACAGTCGGTTGCACGGCCATGCCGCAAGAGGAGTTGGAAGCGGTGCTAGCATGGCTGGATCCCAGGAAAGAGCCGCTGCTGGTGCAATTACCACTTCTGCAGTACCGGACTGTGAGAACGCGCTGGAAGCTGCCAGCGCCATTCATCAGGCTCGATTTCAAATGATGGAGTAAAAAAGAATCCCAGCGTAGAGACGTGGCACTGCCACGTCTCGCTTGCAGCCTCGGGAAAACTGTTGCTTTCCCAGAGAGTGACATGGCATTGCAATCGTGGGCGGAGAGGGTCGTGACGCAAACAGTTAGACGCGGCAGTGCCGCGTCTCTACGTTGAGATTTTCGCGTTGCTCAGATTTTCGCAGATCAGCGTCATCTGTGCGAATCAGTGGTGAGCTTCTTCTCGCGGAACGTCCGCACGAGTGTGACGCTGAACCCGCTCAGCGCCCCGAAGAATGCCACTGGCGCGGCTACCCGGTAGGTGAGTGTCATGTCCGGCAGAACATGGGTGAATGCCCGAATCCCCAGCAGCACAAAGCACAGGAAGGCCACCGACACAAAGAAACAGATCACGCCCGTGACCAGCCCGATTCCCGCGCTCAAGAAGAATTTGCCCATGGCAGCTGTTTTCCCGCTGTACGTTAGAATAACACTGTGAGTGAGATAGCCAACGCCGAGATGCGTACCGCGCAGGAAATCATCCGCGACGTGCGCGTGACCCAGGCGCCCAACGGGGTCTGCTACGCCTCGGCGGGCGAGAACGCGTTGCCGGCAATGGATCTGGAGCGCATGATCGGCGCCGTACCCCGCGCCATTGCCGCCGCGCTTGACCGCAAGGCGTTTTATTTTGTCCCGCTTACCGTGAGCGAAGGCGAGAAGACGCTCATCGCCGAGCACTTTGACAGCGCCCTGACGGACCGCGCGGTGTGTCATCGCAGTATTGAATCCGGGGATTCCCAGTGCGTGTTTATCTCCACACGCCTGCTGGAAGACCGGTTCTCCATAGCGTTTGAGTTTTACATCAACGTCGGGCACGCCTTTGTGGACGCAGCCGGAATTTCCCCGGATTTTGCCGACCTGGTCTGGGGCCAGGCCACCAGCGGCGTCCGCGGTGAAACCAGCCTGGACGCGTTCGAGTTTCGCAAGCAGGCCCTGGGTGACGGGTCCGGACGGGCGGATGAGAAAGCGCGCTCAGACTACACGGCCGCGGCATTTTCCGACACCATCGCCATTTACCTGCTTTCCCTGTGCCTGGACGTTGACTACTACGAGCTGCGCGAGCGCGAATACCCTCTGCTGGCGCCGCCCGCGCTCGCGGAGCGTTTGCACAAGGTCGCCGCGCTGTTTCCTCCCAATCCGGGATTTCCTTTTAATATTCTTTATCGCCGTCGCGGCTGATTCTCTTATCGCCCTGCTTTAGGTCTTCACCCGGTAACGCTCCGGCGCGAAATCTTTAGCTTGAAACCATCGCAGACCTGAAGTAGCTTTCCCACATATGAATATTGCCACCTACATGTCTCAGCTTGCCCAGCAGCTTGGGGCGGTTTACGTGCCCAAGTGCCAGACGTTTAAGGACCATTACCAGCAAAACCTGAAAGGCGCTGTTTTTGGGGTGCGCAAGGGATATCTCCTGACCCTGGCGTGCACCCAGACAGGCCGGACCAGAGGATTCGCCGTCATGGTACGGTATCCGAAGTCGACAACCGGCCCGCAGATTCAGGAAGCGCTGAAGAACCGTCCGGGCTTCAGCTCGTTCTTCGGGAAAAAGAGCGTCAAAGCGACGGAGGATGGCGTACTCATTACCTGGACCTTTTCCCTCACCAAAACCAAGCTGGAAGATGTAGTCAGCCTGGTGGACGCCGTCATTGAAGAAGTCGGCAAGTACGCGCCCGCGTTCGCCGGCAAGTGCGAAGATTGCAGCGTGGCTGAAGCGCGGGAAATCACATTGATGAACGGCCTGCCCGGCTATCACTGCTCTGCCTGCCAGATGCGGACTACCATGGAAAAACAGCGCGAAGCCGACGAATACAAAGCCCGGGACGCCAATTACGTGGTCGGTCTGGCTGCCGGACTGGTGGCGGCAGCGATAACCGGCAGCGCCTGGGGCTGGCTGATCAGCCTGCTGGAAGCGGACAGCGGAAAATGGTCGCCGAAGCTCCACATGTTTATGGCGGCCTTCATCAGTATTCCCATCTGCTGGCTGATGTTCAAGGCCATGGGTAAACGGGACCGCGCGGGACAGGTGTTGGCAGTCGTGCTGACGCTCGCGGCCAAATGGTGGGGCGACGCGATTTATTTCACGCACGTGGTCATGTATTTTCAGCATCTTGCTTTTAGCTGGCAACTTTTAGGATCCGTCGTGAAAACTTTTTTTGACTTCAAATTCTCCGATGGCATGCACATATTCGTTACCGTTGCGGACGTTCTACTCTCGTTCGCCGTACCCTGGATGCCCTGGGCCAAGTTGCCCGCTTTTGTACCGACGTTCCAGACCATCAACCCTGACGGCACTCTGACCCAGACGTTGACCCAGGGGGCGGGCGCACCGTGATTGCCCACCTCCGCGGGAGATTGCTCGCCAAGCATCCCAACCAGGCGGTGGTGGAAGCCGCGGGGGTCGGGTATGAAGTCAACATTACTATCCCCACTTTTTCCGCCCTGCCAGCGGTAGGGGCCGAGGTTGCAATCTTCGTTCACACGCACGTGCGTGAGGACGCGCTGGCGCTTTTTGGCTTCCTCAGGCCCGACGAAAAGCAGCTCTTTGAAAAACTTCTGAGCGTGAGCGGGATCGGGCCGAAGCTGGCCATCACCATCCTGAGCGGAATGGCGGCTGAAGCCATGGTGGCGGCCATCCAGGGCAACAATGTCGCGGCCCTGACCCGCATTCCCGGAATCGGAAAGAAAACCGCTGAGCGCATGGTGCTGGAGCTGCGGGACAAGCTGGACAGCTTCGGCGTGGCGCCCAGCGCTGCCGCGGCCTCTCCGGTGGAGGAAGACGTGATCTCGGCCCTGGTGAACCTTGGCTATCAGCGCGCGCTGGCGGAGAAGGCCATGGCCCGGCTGGGCAAGACCGAAGGCGAGTCTTTTGAGGTCCTGTTCCGCAGGGCAATGACCGGACTGTCCAAGTAGCCATTGTCGAACTGGGGTAACTGATTGCTGGGGTAACTGATTGCTGGGGTAACTGATTGACGACCGCGGCCAAAACGCTGTCCGGACCCGTTCCAAACAGAGCTACACTTGATGCTGCACCATGCTTCGACTGAGGTACATTGCGATTGCGGTCCTGCTTCTGGGCGCTTCTCTCCATGCGGGCGACAAGAAGAAGCAGGGGTTGATGGGCGTTAGAACGGACCAGACGGCGGACCTCGCGCCGGTGAAGATGGTCATGGCCGGCCAGAAGTGCGAAAACTGGTCGCTGGCCGCGGGCCTGGAAACCCTGCTGCAACAGCAGGGCGTTGGACTGGACCAGAAATTCTGGGTCACGCGCCTGAGCGGCAACGAGCTCTGTCGCCGTGATATTCCCACCATGGAATCTCTGGCTGACGCAGTGAACCAGGACCTTGTCCTCCCCGGCGGGCGCCACGTGCGATTGGAACTGGGCGCAGTCACGGGCGCCCCCACCGACATGGACGCGATCATTGCCGGCATCAAACAGCAGCGGCTCTTTCTCCTGTTGTGGAACGGACACACCTACTATCTCACCGGCGTCACCTATGACGAGTACATCGGCGGCAACGGAACGCGCATGTTCGACGTAAAAGAGCTGCGCCTGGCCGATACCTACCCTGAATACCCGGCCACAACTTTCCAGAAGGGCCGCGACAACATGAGCGAGATTGACGGCCTGCTGATGGTCAATGTGGTTCCGCAATAGCTGCTGTCTGCTATCCTGAACGCTACGGCGACCCCGCCCGGAGTTTTCTCTATTGATCGCACTCATCGTATCGAATCTTACGCATCGGCCTACGCGCTCGGCCCTCAGCATTCTGCTGATTGGCATACCCGTGACCCTGATGCTGACGCTGGTGGGCCTGAGCCAGGGGTTCGTCAACGATTCGGCGAGCCGCACCCGCGGAATCCGCGCTGACATCATCGTGCGCTCTTCCAGCGTGGGGACCCTGGCGATCAACAATATGCCGGAAAAACTGGTGGCCCGTTTGCAGCAGGTGCCGCATGTCGTGATGACCACCGGCATCGCCAGCCACCTGGTTTCCGGATGGACCATCGTCTCCGGCATTGACGTGGATGCATTTGAACGGATGAGCGGAGATTTCGTTTTTCGCGAAGGCCATTCTTTCCAGAAAGACGATGACATCATTCTCGATACGTTTTATGCGCGGCAGGCGCATGTCCACGCCGGCGGCAAACTGGCCCTGTTCAATCGCGAATGGAATGTGGCCGGAATCGTGGAGCCTGGAAAGCTTGCGCATCTCTTCCTTCCGCTGCGCGTGGTGCAGGAGTTGGACGGTACGCAGGGCAAGGTCGCCCAGATCTATCTCAAGCTGGATGATCCGGCCAATACCAACACGGTCGTGGACGAGCTGAAGAACCTCATCCCCGGCTACTACATTTTTTCCGTCGATGACCTTGTCTCCCTCACCTCGGTGGATAACGTTCCTTTTCTTCGTTCGTTCCTCGACGTGATCATCGGAGTTGCCGTGCTGATCGGCGCGGCCGTGGCTGCGCTTTCCATGTACATGGCCATCATGCAGCGGACGCGGGAAATCGGCATTTTAAAGTCGCTGGGTGCTTCGCGGTCCTGGATCGTCAAGATCATCCTGCTGGAAGCGCTCTTGCTCGGCCTGGGCGGCAGCATCCTGGGAATCGCGCTGAGCTTTGTGGGCCGATGGGCGCTGGCCCGGCTGGTTCCGGCGTCCTTACCCCAGGCCATTGTGCCCGGCTGGTGGCCGATTGCAGCCGCCATCGCCATGGGCGCGGCCGTGCTGGGCGCACTCTATCCGGGAATGGTCGCCGCGCGGCAGGACCCCATTGAAGCCCTGGCGTACGAATAACTTCGCACGCGGTCCCTCGGCAGCTCACTTCCCGATACAAAAGCTGCTGAAGATCAAATTCAGAATGTCATCGGTTGTTGTCTCGCCGGTGATGGCATCGAGGGGACGCAGCGCGCCATAGAGATCGAGCATGATCATCTCGTGGGGAATCTTGCGCTCCGCGGCATGAACTGCGGCGACCAGGCAGTTGAGTGATTCTTCCACCAGCCGCTGCTGGCGGACATTGGTCAGAAAGCCGGCTTCATGTTCGCTGCCTGACGCGCCGGACACTTCGCTGAGTATGGCTTCGCGAAGCTGCTCGATTCCGTCGCCGGTCAGCGCGGACGTTTTGTATATTTTGCTGCCGGCGATCTTCAAATCTCGCTGCCCCAGATCGCTCTTGTTCGCGACCACCAGCGCGCGACGGTTGCCGCAGGCTGCTATCAGATCTTGATCCTCGGTGGAAAACGCGCTTGAGCCGTCCACAACCACCAGTACCAGGTCGGCCTCACTCAACGCTTCGTACGATTTGCGAATGCCGATGCTCTCCGCTTCGTCGGTGGAACGGCGAATGCCCGCGGTGTCAATTAACTTAAGCGGAATGCCACCGAGAGCAACCGTTTCCGTCACCAGGTCGCGCGTGGTGCCTGGCGTGGAGGTCACAATGGCCCGCTCTCGTTCCACCAGCCGGTTGAACAGGCTGGATTTACCGACGTTCGGCCGGCCGACGATGGCCAGCGTGAAGCCTTCCTGCACGATCTTTCCATAAGCAAACGATGCCTGAAGCTGCTCCAACGGGGCCTGCACATGGGCGATCCGCTCCACAATCTGCTTTGCCGGAAGCACCGCGACGTCATCTTCCGCAAAGTCAATTCCTGCTTCCATCACGGCGATGAGTTCCACGAGCTGTTTCTTGATCGGCTGAAGGCGTTTTGATAACGCGCCTTCAAGCTGTTGCGCCGCGACCTTGGCCTGATACAGGGTCTGGGATTCAATCAGGTTGCGCACGGCTTCCGCCTGCGTCAGGTCCATGCGGCCGTTGAGGAAGGCGCGCATGGTGAACTCTCCCGGCTCCGCCATCCTGGCCCCCAGCTCCAGGGCCAGTTCAACCACATGCCGCAGTACAACCGGCGATCCGTGCGCGGAGATTTCGACTACGTCGTCCTGCGTGTACGAGTGGGGCCGGGCAAAATAAGTGACCACGGCTTCGTCCATGCGCTCTCCGGTTTGCGGCTCAAGCAACTCGGCGAACACCGCGCGGCCGGGCGCCAACTCATGCTTCAGACGCAGCATGGATTCGGCGATGCGTCGCGCTTCCGCGCCGGAGAGCCGCACCACGCCAATCCCGCCTCTGCCGGGGGGTGTAGCGATGGCAACGATGGTGTCGTCGAGATTCATTTCATTGATTCGCAGAGGCAGATTCATTCTAGGCGAGAAGGAGACGATTCCGCGGGCCAGCGTATGGGAAAAGGGAGTCCGCCGATCAGTGTCATCCGCGGAAATCAGTGGTAAAGATGTTACCGGTGAGGCCGCGGCTGTTTGTAGTCCTTGGGATAGAGCACCACATAGCGCCTTCCGCCTTCGCCTTCGCTCTGGGTCACCAGGGACGCGTGCTCGTGGAAAGCCAGATGGATCATGCGGCGCTCGCGCGATGACATCGGCGCAAACGAAAATGGGACGCCGCTCTTGAGGACTTTCTCGGCGGCGACTTCGGCGGCCAGTTTGAGTTCCTGGTGCCGGGCCGCGCGGTATCCCCGGCAATCAAAACTGATTCTGTCGTAGTCTTCCGGATGAAGGTGCAGCGTTTCCAGGGTCAGGATTTCCAGCGATCGCAGCAGTTCGGCGCCGCGTTCCAGCACCAGGTCGCTGTCCGGTCCGGCCAATTCCACCAGGATTTCCGCCGTCCCCTGGCCCGTGGCAGCGGGAGGATTCACCGTGATCCGGTATTTGAGCCGGAAGGCGCCTGAAGCGATGATGTTCTTCAGGAGCGAATCAATTTTTTTTGCCGCCGCAACTTTGTCTTCAAGCATGGTGGAAGTCCAAACCGCGGATTATACAACTCCGGACTAGCGTTTTCTCTTGGCCCGGCGTTCTACAGTCTTGCGCACCTGCCGCCCGAACGACGAGCGGTTGATGACCGTCTGCTGTATGAAGGCAATGATGTTGCCGATGGCCCAGTAGATGCCCAGCCCAGACGGCAAATACCAGGTCATGCCGCCGATCATCAGCGGGGTCATGTATTTCATCATTTTCTGCTGCGCCGGGTCCATGCCGCCGGAGGGCGTGCTCTGCTGCGTAAAGAACATCGTTACGATCACGATGACCGGCAGGATGTGCCACGGATCGGCCGCGGAGAGATCGTGGATCCACACCCAGCTGGCATGCCGCATCTCAAATGAGTTGCTGATCATGGAATAGAACGCAATCAGAAAAGGCATCTGCAGCAGCATGGGGAAACAGCCGCCCAGCGGGTTCACGCCCTCCTGCTTGTACAGCGCCTGCATCTCTTTCTGCATTTCCGCGCGGCGCGGATCGGTGATGCCGTAGCGCTTGTATTTCTCCTGGATGGTCTTCATCTGCGGCTGGATCTTCTGCATCTTCAGCGCGGACTTGATGCTGGTGACGCGCAGTGGCAGCAAAACCAGGTTGATGATCACCGTGAGCACGCCAATGGACCATCCCCAGTTCGGCGTCCAGTGGTCGTGGGTCCAGACGAGCCAGGCATAGAGCGGCCGCGAGATGAACCCGAACCAGCCGAGGTCCAGCATGCCGCGCAGGTCCGGCCCGAGAGGCTGCGTCCGTATGCTTTCCAGAAGCTCCACGGCCTTGGGGCCCACGAAGAGGCGCTCGTGCGTTGTTCCGCGAACGTCGCCGGCCGCCACGCCGAGGACGTCGGCTTTGACTTTTTCCTCGTTCGGTTTGTCCGGATCCTTGGCTACGTCAATCTGGTTGTGCAGGGTGACCAGGGCGGTGTTTTCCGGAGAAGCCGGCATGAACGCGGCGGCAAAATACTGGTCCGCGGTGGCCGCCCACTGCAGCGGACCGCGCACCGTCTCCCCGTTCGCAATCCATTTCTTGCCGGTGAGAAAGAACCCCGACTGCGCCGCCTTACGTTCAATGTCCTTGTCCTGCTGCCAGAGCACTTTTTCGTTGGCGTACGCGCCGGCGTTGGTCAAATCGCCAAACCCGCTGGGCCACTGCGGATACGCCTGCACCTTTTGTCCGTTGTTGATGACCTCGGTGTCCACGGAGATCACAAAGGACTCATCGAAAGTAAACTTCTTGGTTGCCTGGACGCTGCCGGTGGAGTAATCGAACTTCAGGACGAACGGGGGCTTTTGCGGACCCGTGGCGCTGGACACCCACAGCGCTTCATTCAGTTTCTTTTCCAGGTCCTTGTCGTAGGTAAAGAATGACAGCGGATATCCCAGGCCCGGCGCCGCGGCGGGGTTCACCAGTTCCACGTCAGCGTCCGGCAGGTAACTGCCTTTTTTCAGGACCCAGCTCTTGACCTGTCCGCCGCGGTTGGTGAAGACCACGCGGTACAGTTTGGTTTCAATCGTGGTCTCGGTTTCGGCTTCCGCTTGCCTGGTGGGAAAACTCTGAACCGGAGCCGCCGTGGTCTTGCCTGTCGCAGCAGCAGATGCTGCCGAAGGGGACGGCGCCTGTTGCGGTTGTTGTGGTTGCTGCTGTTGTTGGGTTTCTTGTTTTTGCGGGGCCGGCGCTGGCGGCTGCGGCTTGGGCGTGAAGTACTGCATCACCAGAAAGCCAACAGCAAAGAGGACAATGGCGATCAGAACACGATTCTGGGAGTTGGGGTCGTCTTGCGGTTTGTGATATTCAGCCAAATGGAATCTCAATCAGTCTTTGGACACAGGGTCATAACCGCCGCGGGCCAGCGGATTGCAGCGCAACACGCGCCATGCCGCCATAAGAGAACCGCGGAAGAACCCGCGCCGCGCCACCGCTTCCGCCGCGTACTCCGAGCAGCTGGGAACGAACCTGCACGATGCCGGCAGGAGCGGCGAAATCCAGCTCTTATAGAACTTCAACAAGTTTTCGGCCACGCCGACGTTCGTCATGTTTTGGTCTTCTTCGGCCGCCGCAGGGCCGCGAAAATCTGCTCTACTTCGGAATCCAGCCGCCCGAACTCCATCTCCAGTACGGATTTCCGGGGATGCAACACTACATCCAGCGGTCGCGTCAATTGCGCCAGGTGCCGCTGCACGGCCGCCCGCAGGCGCCTCCGGATGCGATTACGCTGCACCGCGCCGCCCAGCACTTTGCCCACGGTAAATCCCACACGGGGCCCGTTGCGGTCCTCGCGCTCGCGGTAGAACACGGTGACATTGGCGGAAAAATGTTTTTTCCCCTCTTTGTACACGGCCTGGAAATCTGCGTGTTTCAGCAATCGTGAAACTCGGGAGAAGCTTCTGGACTGGCTGATCTGGTCATTCACGGCTGGCGCACGGGCAAACTGGCTGCTGGCGGAATCAGTCCCGGAAGCCGGGTTTTACGGACACGCGCTTCCGCCCCTTGGCGCGACGACGCGACAATACCGCTTGTCCGCTCTTGGTTTTCATTCTGGTGCGAAACCCGTGCGTCTTGGAGCGATGGCGACGGTTGGGCTGAAAGGTGCGCTTGGGCATGAATAGTACTGCTCCTGCTCATTGAAAGTTAGTCACTTGGACAAACGTCAAGTATAAAGGAATTAGGGCTTTTCGTGCTACCGCGCGGGGATTTGGGTAAGTTGGGTCAGTTTGAAATCCATCCGGCTTTGACAAGCATTTCTTGTGCAACCTCGGTCAATGAACGATTCTCGTTAGTGACGGTGAAATCCTCTAATCGCGCACGATCAAGTATGGCGTTCAGTTTTGCGACGCGAGCAACATATTCAAGCTGCGATACACCTGATTCGCGCACCCTGACGCGCTGCTGCATCACTTCCATACTGGCAGTGAGACGGCAGACGACCGTGTTTGTGGCTGCAACAGAACCGCGACAGAGTTCCAGTTCGGCGCGGTCTTCCATCGCGCGCGCCAGCAGGAATCGCCGCACTCCAAGGGATGCATAGTTCTTGCAGACCGATTGCAGATTGCGGTACATCACGTCCTCGGTGCTGCCCACGGAGGGAAGATGGGCAAGCCCAAGCGCGTCCAGGTCGATCGCCGCGTGGGCAATGTGGCGCAGTGCAAGGATGTCCGACGCTTCGCCCAGAACGGCTGTCTTGCCGGCCCCCATCGTACCCGAAATGATAAGCAGGGATTCCGTAACGGCTCCGTTCCTGTTCAATCATGCCATGAGCTCAGATTTGGTGCGACGGTCTCACTCCAACACGCCCGCTGGCGGAATTTGTCCCGCCACTCGGCAATCACAAAAATATCGTTCACCGAGTCAATTAGGTTTCCGGCAAGGGCCGGGGCAGCTTTAGCGCTGCTCATGAACGAAAAAGTTCAGTGACCGGCGTGCGCGAGGCGTTTCAGAAAAACGAACCGGAAATTGTGCAGAAAATTTTTCTTCGCCACGCATTTCCACAAAGCAAAAGTTCTGCTAGTATCCGTCCAGCTTTAGAAGTTTTTGTGTGGACCACTCAGTGTTCAACTTCCCTCTGCGTGGAACAGAGCAAGTCTGGACCGTCATCTTCATAACCATCGGGCTTAGCTGCCTGGGACAATTGAGAGCATGCCATTATCGGCGACAGTTACCGCTGCTGGGAATCCGTGGTTACAAATCCTCTCGGCGCTGGAAAAAAAGATCACCCGGCTTTCCTATGACACCTGGCTCAAGCCCACCCGCTTCAGTCATATCAATGGCAAAGTCATCTTTGTGCGCGTCCCCACGCCGGAGTTCCGCCACATCGGCGAAAAGTTCGGCGACCTGATCCAGGAAGCGCTGGAGAACCTGGCCCTGGACTTTCAGGACGTCAAGTTCATCACCGCGGAAGAAGATCCCACTGTGGTGCCGGTGCGTCCTTCCGCCGGCTTTCCTCCGGTGTCCGCAACCGGCGCGGCCGCGGCCGGGGGCAAGCAGCAGCGATTTGATTGGGACTCAGCGGCGCAGCTGAATCCCAAGTACACCTTTGACGCGTTTGTGATTGGCGCCGGCAACCAGTTTGCTCACGCCGCGTCGCAAGCCGTGGCCGAGCGGCCGTCCAAGGCTTACAATCCGCTCTTCCTCTACGGCGGCGTGGGAATGGGAAAGACCCACCTGATGCAGGCCATCGGCCACGAAGTAAAGCGCCGCCAGCCGGAAGCTTCCATCTGTTACGTTTCCAGCGAGAAGTTCACCAACGAAATGATCAACTCGCTGCGCTACGACCGCATGATCAGCTTCCGCGACAAGTTCCGCAACGTGGACGTCCTGCTGATTGATGACATCCAGTTCCTGGCGCAAAAGGAACGCACCCAGGAAGAGTTCTTCCACACCTTCAATGCGCTGCATGATTCCATGAAACAGATCGTGATTGCCAGTGACCGTCCACCCAAGGAGCTGGCGGAAGTCGAAGACCGGCTGCGGTCGCGTTTTGAGTGGGGGCTCATTGCCGATATCCAGCCGCCGGACCTCGAAACCAAAGTAGCCATCCTGCAGAAAAAAGCGGAATCGGAAAAAGTCGCCCTGGCTACCGATCTGGCGCTCTACATCGCGTCCAACGTTCGCACCAACGTTCGCGAACTGGAGGGCGCGCTGATCCGCCTGATGGCGTACTGCTCGCTGACCGGGGCGGAAGTCAGCTTGATGACCGCCCAGCAGGTGCTGAAGAACTTTATTGACTCCCAGGCGCGCAAGATCACCATTGACGCCATCCAGCGGGCCGTAGCCGAACAATTCGGCCTGCGCGTATCGGAGATCAAGGCCAAGAGCAACTCCCGCGCCATTGTCTTCCCGCGGCAAATTGCCATGTATCTGGCCAAGCAGATGACGGAAGCTTCCCTGCCCGAAATCGGCCGCCAGTTCGGCGGCAAGCACCACACCACCGTCATGCACTCCATTGACAAGATTGACCAGCAGCGCCAGTCAGACAAGGATTTGAACAGGCTTTTAACAAAGCTGATGGAGACCTTAAACAATTGATAACAGGCGGACATTGGAGGACGGTTCGCAGATCGGGACCGGATTCCCTTTTTCCTCCCTGTGGACTTGCTGTGGATACCGTGTAAATTCGGAAGGAAGTAGTTTGCCCGGTAAAGATTTGCAGCGCATGCACCAGGGCACGGTCCGGAATTCCAGCGGGGCGGGACCCGGAAGAAACTGTAAACTAAGCGGTTGGAAGGGATTCCAACTTTTCCCCAGGCAACGACTACTACTGCTGTATTTATTTGGTTTTTGATATAAGTTAGAACCGGCAGTAAGGCAGCATAAATTTTAGAGCCGTCCTCCGCAGGCTGAGGCGGGAGTCGCAATGGAAATCACGGTTAGCAAATCGGACCTGTTGAAGGAACTCACAGCCACGCAGGGCGTGGTCGAGCGCAAGACCACAATTCCCATTCTCTCCAATTTTCTTTTCGAGGCGGCCGGCGACAAGCTGCTGATTACGGCCACGGACCTGGACCTCAGTCTGCGCACCTCTTGCCCCGCCAAGGTCAAGAAAGAAGGCTCCTGCACCATCCCGGCACGCAAGCTGTACGACTACGTGAAGCTGCTGGGCGAGGGAGACATCGGAATCAAGCTTCTGGAGAACCACTGGGTGCAGATCCGCAGCGGGCGGTCGAACACCAAAATGGTCGGCATGGCGCGCGCCAATTTTCCGGCGCTGCCGCCGTTTCCGGCCGAAGCCCTCCAGCTGCCGGCCCAGGTGCTGCGTAACCTGATTGCCCGGACAATTTTTTCCATCTCCAACGAGGAGTCGCGATACACCCTGAACGGCGCTTTGCTGGTGCTGAAGCCGGATTCCCTCACCATGGTGGCCACCGACGGCCACCGCCTGGCGCACATTGAGCACGGCAATTCCAAGCTGCCGGTAAGCGGCGAAATGAAAGTCCTGGTCCCCAAAAAGGCCATGGCGGAACTGAGCACGCTGCTCAATTACGCGGACGTGCAGGTGGTGGAGTTCGCCAAAGACGACTCCACGCTGTTCTTCCGCATCGGCGGCCGCCTGCTCACGTCGCGGCAGCTTACCGGACAGTTTCCCAACTATGAAGCCGTGCTTCCCCGCGACAACAACAAGTCCGTCACCGTGCTCGGCGACGTGCTCTCCGCCGCCATCCAGCGCGTGGCCCAGTTTGCCGACGAACGGTCGAATGCCATCCGCATGAAAGTGGAGAAAGACGAGTTGAAAGTCTCCTCGTCCAACACGGAAACCGGCGAATCCGAAGATTCCATCGAGACCAGTTACAGCGGAGACACGGTGGTGATCGGCTTCAATTCCACGTACCTGCTGGAATTCCTGAAGGTCGTGGGCGCGGGCGGCGTCCGCTTTGAATTCAAAGACTCCCAGTCGGCCGGCCAGCTCCGTCCCGACGAAGCCGCGGACAGCGAATACAAATACCGCTACATCGTCATGCCCATGCGTATTTGACCAGCGGCCTGCAAGGGGAAAACAGAAATAGAAAAGGCCGGACATTTTTGTCCGGCCTGGTTCTTTTGCGGGAAGCTCTTTAGTGGACCATCTTCCGCGCCATGACCCGCTCCACGGCCTGTTCTACGCCGGGGATGAAGGAATCCGCCATCGAAGCAATTGCCGGAACACCGCCGAATCCGTGGCCAGCTAGAACGTCGTTCCAGCGCTGAAGGACAAGACGATTGGGGGCATTGCCTGCCGTTTTCGTTGCCGATTTTGCAGAAACAAGGCCAAATGCCCAATAGGTAAGGATTCCGATGGAGAGGACACTACTAGTCGTCTCCACGGGGTTTCGCCAGGAGGGGAAATGCTCAAGCAAATACCATGTGCTCAGTTGGAGCACAGCCGACATTCCCAAGCCAAGCGAGATGCACATACCACGATTGACCCATGACACGCCAATGCGCTTTTCAAAGACCAGCAACAGGAGAAACAAGCCGCACTGCATGAGCAGAACACACCGGTTGGCCAGGAGAATGGCCGCGCATATCTTGTCGCTGGTGGTTCCGCCAGTCGTCAAAGCGGTGAGAAAAGAGATGGCCATCAGAAAACCGCCCGCCCAGACAAAAATCATTTTGGCGAGGTCCGCTAATGCGGAATAAGGCTTCATGATTTGCCCAAATGCCTCGTACAGAACACCGAATCCGAACACCACGCCGAGAGCTGTGATCGTCCAGTAAGTGTAGAAATACTGAGCGTAAGGCTGCCTGGCCGCGATTAGAAAGACAACCGAAACGACACCGTAAAATATTACGTAATTAAAAAAGATTGGGAATTGGGACCTGCCTTTGCGCACCAGCAGTATCGCCATTAACAAAAGTTGCAGCGCAAAGCCAATAATCCAAAAAGCCCATTGGGCCACTGACATGTGCATGGGGGCAAGCCTCCTGAGGGACAAGAGCGTAGCACCGCCCCGGGACCTGCGCAAGCACCCGTTGGTACATTAACTACATGATTAATCTAAACACGGCTATCACCAAGAGGTATTCTAACTAACCCCTTGCCAATGATGCGATTAGCGATCTCTTTCGTTAACTCACTAGTTACTACCGTGCTGGCGGCTGGCAGCTGGGACAGCTGGTCGGCATCGGTATTCCGGGGATGATGCGAGCGCTTCCAACGCTCGAAGAGACGCCGGCGTAGGCCGCAAATACAGTCAAAGCGATCAAGCAGGTACGAAGTAGCGTTTTCATTTGGGGGCTCCTTGAGTTCGTTTGTAAAATCGGTTGAATTGCCGTTAACCAGAGATTACTAAAGTAACCTTACTTTAGTAACCCCCAGCAGGAGAGGAGTATACAGTCTGATTAGAAAAACGCAAGCCTTTTTTAGGCCAATTCATTCGGCCAGTTCAGAGGTGTCCTGGCGTGCGAACGCGGGGGTTGCTTTTGGGCAGGGAATGGGGGTGACAGGAAAAAGTGCAACCTGCCGGCCTCAATGAGCTACAAGTCGCCAAAGCGTGTTTCAAAAACCCCTTGACATTTCGCTATTTGTTTGCTATACTGGTTATTGTCAGTTCGCCACGCCGGGCCGCCGGTTCGTGGCGTTTCGTGTTTATCAGGACCCGTCCGCGGGGATTTGCGACCCTCAGCCTGCTGTGGAAATCTCCCTTCACGATAAGGCAGTAGGTCACAAAAGACCGGCCGTGATTGCCGTCATCGCGCGTGATCGGAAGAGCCAAACCCCTACCACAGAGAATACGGAGGGGGCGCAGAGGTAACTAGAGACAAAAAACCTGCCGCCCAGGCGGATTACGGAAGAGATATTTAACAACTTAGAGTAACGAAGCCGTCAGCACTCAACCCTCGGCCACGCCAAAGGCAAGCAAGAAAAATGGGGTGGAGTGGGGTCGACCCCTGGGGTGACATGGGGTCGAATGGGGTGGAATGGGGTCAAACCGGGGGGTGGGGGGAGGGGTAGGAAGATCGCCGTT
>Ga0210407_10000486_pt1 | contig 44769 bp, 43 predicted proteins | sample IncBWC27MmetaG_FD_150860 | JGI IMG/M metagenome (GOLD analysis project Ga0210407, IMG submission 150860) | Forest soil microbial communities from Barre Woods Harvard Forest LTER site, Petersham, Massachusetts, United States - Inc-BW-C-27-M | ecosystem: Environmental > Terrestrial > Soil >...
TAACAATCAAAGACACAGATTTAACTGTTACAGGCACGTAACCAGAACGTTGTAACACTGCGATAGAATACAGATAGCGCAGCGTTTATGCGGATGCATTAGCGTCTGTCGGGGTCACAGCAAGACGACGCGCGAAACCGCGGGACTCAGTTTGGCGTGGGATTAGCTTGGGATTCGGCGCAGGATTGGGCGCGGGCGAGGAGGAGTTCGCGCTCACGGGCGTTGCGCGTGAGGGAGGCGGCGCGCGCGAATTCGGCTTGGGCGTCGGCGAAGCGGCCGAGCTTGAAAAGAAAATCGCCGCGAACGCTGGGCAAGAGATGGTAGGACTTGAGCGACGGTTCGGTGGCAAGCGTATCGAGGAGTTCGAGGCCGGCTGCGGGGCCGGAGGCCATGGCGACGGCGACGGCGCGATTTAGCTCGACGATGGGAGACGGGGTGAGCTGCGCGAGAGATTCGTAGAGCGCCACGATGTGCGGCCAGTCGGTCTCTTCCGGCGTGCGCGCTCGCGCATGGCAAGCGGCGATGGCGGCTTGGAGTGTGTACGGACCGCGCGCGCTGGCGAGCTTTTCGGCGCGGTCCAGCGCGGCCAAGCCGCGACGGATGAGAAGTTGATCCCAGGTGGAGCGGTCCTGGTCGAGAAGCAAGATGGGCTCGCCCGAGGGGCCCACGCGGGCGCGCGAGCGCGAGGCCTGGATTTCCATCAGCGCGACGAGGCCGTGGACTTCGGGTTCGTTCGGAACGAGTTCGGCCAAGATGCGGCCGAGACGCAAGGCATCTTCGCACAGTGCGGGGCGGAGCCAGTCGTTGCCGGCGGTGGCGGTGTAGCCTTCGTTGAATACCAGGTAGATGACTTCGAGTACGGATGATAGACGGGCGGCACGGTCATTGCCGCGGGGGACTTCGAAGGGGACGTGCGCTTCGGCAAGGGTGCGCTTGGCGCGCACGATGCGCTGGGCGACGGTCGGCTCGGGGACGAGGAAGGCACGCGCAATTTCGTCGGTGGTCAGGCCGCCGAGCAAACGGAGTGTGAGCGCGACGCGGCCCTCGGAAGAGAGCACTGGATGGCACGCGGTGAAGACGAGGCGGAGGAGGTCGTCTCCGATGTCATCGTCGATTGCGTTTTCGAGATTTGCCACGGCCATCTCCTGCTGGGCCTGGAGCTCACGGCTAATTTCGCCGTGCTTGCGCTCGAGGAGCTTGCCGCGACGCAGGCGGTCGATGGCACGATGCTTCGCGGCGGCCATAAGCCAAGCACCGGGGTTATCGGGTATGCCGGACTGCGGCCATTGTTCGAGTGCGGCGACGAGAGCATCCTGCGCGAGTTCTTCGGCAAGGCCGACGTCCCGCAGCATACGCGCGAGACCGGCAATGATGCGTGCGGACTCGATGCGCCAGACGGCGTCGATGGCGCGGTGGGTATCGGTAGTCGTCACGACTACCGATAACACCACGTTGCATTCCCTTCGCGCAAGACGATCGATCATCGGGGCAAGCGGGGCCTGCCGGGACATTTGCTTCGCGGTTACCTGTACGACCGCACGGTGCTACGCTTTGGGAACCATGTCTTCCGGGCCGAGGATCTGGCGAACTTCGGTCTCGCCTTCCCACCCGGGCCAATGTTTCTTGTGAAGCTCCATGAAACGCGTTGCGCCGTCGATGGCCTCTTGCCGCGAATTCAACTCAAAGACGGCAAAGCCGCCAACCACTTCTTTGGCTTCGCTGTATGGGCCGTCGATCGCGGTTAATTGTCCTTTGGAAAGGCGCACGCGCGTGCTCTTTGACAAAGGGGAAAGCCCACCGCTGTCGCGGATCGTTCCTTCCTTGACGGCTTGTTCGTGGAGCTTGGCCATCTCGTCCATGAAGCCCTTGGGCGGAGGACCTGAGAGGTTTTCAGCGTGTTTGACCAGCATCATGAATCGCATCGTTATATCTCCATTCGTGATTAGGATTTGTAGCTGAGCTCTTGGCTGGCCATGACTGGCTGAATCCAGGCTCTACTTACGCGTCGAATTAGAACCAATGAAATCGACAAATGACGCCATTTGGCGATTCCGCAATGCACGCGCGGAAGACCGATGCACGCGGTGACTAGGAGCCGGCGGCTGCCTCGGTGCAGGTGCCCGCTTCGTATATTTGGCGAAGCTCGCACTCACCGTTACCCACGACCTTGAGGAAATCCTTGGCCAATTGGATGGCTTCTTCCTTGGACTTTACCTGGAGGATAGCGAAACCGCCGACGAGTTCTTTGGCCTCGGTGAAGGGACCGTCGGTTACGGTATGCGTGCCGTTGGAAAAGCGAACGCGTGCTCCCAGTGCGCTAGGCAGGCAGCCTTCCGTCGCAACCAACCAGCCAGCTTTCATGCCCTCCTCGACCAACTTGCCCATTTTGGTCATTTCCTCTTGTGAAGGGGGAACGCCTGTTTCCGCATGCTTATACAAGCTTATGAACTTCATGATCACCTCTCCTTGTATTCGTCATATTTGTATTGTTGAGTTCGGCGGTCAATTGCCGGTGCTCAGGAACGGGTGTGAATTCCCGCTCTACTGCAACGTCGAACGACAGCCTGCAAAATCGACAGCTTCGATCAATATTTTTGGGCAACATCGCATTCTATCCATGTCGCGGAAGCACTGCGCCGCTTAACTTGGCGAAATCGGCGGCTTCGAGGACCGGGCGGATTTCGACTTCGGCCTCCTGGTCAAAGGGGGCGCGCTTGAGCCACTCGATCGCTTCATCGATGGATTTTACCTGCCAGAGCCAGTAGCCGCCGACGAGTTCTTTGGCTTCGCTGAAGGGGCCGTCGATGACGGTGCGCTGCTGTCCGGAAAACCGGACGCGTTTGCCCTGGGAGCTGGGACGCAGGCCATCCGCGCCTAGCAGCACGCCAGCCTTGATCAATTCCTGATTGAATTTGCCCATTTCGGCAAGGCGCGCCGGACCGGGCATCATGCCCGCTTCCGAGTCTTTGCTGGCTTTTACGATCACCATCACTCGCATCGCAGATTCTCCTTTTGGTCTGGTTGGTGAGCTGAGTGCTTGCCGATCTCGATTGGCTTGGCCCTGGCTCTATTCATGCGTCGAACGAAAGGCAGTTGGATCGACATGTCCCGCAAGCTTATTTGCGGAAGGACTTGCCGGGTGCGGGAAATTGTTCCATCTTGCCCTTGAACACAGCCCGCAACAGGAGCGCTGCGGCGATGACCAAGAGCAGCAGCCAGAATGATACCAACATCTGGAAGAGACCCTGCAAAAGACACTGTGGACTGAAGATGCAAGTCTCTAAGGCCTGCGAGGCTGCTGCCAGGACGACCGAGGGCAAAAGTGCGAGCGCCTCCGCAGTAGTAGCAGAGAGGGGGCAGCCCGACTGCGTTGTGGCCGCATGCAGGTTCCCGAACAGAACAAGAATTCCGAGCGCCACGAGGGCTGCTACCGCGATGGATTTGTGGCTCCGAGAGAGTGCGCGCTGTCTTGTCATGTCCGCCTCCTGAGTGGCGCGTTGCTGGGCTTCACTTACACGACGCGCGAGGGGCGGCGAAATCGACAGGAATCGCGATGCTTTCCTGGACGTAGTTTCTTTGTTGGAATGCTTGGTCGCTTGCCGCCGGTCCCCGTTAACGACCTAGATACTCCCCTTGGCACCCTCCTCCCCCCGGTTTTTTGGAAGTGTTGATTCTGAAGGGTTTAGCTTTCTTGTAAGTTGTTTAGAATCAACACTTGTGGGATTTTTGTAAGTGTTGATTTTGAAGGAGTTGCAGGGCCTGTTTTCCGCGATGATCCAAGGGTTGGATCGCTACCACTGATCGAGCGAAAGGCAAAAGCGCCGGGCAAGCCCGGCCACTACAAGTCCGGATTGCGGGGCAATGTTGGCACAATCTTGAGAGCCAAAGAGCCGGGCTAAAGCCCCGCACCTACATGTTCCTGGTCGCATTCACTGGTCGATGATTCCGGGGGATCGGCGGGTTGGGGTTGGGGTGGAGGGGATGGGTGGCGGTAGTTGTAATTCTGATCGACGCAGTGGCGGATGGTGTCGCGCCAGTCGTTGGAGCTGAAGGCGTTGGTGTATTCGTGCTCGGCGACGTTGATGGTTTGGAGCAGAGTCTGGGCGAGATAGGCGACGATGCCGGCGGCGCGAGGTTTGAGGTCGCCGCGGACGACGGCGGGGAGGACACGGCCGAGGGCGGCGCTGAGATCGTTGGCGGAGAGGTATTCTCCGGACAGGAAAAAGGCCAAATCTTTGGCGAGTTTATCGGTTCCGGTGGAGCGGGATTCCTGGCGGGCGTGGAAGTAGCAGAAATGAGGGTGGTTGGGGGCGCGGGGAGTGAGGCATTTGCGGCCGTCGGTGAAGGTGAAACGACACAAGGACACACGGTCCTGTGGACGAACAGTGGACATGATTGTCTCCTGAATTTTTAGTTTGGAAATAGAAACGCCCCGGGGAAACCGGGGCGCACTTCTGAACGGGGAAAGTATATTCGATTGGTACTGTCACTGTCAAATTAAAAAATGGAAAGGTTCAATACTTTGCACCTGCTCGTTTTATTCTCTCTCTCGTAGTAGAGAGGCGATAATTCTAGGATGGCGGCGCCCGTGAACTACCGCCAACACCAGAAGAGGAACCTCGTTTGGGGCGTAGGCGATCAAGTATTCGCGGACGGGGTGGAATCGAATGGGCCGCGACGTGAGCTCAGAACGAGTGTGGCCCGCCAGCGGAAAGGATACCAAGGTGCGAATCGCTTCCTCTATTTCGTCCAAGACGCGATCGGCGGAGGTTGGGCTGTCAACCGCGATGTATCGCCAGATTTCAGAGAGGTCCGCCAGAGCGTGCGGATGGAGGACAAAACCGCTCATTGACGACGGTCGTGATTGGCTTTGCGTAACTGAGCAAAGGCTTGCTCGCCGTCGATGGGTTGGACGCGGCCGGATTTAATTTCATCGTAGCGGGAATCGAGGGTGCTTTTCAGTTGGTTTAACTCGGCGAGGTAGCCGACCATGGCATCTTCAACGAGATCTTCTGGAGTTCTGCCGGTCGATTCGGCCAGTTGTTGAAGACGGATTTCCGTTTCTGGTTTGAGTTTTACGACCATGAGAAGAGTCTAGATAGGCTTTTTGGTTCTGTCAAAGGTTGGGCGCGTTAGGCACGGATCTAAAGGTCAAAACCCCCAGCCTTAGAACCGAAGGCTGGGGCTCACGGCCTCAAGTCAAAACCCGCAGATTTCAAAGCGAAGGCTGCAGCCGGCGCGTGAATTGACTTGGGTTGCAACGGCAACTAAGATGCGTAGCGCCATGGCGGATTCCAAGTCCCTCCTCGGTCAGACGATTTCCCATTACCGCATACTCGAAAAGCTTGGTGGCGGAGGAATGGGTGTGGTGTATAAGGCGGAGGACACGCGGCTGGGCCGTAGTCTGGCGTTGAAGTTTCTGCCCGAAGAAACCGCAAAAGATGCGCAGACGATCGAGCGATTTCGACGCGAGGCGCGCGCCGCTTCCGCGTTGAACCATCCCAATATCTGCACGGTTTATGATATCGGAGATTTTGAGGGACGGCATTTCATCGCCATGGAGCTGCTGGAAGGCAGAACCTTAAAGCGCCGCATCGACGGCCGGCCGCTCGAGACCGAAGCCATCCTCGAACTTGGCATCCAAATCGCTGATGCTTTGGAAGCCGCTCATTCCCGGGGCATCGTCCACCGGGATATTAAACCCGCCAATATTTTCATCACGGAACGCGGGCAAGCGAAAGTGCTGGATTTCGGCTTGGCGAAGATCTCGCGCTTTTCTCTGGAAGAGCGCGCCCAGGAAGATTCCGCCGGGCAGACAATTTCGATGGGCGCCCACGACAATCTGACCAGCCCGGGCACGGCGCTGGGCACGGTTGCTTATATGTCGCCGGAACAGACGCGTGGCGAAGAATTGGATGCACGAACCGATCTGTTTTCGCTGGGAGTGGTCCTTTACGAAATGGCCACGGGCCGGCAAGCCTTTTCCGGCAATACTTCCGCGATCGTATTCGACGCCATTCTGAACCGCACCCCGCCATCGCCGGCGAGAATGAATTCTCAAATCTCACCGGAGCTGGCGCAAATCATCGAGACCGCGATTCAGAAAAGCCCCAGAGCGCGCTATCAAATGGCTACAAAACTGCGCGACGATCTGAAACGCCTCAAGCACGATTCGGACTCCGGCCGGGCGCCAGCGGACAAAGGCGCGGAGAAGTCTCTGGCGGCGCTGTACTTCGAAAATCCCGGCGGCGCCAAAGAAGACGAATATTTTCGCGATGGCATCGGCGAAGACATTATCACCGAGCTTTCCAAGATCAAGGAACTTTGGGTGCTGACGCGCTCCGCGGTGATGGCCTACCGCGACAAACCGGTGACCGCGCCGGAAGTTGGGCGAGAATTGAACGCCGCATACGTTCTGGAAGGCAGCCTGCGCCGCGCGGGAAACCGTTTGCGGATTACCGCGCGGCTTGTGGAAACCGCTACTGCGCGGTCTGTGTGGGCCGAGCGTTACGACCGTCAGATGGAAGATGTATTCGCCATCCAGGACGAGATCGCGCAGAGCATTGCCAAGGCGCTGAAACTGGTGCTTACGGAGCAGGAGAAGCGAGCGATCGAGAAAGCGCCTACGACGGACGTGCAGGCCTACGATTATTACCTCAAAGGACGCCAGTATTTTCACCGCTTTCGACGCAAGAGTTTTGACTTTGCGCGGCAGCTTTTTGCGCGGGCCATCGTCATCGACCCAAAGTACGCACTGGCTTACGCCGGAGTGGCAGATTGCTGCTCGTTCCTTTATCTGTGGTGGGATGCCAGCGACGACAACATGAAGGAAGCGGAAGTGGCCAGCCGCAAAGCCGTGGAGCTGGATCCGGAGTTGGCGGAAGCCCACGTGGCGCGCGGGCTGGCATTCCAAATGAACAAGAAGTACGAGGAGGCCCACAAAGAATTCGAGACGGCCATCCATCTGAATCCGAAACTTTTCGATGCTTACTACTTTTATGCCCGGTTGCGCTATCAGCGCGGAGAACTGGCGGAGGCCGCGCAATTGTACGAAAAGGCGTGCTGGGCGAATCCAGAAGACTTTCAGGCCCCCATGCTTCTCGGCCAAACCTATTTTGGAATGCAAAGAAAACTAGAAGGAGAAGCGGTAAGGCAAAGGGCTTTGCAGATCATCGAGAAGCATCTGGAGCTGCATCCGGATGACGCCCGTGCGCTGTATTTGGGGGCCGCTGGATTGTTCCAGGTGGGGCAGAGAGAACGCGCCCTGGAGTGGGCTCACCGGGCACTGTCCGTTGACCCCGATGATCCCATGGTTCTTTACAATGTGGCGTGCAGTTACGCGCTGTTGGGTTTAAAGGATGAGGCCATTTCTTGCCTTGAAAAAGTGATGGCGCAAAGCTCCTCTGGTTCGCTGCATAAAGTCTGGGCAGAACAGGATTCCGACCTGGATCCACTCCGCGGCGATCCTCGCTTTCAGGGCTTGCTGAAAACCTGGTGAAAAATTAGAAACGCAGGCAATTCGCGTAAGGACTAGTTCGGCTCGATCACTTTCAGGCCGCGGATCTGGCTGAAGTGCTTTTTGTTGAAGGTGGCTATGGCGCTGGCGCGCTCGATGGCGTGCGACAAAACAGAAATTTAGTAATCCGTGTTGCTGGGCTTGTAGGAATTGCCCGCGCCTTTAGTTGCATGAGTGAGGCGGTACTCATCCAAATCGGTCTCGGCGATCCGGTAGTGATCGTTCGGGGGGTGATTACCGAAGGCCGCCAGTTCGCGATGAAGCCGGAGTGCGCATATTTCGGGAGCGTCTTGAAAACGCACGCGACGGGAACCAAATGACTCGTTTCCGATGGTCAGGGTAAATTCGCTGGTTTCGTTTAAAGCCCGGCGCACAATGAAGTTGTATTCGCGCACGAGCGCTTTCGCTTTGAAGCCGACGTACTGGACGCTTACGGGGTCAATCATCAAGACTCCTTTGGTGCGACTGTCGAAACTTTCTGACAGGCCGGTCAGTTGTATCGCTGTAGGTAGCCGGTGGGACGGAAGCTGTGGCTTGCATATAGATTATACACCGTTACTGCGTGGAATACCGAACAATCGGGGTCTCTTAGCAAGGGAAACGTGTGGTGGGGCGCGCGTCTGTATTTTACTGGGCGGCGGTGTGGAATGGGGATTTTAACGCAGAGTTCGCAGAGGGCACAGAGAAGAGGGAGTCGAGGCGGGCCGGTCGGAATGACAACAGACGAGAGAGGAGCGGAAGAACTGAGGAAGGCGCAGCAAGCTGCGCCACTACAAAGAAAAGAAAGGACGCCCGCCTCCCCGACAGGAGTCGGGGTAAACCCTTCGCAGCTCAGGGTAAACGGAAGGCGGCCGCTACAGTCAATCCTTTTGCTCGTGAACTTGGCGCCAGGGCTGCTGGAGGCCGCGGGCGGCGATCTGTTGCTCAAGCTCGGCGAGTTGGATGGCCTCGGGGGATGTTTTGAGCATGGAGCGAATGTCGCGCAAGTGCTTCTCGGAGCCGCCTTCGCGGAAATATTCGAGCTTGCGCAGGATGACGTACTCGGGAGGGGCAACGACGAGCGCTTGGCCTTCAACTTCCAATCGGCGGGCGCGCGCTAGTCCCCAGGCGTGCAACGGATCTCGGCCGCTTAGGTACACGTCGGCTTTGAAACCGGTCTCGTGGTGAATGATGTTGAAGTGTCCTCGCTGTTCGCGCGCGGCCTCGACCGCGATTACTTCTGCTGGTGGACAATAGAACTCTGTGGGCGGGAAGACTTCGGGCAACCTGGCAATTCGCCCTCGATCGAGCACCACGATCAAATCCACATCAAGGGTCAGGCGCGGTTCTCCATAGATGATGACCGCTACGCTGCCGCTGACCATATAGGGTACGCCCAGGGTGTTCAACCGCTGGGTGAACATTAGGAAGAGGTTAGCTTCGGGCATACAAGAAAATCTGGCGAACGGCTTGGAGGATGGCTTCTTCGGTCCAATCTGGGTGTTGCGCGCGCAGGGCGGCGGTTTTGAGTTGGCGGGCGGAATGATAGAGGCGTTCGGCGGCGCGCAATTTCTGGGCGGGAGACATGGCTTGCAGGATTTGTTGCTGTTCGGTTTTTGTCATGATGGGCGGGTTCAGGGATCAATATAAGGCTGTTTGCCTGGTTACGGGAAGAGGTTCCTGCGGTCCGCGGGTGGGGCGCGCGTCTGTATTTTAACAGGGCGGCGGTGTGGAACGGGGATTTCAACGCAGAGTTCACAGAGGGCACAGAGAAGAGGGAGTCGAGGCGAGGTTAGGCGCGGGCGGCGGAGGATTGTTCGAGGACTTGCTGGTAGTAGGATTCGTAGCGGGGGATTACGTCGTTGGCGCAGAATTTTTTCTTGGCGTTGAGGCGGGCGGTTTGGCCCATGGAGCGGCCGCGGTCGGAGCGGGAGAGGATTTCGAGGGCGTAGCGGGCGGCTTCTTTTACGTCGCCGGGTTCGACCAAAAAGCCGTCGATGCCGTGCTCGACGACTTCGGGGACGCCGCCGACGTTGGTGGAGATGACGGGGACTTCGCAGGCCATGGCTTCGAGGGCGGCGAGGCCGAAGGATTCGAGCTGCGAAGGCAGGAGAAAGAGATCGGCGGCGGCGAGTTTTTCGTAGACCTGGTCCTGCTTGCCGAGGAAGAAGACGTCTTTCTGGAGGCGCTTCTTGCGGACCAGGAATTCGGCGGCGCCGCGGTCGGGGCCATCGCCGATGAGGACGAGTTTGGCGGGCATTTTGGCGCGGACGAGGTCGAAGATTTCGATGGTGTCGGTGAGACGTTTTACGGGACGGAAATTGGAAAGGTGCATGAGGACGGGTTCGTTGTTGGGGGCCCATTGGGCGCGGAGAGCGGGGTCGCATTTGCGAACGTAGAGGTCGCAGTTGACGAAGTTGGGGATGACTTCGATGGGGTGCTTGATGTCGAACTCCTTGAGGGTTTGCTTGAGGAGATAGCTGGAGATGGAGGTGACGCCGTCGCTTTGCTCGATGGAGTAGCGGGTGATGGGGAGATAGCTGCGGTTGCTGCCGACGAGCGTGATGTCCGTGCCGTGGAGCGTGGTGATGAAGGGCAAGCGTCGCGGGGCGGCCATGGAGCGAGCCAGCATGGCGCTGACGGAATGGGGAATGGCGTAGTGGACGTGGAGAAGATCGAGGGATTCGGATTCGAAGACTTCAAGCATTTTGGTGGCGAGGGCGAGAGTGTAGGGAGGATGGTCGAAGAGGGGGTAGGAGGCGACTTCGACTTCGTGGAAGTGGATGTGTGGGTCGTTGGGGTTCATGCGGATGGGCGGGGCGTAGGAGATGAAATGGATGTCGTGGCCGCGGGCGGCCAGTTCCTGGCCGAGTTCGGTGGCAACGACGCCGGAGCCGCCGTAGGTGGGGTAGCAGGTGATGCCGATGCGCATGGTCGAGAGTGGTCTCCGGGTCGAAGAGTTGAGTTGATACGATACAGTAGATTCGCGCGCCGGCGTTTGCGAATGCGCGGCGATGCGAGAGTCAAAAGCACGGGTCTAAAGACCCGCCACTACAACCGCGGAGAAAGGCGCCCGCCTCCCCGGCAGGAGTCGGGGTAACCCTTCGCAGCTCAGGGTAAACAGAAGGCGGCCGCTACAGCGGCTTGCGGGCCGGTGGAGCGGATGCTATTGTCGCGCGCACCCGCAGCGCACGCGTCGCGGGTGGCTGGACACTTTTATTAGACGCGGGAGTGAAGGAAAGAGTGACATGGGGCGGCTGGCGAGCAAGGTGGCGTTGATTACGGGCGGGGGCACGGGGATCGGGCGGGCGATGGCGCTGGCGTTTGCGCGGGAGGGCGCGAAGGTGGCGGTGGCGGGGCGGCGGGTGGAGAAGTTGCAGGCGGTGGTGGCTGAGGTTGCAGGGCAAGGCGGGGAGGGATTGGCGATTTTGTGCGATGTGGCGGTGGCTGCGGATGTAGCGCGGGCGGTGCGGGAGACTGCGGATCGGTTTGGGGCGTTGAATGTCTTGGTGAACAATGCGGGGGCGCTGAGCGCGACGACGGTGGAGGGGATTGCGGAGGAGGAGTGGGACCGGATCATGAGGGTGAATTTGAAGGGGCCGTTTCTGATGTCGCGGGCGGCGTTGCCGGAGTTTCGAAAGGCGGGAGGCGGAGCGATTGTGAATGTGGGGTCGATCCTGGGGCTGGTGGCGATGAAGGATCGAGCGGCATACTGCGCGTCGAAGGGCGGCGTTACCATGCTGACGAAAGCGATGGCTTTGGACCACGCGCACGAAAAGGTAAGAGTGAATTGTATTTGTCCATCGATTGTGGAGACGGAATTGGTGAAGGGACTTTTTGAAGCGAATGAGCAAGGGCGAGCGCTGAAGGATGCGCGCGTAGCGTCTATTCCGCTGGGGCGCATGGGACGGCCAGCGGACGTGGCGGAACTGGCTGTGTTTTTGGCTTCCGAAGAGTCGTCGTGGCTGACGGGCGCGGCGATTCCATTGGACGGCGGGCTGTCGGCTTATTAGGCGTCGATGCGAAAGTCAAAAGCGCGGATCTAAAGACCCGCCACTACAAGTTGCGAGGAGAGGGAAAGCAAAAGCGACGGGTCTAAAGACCCGCCACTACATGAGAAGAGTTAGCGAGAGGGGCTGCGGAAACGATGACAAAAAAAATCACGAAAAAGGTCAGCCGGAAGGAGAAAGAGATTGTGGCTGCCGTGCGCGAGCGCATAAAACGCGGCGGGGCGACGGAACTATTCGGATTTGACGTGGAACGCGTGCAAGTGGGACGCGCGGAATTTATTTTGGATGTGCTGCCGAAGCATAAGCAGCTTCACGGAGTGGTGCACGGGGGAATACTGGCTTCGCTGGCAGACACAACGGCGGCGATCGCAGCGTATTCGGCGGTGCCCCAGGGGACAGCGATTGCGACGGTGGAGATGAAGATCAATTTTCTGGAGCCGGTGCAGGACGGGCGAATCAGGGCCATCGCGCGGGTGCTAAGGGCGGGGAGGAATTTTGTGGTGACCGAGTGCGAGATTCTGAGCAGTGACGGAACGCTGGCGGCCAAGGCGCTGCTGACGTTTGGAGCGGCGGCGAAGCATTCGCTAAGCGACTGAGGGGATTATTCAGCGCCGCCCTGAGAGGATTCCTCGCCGTCTTTGTAGACATACTTAATGACGCGCTTGAAAACGAGCAGATTGGGGCTGCCTTCGCGCGTCAGCTTGATGCAATCGCGGTCGTACCACTCGACCGTTCCGCGGAGGACTTCGCCATTATCCAGGACGACGGCCATCGCCGTGTGGGCCTGCATCTGCTTGACCCAGTAGAAGTTCTCGGCGTGAGTCGTCTCAGGAGGTGCAGGCTTCTTGTTGGGGACCGGCCCGTTGTGCTGAGGGCGCGAGACGCTGGGCTCCTTGAGATCCGGAAATCCGGGACGAAACATCCGGCGATTCACCATAACCACTCCTTATCTGTAGCGTGGGTGTATTCAAGTACTGAGATGCATGCCAATGGCATCGGGTTACAGTTGGAACATCTAAATATTTTCCTTTAGATTTTGATAACCAAGAGAGACAGTTCACCGGCGCGCGGCGGGAAGCGAAGAGTCCGGGGCAAGCGAAGCGGCGAGAGCGTCGAGGCCGAGTTGCCGATTCAGATTTCGTCGTAAACCGGTGTGAAGTTCATCGAAGCCGGCGATGGCCCGCATGACCCAAGCAGTGTCAATGGATTGACAGAGCGATTCTAATTCCTTTGCCAAGGAAACGTTTCGCAAAATCGGCTGTTTCACTTTGGACGTGAGTTCGAGTAGATCGGTGAGCAGGCTGTAAAAGACGTTGAGCTGTTCTTCGAACGAGGAGTCGCGATCCTTGGCGAGGGCGGAAGTATCCGCGAAGAGTTGCGCGAAACCTTGGCCGCGAGCGGCGCGTTCGAGTATGCGCAGAGCGACTGAGCGCCGCTGAGCCGTTTTGTCGACGTCCATCTCGATGGCCAAGCCGGGGCTGCCTTCGGCGAGTTGCGCAGCGAGTTTGAGCGAAGCGCCTTTGCGATCCGTCTTCTCGTGGAGAATTTTTTCGACGGCGGATTGCGCGAGTGGCGCGAAGTGAAATTGCAGACAGCGCGAAACGATGGTCGGTAGCAAAGCGTAAGGCGATGGCGCAGTGAGGATCAACGTTGCGGAGCCGGGGGGCTCCTCGAGAATTTTGAGGAAGACGTTGGCGACATCCCAACGCATGGTTTCGGCACCATCGAGAATGAAGACGCGGCGGCGGCCCATGGGCTGAAAGTACGCGGCGCGCTGCACGGCACGAAGCTGCCCGATGCGAAGCATGGGGCGCGCTACCGGGCTTTTCAGACGGACGGGATCGGGTACCAGCGCCCAAACGTCGGGATGCGATTGCAAAATGAGAGGCACGCGCTCGACAGTGGCGGCGTCGGCGCTTTCGCCGCGCTCGGCGAGTCCTTGTTCGATGAGTTGTTGCGGATCTGCGAGGAGCGAAATGCGCTGGCAGGTGGCGCATTCGCCGCAGAAGTCATCGGTAAGACGCTCGCAATTGGCGGCTTGCGCGAACATGCGGGCCAGCGTGTATTTTCCGACGCCACGCGGGCCGGTGAAGAGCAGAGCGTGGGGGACGCGTTCGGTTCGCAGAGCGCCGCGAAGGGCCGTCACAATGCGTTCGTTGCCGAGAAATTCGGAAAAACTCATGGTTTAGCTTGTACCTTTTTTTTCGCGAGCGGCAGCAAGCACGGGATCGACGGCAGCGAGGACTTCTGCGGCGATTTCCTGCGGGGGGCGCATGGCATTTCGCGTGGCGTCGAAACACTCAATGGTCGCCCAGGCTGGCCGGCGCGAAAGCAGATCGTACATCTCCGCGGCGTCTTCCAGATGGCGGAGGCTGGATTCCAGGATGTCTTGCTTGGCGCTGGTATAGCTGCGCGCGGATTTGCGGGCAATCAATCGCTGGGCGTGACGCGGCGGGACGCGCAGATAGAGGATCAGGTTTTCGCGCGGAAGGCCGTAAATGTTGTATTCGAGATGCTCGATCCAGGCCATGAATTCGGCGCGCTTTTCTGCGGGTGCGCGCGCAACCTGGTGTGCGAGGTTCGAGCCGATGTAGCGGTCGGCGAGGACGATTGTGCCGGCGTCGAGCGCGGATTGTAGAGTGAGTTTGGCTTCGAAGCGGTCGCCGGCATAGAGCATGGCGGTGAAGTGCGGGTCGACGGCATCAAGCGCGCCGAGTTCGCCGTTGAGGAACTTGCCGACCATTTTGCCGAACCAGGAATCGTATTGCGGGAAGCCGGTCGGGTAGATGGAGTGGCCGCGGGAGGCGAGCGCTTTTTCAAGGAGTTCGACCTGCGTGCGCTTGCCGCTTCCGTCGATGCCTTCGATGGCGATGAATGTGCCGCGAGCTGTCATGTCGAGTAGTGACTGAAGCACGGCCAGGAGTTTGGCCGGCACGCGCTGGCAGTCCAAGTTGGAAAAACAGTCTAACCGCAGACGTGGAGCGCCGCAACGCCGCGCATGCTAGGATTTTGCATCGGGCTATGACACAAGATTCGGTGCGCGAAAATCTCTTAAGGATTCAGGAGCGTATCGCTGCGGCGGCGCAACGTGCCGGACGCCGCGCAGAAGAGATTACGCTGATTGGGGTTTCCAAGACGCATCCCGCGGAGGCGATTCGCGCGGCTTATGAGGCCGGCCTGCGTCACTTTGGGGAAAATCGCGTTCAGGAGTGGGAAGCGAAGCGCGGGAGGCTGGAGGATCTGCAAGCGACGTGGCATTTGATCGGGCACTTGCAGAGCAACAAAGCGGGGCGGGCGGCGAAGATATTTCATTGCGTGGATTCGGTAGATGATTTGGCGCTGGCGCAGCGATTGGATCGCGCGCGAAGTGAGATGGGCGCGACGGAAAGATTGCGTGTCTTGATCGAGGTGCGAGTCGCTCCGGAAGAGAGCAAGAGCGGTGTGGAAATCGCGGCGCTGCCCGGATTAGCGGAATACCTTACTACTTCGCCCCAATTGGAATTGGCGGGACTTATGTGCATCCCGCCGTTGTCGGACGACTTGGAGCAAGTACGGCCATATTTCCAGATGCTGCGTAAATTGCAAGAGGGTACGGCGAAGCGGCTGGGCCGCGCTTTGCCGGTGCTGTCGATGGGCATGTCGCATGATTTTGAGGTAGCCATCGAAGAGGGAGCCACGGAAGTGCGCGTGGGCACGGCGATTTTTGGTGCCCGGGAGGTCGGCTGAAGCATCGGAGGAGAAGAGGATGGCCTATTGGATATTTGTTGTTACCAATCACCAGGAGTACAGCGTCACCGGTGAAGACGTCCTTAAGCAACGGACGCAGGACAAGTTCTGGGGACTAGGCGAAAGCACACCTAACCGCAAGGGTCTCAAAGAAGGCGATTCGATAGTTTTCTATCTGGGAAATCCCGCGAAGGCATTCGTCGGGACCGCAGTTCTCGTTGGACCCAGCTATCAGTTATCTGCTGAGCAGAGTGAAGAACTTTCCCATGGCAATGAATTTTTCCGCTCCGGGTACGGTGTACGTCTTAAAGACATCAATTTGTGGTCCGACCGTCGCCTAGTCGAGCCGCTTGTATCCAATCTGAGTTTCATTCAAAACAAGAAGAGTTGGGGTCCATACTTTCAGGGCGGCGTGCGATCCATTCCTGAGCAAGACTTTCAAGTAATAACCGGTGCCGTGGAGATTCGAGTGCCTGCTTCTAGCATTGGGGCTCTGGAGGGTTCAGAATTTGCGCTCGAAGCACACCTAGAGGATTTCATGGATAAGAACTGGGACCTCATCGATTTCGGGAGACGGCTCGAACGCTACAAGACCGAGGAGCAGGATGGAAGGCAATTTCCAGCTGCGGAATGGAGCATCGACTTCCTATGTACGGACAAGGACACGGGCGACTTCGTTGTTGTTGAGTTGAAACGAGGAAGGAGCAGCGATTCAGTGATTGGGCAGATCCTAAGATACATGACGTGGGTTCGCGAGAATCTCGCTCGACCGGGGCAGTCAACTCGGGGAATTGTTGTAACAGCGGAAGCAGACAAGGCCATGCTGTACGCGGCGAGAGCCGTTCCAGACATATCTCTGTTCGAGTACAAGGTAGATTTCAAGCTTAAGCCGGTAAAGGTTCAATGATCGAGATTTCGGAAGCGGGGGCCGGGGTGGTGTTTCACGTGCGGGTGCAGCCGCGGGCGAGCAAAGATGAAGTTGTGGGAGAGATGGCGGGAGCGTTGAAGATACGCCTGCAGGCGCCGGCGCTGGAAGATCGCGCGAACGAGGCTCTGGTGGAGTTCCTGGCGCGGCTTTTGAAAACGCCGAAGTCGGCTGTTAGAATCCTGAGCGGTGAGCGCAGCCGCACGAAACGCGTGGCCATCCAAGGAGTGACGAAGCAGCAGGTGCTTGGATTGCTGATTCAGGAAGCGTGAAGCACGAACCTTGCAGCTTTCAGATCGAAAATAGACGGAGCGAAGGCTGAGATGAGCGCCGACATAACCGGAATGCAAGCCGATCTTCGCGCCGCGAAGCTCGATGGCTGGCTTTTTTATGATTTTCGCGGGCGTGACCCGATCGCGCAGCGCATCCTGAAGCTGCCGGAGGGCATGCGCACGCGACGCTGGTTTTATTTCGTGCCGGCGAAAGGCACGCCAAAAAAGCTCGTTCACAAAATCGAGACCGCCTCGCTGGAGGCCCTGCCGGGGGAGACTTTGTATTACGCGGGCCAGGAAGAACTGCGTAAGAACCTGAAGAAGATTCTCGGGCGCGCGAAAAACGTGGCGATGCAGTATTCGCCGAAGAACGCGATTCCCTATGTGGCGATGGTGGATGCCGGGACGGTGGAGTTGGTGCGCAGCGCGGGGACAAAAGTGGTGAGCTCGGCGGATTTGGTGCAGAAATATGAAGCGTGCTGGAGCGCGGCACAGCTCGAGTCGCATCTGTCGGCGGGGGTCGCCATCGATCGGATTGTTCGTGGGGCCTTCGAACACGCGGCGAAGTGCGTGCGCGAAAACAAGGCGCTGACGGAATACGACCTCAAGGTATGGATTCAAAAAGAATTTGAGGCCGCGGGAATCACGGCCGAGGAAGGTCCGGACGTGGCCGTGGGAGCGAATGCCAGCGACCCTCATTACGGACCGACGGCGGAAAGGGCGCTTCCGATTCGCGAAGGAGATTTTTTGCTTCTGGATGTCTGGGGCAAAAAGAAATCGCCGGGCAGCGTGTATTACGACGTTACCTGGGTCGGCTATCTGGGCGCGAAGGTGCCGGAAAAGTACGTGAAAGTTTTTCAGGTGGTGCGCGCGGCGCGGGACAAGGCCGTGGAATTGATCCGGTCGAGTATCGCGGCGGGGAAACCGCTACAGGGCTGGCAAGTAGACAAGGCGGCGCGCGGGGTGATCGAAAAGGCCGGCTATGGAAAATATTTTTTCCACCGCACAGGGCACAGCATCGGAGAATCCGTCCACGGAAACGGCGTAAACATGGATGGGCTGGAGACGCACGACGTGCGGCACTTGATTCCGCGGACGTGCAATTCGGTCGAGCCAGGGATTTATTTGCCGGAGTTCGGGATTCGCAGCGAAGTGGATGTATATATCGATGAACGCGAAGCGCGCGTGACCGGCGCGGTGCAAACGGAAATTCTGGCGCTGCTGGCTTCGTGATTTCGAGACGCAAAGATTAGAATAGGAAAGCGATGACTGAAGAAGCGAGCGTTTCCGCCCCGCCCCTGCAGCGTTCCCGCCCGGAAGCCGTGGCGTTCGCGATGGGCGTCGCGGGATGGATATTGCCGGGGTTGGGTCATGCGTTACAGAAAATGTGGGGCCGCGCGATGGCCTGCTTTCTGATTATCGGCGCGCTGGTGATCGTCGGCGCCGGGATGCGGGGCAACCTCTTCACATCAAACGGAAACGACGCGTTCGATTCGTTGGGTTATGTAGCGGACTTAGGCGCGGGGAGTTTCTATTTCCTGGCGCGGTCGCTGGAAAAGAGCGGCCCGGACGTTTCGCACGCCGGGGGCGACTACGGCACACGCTTCCTGGCGACGGCGGGAGTGCTGAATCTGCTTGCGGCGTTGCATGCTTATGAAGCAGCACGAGGACGAAAGGCGTGAGCGAATTCATGGGATGGAAAGTAAGTCATTTTCAGGCCATGCTGCTCTTCGCCGTAGCCATCTCGGTGGCTTTTGGTTTCCTCAGTAGGCGCCAGCCGCTGGAGCGTGTGAAGTACATCCTTTGGTCGCTGCTGCTCTTCCTGCTGGTGGGCGTGGGAATCGGCTGGGCGATGTATCCTTTTTCACAGTGAGCGCACGTGGCTTTTGAGGATGAATTGACAGCAATTTTCCGCGGATCTGCAGCCACAACGCTTGGGGCGGAGAAGCTATGAAACTATTCGGCCTTCACGCCGATGTATGAGTCTTGAAGCGATTCTTGTCGATTTTCAGTGAGCGAATCTTCGATTCCAGCGTGGAGCGCGGGATGCCCGATAAAGTATTTCACCAGTAGGGGAATGTCCTCTCTTCGTTCTCGAAGAGGAGGAATCCCAATCGGGAAGACATGGAGGCGATAAAACAAATCACTGCGGAAGCCCCCGGCGTGGATGGCGGCCTCCAGGTCCCGGTTGGTGGCGGCGATCACCCGGACGTCGACGCGGATGGGACGATTGCCGCCGACACGCTCAAACTCGTGTTCCTGCAAAACACGCAGGAGGGCAATCTGACCACACTGTTTTATAAGATGAAGCGCCTTGGCGTTGCGCCACCTGCGGACCGTTGGCAGGACTAAGTCCGTGCTGTTCGTCTACGCAGTGGTCGACGATCTGAAAGCTCGCGGACATGTCGCCTCTCGAGGAAAAAGTTCAGTCCCGACTCTGTGCCAGGGGAAGTTGCGATGTAAGCTGCACATCGATCAGCGTGCTAATCCGGCGGTCGAGTTGAAAGAAGGTCGCTGCTTTCTTTCCCGGTAAAACTTTTCGAAAGATCGCCACGTACCGCTGACGCAGTTTCGTTTGTTCGATGTCCGTGTCCAGCCAGCGGCGAATAAGATTGTCGGCTTGGTCGTCGGTCAGGTTTACGTATTCCTGCGAATACTCTTTGATAATCGCCGTTCTCGTGTCGTTGATCCTGTCGGTTTCCGCCGAGTATTGTTCGTACACTTGCCAGAACTTTGTCGCTTCACTATCCGTGAGGGTCAAATTGGCAGCAATAAGTTGCTTTTTGATCGAGCGGATATCACTGCGTAGGAGCGACAACTGTTGATCGGTAATCGCGTCCGCAGTGCTGTCGGCAGTGGCCGATTGCGAAGATGAGTCTTGAGCAACTGCCATTGGGCCTCCGACCACACCCAGCCCAAGCAAGAGCGCAGCAAATGTGATTTTTTTCAAAATGTTCCTCTCTTTAGATCAATTAGCGAGTTCTATGACGCGCCGTGGCGCAAACTCTTTGGCGCCAGCGGTCAGTAGTGGTGCAACCGGCTTGCCAATAAAGGCGCGCCGACATGGCTGCAAGGTGGTGAAAGCTAAGGTGTTTGCAGAATCAAGTTGCCTGGGCGTTGGATAGCAGGAGTAGCCCCGCCAAGCGGTTAGCACTTTCGCCAGGCCATTGACACTGTTTTCACAAACAGCGATTTGATCAGTACTTTCCGTGGAAGATAAGATGATTGACGTCGGGCCAGAACTCTTTGACGATATTAAAGACGCCATCTAAGGCAATTTGCGTGACCCACTTTTGGCTGGTCTTCGTCCAGGTTCGTTCCCTCGATGGATAATACAAGTCGGATATTCCTGCGCCAGCACCGTTCCCCTCGCGAAGTTAGTGGGCGCAGCGCGGAAACAGCGTCGTCAGAACGATCAAGTCCCATCGGGTGAAAAACCAACGTGCGGCTTGATTCCCAAGGCTCTCGGCGGCATGTGCAATGAAGCCCAACCGATGGCGCCTCGCGAGATTATGGAGATGTTCGGCACAAATTCCCGTAAGGTTCGCAACCTCTGCGTAAGTGAAGACTTTTTGGCTCGCTTTGACGGTTATCATTGGATTCAACTCCTCGCAGTTGCAGTCCTGAAATCTTAAGAACTCGGATGCGATTCAAAGGCTTCGTGCGCCCGAAGATTTCTTGTCACCTCTATGGTGCGAACAGCCAATACTTCACAAACGCCAATACAAGTGGGACGCCCAGGCAAAAAACAATCATCAGCGTCGCAAGCACCTGGGTACCGGAGATGCTTAATTCGGTCGTTGTGTCTCGCCGGGCAAACACGCAGCTCACACTAGCAGGCCTGATGGAAAAACGCCGGCCCGCCCTGTCACTCATCGAACCTATATATGTGGTGCATTTGATTTGCCAAATAGGTGCGGCTTAGGTGCGAGAGAGGCGATTGAATAGATGGAGTTTAGAGTGGTCGCAGATCGTGTTCTCTGGTCAAAGAGTCGGAGGTTCGAATCAAATGTCAAAAGTTCGACAGTCCAACGCCGAACGGGGAGCTACATACGGATAGAGAAGTCAGCGAGTTGGGGCTGCCTGCAGAGGATTGCCCGATGCTTTCACGTATTCCGAAGCGAAGGACTCGTTACCTGGATACTGCGCGGTCAACTCGCGCAACAACTTTTGCGCGAGGGCGTCCTGTTTTTCACGGCGTGCGGCAAGGGCAAGCACAATTTTGGCGAACGGCTTGAGGTAAAGGCCGTTCTCTGCGGTCTTGGCGAGCTGCTGCATCCCGAGTTTCTTGTCCCCGTGGATTCCATCAAACCAGAGTGTGAAGCGGGAAGCACGGCCCAGCGATCCGATAATATAGTTTGCTACGCCGAGCGCGACGTAAGCGTCTGTGGCCTCCGGATTCCGCGCCAGCAACCGCTTGGCATACGCATTTGCTTCTTTCGTGAGCTTCAAAGCAGCGAGATGCCTTTTTTCCAATATCGATTCTGCATTCGATTCCATTCCAGCGGCCAGTGTCAGCGCAAAAAGAGCTTCACCGTCTTCTGGGTCAGTTTTCTGAAGCTCCCACGCCAGTTGGCGGGCTTGCGCCAGAGCTTCGCGGAAGCGGCTCATGCGCTCTGGATCCGGCTTGCCATCAATCCCGCGAAGGAATTTCTTTTCGTTCAAGAAAAAATCGCTGGTCAGTATCTTCTGGCGGCTTAGCTCTTCGAAGAGATAGCTGGCTGCGATAGCCACCTCGGCAAAGGGCTCCTCGGGATGACGGGATTGCCAGCTCGTGAAAGCTTCGCGTGCTTCGCCGAACTTCTGCTCATAGAGGAGATCGAATCCCGCACGGAGTTCCGGTACCGGAGTGAAGGCTGGTGAGTCGGCATTCGGTATTTCCCGGGCCAAACTGGCAACTGGGCTCAAGACAAGTAACAGCGCGAGAAAATAGAAGCGACGGAGCATCACGCATACCAAGAGACACCCATCAACTGGATCGCCTTGGCAGGGCCTGAGATTCTTGCGCGTTTCCGACCGAAATCGCAAGCCCCGCGACAAACAGTGCAACCGCAAAGAATCCTGCGGTGCGCCTGATTGCCATGTATGCCTTCGTGGCCATGAAATTCAATCCTTGTCAGATAGGTGTACAAGCATGAGAGAAACGTCATCGGTCTGAGGGCCACTCCGCCAAGCGGCGACACCATCGAGAATGCCTTGTTTCATTTCGTTGGCAGGTAGAGACGACGTTTGCCGCACGATTTCGCACAGGCCCTCGATGCCGAGCATTTCCCCATGTGAGTTGAAAACTTCAGTAAGGCCGTCGGTGTATAGGATGATCCGGTCGCCCGGCTCAAGCTGGACCTCCACACTTGTCGAGACATCTACAGCGTCTGGAAGGACACCAAGAATCGAGCTGCGAGATTCAAGCAGCACAGGCGCCTGGCCACGACGCGCAACCATTGTCGGGGGATGACCAGCTCCTGCAAAGAGCAGGTGTCTTTGCTGAAAATCGATCCGGGCGGCCGCCAGAGTAATGAACATTCCGGATCCAGCGATATCTTCGATGAGGAAGCGGTTCAACTCCCTGAACATAGTGATGAACGTCATATCGCTGCGGAGCTGAGCCGCGGTCTCGGCGTAGATGCGGTTCGCGAGTAGAGCGGAGCCAATCCCATGGCCGGAGACATCGCAGACGAGCAGGCTGAGGTGTTCGCCATCCAGCGGGTTGAACAACGCGAAGTCTCCGCCAATTGAGTGCACGGGCTGGTAAAAGGCATCAATTCTCAAGTCGTGACAAACGAGAGATTTTGGTGTCAGGCTTTTCTGCACTCGCGCGGCGAGCCGCAAATCTTCCTCGATTTCCGTCTGGCGTTTCTGCAGCTTTGCGTTAGCAGAGCGGAGTTCGTCTTCGGCTCGTATCTGCTCGGAAATGTCCGTGAACGTCGCGATTCCGAACTGGCCTCCGGAATTTTCTACCGCCCGCGAACTGACGATGACAGGCAGACGACTCCCGTCTCTTCGAGGAAGAACAAAAGGATAGCGGTTGTGCCCGTCCCGAAACTTGATCTCGCTCTGCTGCGCGACAAAATCCCATTCCTGCGGAGAATAGAATTGATGAGCGTCAGATCCGATCAGGTCCTGCTTTGGAATGCCCGTCATTTCGACAAAGCTAGAGTTCGTGAAAAGGATCCGATCGCGGTCGTCGGTTATGACGACCCCTTCGTTGAGCACCTCCAGCACGGTCTCCATCTGTGTGAGCCATGCTATCTTTTCCGTCTCGATGTTTCGCCGAGGTTCTGTCATGAGAACGCAACTTCCAAGGACGAGGTCTCGGCACTTCGTGCGGGAAGCAAGTGGAAACACGAGTTGTCAGAATTCAGAGTTCTAGATGAGTAGGTCATTGGCGCTCTCCATCTCCGTCAGGAAGCATGTCTATGCCCATGAAGAGCCGCTCACGTGGATTCAAACGATCTGTCCTGTTTTCAATCGATAAGAGACGCCCAGCGGCAAGCCACACAAGAAAGTGACCACGTGCGTGCGATCTCGCGGCCGGGAACTTGACGATAACGTCTACCTTGTGACGCATCTTCAATGGGTGGAGTGGCAAGAACTTTCGAAGCTCAGTGGGCGATGTTAAACAAAGACCAAAATGATGGAGAGCGGATAATGGTCGGAGGCCGAAACCGAACGATGGACTTGCGGCTGACCGGCGCGAACGGGACCGCGGGCAAAAATCCAATCGATGGTTCGCCCGCGCTCAAAAAAAGAGTCCGGTGTCGTCGGGGAGTGTTGATTGGCGAAAGCATCCTCAAAGCGGGTGCGACTGATCGCCGATGCAGCGGTCCCAGCGGAGACATCCAAGTTGAAGTCGCCGGCAAGCAGAATCGGAGTGCCTGCATTATATCGCCCAGCGTCCTGCAAGGTCTCTTCAAGCTGGGAAACGCGCATCGCGTCATCGCCTTTGCTTTCAAGATGAAGGTTGTAGGTGACGACGGTTCTCCCCGGGATGCCGACTGTGGTAACCAGCGCCAAGCGGCCGCCGATTCTTTCCTGGAAAGGATCGATATCAGGAAGAAACCAGTGCGGGCGCCAAAAATTGGATTGTCTTTGGAATCGGATGATGCGCGAATTCGACAAAGCCCAACGAGAAAGCGTGGCCTGCCCATGATAGGCGGGAGATTTGCGGGAACCCTGGGCCAGTTCCTGAAACTCGCGCCCAAAGACGTAGTTCAACTGCAGCTTTTGCGCGATTTCCCGAGCGATGTTGAGGTGATAGGTCCTTCGGGCGTTCAGATCGGCTTCCTGCAACAGGATAATGTCCGCCTTGGCATGCGCCAGGAAATCGATGATCCCTTGAAGCTTTGAGCCGCGATTGATGTTCCAATTCACGATCTTGAGGGAACTGGGCGGACAAAAAGCCCATTGTGGAATTGCGAAATTGCCTGTGTCGAGCTCCTGCATCAAGTCCATCGTCACCACCGGGTTTAAAACTAAAACGTGAAGTGGGACCCGGATTCCCCCACAAGCCGATGCACACTGATTTCCGTTTGCATATGTCGCTGCTAGAGCGCTTGCTCCGCAAAGAGGGTGTTCAATGACTGCCCAAACAGTCTAAAGCTTGACAGCGATTCCCTCGAACCCTGCCCTTGCCGCGCAAGTTGGGCCGCGTAAGCGATTGAAAAGACAGCAAATCGTTTCGGCCCAATTCCGCTGCACGTTGGAATTGCCAATGCAACATCCGAACCTGGTGAAAAGTGGATCCGGCAATCAACCAAAGAACATCTAAAGAGCGGATTGAGATGTCTTCTCCGGCACAAAGTCGCCGTCGTTTGCAGGGCAAAGGGCCTGGCGCAATTGGGATTGTTCTCTTCTTCCTGGCCTGCTTTGCTTCCACCGTAAGTGCGAACCAGACGGACAAGCCAAGCGCCACCATTTCTGGATCTGTGTTCGTTCGCGATTCTGACGGCAACCGCTCTTTGGTTACTGGCGCGACAGTGCGACTGACCGGTCCGGCGACGCTTGAAGTCGAGACAGACCAGAACGGCGAGTATGTAATTCGAGCGGTATCCTACGGGGTCTACACCGTTGAAGTCTCCTCGACGGGATTGAAAACAGTTCAGACCGTTCGTGTCAAGGCCAAGGAAACTCATCTCGATGTCGAATTGAAACCGGCGGAAGTCACTTCCTCGGTCACAGTCACCGCCAATCCAGCTGAGACCAAAGGTACCGCTCCAAGTGAAACAATTTCGGACAAGACGCTGCGCGACGCTCCTAACGTCAACGAACGGTTTGAGAGTTTGCTTCCGCTTGTCCCTGGCGTCGTTCGCGGCCCGGATGGACACGTCAACCTCAAGGGCGCTCGTAGTACGCAGAGCGGAGCGCTGATGAACAGCGCTAACGTGACTGATCCCGTGACAGGCGGCCCGGCCATCAATCTCCCCATCGATGTGGTGTCGTCGGTGAAAGTCATCTCGAATCCCTACGATCCCGAGTACGGCAGGTTCACTGGAGCAGTCTCCAGCGTCGAAACAAAAACGAGTGATTACGAAAAATATCATTTCTCCTTCCAGAATTTCATTCCCAGGGTGCGCGACCGCGATGGAACCATCCGGGGGATCGGCGCAGCAACGCCGCGTGCAACCTTCACCGGCCCGCTGGTGAAGGACAAAATCGCCATCACCCAATCGTTCGAATACCATTATGTCCAGACTCCAGTAAATAGTCTCCCTGCTTTGCACCGTGACACGAAGCTCGAAAGCTTCGATTCTTACACCCAACTCGACTACACCGTCAGTTCGAGACAAACCGCCAACATTTCCGTTGCATTTTACCCGCAGAGACTCAACTACCTCGGTTTGAATACCTTTACGACGCAAGAGTCGACGCCGGATTTTCACCAGCGAGGCTACCAAATCAACGCGCAGGACAGCTTTCTGATCGGCGGGTCGGGCCTGCTGACTTCACAGTTCAGCTATAAGAAGTTTGACGCCGATGTCACGGCCCAGAGCAACGATCCCTACCGCGTTCTGCTGGAAACCACCGAAGGCGGTTTCTTCAACCGCCAAGCGCGAGGAACCTCGCGGGTCAGCTGGCAGGAAAATTATCATTTTGCTCCTTGGAAGTTCGCCGGCACACACGAGTTCGCTATCGGGCTGAGCTATGAGCACTCCAATTACGACGGCCGTGAGACATTTTTGCCTGTCGAACTCGATGGTGCCGCGAACTTGCCTGTCGAACGAATCAGTTTCTCGGCCCCAACATCTTTCGGGGTCTCGCAAAACGAGACAGCCTGGTTTGCAGGCGACCAGTGGGCGGTTACCCCGCGACTGACGCTGGACCTCGGCCTGCGATTCGACCATGACGGGATCACGGGTTCTACACATCCCGCGCCTCGAGCCGGATTCTTCCTCATGCTTACAGGGGACGGAAAAACGCTGCTGAAGGGCGGTGTTGGACTGTTTTATGACCGCGTTCCGCTCCTGGCGGCCACGTTCGCCGATCTTCCCAACCGCACGGTCAGTATCCTCGGCCTGAATGATCAGCTGGCTAGCTCCGTTTTCTACCAGAACAGAATCGACGGCGGATTGCGGAACCCGCGCAGCACTTCTTGGAGCTTAGAGCTCGATCGCCAGGTTCTGAGGGCGCTCTCCTTGCGACTCGCCTATGAACAGCGCAATACCAGTAACGACTTTGTTGTTTCACCGCTTTCCGAAGGGGCAACGGGAGTGCTCGCACTGTCGAACCGCGGAGCCGATTCGTACCGGGAGATTCAAGTTTCGGGCCGCTACAGAGTGGGAGACCTTTTGCTCAATGCCTCCTACGTCCGGTCCAAGGCCAATGGCGATCTGAACGATTTGAATCAGTTCTTTGGAAACTTGGCGCAACCCGTGATCCAGCCGGATGCGCGCGGACGATTGTCTTTCGACGCACCGAACCGTTTCCTTGTTTGGGGCTCGGTTCCGCTGCGCGGATTCACGATTGTTCCGGTCTACGACCTGCACACCGGATTTCCTTATTCCGTCGAAAATCAGTTTCGCGAATATGTCGGGCCTCGGAACGTCGACCGTTTTCCGACTTTTTCATCCTTCGATATCCAGGTTACACGGAGGATTTTCCTGCACATTGGCGGCAAGCGCATACCTGCCCGCATCGGCGGAGGGGCCTTCAACCTATTCAACCATTTTGATCCACGAGACGTGCAGAACAATCTTGCCAGCACGAGGTTCGGCTCATTCTTCAATACCTCGTGGAGAGAATACCGCGGCAAATTCGTTTTGGAGTTTTAGAGATGAAAAATCACTTATTTCTGACTGCTTTGTTGTTACTTCAGACCTCCTCGCTCGTTGCGGCGGATGATTCCGGCCCGCTTCCGACGGCCGACGAAGTTGTGAACCGGATGGCCGTTCATGATTTGGCGCGACAGGCTTCGACCGGGGGCTACGCCGGGATGCGGCGATACGTCCTGGAGAACCATAAATTTCACAAACGCGCCGAAATGCTCGTCCAGGTGCAGAGCGACCGGGAAGGAACAAAGCATTTCGAGGTTGTTTCTGAAGAGGGTTGGGGAGGAGCGCGCAAGCACGTTTTCCACAAAATGCTGGAGTCGGAGACGGAGACATCGCGGCCCGAGATTCGCGTTAACGCAAGGCTCATTCCCGAGAACTATGATTTTGTGCGCGTCGGGACGGAACTTGTGGCGGGCCGCGCTGCTTATGTCCTGGAGATTAAGCCGAAACGGAACGAAAAATACCTCTTCCAAGGCCGCATCTGGGTGGACGCCGAAGACTACGCGCTCGTCCGCGCCGAAGGTAAACCTGCCAAGAAGCCCTCGTTTTGGACCAAAAGCACGTACTTCATCCAAGTTTACCAAAAATGCGGACCGCTGTGGTTTCCGCTCTCGACGCAGAGCGTCACCGAAGCCCACATTTTTGGCACGACCGACGTAAACATCGAGTATTTCGATTACGCGCCCAAAGCACTGCATTCTCCGGACAACTCCATTGCTTCCGCGGAGGTCATGACCAAGCCATGAATGTCGTGAATCAGTGTCTGATTCTGGCGGCGGGAAATGGGAGCCGAATTGCTTCTGTGGCTGGCGGCGTCCCCAAGCCTCTAGTGCCACTTTGCGGTGTACCGCTTCTCGAACACGTCATGACGTCCTCCCGTGAAGCCGGGATCGAGCGATTCGTAATTGTTGCCGGCTACCGTGCCGACTTAATTCGCCGCTGGCTGAGCGACCGATCGATGGACGGCATTTCTGTGACGCTGATTGAAAACTTGGACTACTACCATAAGGCAAATGGCATCTCCGCCCTGGCGGCAAAGACAAAGTTGAATCAACCATTTCTGTTGCTGATGTCGGACCACATTTTCGAGCCGAAAACGGCGAAAGCGCTGTTGCGACAGCCGCTCGCGGATGACGAAGTTATTCTTGCGGTCGATTCGAAGATAGATCGTGTGTTTGACTTAGACGATGCCACCAAGGTGCAAAGGAAAGGCAATTACATCGTTGGAATTGGCAAAGACCTTCCCAGCTACAATGCGCTCGACACCGGGATGTTCCTGTGCAGCCCAGCGCTCTTCGACCGGCTTGAAGGGGCAAGGAAAAACGGTGACTGCTCGCTGTCGGACGGCATGCGCAGGTTGGCACAAGACTGGAGACTTAGGGCTTTTGATATTGGCGACGGTCACTGGCAGGACGTCGACAGCCCCCAGGCACTGGCACACGCCGAAGAAATCTTTGACCGGGACTTCTGCGAGAACTCGGCGGTGGAGAGCCTTGTCAATGCCTAGATTCCTGCCAAAAGCGCGTCTCCCGCTTCGAATTCTCGCGGCGCTGATGAGTTCCGTGTTGTTTGCCTATCTGATTTGGCAAGCCGGTCCGAGCAAACTTTGGGAGAACGTGGCGAAACTCGGTTGGGGCTTTATGTGGGTCCTGGCCCTCGCAGGAGTTTCGCATGTTGCCAGAGCTTGGGCTTGGCGGCTGACACTAGGTGCTCACAAGCATAAGACTTCTTTTCCGCGGCTGCTGGGACTACGGCTTGGCGCGGAGGCGGCTGGACAACTCGGGTTTATTGGACAGACGTTTGGAGATTCGATCCGGGCATCGCAGCTAAGCCCTGAAATTCCAATAGCCAACGGTCTTGCGTCGGTGACGTTGGATCGCGGACTCTACATTGCAACTGGCATGATAGTCCTCATCGCGGGGCTCGTGGCAGCTGTGCCATTGCTTTCGCATTCTCACGCCCTGCGTTTCTACGCGACCTTGTTCGTTCTAGTGCTGATCTTTTTCTTGCTTGTAACGCTGTTGGCGGTGCGGAAGCGCTGGCCGGTCATTTCAAAAAGTGCGCGGCTCTTTGCGCGTGTTCCCTTCCTTAAGAGGTGGATGGAAAGCCGGTACATCCTGATTCAGTCTGTAGAGAATGCTCTCTTGGATTTCCACCACAATTCTCCAGGAGCATTTTGGGGTAGCTTCTTCCTGATCCTGGCGTCTCATTGCATGGCCGTGATGGAGGTTTGTCTGGTTCTCTGGCTCTTGGGAGTGAAGTTTGGCGTCTTGAGCGCCCTCGTCGTCGAGGCCATGACCAAACTGGTGAACGTGGTTGGCAGCATCAACCCAGGAAACTTTGGAACCTACGAGGGCGGGAATATGTTGATTGGTAAGATTTTCGGACTGACTGGCGCGACGGGATTGGCTTTGGGACTCACAAGGCGGTTGCGAGGGTTCTTCTGGGCTGCGGTAGGCGGGATCTGCCTGTTCATTTTGACCAGGTCAAGAACTTCCCACGATGCGCAAGGTCGCGGGGGTACGCCGGGTATCGCCGATGAAAAAGGGGGAGCAGACGCCGATGCCACCGTTGAGGTCGCGGCACGGAGCAGTTTCGCCGTCGTCATTTTCCTGCCCACTAGGAAATTGGGCAACGAACAATTCGGCGCTGGACTCGCTCGTGTCGGCTCGCTGCCGATTCTGCTTCGGAACATTTTACAGGCGCGCAATTTGAGCCCTTCACGGGTCATGGTAGTGGTGGATCCTGTTTTCAGGCGAAGCGCGGAACAGGAGTTGCGCTCGACGGGGCGACTTCCGGAACCTGTGGAATGGATTGAGGCAAAGGCTGAAGTCTCTATCATGCGGCGATTGCAGTTCATCGCCGCTCAGGCGGGCAGCGAGCGCCTGGTCATTATCGACGGAACCACAACGTATCATCCGTCTTTGCTCCAGAAGGCCAAGGAGTGGAACGGCGAAAACGCCAGCTCGGTGCTAAGCAGCGGCGGCAAACCTGCCGGCATTTATGCGTTCGCTGTAGAGGCGATTTGCGATTCGACGAAGAGTTATCCAGTGCAAACTCGTACGCTCCGCGAATTACTCGCTGCACTCACTGAGATTCACGCTGTCGATCAGATTCCGGTTGCAGAGGACTTGTGGCAGCAGGTCAACACGGAAGAGGACCGCCAGTCCGCCGAACGAAAACTGGATCGCTGGCTAGTTAAGCCCACGGACGGCATTTACGCGCGGCTGAACCGCAGGATCTCCATACCCATCAGCCGGCAGCTCATCAAATTCCCGGTCACTGCCAATATGGTTACCATCTTCACCCTTGGAGTCGGCTTTGCTTCCGGCGTCTTCTTTGCTCGTGGCGGTTATTGGGACACATTGATCGGCGCATTTCTGTGCCTGTGGGCAAGCATCCTGGACGGGTGTGATGGGGAGGTCGCACGTTTAAAACTCCAAGAATCGGCTTTCGGCTGCTGGCTGGAAACCGTATGCGATTACCTGTTCTATCTATTTCTTTTTGTGGGCATGACCGTAGGCTTGTGGAGAAGCTCAGGATCTAGAACGCACCTGGTGTTGGGCGGCATGCTGCTGTTTGGAGCGATCGCAAGCTTTCTCGCGACAGGATGGGGAAGGCATCGCCTTGCCGCGGAGCGCCCTGAGCTGTTGCTAAGAATCTGGCAGACCCACGCAGAGAGGCGGTCATCCAATCCTTTTTTGTATTTCGGCCGGCATACCGAGTTCATCATCCGGCGCTGCTTTTTCCCTTATGCCCTGCTGGTCTTCGCGCTTTTTAACATAATGAATGTGGCGTTCGTTCTAAGCGCGATAGGAGCAAACCTGGTTTGGCCCATCGCGCTGTACTCCTCGCACATCTTTGCCCGAGGGCGGCGTTCCGCAGGGACAGCTCCTGCGGCTCCCCAGGCCGGCACCAGCATCAGTCAATATGCACCAGCTCAGCCCTAAACTCGATTGTTGATCTGGCCGAGAGCGAATCACGAAAGCAACGTGAACAACGCTTCCTTCTCGCGGTAAGGATCGACGCGTTTTGCCTCCGTTTGGCAAGTCATAGCAGCCGAGTTGCAGGAGTTCTCGTTCTCCTCGTGGGGGTTCTTCCCGCTGCACGGATGTGCACGGCGAGTCCGCATGACAACCCCGTTCCTAGCATCTTTGAACCGCATTCAACATCAGCGGATTCGATTCGTCATCTATCTCACTTCGTCCTCGGCGTCACTGGAGTGATTTTTCTGGTTGTCTTCAGTCTATTGAGCTATACCGTGGTGAAGTTCCGCAGCACAGTGGCGGACACAGAGCGCGAGCCAGCGCAAGTGTATGGAAGCACACAGATTGAACTCGCTTGGACCATCATTCCGATTCTGATCGTTGTTGTCCTTTTTCTCGCGACGGCGAGAGTGATTCACGCGATCCAGGACGCGCCCAAGCCTGCTGAGGCGGTGGAGGTGACCGCAATCGGACACCAGTTTTGGTGGGAATTTCGTTATTCCGGGCTCGGCGTTGTCACCGCCAACGAACTCCATTTGCCCGTGAGCGACCGCTCTCAGCTTTTGGCTGACGGCGTTCGGCGGATTTCTGCTTTACTTCAGTTTCTTTGGTGGAAATGGACTGTACGGGGCCGGCAATGCACCCGACGTGGGGTGGTGGGCCTACTCTCCTCTGACTTCACGCGCGTTTTCGCCCGGCCATAGTTCCGACTATTGGACCGTTGCTTTGCTCGTTTCGGGATTCGGCAGCATCGGCACGGCGATCAACATCGCGCCAAATCATGGAACTGCTCTTCAGTGACGCCAGCTTTTCTGCCCACGGCAGAATGGATGTCAATTCAAAGTGGGCAGCCTACCATTACGGCCACCTTGATTTGCGCCAACTCCTTGAGCACAAGCGGCACCGTCCCCTCAGACGCAGTGTGAGCATCCATGCGACAAGCCAATTCAAGCAGTTTCGGATCGTGGGCGCGAAGTCTGGTCCCAGGATGAATCCGGCCCAGTCGCCGCTTCACGAGCCAGTAAATGATTCGTGCGCGGAGTCCTGCTTCCTTCTCGGGAATGCCAGTCGCGCGATTCATAGTCATTGCTTGCCTCCAGTTATTTAAGGAAGTCGGCTCGGGGTGGCGTGAAGAGGTCGATGACCTCTCCCGGCTCCATAACCTCAAAGCTGTGGATGACCTTGCCGGGAATCGCATATCCCGTAAGTGACGCCAGGACGATGGCTTAGGGATTTTAGATACTGGTTCGGGACTAGGAGGTCGATGGTTCCTGCATTTTTCCTTGTGGTGTTTGTGGTAGTTCTGACGCTTGTCTCGTGCCCGCTGACCGTAGATCTGAACAGGTCGTGGATCGAAAGCCCACCGCCCTAACAGCAGGCTGCCGGGGGAAGCGCGTCTGCCTGCCCAAGCAGGTGGGATGATATACATCGCCCGGCCGGGGCTAGTGGACGCTCATGATCACTTCAACGCAAGATGACCTCCCGGCAATGCAGGCGAGAAGTAGCAAGATTTCTCAGTCGGCTTCCGTGGGGTGACAACACAAGAACAGGCCGATTTGCGGCTACTGCGGCATCACTCGCAAGATTCTAGTGTTTTTGGAGACTTAATTTCACAACAGCAAGGTACGTACGTTCGAAAGTGAGCCCTCCGGACACGCCACACAGGGGAAGGGGAGGATCTCTTAAAATGTGGCTGCGCCAGTCTGGTGGAGGCGCAGAGAAAGAGCGCTTGATTTTGTCTGACGATTAAGGGGATGGTTTTTGTGTAGAAGGTATCGGCGGATGACCCGGCGGAAGGGCGCTGTTCGCATCCGGGGTGGTCGAAGGAATGATGTCGCGAAAATTGGGGAGGTTGCCATGGACATCTCCTTGTCCGGGCTGAACGTGCGGATTGGCGCCCGCGGCAGTATGATCGATGGCGCCGCCGAGAGAATTTGTTTTCACGACGACCCATTGATCGTCGCGCTTCTCGAGAGAATACGAGACACGCATGGCCGCGCCAGGAGGCGCGCCGGTTTTGGGGACGAACTCGACTTGCGCTTGCGCGGTGTTGCCATTCATCGACACGTTGGTGACATTTATTTCCATGGCGCTGAGGTTGAGGGTCTTCAGCGCGCTCAGGTGCTGGCGAATGGCGTCTCGGATAGGATCGGAGGCGGGCTTCTGATTTTGTTGGCAGCTAATGGTTGCGATGCTTACGGCCAGCAGCGCGAAAACGCATAGATTACGCCTCATGCAAAGCTCCTGTCTTTCTTCTCCCGCACCGCGCACGCAATTTCAAGCGGTTACTCCGGCCATCTCATAGCCTTGTTTGGCGGCCTTGGCTTCGCTGCTTACTTCGGAAGTCAAATCCTTTGATCCGAAGCCTACACCGATTTTCTTCAAGAAGGCAGTAGGAGGATCTCCGCCCGCAAAAATCCACACATAATCGTTGGGTATGCGCTGGGTCGCACCGTTCATCTCGAGAATAGCGGAGTCGTTCGTGAACTCGACGGGACTGGAATTGAACACGACCTTGAGCTTGCCTTTGCGGACGCATTCTTCCAGTCTTTGCGCATTGCGCTCTTTAATGCGGCTGAAGGAAGCCTGGCGATAGGAAAGGGTTACTTTGTTTCCGACCTGGAAGGCTAATCCCATGGCAGCTTCCACGGCGCTGTCACCGCCGCCGACGACCAGAATCCTCTTGTGCACGTAGTGATCGGCCTCGATTAGCCGGTACATCACCTTGGGGAGTTCTTCGCCTTTCACACCCAGCTTCCGGGGACTTCCCGCCTTGCCCAGCGCAAGAACCACAGCACGTGCGCAATATTGATTCTTGGTGGCGTGAACTGTGAAAATGCCGTCTTCGCCCTTCTGAATGTTTTCTACTTTTTCCCCTTTGCGGAATCTAAAATCCACTCGCTGCAACACCTGATTCCAGAAGCCGAGCAGATCTTCTTTAGAAAGTTCAGTTTTCTTGAACTTCCCGTACATGGGAAATTCCACGGGACTGGTCATCACCAATTTTTGGCGGGGATATTTCGCCACCGTTCCGCCAAGCTCGCCTTCGTCCAAAGTAATGTAGTGGAGCTTTTTCTCGATGGCACGAAGGGAAGCGCTGATGCCCGCTGGGCCGGCTCCTACGATCAGCACATCATAGATATCTGAGGACGACCGTGCCCCGCCCAGCTTTGCGATGCGGCTGGCAATAGTGTCAACGCAATTCCGGCCCTGGTTGACGGCGTTCTTGATCAGCGCCAGGCCACCGAGTTCACCAACGATGAACAAATTCTCTACCGTCGTCTCATGCGCCGTAGTCAAGTATGGGATATCTCCGTTGACGCTAGGGTCGGCCATGACCATAGTGATAGCGCCTACGGGACAGGCTTCGGCGCATAAGCTATGGCCGATGCACTTGTAGCCGTTGACGATCACTGCTTTGCCGCCGAACATGGCGAGCACATCGCCTTCCGGGCAAACCGTGGTGCAAGCGGCGCACCCGATGCAGTAGTTGGCATCGATCTGGGGGTGCTGCGCGTGAGGTCCGCGCGAAATGATCTGCCCCTTTTCCGCGGCAGCCCGGGCTTTCTCGTCTCTTTTCTTGAGGCTCCGGAGATGCGCCAGCAGAAAAAAGAGAATGATTCCAGCGGCGACAAAGAATGAAATGAGATTGTCCATGGCGTTCTTAGACCCGGTAGCCCATGAAGAGCACCAAGCCGATGTGAATTAGGGCGAGAATCGCAAACGCATAGCTAAACGGGCGATGCACGATATGCCAGAGATTAAAGACCTGTTCGGTGCGGCTCAGAAATAAAATGTGTTTCGAGAGGGCGGCTTTTTTGCGAGCGACACGAATGGCACGCTCGAGTTTATAGTCGCCACTGGCGAACAAACCGAAGCCGGAGATCAGCCACCTGCCATACCCAAGCTGCTGAAGCCGCAGACGCGAAGCGACAAACGGCCGCTTGAAATCGATGAAAAACATGGAAAGAAGCGACCCGAGCATGGTCGTCTTGGCGACTTCCGCAGCCGTTGGCAGGACGCACAAGGCTTCCACAGAAAACCCAAACGTCGCCTCCTGCTCCGCCAGTTCCTTCTGCAATTTCTCCTCGCGGTCCTCCATCTCTTTTTTTGTGAGTTCCGCGGCGTTCCGGCTCCTGGGAATTTGCGAATACAGGTAGCGGCCGACAAATCCGCTGAACGTCACCGCGAGCATGCTGTAAAAAGCCATGCCGGCGATGTTGCCGAATTTAAACGAAGCGTGGAACGCAATGATGAGCGGCGCAGCGGTCCCAAGAACAATGTGAAAATCAAGCCAGTGCCGCGAATTGCCTTGCCGCGCCAGCCAGCCCCACTTTTTTCGCAGTGGATACAGATAAATAAGAAAGAACATGAACACGCCGAGCATTCCCAGCTTCACACCGATGGGGCCGCTGGGACGTAACAATTCGTGCTTGGGCGAAAAAGGCCGCTGCGCCATGTTGAGCGTGTAGTAATTGAACCCATAACCTGCAATGACCAGTACCACCGCCAATGCGGCAAGCCAGGCGAGCAGCACCCGAATGCGGTGCCCGCGTTCCAGATCTTCCCTTACGGCTATCGCCGTGCTTGCTGTGGCTTGCATGCTCATTTTTTCTTCTCGTTCAACCCTTCGATTTCGATGGAGGCTCGGAATCTTCGATAGGCGGTGAAGCGATGGACGTTCTGCCAATGTTGCCGCGGAGTCTCCAGATCAATCCTGGCGGAAACGGGCATCCAATACGCTTCATCGGGATCGTGAAACTGCACCAGGGCATAATGAATATCGCTTTGCATCTCTCGCAGACCCAGGTCGCTCAGGCTGGAATCGACCGCCGCAGTCAGCCGTGTAATCGCCCCTGTGGCCTCGTCGATCCAAACACTGCCGGACAGCGGCAGCGGATAGTTCTTCCCGCGCAATTGAAGAGCAGCGGGGGAAGAAGCCCCTGGCACGGGCTTGAAGTTGTATTTTGCGAGCGTGGCCGTTCCATCATTTTCCACGCCGGCGGGTTCGAATTCATAGCTTGATTCATACTTCGGATGCACAATCAGCAACAGCGTGGCAAAGCCTTTGGTGATCAGCAGCGTGCGCGCAGCATCCCGGAACGCCTGCTTGCGCACGTCGCGAGACTCCTGCAGCTTCAAGGAATCGCCCGCGGATATGGCTTGCAGCTGGTAATCGTATTTCGATTCTTCGCCGTAGGCGGGCTTGCCGTTTTTCCCCACGATGGTCTGCATGACGGACTCCGCGCAGACAACGTTCGTTGATTGTTCAAAAAACAAGCCGACATTTTTGCGCGCCTGAACCAGTGGCTCCATCCCTGGGACGATCGCAGCGGCGTTCGGGCTCGTCGTTGGCGTGTCTGCTGAAGGAATCTGCCCGTGCAGCGTCGCACCCGACAGCAAAAGGATCAGAGCGGCACACCAAGCCCTCGCCGCAACGGTCGTCACCAAGGTGCGATCTGTGGGGCTGCGGCGCATGAAACGGAGGAACCTCATTTGCGAAATCCTCCGAAGCGGTAGCCGAAGACCGTTGACCACTGCTGGTATTTCAGTGAGGTGCCGTTGTACCAGCCATAATTTCCCTCCAGAAAATAACGTGGCCCGATGTTCCAATCGGCCACGGCATTTACGAAATCGGAGTTGCTGTTCGTCGAAAAGTTGGAAACAATCGTCTGCCGCCCGGTTACCAGTTGAATTCGCAAGGATTCCGTCAAACTTTTTGAGAGAGAGAACGATTCATATTGGCCGCTCCCGAAGGAGCTGTTGAATTTAGAGTAGTGCAAATCCGCGTTCAGACCGGTCTTCAAGAGATTCCCGAACGAAATGCCATAGCCTTGATTGAGCGACGCTTTCTGATCCCCGGTGACTTTGCTCTTGCCCAGGCTGGTGTACAGCGTAATACGCTTGGGCAATTCGATGCGCACGTCGCCGCTAAAGCCCTGAAACAGAAACTGGTCGAGCAAGCCGGTGCTGATGAGCTTGGGATCGAAGGTGGGAAGATTCCGGAAATAGTTGTGATTGATTCCGAAACTCAGGCGGCGCACCGGCTGGAAGTGCAGCGAGGAAAAGCTCTGCGAGATACCCGTGGGATTGCTTCCTCCATTGGGCAGCGGAGACACGCGGGCCTCATCTGCCTGGAGCGAATTGTAAAAGGTGATGTAACGCTTCCAGGAAAAATTATTCTCAAAGAAGGCGAATTGCCGCATCACTCTCCACTGAATGCTGGTCATGGCCAGACCGGCGGTGCCGAAGATGCGCATGTGGTCAAAATCCCCACTTTCGAAATTCACGAAGGAACCCGCAATATGCTGGTTTGGGTTGTAGGTCCAGGAAGTTGGGTCTGGGGTGGAACCCGCGAACGCGCCTACCGTCACTTTGCGCGAAATCTTCCTTCCGAAATACCCGCCATCAATGGTGCTCAAGCTTGGTGCCCAGGGAAGGAACAGGCGCCCGACACCAATTCTATTGGGGGAATATGGACTGTCGTAGGTGAAGCTCAGGTGGTAGGTGCGGTTGATCAGGTCGGTGAGTGTCGTGGTGTTTGCGCCTGTGGCGGCCGATCCCGAGCTGCTGGAATTCAGATTGCCGCGCCAGTAGCCGGTGAAACTCCAGTAGGTTCCACCGATGAAAGTCATGTCGGCATTGATGACCATGCCCATTTGCCGCGAGCTGAACCCGCCTGATTCCGTCGTGCCGCCGTAATCGAAGCCAAAGCGGCCACGAATGCGGCCGACCGGGGATTCCTGCAGAATCTTTTTTTCGTCCGACTGGCGCACTTCGTCATCCAGTGGATCGCCATAGGTGAAGCCCACGACGATGGGGTATTTGCCGGCTTCCTCGGCGGTCTGCGTATCGCGGCGTTCTTTCACACTGTCCACGGTTAGAAAAGCAACCTGGCCGACGCGGAGTTCTCCGCTGGTGCTCAGGATCGCGCAAATCGAGGAAGAATCCGCAACGGTGATGACCTGCAGTTCCGCGATGTGCTCGAGCCCGCGAAAGCGTACGCCATTGTCTATCGCGCCATCCGGGGGCGGTTTGACCACGGAGAGTTTCATGCCTTCTTCAATGCCCGCGTTGCGGCCTGCGGCCAGATACACGGAATCGTCGGAGAGATACTTGATGCGGAAAACGGCAGGTTTCTCCGCTTCTTGGGCGCGAGCAGCCACGGCGAATGTGAGCAAAAGGGCGAGGGAAAAGGCTCCCATCGCGATCGAGCGTGCGAGGAGCAAGATCATGCTAACCCGAACCCTTCGGATGACAACCGGCGGCGATGCACGTCATGGGGCCGTAGCTGTATCCCGGCTTGCCTTTGTGGATGGAGTCGGTGCTGGTCTTGTCATGATGAGGTTGCGTATGGCAATTGATACAAGAAATGTTCGCGTAAGTTGTCTGATCGATGTGGCAATCGGAACAAACTGCGCCGTGGTGCGGGAGTTGCCAGAATGTGGTGTGGTTGAATGTCGCTCCGAGCCAGCTCGTTGTCGTATGGCAGCCAGCGGTCGCGCAAGTCGTGGGGAAACCGGCAGCGATGTGGTTCGGCACCGGGCCGCCGGGCGTGGTCGTGCTCTGCCACGCCGCAATATGGCAGCTATAGCAATCCGTCGGCAAATTCCCGGAATAGTTGTTGTTGACGTGGCAAGCGGAGCACGGCGCCTTAGTGGGGTCCGCGTGCGCTCCCGTCAGCGGGAAGCCGGTCGTGCTGTGGTCAAACATCCCTGCCGCCCAAGTGGTGATCGGATGGCAAGAGGTGCATTGCGCGGCGGTGGTGGGGAAGCCTGCGGCGACGTGATTGGGAACAGTTCCGCCGATAGTAGTCGTGCTGGTGAATGCGGCCGCGTGGCAGCCGTAGCAGTCTGTGGAATTCAGCGTGTAATTGTTGTTGATGTGGCATGATGCGCACGGCGTCGGCGTAGGCGACATGTGCGTGCCAACTAGCGTGAAGCCGGTCATGCTGTGATTGAAAGACGCCGCGTCCCAGCCTGCCGTGGTATGGCAATTCGCGCAATTGGCCGCGGCAAATGCTGCGCCTGCCGTCGAGTGTACCGGACTGTTCGTCTGCTGCCAGGTTGTAAGGTGACAGCCCGAGTTTCCGCAATCCGTCGGGCCGATTTGCAAAGCGTAGTTCCCATTGATGTGGCACGCGCTGCACTGTACGGTCGTGTGCTTGTTGGTCAGCGGGAATCCCGTGGCGCTGTGGTTAAACATTCCTGCCGCCCAGGTGGTAATCGGGTGGCAGGAAGCGCATTGCGACGCCGTCGTCGGGAAGCCCGCCGCGATATGATTCGGCACGTTCCCGCCGATGCTTGTCGTGCTGTTGAACGCCGCGGCGTGGCAGCCGTAGCAGTCGGTAGAATTCAGCGTGTAGTTGTTGTTGATGTGGCAGGCCGCGCAAGGCGTCGGCGTGGGTGACGTGTGTGTTCCCACCAGCGTGAAGCCGGTCACGCTGTGATCAAAAGACGCGGCATCCCAGCCTGCCGTGGTGTGGCAATTCGCGCAATTTGCCGCAGCAAAGGCAGCACCTGCTGTCGAATGTACCGGATTATTCGTTTGCTGCCAGGTCGTCAGGTGACATTGCGAATTTCCGCAGCCCGTCGGCGCAATCTGTAAGCCGTAGTTGCCATTGATATGGCACATGCTGCAAGTCACAGCCGCGTGCCTGTTCGTGAGCGGGAAACCCGTCGTGCTGTGGTCGAACGTTCCCGCCGCCCAGGTCGTAATTGGATGGCACGAGGCGCATTGCGCCGCCGTCGTCGGGAAGCCTGCCGTAACATGGTTCGGAACGTTGCCGCCGATGCTCGTCGTGCTATTAAACGCCGCCGCGTGGCACCCGTAACAGTCCGTGGAATTCAGGGTGTAGTTGTTGTTGACGTGGCAGGCCGCGCAGGGCGTCGGCGTGGGCGCCATGTGCGTGCTCACCAGAGTGAAGCCTGTGACGCTGTGATCGAAAGACGCGGCATCCCAGCCTTTGGTCGTGTGGCAGTTCGCGCAGTTTGCCGCGGCGAACGCGGGACCCGAGGTCGAGTGCACGGGAGTGTTCGTTTGCTGCCAGGTCGTCAGGTGGCACTGCGAATTTCCGCAGTTCGTCGGCGCAATCTGCAATGCGTAATTGTTGTTGATGTGGCAGGAGGCACAAGGAACGTTGGCGTGTCCATTCGTGAGCAGGAATCCCGTGGTGCTGTGATCGAATTTTCCGTCCGACCATTTGGTGATGGGATGGCAACTCGCGCACGCCGCCGCGGTGCTTGGGAATCCCGCAGTGATATGGTTGGGCACGCCGTTGCCGATGGTCGTGGTGCTCTGCCATGCGAATTGGTGACAGCCAAGGCAATCCGCTGAATTTAGCGAGTAGTTATTGTTGATGTGGCAGGAAGCGCAAGGCGTCGGCGTTGGAGACATGTGTGTTCCAACGAGCGCAAAACCCGTCACGCTGTGATCGAAGGACGCGGCATCCCAGCCTTTCGTTGTGTGACAGTTCGCGCAGTTGGCTGCTGCAAACGTGGGACCGGAGGTCGAGTGCACGGGATTATTCGTTTGCTGCCAAGTGGTCAGATGACACTGCGAATTTCCGCAGCCCGTCGGCGCAATCTGCAAGTTGTAATTGTTGTTGATGTGGCAAGAGGTACAAGGAACATTTGCATGGCCGTTGGTCAGCAGAAAGCCGGTAACCGAGTGGTCGAAAGTGGCCAGATTCCATCCCGCGGTGGTGTGGCAGTTCGCGCAATTCGAAGCAGCAAATAATGGGCCGGCGCTCGAATGCACCGGATTGTTGGTCTGCTGCCAGGTCGTGAGGTGGCAGCCGGAGGTTCCGCAGGCCGTGGGCGCAATCTGCAGGTTGTAGTTATTGTTGATGTGGCAGGACGCGCAAAGCACGTTGGCGTGCCCAGCAGTCAGCAGGAATCCGGTCGTACTGTGATCGAACTTGGCATTTAGCCAGGTGTCGAAGGAATGGCAGCCTTCGCAACTCGTCGAAAACTTGACGGCGATATGATTTGGATTCGTGGTTTTCTGGTAGTCCGCTAAATGGCAGGACACGCATGCGGTTGACAGCCCTTCAAACTGTCCGACCGCTGCGCTCTTGTGGCAAGCGTCGCACTGTACGGCCGCGTGCGCTCCCAAGAGCGGGAAGCGGTTCTGGTGATCCTTGATTTGCTGGACGGAAACCTGCCAGCCCAACACGGTATGGCACTGCGCGCAATCCGCGCCGAATTTTCGCCGATGAATGTCCGCGTGGCAATCCGCGCAATTCTTGCTCACATCCGTGAAAACGGGTTTCACGTGACATTCGAGGCATTTTACTTTTTCGTGCATGCCGCGCAGCGGATATTTGGTCCGGTTGTGGTCGAATTCCGGAACGGCGCGGATGGGCCGCCACGCGGCGGCGGTGTGGCAATTCTCGCAGGGGATGGCGAGCGGCCCGTGAGGGCTTTTGGTGCTGCCCTTCTGCGCGGAAAGTTTCGGGGCAAGCAGTATCAGCCCGAAAATGAGCAGAAGCGGGACACCGGCCTGTGCAGTGCGTCGCGTAAACTCCCCCGTCGCCCTCGATCAAACTGCGTCGTGGATGGAGTCAGCTGAGTTGCGCTAAGTTTCGAGCACCACTGGACCTGGAACAACTGTACCGAAGTCCAGTTTATGTCCCTGTTCCCGGTACAGAACTACGCTGGTTTTGTGCCGATTTTCGGCAAGGCGAGGGCTCTCAACATTTGTTGCAAAAGGTAATTCTCGCCGTTGACCTACTAGGACGATTTTTTAGAGTTTTTTCAATCCTTTCGGTTTTGCCTCTAGATTTTCCATGTCGTTTCCATGGCAGGCTTCGCATTTGAGCGGAGTCGGCTTATAAAAAATTACTGGATTTCCGTCAATCATCTTTACGAGCGTGTGACATTTATCACACGCAACTCCCGCATGACCGCCCTGCAACGGAATTTGTGTCTTCTTGTCGTGGTCAAAGCTTGAAGGCGTCCACCTCTGTTCCCCGTGGCATGCCGCACACGTCGTGAACTCGGGCCGGGATGAAAACTGCTCCGCATGCGGATCTTTGTGGCAGGCCTCGCAAGCTTTCGGCGCACCTTTAAACTGAATCTGCGTTTGCCCCGCAGGCGTTTTGTGGCAATCGCCGCATGTCACCGTGCGATGTGCGCCACGGAGCGGAAACGCCGTTTTGGAGTGGTCGAATCCGTTCACGTCCGTCCAGGACCGCGTGTTGTGGCAGGCCTCGCAGCCAAACATCGTGCCGTTCGGCCGTCGGCGCTCCATGCGAGCCTTGAACTCGCCCTTGTGTGGATCAACGTGGCATGCGGTGCACGTGCGGTCGGAAAAATGAAATGGAAGGATCTTGTCCTGACGGCCTGCAACGCCCACCCTGTGGCATTCGGCGCACGGCACGGCCACGTGAGCACCCGTCAATGGGTACTTTGTCTCCCGGTGCTTCACAATCGTGAAAGTCGATCGATGAAAGTCGATCACAGTGTGACATTGCTCGCAGCGATTTTCGTAGGGCTTCGCTGCAAACTGTCCGTCGTGCGCGTCCTTGTGGCAATCGAGGCAAGCCGCGAACTTCACTTTATAAACCGTGTCTTTGCCCGCAGGAATGTGGCACTTCGCGCATTCCACTTTGGCGTGCATACCCTCCAGCGGATATTTCGACGATTTATGCTCGGTCACCCCGAAAAGCGACGGCTTCCAGTCATCCACCGTGTGGCATTCCGCGCATTCACCTTTTTGGGGGCGCGCGGAAAATTGGCCGCTGTGTGGATCAGGTTTGTGACAGTCCGCGCATTGCTCGAACGCCAGCGGTTTCTTGAAATCCCCGCCGACGTGGCACGCGATGCAGCCGACCGTCGCGTGCTTTCCCAGGAGCGGATACTTTGTCTTCGAGTGATCGAACTCGAAGGTTGAGGGCAGCTTCTTCCAGCCGGCGGTCGTGTGGCAATGTTCGCAGGTTTCCTTGAACTCGCCGCGATGTGGGTCCGCGTGACACGCCGTGCAAGCCGCAAATTTCATGTCCTTGAATCGCGCCGGCCCGCCGGGCACTTCCGGTTTGTGACATTTTTCGCAAGCTACTTGGATATGCAATCCCGTGAGCGGGTAGCGCGTCTTGGAGTGATCGAATTGTTTTGCCGCTTTCCAATCGCTGGTGTTGTGGCAGCTCACGCAGTCTTTGCCGAGCTGCCCTTTGTGGTAGTCCTCATGGCAACTGACGCATGTCTGCGACAATCCCATGTATGTTTTCGTCAAATCCTTGTTCTGGATCAGACTGCGTTCCGCAGGCGAAATATTCTTCGCAGAGTGGCACTTCACGCATTCCACTTGAACGTGCTTTCCGTCCAATACGTATCCGGTCAGCTTGTGATCGAATTGTTTGATCGGAATTTCCCAATGAATTAGAGGAAAATCGACGCCGTTGTGCTCCAAGTGGCAGCGCACGCAATCCTTGCCATTGGGGTTTTGCATCTGGAGGTTTGGGTGATAGCCGTGTTTTTCTGAGAGCGTTTTCGCAATCTCCTTGTGGCAATCAAGGCACTTAAATGTGGGAGACTTCGTTCCAAACTGGTGGCAGGTAGCGCATTGCGTTGTTCCGGTGAGGGATTGGTGAGCCTTCGAAAGAGGACCTGGCGATATCTGAGCGTTCGCGGAAAAACTCGAGAACACCATTAGCAGAAAGACTGGCAGCAGCGATCGCAGCGCTGGTACGCATCCTCGCGGCGGGCAACTACACCTCACCAGCAGTTTCCGCAAGGACAATGAAATCTCCCTTAACGAAGTGATTGCTGTCGCGAGGCCAGGTAGCTACAAAATAGCATGCGCCCCGCAGATTTCTGCGCGGCTCGCAATCTTGTGTCCAGTCTTGCAAGGGCAAGGCGGTGCTCAGTGAGCCGCGCGGTAGTGCGCTTGCAACCCGTTGATGACTATGGCCTCCAGCTTGCCGTTAGACTTCAGCGTCCAAGAAGACCGCTGCACGGCAAACGCGTCGTCCGACTCGCCGAATCCCTCGAAGTGTGCGCTCACGATGGTGCGTGCGTAGCCGTCGTTTAAGTCGGCGGTCTTCACCAGCACCACGACCTTGCCGCTTCTCCATTGCACCTTTTCGGCCCCAGCATCCGGCTTGGCGTAGCCCAGCAAATCGTCCTTTGTGAGCGCCATACTGAAGCTCAAGAAAGCTTCGCCAATCTGTTCCTCTCCGACGTGCCACTTCTGCTCTCGAACAAATGCCTGCACGCGCTCCTGAACATCGAGCGACGAGGAATGAACTTCCAAGCACGCCGAGCCTGCATCAGTTTCCGCTTGCCCCGCCCGCTTTTTCTTTGTCTTCGCAGGTTTCTGCCCGCCACCAGCGTCCTGGCTGCCAGGCGCGCAGGGCCGGACGGCTATTGCCGGTGCCGGATTCTGCTGCGCTGAATCCGGCACAACGACAACGAAAAGTCCAAGGAAGAGTTGGATGCCTACGACGAGAATAGTCTGTGGAACGCGCCAGCCGCCAAGACGGGTAAGGCGCGGCGTCTCGGGATCCCTTCTGTGACGGAGGAAACAGAACGTTGCCAGCCCGATGCAGTATGTGGAAATTCGTCCCATCTCTGCATTGTCGTTCGCGTGGCGTTAAATCCTGTCAAAAAATTCCCGGCCGTGCCCAATATCAGACTGCGCTCTCTTCGATCCCTTCCCCCGCGTCTTAAGGGTTCGTCCCCAAAATTCTGAGTCCAACTTGGAACTGATGGCGCCCGAAGACTTTGCAAAATCGTGATCCAACAAAATACGCAGAGCCAGGACGAATCAACGAGATAGCGAATCAGAATTTAGCTACGACCTAGAAGGTCGCGAGCTTCTGGATTGGCTAGATCAACGGTTATGGCTTCCCAGAACCGGACTTCTGGAGAGTGAGCGAGATTTTCACTTGTACTGTAACCGCGTTAATCAGGCACGTCACTGAGATTTGCGGCTCGTCGGAATTCTGGCTCTTTATAAAGGATCATCGCAGGAGCAAATACAGAAATCTCGGGTAAAATCGTCCACGCGCGCCGAGTTTCGCTAGCTCGTCTCGGATGCTACGCACCTGTTAGAACGTCGCGCACGAGCGGAGCCTGACTATGCTT
>Ga0210407_10000487_pt1 | contig 44713 bp, 44 predicted proteins | sample IncBWC27MmetaG_FD_150860 | JGI IMG/M metagenome (GOLD analysis project Ga0210407, IMG submission 150860) | Forest soil microbial communities from Barre Woods Harvard Forest LTER site, Petersham, Massachusetts, United States - Inc-BW-C-27-M | ecosystem: Environmental > Terrestrial > Soil >...
AGCGCTCCACGCGTCTATTTTCTCGGCGCGTCGCGCAGTTTGTACGTTCAGCTTGGCAATCAAACGCTCTACTGGCGCGCCTTTTCGCAGTACATCGGCTCGCTGCCGTCTTCACCCATCACATTTGGCGCCCCGCCAACCGCCGTAACCGGCGGCGGCTCAGCGGGCCCAACGCCGCTGCCGTCCACAGGAAGCGGTACGCTTCCGAACGGCCTCGTCCGCGGCGGCAACGGCTTCGGGGTCAATCCCGGCTCGCGCGTCACGCGTCAGTTGATTCCGTGATGAACCATTCGTGCACATTCGCGAATACAACGAGCAGGACCTGAACGCGCTTCGTGCGATTCATGCCGGACAAGGCTTTGACTATGCGCTCCCGGATCTAAGCAATCCACTGTTCGTGAGCAAACTCGTCCTCACCCACGACGGTTTATCCGGCGACGGTGTAGCGCCGGGCTTCAGCCCGGCATCTTCGGCCGCGAGCAATACGCAGAGCGAAGATGCCGCCCTGAAGAGCGGCGCTACACAAGGAAAAATCATCGGAGCGGCGCTACTGCGCCTCACCGCCGAAGCGTACCTGCTCCTCGATCCCAAAGCAGGCACGCCGCGCGAACGCTGGCAATGGCTCCTCGCACTGCACGCCGCCGCGGAACGCGACGCCTGGCAGCGCGGCCTGGAAGACGTTCACGCATGGCTGCCGCCGCCCATCGCCAACAAATTTGGTAAGCGCATCGCGCGCCTCGGCTGGATTCGCGACGATGCCTGGACCCCGTACTGCAAGAAACTTTCCGGCCCAGCAGGGAATTGCTATTTGTAAAGGAGGCTTTATGCCCAGCACCACAAATTCCGCTTCCTGGGACTTCAATCCCAGCGATCCGGTGACTCTGACGGCCGCTTTCAGCTTCGACACCGAAGACACGCAAGACTCCGCGCCCGTAGCCACGGCCACCGCGGCGATCCAGGCGCGTCTCTCCCACGCCACCGTGACGGCCACGCAAACCGATCCGGCCACCATCACCGTCACGGTTTCGATCTGACACTCTTCTCTCTGTCAGAGCTGCTCTTTCGCACGCGGCAATCGTTCCGATCCGATTTTCCTATTTTCACTTTAAATATTGAATTTTTAACTTCTTCTCACCGAGGTGTCTTATGGGACGTGGCGCGCAAGCACAAACACGGCAGCTCACCGATCAGCAGCTCAACTCTGTAAACACCCTGAACCAGCAGTTTCTCGGCCAGCAGCAGCAAGTCGGGAACACCCTGACTTCGCAATTTCAGAGCATCCTCAATAATCCCGGCCTGAGTTCCGCCGACCAGGCCGCCGTCACTGGCCAGTCGCAGGGCGCGCTCGCCAGCGCGTTTGATTCGCTGCAGCAGTCCGCGCAGAATCGCGTCGCACGCACGCGCAACTCTGCAGGCTTTAGCGAACTCACCGACGACCTCGCGCGCCAGAAGGGAATTGCACAGGCTGGCCAAGCGCAGCAGAACCAACTGGCCTTCACCAACACCGCCTTCCAGCGCCAAATGGCTGCGCTACAAGGCCTCTCCGGGCTTTTCGGAGTGGACTCCAACCTTCTCGGCCGCACCCTGGCCATTCCCGCGCAGCTCCTCAACGTCAGCGCCAACGCTTCCCGCAACAACGGCGGATTTTTCTCATCGCTCGGCGGCGGACTCGGCTCCACTCTCGGCGCTCTCCCCGGCGCGTTCCTGTAGACGCGCCGCTGTAGCTCACTACTTTAGGGGGCAGGCCTTTCGTCAACGCCGGCAAGACTTATCCGCGATCGCACCGCGCGTCACCGCGGAGACGCCCCTATCTCAGCGCCAACGCCTCCGGCCTCACCGCCTGAGCCCAATGTTTGCCAAGAAAACAAGGAACCCCCATGCCCGCATCCTGGATCGGCGCACTCGCAGCCATCGTTTCGATCGGCGTTCAGTTCGTCTTGTTTTTGCGCTGGCTGCATCGCCGCATGCGCGACGATGAAATCCTGCGCGCCTTCGTCCGCGACATCGCCGTCACGCACTTGCCGCACATCTACAACGTGCTCCGGGAACTGTCTAACAAGCAGGGAATTGCCCAGCGCGATACGCCCGTCGTGCAATTCGTCGACTTCCGCACCAAAAGGCGCTCGCAATGAGCATCCCCTCTTCGCAATTGTTGATGCTCGCCCGCAAGGCGGCCGCGTCCCAATCGCTCGATCCCGCGCTCGTCTGCGCCGTCATCGAGCAGGAGTCCAGCTGGAATCCCTGGGCAATCCGCTACGAGCCTGCGTTCTTTGTCAGATACATCGCGCCCTTATATACAAATAATAAGGTCACGGCGTCCGAGGCCTACGCACGCGGCTTCTCCTGGGGCCTGATGCAGGTGATGGGACAAGTCGCGCGCGAAACGGGCTTCGATGCCCCGTTTCTTTCCTCGCTTTGCGATCCAGAGCAAGGCCTTGCCGTCGGCTGCAAAGTCCTGCGCCGCAAGTTCGACGCCAATGCCGGCGACACCACACGCGCACTATTAGCCTGGAACGGCGGCGGCAACGCCGCTTACCCAGCCCAGGTCCTCGCGCGCCGAGCCCACTACTTGTAGTCGCGCAATATGCCTGCCGGCCGGCCGCAGGCGGGCTGCGCAACTACAAGGGCACTGGTCGCCGCGTTAGTGCCGCTGAGCCTTCTGCCTCCGTTGAAACCAAGCGAGGCACCTGCAGGGAGACCGGCGTAGAGATCCGCATGGAGAACCAAAACGTATGACCGCCCGCTTCTGGTTTCGCCTCGCAGAAATCGCTTTCGTCCTCGTCCTGGCCACCGCCATCCTCGTGGCCTGGCGCGAAGACCGCCACGACCGCGCCCAACTCGCCGCCGCCCTCGATCAAGCCAAGCAAGCCCTCTCGGCAGCCGACGCCCGCCAGCACGATCGCGATGCCCAGTTAAGCCAGACGCTTGCCACCATCGCCGCCCAGAAGAGCAAAAACCAAACTCCGTCCCAGATCCTGGCCGACCTGCCCAACCAGATTCCCCTGCCGGTGCCGTTAACCCTCGAAACCCCCGCCAGCCTACAAATTTCTCCAGGAAGTCAGCTCGCGGGCAAGCCGCCTGGGGCCAACAGCAATCCCGCAAGTCCAAGTTCCTACACAACCGAGAACCCCAAGCCCCAGACGACCCAGGCAGTCATCCCCAGCCAAGACCTCAAGCCACTCTACGACTTTGCCTTGGACTGCAAGTCCTGCCAGGCCAAGCTGACCGCTGCCCAGGGCGACCTGGCCGACGAGAAAGCCAAAACCGCGGCCCTCACCAAGGAGCGCGACGCAGCGTTGAAAGCCGCCAAGGGCGGCAGCGTCTTGAACCGTCTAGCCCGCGCCGCAAAGTGGTTCGCCATCGGTGCCGCCGCCGGCGCATTGGCCGCAAAAACTGCCCGATAACGCGGTCAACTGAGACCGTTGGCGCACGGTTCGTAAGTCGCACCGTTATTCGATTGCGTGGAAGAAGCGCTCGTGAATACGCTCGAAGCACGTGCGCCGCTTGCGTAATCGCTCAGCGCCATATCTACCCGGCTGGCGCACCCCCCGCGCCAGCCGGGAACTAGCCTTAAGAGACAGCCAATAGTCACCCGGGAGAGACAGGAGCAGCCCAGGTAAATATCCACAACCCCCAAGAAAAGGCTGAAATAACGCTTGACATTGCGTCTGATAAGTAATATTATGTTAACTAAGAAATCAGGCTGAATTTGACGCCTGTGGATGCCCTGTGGAATTCGGACCCCTGTCTGGCTTTACCCACTTCCCTCTGAGATCTGTTACTGCAGGTTTTTTGAAGTCACTGCTTCTGGCGGGCTAATTCGTATTTGATGAACTGCTCGAGAGCATGCGGATCGGCTCCAACAAGCCGCCGTCCGTTGACGAACAACGTGGGTGTGCTATTGACGTCCAGCTGCTGACCGCTGATTCGGCTGGCGTCGATGGCCGCGCCCGCCTCGGGCCCGGCCATACAAGACTTAAACGTATCAGCGCTCAAGCCAGCTTGGGCCGCGTAGTCCATCATCTTGGTCCAGGCATTCTCGGCGGAAATAATCTCCTGGTTGTCATAGATCAGGTCGTAGACCTTCCAAAAGGCTTTGGGGTCTTGCTTGAACGCGCAGCGACCCGCGATGGCCGCTGTGCGCGCCCAAGGATGAATCTGCTCGATGGGAAAGTCCTTGAAGACCACGCGCACTTGCGGAAAGTTCGGCAACATGCTGCGGAGCGCGTCGTGAAGGTTGCGGCAGACCGGGCACTCGAAATCCGAGTACTCGACGATGGTCACAGGCGCCTTGGGGTCCCCAACCGAAGGCGAATCCTTCAATTGCAGCCGGGCACGATTTTCAGCCAACGGATCCTTCGTCAGGTCGGATAGTTCACCTTGGAACAAGTACTTGCCGTCTTTGCTGACAAAAAATTTCACGGATTGCTTGTTGTCTCCGATGGTGACGTCGATGCTTGTCTCCAGGAGCCCCGCGACCGGGCTTTCCTTCGGGGCACCTACGACGACGGCTACGTCCGACCCAAATGCGTACAGGTTCCGCAAATACGCTTCGATTGTCTTCTGCAAGGGAGACGGTGCCGGTACCGCAACTGCCGTCTGGGCGTGCATCTCCGTGCAGGCCAAGAGTACGGTCAGGAAAGCTGCAACTTTGAAGAGCAATCTCACGCGAGGCCTCATTTCAAGCGTGGCGCTATTGCCGCCACCATTAAGGGATAAATTTCTGCGCGATCGGGAACGGACGGCCAAACCCGAAAGCTCGAGACGTGATCTTAAGCCCCGGCGCAGCCTGCTTCCGTTTGTACTCATTCCGGTCGACGCGCAACGCCGTCTCCTGCACGAGCTTTAAATCAAAGCCGTAGTGATCGGCAATCTCCTGAGGACTGCGCAAATCTTCAATGTATGCCTTCAAAATTCGGTCCAGGACGTCGTATGGCGGCAGGCTGTCTTCGTCCTTCTGGCCGGGACGCAATTCCGCAGAGGGAGGTTTTTCGATGCTGGATTGGGGGATGAGTTCCCTTTCACGATTAATCCATCGAGCCAATTCATAGACCATTAATTTTGGCACGTCCGAGATTATAGCCAAGCCGCCAGCCATATCGCCATATAACGTGCAGTAACCGACGGCGAGCTCTGATTTATTCCCGGTGCTGAGGACCAACGAGCCAAATTTATTGGAAATCGCCATCAGGTAATTTCCGCGTATGCGAGCTTGAATATTTTCCTCGGTCACGTCGGGCGGCCGGTCGCGAAAGGCAGGCTCCAGCGCTTTGCGGTACGCGTCGTACACGTCGGAAATCGGAAGCGTGATGCACTCGATGCCCAGATTGTGGGCCAATGCTTGCGCGTCGGCTTTGCTGCCCTCCGACGAAAACGGCCCCGGCATGGAGACGCCGAGCACATTTCCGGCTCCCAATGCATCCACTGCGATAGAGGCAACGACGGCCGAATCGATACCGCCGCTAAGGCCAACGAGAACCTTCTTGAATTCGCATTTTTGAACGTAATCGCGGGTCCCGGTGACGATGCCACGATACGCGTAATCAATTTCCTCGCGCGGCTGATCGTGAATCTCACCCTCGCCTGTCACGGTATCGAAGAGCACCAGGTCTTCTTCAAAGGCCTTGGCCTGCGCGGCTACTTTGCCGTCCGCCGTGAGAGCGAGACTGGCTCCATCGAAAATCAGGCTGTCGTTGCCGCCGAATTGATTCACGTACACGACGGGGCAATGATGGTTTACGGCGATCGAGCGCAGCATGTCGAAACGCAGGCTGCGTTTGTCGATGCTGTAAGGTGACGCCGAGATATTCAGAAGGACGGTGGTTCCCTGCTTGATGATTTCGGCAACGGGATCACGGTCATAAAGCGGCTTGGCCCAAAATCCGTCCTCGTTCCACACGTCTTCGCAAACCGTGATGCCGAGCTGTTCGTTCCCCAGTCCGTAGACCGATTGGCGGTCGGCCGGCTGAAAATACCGCGATTCGTCAAACACGTCATAGGTAGGCAGGAGCATCTTGCTCTGCTCGAAGACCACGCGTCCGCTGCAAATCAACGCCGCCTTGTTGGCGATGGACTTCCCTTTTCCGTTTTTGACCCGGCCCACGAATCCGACAACGGAGGGAAGCGGGAGCTTTGCGGCTAGTGCTTTTAATTCCTTTTGATTGCGGTCGATGAAGGCGGGACGTTCGAGAAAGTCTTGGGGAAAATAGCCGCAGAGGCAGAGCTCGGAAAAAACAGCTAGGTCCGCGCCGCGCTGTTGGGCTTGCGCCGCCAGGCTCAGGATGCGAGCCGAATTTCCTGCAAAATCACCAACGGTCGGATTGAACTGGGCGAGCGCTATTTTCATGCTCGGTCTTTAGAATACGGAGGCGCGGGAGAGATTGCAAACGGCTCTTGCCTAGTTTGCGCCGTAAGAGGGGTGGGCATTGTTTCAGTTCTTTCCCTTCGGTTTCTGCGCTGCCAGGCTTGCAATTCCTTGTCCCGCGCATAGCTCGCGATAAAAGAGAACGTCCAGATACGGAAATGATCTCCGTAGTTCCCCGGGTTCGAGAAGATAAGCCGGATTTCGCGGCCCGCCGTTGAATCTGAGCTGCGCGGTTGTAAAGGTTTCAAAGAGCAAAACCCCGCCGGGACGAAGGGCCCGCTCGATTACGGGAAAAAGCGAACGCTGCAGATATTGAAAGCAAAGTATCAAATCGAAAGACGAAGCCGGGAGCGGAGTCTGTTCCAGATCGGCTTGCACCAGCCAAATCTCCAAACGCTTGCTGCGGGTAGCTTCCTCGATGCTTGCGGCCCATCGGACTGCGATGCGTGCCGAATTGCCACGGTCTTCGAGGGTTTTTAATGCCGCCCTCGATCCGTCGATTGCAATGACTCGCCGGGAATGGCCAGCTAGAAACAGCGTGTTCCGGCCAGTGCCGCAAGCAAGGTCCAGCGCAGCACCACCCGGCAGCAGCGGCAAAAGTTCACGGACAATGCTGGAAGGTTCGGCCGGCGGATGCTCTGCCGGGGCAAGATGCTTCACATCCCAGTGTGCCAGGTTGGAAGACATAAAAAAGGCTCCTGAACCCAAAGCTCAGGAGCCCGAATCCATCCCAGAAGCGCGTAGCGCCTCTGCCATTTTAGCTAAACGCTGAAGGAGCTGCCGCAGCCGCAGGTGCTCTTCACGTTCGGGTTGTTGAACTTGAAGCCCGCGCCCTCGATGGTTTCGATGTAGTCGATTTCGATGCCTTCGAGATACATGGAACTCATCTGGTCGACGGCCACCTTCAGACCGTCAAAGTCAAAAATCTGGTCCGCGTCGCTCGTTTGATTCTCAAACGCCATGTGGTACTGAAAACCGGAGCAGCCGCCACCCACCACGGCAACCCTGAGGGCTACCGGAACGGGGCTCTGCATGCCCATGATTTCCTTAACCTTGGTGCTTGCTACGGGCGTTAGATTGATCATAATTCCCCTGGCCTCCGCTCGCAGGCTAACCTGCGAAGCAATCCACAAGAGTAGTATAGCAAAACCTTTGCACAACTGCATACTGCCGGTGTTCCAGACTGGAAACGCCGTTTTCACCCTCGTTTCACAAGGGTGAAGCCTTCGCATACAATAAGATGCATCTATGAGACACAAAGTCACTTTGATCCCCGGCGAAGGCATTGGACCGGAAGTTTCCGCAGCCACTCGGCGCATTCTGGAAGCCGCCGGAGTGCAATTTGATTGGGAAGTGCTTGAAGGCCGAACCGACAAAGCCACTGAGAAAGGCCAGCTGGTCAACCAATTGGCGGTGGATTCGGTCCGCAAGAACCACGTAGCGTTGAAGGGGCCGATGGCCACGGCGATTGCCGGCGGAGCGCCCAGCGTCAACGTCGCGCTGCGGAAGACGCTCGATTTGTACGCCAATCTGCGCCCCGTGAAGAACTTGCCGGGAGTCGCGTCGCGCTACGACAACATCGACATCGTGCTGGTCCGGGAAAATACTGAGGATCTCTATTCGGGGTTGGAGCATGAAGTCGTTCCCGGTGTCGTCGAAAGCCTGAAAATCATCACCGAGCGCGCTTCCACGCGCATTGCGCGGTTTGCGTTTGAGTATGCGAAGCGCAACGAACGGAAGAAGATTCACGCCATCCACAAAGCCAACATCATGAAGTTGTCCGACGGGCTTTTCCTGAAATCCATCCGGACCGTGGCGGCGAACTACCCCGACATCGAATACAAGGAAATGATCGTCGACAACGCCTGCATGCAGATGGTGATGAACCCACAGCAGTTCGACATGCTGCTCCTGCCCAATCTTTACGGCGATGTGATGAGCGACTTGGCCGCCGGATTGGTCGGGGGATTAGGCGTTGTGCCCAGCGCAAACATTGGCGACGAATCTGCCATGTTTGAAGCCGTCCACGGCACCGCACCTGATATCGCCGGGAAAGGCCTCGCTAATCCCACGGCGCTCCTCATGAGCAGCATCTTGATGCTGGACCACCTCGGAGAGCGTTCCGCGGCGCGACGAATCGAGGCCGCGATGGAAAGGGTCTATCGCGAAGGAAAGCACACCACGCATGACGTCGGCGGGAAAGCCGGTACGGAAGAATTCACCGAAGGGCTCATCGCGGCTATTCAGCCCAAGTAAGCTAGACAGCCTTGGCGGTGTGGCTTCCCGCCAGGAGTGCGCCGCTAATGCCACTTGGGAACGCGTTGAGGGCTGCGTGAGGAAACATGGATAGGTGAGCGGCCTTCCGGGTGCGTGCGGTCAGCGCGGAATTTTGTCGTAAGCCATCAGTCCGAGCAGCACAGGGATGTGCAGGACCGTTGCGTGCATGAGCCACTTTGCGCGGGCGTTGGTCTTGTTGCTCGCGGCCCACAGACAAACCTGGAGCATGGCGGTGCTGGTAACCAGCGCTCCGAAGAAGTAGAGCACACCGGCGAGACCCACGATTGCGGGCAAGAGACTAATGCCGACTAGTGCAGCCGCATACAAAATAATTTGACGGAAGGTGCGCCGTCCTTCCCGATCCACAACGGGGAGCATCATGATTCCCGCACGAGCGTAGTCTTCACGGTACATCCAGGAAATAGCGTGGAAGTGCGGGAATTGCCACACAAAAAGGATAGCGAACAGCAGCCAGGCGCCGCGGTCGAGTGAACCGGTCGCAGCCACCCAACCAATCATGGGGGGAATGGCGCCGGGAAACGCGCCGACAAAAGTGGCCCAAATGGTGCGTCTTTTCAAAGGCGTGTACGCAAGCAAGTAGCTCGCGCTCGTCGCCACTCCGAGCCCCGCCGCCAAGATGCCGGCGGTGAAGTACAAATCCAAAGCACCCGCAACCGCCAGCACAATTCCGAATGTCAGTGCTTCTCTAGGTTGAAGCACGCCACTGGGCAAAGGCCGCGAAGCGGTGCGGCGCATGTGACGATCCGAATCACGCTCAATGTAATGATTGAGAGTGGCCGTTCCCGCGGCAATCAGCATGGTCGCAATAACCGTGAGGGCCATATGCACCCAGTTCACCGGCCCGCGCGCGCCCATGTAATAGCCAGCTGCCGTGGTCATCAAAACGAGGAACGAAACGTCGGGTTTGGTTAGCGCAATGTAGGCGCTGGCGCGCGATGAGATCGTCAACTCGGCGGTGCGCGCAGTGCTCATCCGGCAGTCACCTGCCGGGAAGCGGTTGACGCCACTTCCCCTCTGCGCGGCACCAGACGGTAGCAAATCAGCACGATCAAAACGGAAAACGCGAAGAGAATCGCTCCAAGAACCGTGTGGATCACCGTGAAAAGCACCATGACCGGCATTGGCTGCGGAGCGTCCGCAGTGCTAATGCGCGACCAGTAGGCCGCCAGCCCGAGCAGGAATTGCGTCCCAAAGATGGCGTGCAACAAAATGCGCGCCCTGGACAGCTCTGGTGATTTGGAAAACCGTCGGCGCAAGACAATCGCCGTCCATATGACGATGCCCAGCACCACGATCGCACCCGCCATGTGCGGCCAGATCGGAATTTCGTTATGGCGAAAGCCCGCCCCGAGAATGACTTGCAGATAGATGGCGGCGGCGTTGAGGATGACTAGAAAGTGGACGGAGGGACTGCCGCCGTCTTCCACTAGCGGGCGTTCCGAGAGCCACCACTTGCTGGTGAATACGGCGATGCTCAGAACCGCGCAAAAAACAAGTTGCGCGAAGCAAGCGTGTATGACCGGCAGCCAATAGTGCAACATCTGGCGTACCGTTTCGCCTCCGAGAATGGCCTGGGCAATCACTCCAGCCAGCGCGGCCACACCGAACCAACGCAGCCATGTCCGGCTTTCTTTCGTCCATAAAAGAATCATCAGTCCCAGAATCAGGACGCCGAGCACACCCGCAATCACGCGATGGGAGTGTTCAAATAAGGCGCCACCCGCAAGCATGTGGAGAGTCGGGAACCATGTTCCATAGGATTTCGGCCAATCGGGCACGGAGAGCGCGGCGTCCTTGGAAGTTACCAGCGCGCCAGCCACAAAGAGGAGAACGGTCCAGCAAACTACGAAGACGGAGTATTTATGCACACCTGGATGGTATGTAGAGGTCATAGCCCTGTCCCGACGCGGATTATACCCCAGAGGCGTTTTTTGCGCCTTCGAGAATGGCTTCGGGCAAAGACTCTGTCGGAATACCTGCCGCGTGGAGAACGAGGTCCTTCAGCGCCGCAATGAACAGGGGCGAATCGCCAACCGCGGGCATCATGCGGTACATCTCGATGCCCACTTTCTTGGCGTCGGCACGCCCTTCGATGTTGATCTCATGCAAGGTTTCGATGTGTTCCGTCACGAAAGAGATAGGCACAACCAATGCTTCCTTGACGCCCTCGTGACCAAGTCGGTCCATCGTGCTCGTGAACGGCGGTTGAAGCCATTTGGCGGGTCCGACGCGGCTCTGATAACACAGCAGATGGATGCGCGGCCAGCCGGCAAATTGCTGCGCCCCCCGCTCGCACACCAGTCGTACCGTCTCCTCAATCTGTTTGGGGTACGGGTCGCCCTTTTCGACGAGACTCATCGGAAGTCCGTGCGCGCTGAAAACAAGATGGATGCGCGAACTGTCCGGAAACTGGCGCAGCATTGAGCCGATCCGCTGCACCAGCGCTTGAATATAGAGTGGGTGGTCGTAAAACGATTCGACGGTACGCTCGGGTGGTCCTCCTTTGGGCTGCCCGTAGACCCGGCGCCATTCCTTCATACTGCTCAGCGTTGTAGCGTAGGAATAATGCGGGTACAAGGGCAGCAGGACGATTTCATCTAGCGGCCCAGCCTTGCGCAATGCTTGCAATGCTTCGTCAGTGAACGGGTGCCAATACCGCATGGCGACCACTGCGACCGGATCCATATATGGCGATACGGCCTCAGTCAATCGCACGCGTTGACGGTCCGTGAGCGTACCAATAGGCGAACGCCGGCCGATTTGGGCATAGCGCCCCGCCACCGGAATCGACCTTCGCGAGGAAATCAGCTTGGCAATCGGCCAACGCAGCAGGCCAAGAGGGCCTAGGGGAATAATGTCGGGATCCAAAAACAGATTCATCAGGAACGGCTCGACGGCCTCAAGCGAATCCGGCCCGCCCAACTGGAACATGACGATCCCGACTCTCTTCTTCCCTGCCATGCTACTTGCTCCGATTCAAGGAGTTCTTTAACCGTTCAATTTCCGCGCGCAAGGCAACGCTGCGACTCGCAATGGTGAGATAAAACCCAAAAAATATAGCTAAACCAACGAGATATGCCGCGAAAACACTATCGAGATTCTTCACGCCCCCTCCAATTCTCGCCGAAAGACGTCTACTTCACCTCGCATCTTTTCGACCCTGTATCGTTCAGAAAGAAGAAGGAGCATCAATGCATGCATCGCGAATACCGAGAAAAAAAACACCTTAAGCATCGCGGGCGCAAGACCCGAGCCGGGTGCTCCCATAATGACCGGCTGCGGATGTTGTGTTCGCCACCAGCGAATGGACCCATAGACCAAAGGTACGTCGAGAAACGCGAAGATTCCAAAAATCGAACTTAGAAGGGCCCGCCGGTCCGGTTCCTCTATCAGTGTTCGGAGGACCAAGTAAGCGATGTAAAGAAGCCAGAGAACGAAGGTTGAAGTGAGCCGCGCATCCCAGGTCCACCAAATGCCCCACACCGGATGCGCCCAGATTGGACCTGTGATTAGGACGACAGTATTGAAGGCCACCCCCACTTCCGCAGCCGAAACTCCCAGCGCGTCCCATCGCGGCTCGCGGCGCAAAGCGTAGGCGATGTTGCAGAAAAAACAAATGAAAAATGCCGTGAACATGACCCATCCGCAGGCGGCGTGGAAATAGAAGATGCGGTAGATGAGCCCCATGGTGCGCTCGTCCGGCGCAATGAAGAAAGACGCATATGTCGACGCGCCCACCAACCCAAACACGAGCAGCCCAAAAATTGCGCGCTTCAGCATGCGCTCACTCCTCCAGAAGATATTCGCCGAAAAGCCATAGCGCCGTCAAAAAAACAAGGTCGAACACGGCGAGGAAGCCGATTCCCTTCCATTCCATGAAGGGTGATGGGTCCAACAGATCGATCGTCACCTGGGTGCTCGCAATCAGGACAGGCGTGAGCATCGGCAGAAGCAACAGCGGGAGCAAAAGCTCGCGCATCCTGGCTTGCGCCGAAATCGCGGCGAGCGCGGTGCCAGCCGTGGATACTCCCAGGCTTCCCAGAAAAAGAACAAGAACGAGCTGGCCAAAAACTCGGAACACGGGAACATTAAAGAGAATCCCGAAAACGGGGAGCATCAATAGTTCCGTCAAGAGAAGGAACAACGTGTTTGCCGCCAGCTTCCCCAGCAGAATTGCGAAGGGATCGCTGACGGAAAGACGCAGGGCACTCAGCGTGTCGTTGGTCTGCTCGCGCAAGAAACAGGGCTGCAGCATCAGTGAAGCGGCAAACAGAAATGCAAGCCAGAGCAGGCCGGGGCCAAACCGCCGAGATTCGACGGCGCCGGGGTCGAACGTAAAGCTGAAGAGGACGATGACCGTGAGGATGAAAACGCCGGTCGTCGTGAGGAGCTCGCGCGAGCGGAACTCCGTGCGGAGTTCCTTGCCGAGCAACGTCGTCGCATTGGCGAGCAGGCTCATTCAGACATCGGCAAACGTCAGAATGGAACGAAACGTGGCGCCCGTTCGCGTGTCGGCCGCCACCGAGCCCGCATCAAGCAAGACAGCGCGTGTTGCCAGCGAAGAGATCACTGATTCCCCGTGCAGACTCATAAGAATCGTGCGGCCGGAATCGCGCAGGCGCCGCAATGCTTCTGCCAGCCAAGTTACACCCGGCGGATCGAGGCCGGTGGCGGGCTCATCGAGCAAAAGAACCGAGGGTTCGTGAAGCAGCGCGCGCGCAATCGCTAAGCGCTGGCGCATGCCCCGCGAAAATGTGCGGACCAGGGAGTCGCGGCGTTCCAACAAGCCAACCTCTTGGAGAAGAGAAACCGCGCGAGCTTCCGCTGCCACGACCCCCTGCAGCCGGGCGAAGAGCAGCAGATTTTCTTCCGCCGTAAGCTCGTCATAGACCATGGTGGCATGGGCCACAAATCCAGGACGCACACTCTCGGGGTCTACCGATCCGGGGGCTGTTTCAACGAAACTGACCGCGCCATGCGAGGGGCGCACCAAGCTTGCTGCGATGCGGAGTAGCGTGGTTTTTCCGGAGCCGTTGCGGCCGGCGAAGACGACGCACTGCCCCGCTGCGATCTCCAGAGAAATGCGGCGCAGGGCATAGAGACCGCCAAAGCGTTTTTCGATGTCATCGAACCGGATGCCGATCGAACGAGCCGCTGTCTGCGTCACCCTTCAGCCTCGCACGAGATCGCGCAGCACTTTTTCGGCTTTGGCCCGCTCCTGCGCGTACTCTTCTTCGGTGATGGTCCCGGCCTGGCGGCGCAATTCCAGGCGAAACATGCGTTCCTTCAGAGAATCGAGGCTTGTGCCGACGGCGGCATCCACATCGGCCAGAATGGCCGCCGGGGGCGCAGTCGTTACGGCGGGAGCCGGCGTCGTTTGCTTCTTTCTCTTTCCAAGAACGGGTTCGTCGAATTCGACTTGCGGGCCAACGGGAACCGAGACCACCGACTTACGCGAAAGGAGAAATGCGCCTAGCGTAAATCCCACAGCTAGAACGCCCATGAGCGGCCATTTCAGTGAGTCGAGGCGTCCCGGGACCTGCTGAATGTTGACGCCGCCGCCTTCTTCACCGCTTTGCTGTACGTCGCGGCCCTGCTGCTGGCCACTGTTCCCGCCATTGTCGGCGGCGGCTGGCGGGGCCGTGCCGGAAATACTCACCGAAATCGGGTTGCCTGCGGCCACATTTTCGCGGCCATAAATATTCATGCCCTGCTCTTGTCCGCCGGATTGCAGCCCGTCTCCAGAGACCTGCATGGTGGGAGGAGCGACGACCAGAAGACGCGCCGCCGGATAAACCATCGGAACTTTCAGGGTCGCGGCATTTCCGGGGTAGGGTATCTCGTAGGAATATCGCACCGTACTCTGTCCGGGCCGAAACGCATAGGCGATGGCGTAACGATTTTTGGATTTGTCGATGGGCGCTTGCACCACTGGCATCCCTGCCGGGCCGGCCGCGGCAACTTGCTGCAGTTGAGCGTTTTCCGGAAGAGAAAATTCGAAGTTTCCATCGGTACGGAAATAGGCGCGCGGCGGTGCGGACTTATTTTCGATGGAAAACTCTTCACCCACGATCAAATTTGCGCCATTCGGCTGAAAAAAGACGATTCGAGAACCGACCGTTATGGTGCTCGCATCTTTCGTGGGTTCAAAAACCTCTACTTCGATCTCGGTTTTTCCAGGGGGCACCGGCTGATGAAAATTGATCCCGTTGTATACCGCGCGGAGCAGCATCGGCTGCGCGCCAAGCCCCGCGTTATCGAATGTGAATTGCCCTTGTGCATCGGCCTTGGTTGTCGCCACGGGCTGCATCCCGCCCTGGAGTTGAATCAGGATGACTTCAACTCCGGCTCCGGGTTTTCCCGTGGTGCCGTTCTTCACTGACCCGTGCACCGTGCCGGCTTGGACTATGGCCGACGGGAGCAGGAGCAATGCCACGCAAGCCCCAAGCCGCAGCTTCATTGGGCGCCCCGATCCGCAGGCGTCGCGCGCGCGGGCCTTGGGCGGCGCACTTGGGCTTCGGTTATCTGATCGATTTCCGCAAGCACGACTGCGGCTTCGTTTTCGAGGGAGTTCTTCATCGCCTCAAAGTCGCTCTCCGCATATTTTCCGGATCGGTACTCAAAGCGAAGATCCCGCAAATTGTCATACAGGGTGTCGCGGCGCTCCATGAGTTGATCGAGCTTGGAGCGGCGTGGGGCAAGATCGGAGGCGTCGGGCTGGATGAAAAAGATGAACAACAGCACGGCAAGCAGCAAGGCCAGGCACGCACCGAGCACGGCCCAATCCGAGGAGGTAGCGGAAATCAGATACATTGCACCGAAGAAATACATCAGTCCTGGGTTTCCCGCGCGGCTCGTGCGCGCCCCCGCTCCAGAAGATCGGCGGAAATTCCGGACGCCTGGATGGCGACAGCACCTGCTAGAACTGGTTGCTTTCGCCAGCGAGAAATGACGGCTACGACCAGCAAGGTCCCGAGAAAAAGGTAGATTCCCGGCAAGCTCCAGGCGACCAGGCTGAAACCAGACTTTGGCGGCTCGGCGTAGACTTTCGTACCGAACTCTTGAACCAAAGCCTGCGTGATCGTGTTTTCCGAGTCGCCGCGGGCCACGGCCACGTCCAGCTCTTTCAGCATACTGGTGGATACGGTACAGCCTACATGGTTGCATTGCGTTAGAACTTGGTTACAGCCGCACATGCACATGAACTTGCCGCCGATTTGTTTGGCCCGGTCGGTTTGCTGACCGGCCACCGGGGCGACAAACGCGGGCACGGAAGCCAGCATCAGCAAAAGCAGCAAAAATATGTGGGTACGAGTTTTAATCATGACCTTCCCGAAGTGTTGGAGCTGGAGTAAGTCCGTGGACAAGTGAAGGCGCGGCAGCGGTTTGCTGGGAGCCAGAAAGGACGAGCACAGCGCGGCGATTTGGCAATAGGGCGACGATGGTCCCAAAAAGCAGGATCACTCCCCCGAACCAAATGCATTTCACCAGAGGATTCAAATACGCGTGGATCACGGGAAGCTGAGTATCCGGGCTTTCGCCGGCGTAGACCACATAAAGGTCTTCCAGGAGCGTGGAGCGAATGGCGACCATCGTTCCCGATTCCTTGTTCGCCGGAAACTGGCGCCGCTCCGGATACAGCATCATTAATTCTTTATTGTCGCGCAGGACCTCGACGATCATGCGCCGAGCCGTGTAGTTTTTTTCCGCTTTGACGTCGACGCCTTGCAGCAAAAGAGCGTAGGGTCCGATTTGCATTGTTGAGCCGGGCTGCATCTCTTTTTGCGTATCGCGATTGAACGCCGTGCCCGCGATGCCGATAAAGATCAGCACCATGCCCATGTGCACGATATAGCCGCCGTAGCGCCGCGTGTTGCGCATGGTCAGGTCCACCGCCGAAGCGATCAAGGACGCTCCGGACCGCGCCCGGATCACACTGGCCCCGCGAAAGAACTCCAATCCGATCGTAGAAGCAACGAACACGCACAACATAAGGCAAATCAGCGAATAGAACTCGCGGAAACCGAGCGGAAAGGCGATCGCCCCGGCGATCACGCCGGCAAGGAGCGGCCAGCCGAAGTTTCGCTTCAGACTCTCCGTGGAAGTCTTGCGCCACGCCAGAAGAGGACCGACACCAGTCAAAAATAGCAGGAGGAGGCCAATCGGAATGTTCACTTTATTGAAAAACGGCGCGCCCACGCTGATACGGTTGCCCGTAAACCATTCCGAGAACACCGGGAAAAGTGTTCCCGAGAGGACGGCGACGCACGAAACCAGAAGAATTAAATTGTTGAATAGGAAGCTCGATTCGCGGGAAACGATCGAGTCCAACTGGTTTTCGCTTTTCAGATAGTCGCGATTTTTCAGATACGCGGCGAGGCACACGACAAAGATGACCGCGAGAAAGCCTACGAACCACCGGCCAATGTCCGAATTTGCAAACGCGTGGACCGAGCTTACGACACCGCTGCGCGTCAGAAACGTTCCGGTAATGCAGAGAAGAAAAGTAGTGAAGACCAGCCAAACGTTCCACACCTTCATCATGCCGCGCTTCTCTTGCATCATGACGGAATGCAAGAAAGCAGTGCCGGTCAACCACGGCAGCAACGAGGCATTCTCCACGGGGTCCCAACCCCAATATCCGCCCCAACCAAGGACCGCATAGGCCCAGTGCGCGCCCAAAAGGATGCCCGCCGATTGGAAGCCCCAAGCGACCATGGTCCATTTACGGGTGAGGTGAATCCACTTCTCACCGGGATAACGAGCAAGAAGCGCTCCGAGAGCAAAAGCGAACGGAATCGTGAAGCCGGTATAGCCGGAATAGAGATTCGGAGGATGAATCACCATCTCGGGATACTGCAGGAGAGGGTTGAGACCATTTCCATCGGAACGCGCAACCAGGTCCATTGCGCCATTCGCGCCAGCGACGCCGAGCGCTTTGAACGGGCTGGCGACAAAGTTGTTGAGCGTGAGGAAGAAAATTTGCACGCCGGCCATGACCACTCCGACGTAAGGCATCAACTCGCCGTTCTTATTGCGGTAAGCAAGCAAAACCGAGAAAACGTAGATAGCGAGGAGGAAACTCCAGAAAAGGAGGGATCCTTCTTGGCCCGACCAAAGCGCCGCCACTTTATAAAATGACGAAAGGTCGCGATTGCTGTGAGCAACGACGTAAGCAACGGAGAAATTGTCCGTGAAAAAAAGATACTCGAGGCTAAAAGTACCCAGGAAAATCAGAGCGCAGGTGGCGATGCCAGCTTGCCGAGCGCTCTTAACGAGCAGGGGGTGCCGAGTCAGGATCGCGGCGATGCCGCCCACAAAGGCATATACGCCGCAGACAAACGCTAGAAGAAGCGCAAATGAACCGAAAACATCCACGAAGCCCACCTCTCTTCCGTGCCCACCGGAAGCGTTACATGCTGCTGCGCTGCGTAGAACTTGCCGCCGTGCCACCGGGAGCGGCTTCGTATTTCGAGGCACATTTTGCCTGGACGTGCTCCGCCACGAACCGGCCTTCGGAATTTGGGGTGCCTTCTACCAATGCCTGGGATTTATCGATAAAGGTGTCAGGGAGCGGGTCACTGCCAACATAACTCACAGGCAGGGTCTTTCCCTCCCCTTCCAGGATGAAATCAACCCGGCCGGAATAGCGATGGATGCTGTTTACGGCCACGGTTCCGCCGATGCGCATCCGTTCTTTCAAGGCGCGGCCCTGAAGAGTCTGCAGTTCCGCGATGGTGTGATAGTACGTTTTGCTCTCGCCGTAACCCATCCACGCCAGAAACGCGAGAGAAACAAGAATTACACCAATTCCGACACCGAATTTTGCGCGCTTTTGCAAAGCCCAACTCCTGATGCACTCAGAATGCGCCCTACGACCTAATACTATCACAGCTGAAAAATCGGACCACCTCGTTCGGGTACGATTTTGGCCCTGTTCCTTTAGCCAGCGCGTTCCCTGACCTAGCGGTCAGAGCGGAAAACACCGAGAGCGCTTCGCAGGCGCAGAAGGGCGTCTGAATGCTGCGCGCCATCGAGCGCAAACGGTTTCTGGCCGTCAAGTATTACCGGGCATCCAAGATGGGTTTCGGAAAATCGGTCAGCTACGCGATTCAGCGATTCGGCGATCAAAACAACTCGCTTGGGCTTAAGAGACCTGCGGATTCGCGCGATCACATGATGCACTCGCTGTTCCAGCAATCCCCCCAAAGCCGCTTCCCTGTTCGCATCACCTGCTAGTGGGCACTCAAGAGCGTAGGTCATGAAAAAGCCGGCGCGCTGAAACTCCATGTGGACCGCCTCGCGAGTTTTCTCGCCGGTAGCAATCTCCGCCATATCCAGGAGACCTAGCGCCTGGCCAAGGAACTCCCCGTCGGGTGAGTACAAAAATTCATCGTCAGCGTCCGGCGAAACTCCTCCGAGCAGCAGCGCATTGATGTGAACCGGACGAAAGCGGGTCGCCCATTCCAGACGTCGCAGGCGGTTGCCGATATGTACGGAGTCGGCTGTCTGTCCACAACCATCGCAAATGAGGACGTTGGTGTCTGTCATATCGTTTACGACTTTAGTGGAGGGTCGCAGAGAGTGCAAATCGGGGGCTCAACGGGACAAATTCCCGAACTCAGAGTAGCGGTCTGGGTCGAACTCGGGACAAGAGAGTTCAGCGGTGGCCGCACGCCGGGGATGTTTAGGGAATTCTGGCGTCGCGCTGCCACCGCCGGTTGAGACTATCACTGAGTGTTCAACCCTAAGCCAGAAATAGAGTTCCGAGAGGATCTCGGCCCTTTTTAAGCCATGCGACTGGGCAAATCACCGGGACACAGGCGCGTCGCTCGGGAGCTTGGACCTCAAGCACCACTTCAGCTCCTGGCTCAACTCGCTGATATCCATTCCCGGCATGACGATGAACTTGCAGCTCAGCATCTCCCGAGGCTCATCCTCATCCGGCAACTGGCAAGTCACGCGGCAATACTGGCACTCCTGGTTCCAGCAAAAGCGCCCGTAAGGAATCGTCTCCGGGCTGATGAACTGAAAACAGCGCAGCAGCGAATTGCGCTCCGGCACCTGGAATTTCTTGCCAAAGATCGTGATGTCTACAAGTTTTTCATACGGCCGGAAGGGTTCCGACATAATGAGTCCTGTCTTCCGTGGACCGGCGGCCAGGCGGCCGCATCTCTCCCGCGAGGCCGGTTCACATGAATAAGTACGCTTTCAGAGTAGACCGTGGAAATTCCGTCCACAACGATTGCTCTCCGTGGAGTTGCGAATGTGCTACGGGGGCGCGAGGGGCGTGAAACGCGAGAGTGCGGGCTAACTACCGAGGTCGAAGAACTGACCCATCTTCCGGAACTTGTCATAACGTGCCGCCAGCAGTTCCTTGACGGGCTGATTGGTAAGCGCAACGAGTTGCCGGTCCAAAACAACGTCCAGAAAACGCGCGGCAGCCTCATGGTCGGTGTGCGCGCCGCCTTCCGGTTCAGGCACGATCTCGTCGACGATACCGAGTTCCTTCAAGTCCGTCGCAGTAATCTTCATCGCCGCTGCCGCCGTCTCCGCTTTCGAGGAATCGCGCCAGATGATGGAGGCGCAGCCTTCCGGAGAAATCACCGAATAAAAGCTGTTTTCAAAAATGTTCACGCGATCGCCGACAGCGATAGCCAGCGCTCCACCGGAGCCTCCTTCCCCAGTGACCGTCACGATGATCGGCACGGGAAGGCGCGCCATCTCTCGAAGATTGCGCGCGATCGCCTCTCCTTGCCCCCGTTCTTCGGCGTCGATGCCGGGATAGGCGCCAGGCGAATCCACAAACGTGAAGATGGGGCGTCCAAATTTTGCGGCAAGCTCCATGATTCGCAGCGCTTTGCGATAGCCTTCCGGCTTGGGTTGCCCAAAGTTATGCACCAGGCGCTGCTTGGTGTCGCGTCCCTTCTGATGCCCGATGATGGCGATAGGACGCCCGCGAAACTTGGCAAGGCCCGCAACGATGGCTTTGTCGTCACCGTAGCCGCGGTCGCCGTGGAGTTCGATGAAGTCCGTGAAGAGTAGCGCGATGAAGTCCTGCGTATACGGCCTCTGCGGGTGGCGTGCGATCTGGGCACGCTGCCATGGTCCCAGATGCGTATAGAACTCACGCCGCAGCTCGGCAACTTGCTGGCGGATTCGTTCCAGCTCCGCGTCAGCATCCGCATTGCCTGCCATATGCCGCAGGTCCTCAACATCTTTTTCGAGCCGGTCAATTTCGCGCTGCCGCTCGCTCGGACTTGCTGGCGCAGAATCTTTTTGCTTGGCGCTCATTCGTTGGCTCTCAATCTCCCTCGCTCACGAAAACCTCGTATTACGGAACGAAACCAACGCTATCCTGGCCGCAGATTTGCCGCACGGACTCCGTAAGTTCAGGCCCAACGCGAACGCGCTGCTGGGATTGCATAACGCAGACCGATCCTTCGGAGGAAATCAGCTCGAAAATCACCGGGGACGACCCGGGAAATTCACCAAACACCTTTTCCAGCCGGTCCAGTGTATCTCCTTCAAGCGTTTGCAGGGCAAGCCTGACCTGAAATTGCGAGGTCGTCGCGCGTTCGGCGACATCTTGCAGGCGTCTCGCTTCCTGAAGAGAGAGACGCGTCCCCGCTTCTTCCACTTGCACTCGAACCTTCAAGAGCAGCGGTGTGCCCGACTTCAGCAATGGCGCCATCCGCGCAAAACTCTCGGGAAACGCGAGCAGTTCCTGGACACCGGTCATGTCCTGGAGCGTGAAAATGGCCCACGCCGCACCTTTCTTGGAGCGCATCGGCCTGGTGCCAACGATCAAAGCGGCCACGGTAATCTCTTTGCCGTCGCGCTGACTGGCGACCTGATCCAGGGAAACCGTCTTCATCTCCTCTAGCCGCGAAGCGTATTTTCCCAGAGGGTGCCCGGAGACGTAAAAACCCAGCATGGCATATTCGCTGGCCAGCCGTTCTTCTTCGCTCCAGGGCGCAGCTTCCTGTAGCTCAAACGGTATCATCGCGGGCGCGGCGGCGGTCCCAAAAAGTCCGTGCTGTCCAGACTCGCGTGTCCGCGAAGCCCGCTGCAGTGCGGCAACTGCATCGTCCACCGAAGCCAGCATGGACTCGCGTGAACCCAATGAGTCCAAAGCCCCGGATCTAATGAGGCTTTCGAACACGCGCTTGTTCAGGAAGCGCGACTCGATGCGCTCGCAAAAGTCGTAAAGCGATTTGAATTCCCCGCTAGTTAACCGCGATTCGCGGATGGCCTTTGCGGTGTTCTCGCCGACATTCTTGATAGCTGCCATTCCAAACCGGACCGCTTCACTGACGGGCGTGAAGTACAAGTCGCTCTCGTTGACGTCCGGCGGCAGGATCGAAATGCTCATACCGCGCGCTTCGTTGATGTATTTCACCGTCTTCTCTGTATTTCCTGCTTCCGAGGTCAGTAGCGCCGCCATAAATTCAACCGGAAAGTGGGTCTTGAGATACGCCGTCTGATAAGCGAGAAGGGCGTAAGCACAGGAATGCGACTTGTTGAACCCGTACCCGGCAAACTCTTCCATCAAATTAAATATGCGCTCCGCTTTCTTCTCCGGAATCTTGTTGGTTGCGCAGCCCGCCATGAACTTCGCGCGCTGCGCGGCCATCTCTTCCTTTTTCTTTTTGCCCATCGCGCGGCGCAGAATGTCGGCCTCGCCGAGCGAGAAACTCGCCAGCTTGTTGGCGATCTGCATCACCTGTTCCTGATACAGAATTACGCCGTAAGTCTCCTGCAGAATCTCTTGAAGTTGCGGAAGTTCGTAGCTGACCTTGGTCTTGCCATGTTTCCGATTGATAAAGTCGTCGATCATGCCACCCTGAATCGGGCCTGGACGGTAGAGGGCGTTCAGCGCCGTGAGATCCTCGATCCGCGTGGGCTGATAGCGGCGCAAAATGTCGCGCATGCCGTGGGATTCAAACTGGAAGATTGCCGTCGTCTCGCCGCGGGCAAAGAGCTTGTACGTGTCGACGTCGTCGAGCAGCAGGTTATCGATGTCCACCTTCACGCCGCGATTCTGTTCCACCATGCGGACAGCGTCGTGGAGCACGGTGAGAGTCGTTAGCCCGAGAAAATCCATCTTCAGCAGGCCGATACGCTCAAGCGCATTCATGTCGTATTGCGTGGTGATTTCGTCGCGGTTCGTCTTGTAAACGGGAACAATGTCCGTGAGGGGACGCGGGGAAATTACGACTCCAGCCGCGTGCGTGGAAGCATGCCTCGACAATCCCTCTAGACGGAGAGCAACAGCCATCAAATCCTTGAGCTTCTCATCGCTATTGATCGCCGCCTTGAGCTGTGGTGCTTGTTCCAGCGCATCCTTAAGTTCAATTCCCAAGGTCGTAGGGATAAGTTTCGCGAGGCGGTCTACTTCCCCGTAAGGGATGTTCATCGCGCGCCCAACGTCTTTCACGGCCGCCTTCGCCGCCATGGTCCCAAAGGTGATGATCTGCGACACGTTCTCGCGCCCGTATTTCTGCGTCACATAGTCGATCAGTTCGCCCCGGCGCCGCATGCAGAAGTCGATGTCTATGTCCGGCATCGAAACTCGCTCTGGATTGAGGAATCTTTCGAAGAGCAAGTTGTACTGCAGGGGATCCACATCCGTAATACGAAGCGCGTAACTGACCAGGCTTCCCGCCGCCGAACCGCGTCCAGGACCCACCGGAACATTTTGCGCCCTGGCGTAATGAATGAAGTCCCAGACGATCAGGAAGTAGCCCTCGTAGCGCATCTTCTTGATCATTTCGATTTCAGACGTCAGCCGCCGTTCATATTCCGCCAGCGAGTTGCTGAGGGATCCCTGTTGGGCAAGCTTTTCCAGAAAAGGCACACGCGTCGCGAAGCCTTCACGCACGACTTTCTCAAAATAGCTCGCCGACGTGTGTCCTTCGGGAACCTTGAACTCCGGGAACGGGTTCGGAATACGTTCAATTTTTACGTTGCAGCGCGAAGCGATGTCCAGGGTGCGGCTCAAGGATTCCGGCACCTCGCCGAAGACCTGTGCCATCTCGGCCGCGGTCTTAAAGTAAAACTGATCCGTCGCAAACTTCATGCGACGTTCGTCGCTCATCGTTTTGCCGGTCTGGATGCAGAGCAACACTTCCTGGGCGTGCGCATCTTCATGATGCAAGTAGTGGCAATCATTCGTCGCCACCAGTGGGATGCCAGTCTCTTTCGAGAGCCGGACCAATTCCCGGTTCACGCCTTTCTCAATCTCGATTCCCTGATCCTGGATTTCGAGAAAGAAGTTGCTCTTGCCAAAAATGTCGCGGAGCCGATAGGCGTTTTCGCGCGCCAGGTCGTACTTCTCGTCCACCACCGCCTCGGTCACGACTCCATTCAGGCAGGCCGAGAGTGCGATCAGGCCCTTGCTGTGTTTGGAGAGCAGATCAAAGTCGATTCTCGGCTTGTAATAGAACCCTTCGAGGAATCCCGCGGACACCAGCTTGATCAGGTTTTGGTAGCCCTCGAGATTTTCGCAGAGCAACACCAAATGGTTGCTGCCACGTCCCCCGGGCTCCGTGTCGCCGTTTTCCTGCCCATTCCCGTTACGGGCGGGCGCAGACTTCTCTCCGCGGTCGTGGCGGCTGCCCTTGGCCACGTATACTTCGCATCCGATGATGGGCTTAACGTCTCGTTTGCTGGCTTCGTAAAAGAAATTTGCGGCTGCGAAGAGGTTGCCGTGATCCGTGATGGCGACGGCAGGCATTTTCTGCCGGGACGCTTCATCCAGTAGCTCGGTGGTTTCGCAAGCCCCGTCGAGCAGGCTGAAATCCGTGTGAACGTGCAGGTGAACGAACTGCGGTTGGCCCATGAGACTCGATTCTAAAACTCCTGAACGAGAAATGCGACACGCATTCTGACGTTTCCCACAGGTTACTCAGGAACCTCAGGCGCATCGCTCATTTGTGGGCGTGGCTTTTTTTCGCTGGAGTAGAGCTTTTGCCGTGTCCAGTATGTGCCACATGCTTTGACGCGCCTTTCGCGGGTCCCGCTTTTGTTGTCGCCGCCTGTTTCGCCTCCACTTTTGAGGCCGCGTGTTTCTGTTTTGCTGCGTCGCCCATCGCGGCCGCGGCTTGCGCCTTGTCGACACCCTTAGCCGGTTTCTTTTCTTTCTCTTTTTTCTTCGGTTGCTCTTTAATGCCCGAGAGTTTACGAAGAATTTTTTCGCGTTCCTCGGGAGTCTTCCCCCGCCCCGTCAACTGCATGGCGAAAACCTGCTCAACGATTTCTTCGAACTTGGGGCCGCGCGCCATTCCCAGCGATTCCAGCTCCGTAGCCACGATCGGCAATCCAGTTCGAACGGGCCGCCATTTGTTCAGGTAGGCCCGGATCTTGGAGAGCGCACCCGAGTTATTCGACTCCGCCAGCAAATAGGCCGTTTGGTCGAGAGGAAGCTTTTCCAAGAAGTGAAAGGCATCGATGGGCGCATTCATTTTTCGCCCGATCAATTCCTTTTGCGCGTCGAGGGCCTCCTCCGCGAAACCCCCAATGGTTTCGACTTCCGCTGCGCGGAACCCCGCCTTTGATAGCGCGCCGGTTAGCTCTCGGTCCTTGAGCCGGTCCAAAATTGCCAGCATCATGGGGGTGCCCAGGCGCGGGCGAAGCCCCGCGGTGAACAAGTCCTCCCTCACCTTCATCAGGCGCGTGATCGCGTCATATCCCGGATGCTTTTTGGCGAGAACCGGGTTAACCGCCTCAAGCAAATCGTGTTCTTCCCAAGCTTTCAGGACTACTGCAGGGCGCTCTTCGCGCGCCAGCGCTCGCAATTCCCCCCCCGCATCCTCCGGTGTAATTGTGTGTTGCAGTTCACGTTCGATAGCCAGGTCGAACCACTCCTGGGTGCGCTGCTCGATCTTGAATCCCATCCTGGCAGCGAAGCGCAATACCCGAAGCAGGCGTGCGGACTGGTTCGTAAAGCTGTGAATCGTCAGGGCCCGCACTTCCGCGCGCTCGATATCCGATAGGCCGTTGGTGGGATCAAGCAAGAGTCCGCGAGAAGCTGGATTCAGCGAAATAGCGATGGCGTTCAGCGAGAAATCGCGCCTTCGCAAGTCCTCCATGATCGTCGACCAACGGATTTCGGGCCGGGTTCCCGGACGGACGTAATGATCGTCCCTAGCTGCGGAGATGCTCCCTTCGCAGTCCCCGGCGAAAAGGATCTCGATATGCCGAGTCTTCTCATCCTCGTGGAGGATCTGAGCGCCGCCTTTTTCGAGTTCCCGCGCGAGCTTCGATGGATTGCCTTCCACCGTGAAATCCAGGTCCCGCAGAGAGGCCCCAGTGACGAGATCGCGGACCGTTCCACCGGTCAGATAGACGTTGAATCCCATCGCCGCGGAAAGTTCCTGCACGCGCATCATGGCCGCGCGTTGTTCCGGCGACAGCCGGCTTTCCAACAAGAACATATAATCTGGCATTGTGCTCCTTCACGTTCAGGTGCCCTCGCCGAATGGCGCGGCAACACCCGCAATGAGTCCCTTGGCCTGCCGCGCTATGCGCGCGGGTGATGCGCCTTATAAACCTGTTTCAATCGCTCTTCCACGACGTGGGTATAAATCTGCGTCGTGGAAATATCCGCGTGGCCCAGCATCAATTGCACCGAACGCAGATCGGCGCCGCGTTCGAGCAAGTGCGTCGCGAAGCTGTGCCTCAACATGTGCGGAGTCAGCGAAACTCGCAATCCGGCTCTCCGGCCATAAGCGGAGAGAATCTTCCACACGCCCACTCGGCTTAGCGGAACCCCTCTCCGATTGACGAATAGCGCCGGACTGCTCGATGGTTTCCCTCTGCCAAACAACTGCGGCCGTGCGTCGCGCAAATACTTCTCCACCATTCCAAGAGCCTTGCGGCCCACCGGAACGATGCGCTCCTTATCGCCCTTGCCAATGCAGCGCACGCAGCCCACCTTGGTATCCAGGTCGGGAACTCGCAAGCTGATCAGCTCAGACACCCGCAAACCCGTGGAGTACAGCACCTCCAACATCGCGCGGTCGCGCATTCCGAGCGCGGTTTTGGGATCGGGTTGCGTGAGTAGCCTTTCCACTTCTTCCAATCGCAGGTATCCGGGCAAAGCCCTGCGAATCTTCGGGGATTCCAGATTTATGGCAGGGTCCGCAGCAATCAGCTCTTGGACTTGCGCGAACCGGAAAAAATTTCTTAGTGTCACCAGGTGCCGAGCAACGCTCTTGCTGTCCAGGTTTTGCCGGTAGAGGCCCGAGAGAAAATCCACCAAATCGTCGCGGGTCACCTCATGCAGCGCGAGCTTACGCCTCTGGGTGAAGACTTCGAACTTTGCAAGATCGCGTTTATACGCCGCGACCGTGTTCATCGACAGTCCCTTCTCCACCTTCACGTGCATCACAAAAGACGATATCGTTGTCGAGATTTCCATTATGCTCCAGCAAATCCGTCCGGCTCGCCACCGCGCTTTCGCGTCGCGATCCCGTAGACCTCTTGAATCTCATGGCACCGGAACAGCCAGGCCAAGCCAAGATACAGTGCCGTGGCGCCCGTCAATAGAGCGCCAAAAACGAGCAACTGGACGAAAAAGCGCGAGTGCAGAGTGAATTGCGTGTAGTAATTTCCGAACCAGCAGGCGATACCCATGATCCCTGAACAAAGGAAAATCTTTGAAAACGACCGGATAATTTCCATCGTTCCCATCGCTCCATAGCGCAGCCGGAAAATTATGAACAGTGCGAAAAAATCGAAGTAGCAGGCCAGCGCCGTCGCCAGCGCTGGGCCGCCGTTTTGCACTTTCTTGAATAGCGCGCCCATAAAAACGATGTTTAGAATGATATTTATAACCAGCGATATCGAGGCCACGATCACCGGCGTCTTCGTATCCCTGGTCGAATAAAACGCCGGAACAATTAATTTCACAGTGGCCAAAGCCGGTAAGCCCACGGCGTAGTAAAGCAAAGCTCGCGCAGTCAGCTTCGTCGAGGCGGCCACGAACTGTCCGTGTTGGAACAGCACGCGGATAATCGGTTCCCGCAGAATCATCAACCCCAGCGCCGCCGGTATCGTAATAAACGCCACGATGCGCACGGAAAACGTCAGCGTTTTCTTGAGGGATTCGTAATCCTTAGCCGCCGCCTGATGCGACATCATCGGCAGAATCGCCGTCGCAACGGCAATGGCGTAGCCTCCCAGAACCAATTCCATAACCCGGTCGGCTAGATACAGAGCGGCCAGGCTGCCCGCCGGCATTATCGCTGCCGTTGCAAAGCGCGTATCGATGAACAGATTGATCTGTCCGATACCAATCCCGAAGAGTCGCGGGATCATCAGTCGCGCCACATTTCGAATCGCCGGATGGGCAAACGAAATGCCGAACTTAAACGTCATCCCCTTTTGAACGAGAGCCGGAACCTGGATCAGAAACTGCAGCACTCCACCCACGAGGACGCCTACAGCGATTGCCGTCGCCGGATCATTGAAATACTTGCGCACCGCCGCAAACGTAAACGCGATCGTGGCTATATTTAGAACGACGGGCGTGGCGGCCGGCAATCCAAAAATATGAAAACAATTTAGAATCCCCATTGCCAGCGCTGCTAGAGCAATAAAAAACAAATAAGGGAAAATGATTCGATTGAGTTCCACAGCTTGTGGAGCGGCGATGTTCTTCCCCGCAAACAGATGCACTACTGTAGGCGAGAAAACCATCCCCAAAATCGTGATCATCGCCGCCACCAGGGCCAACGTCCAAAACAGCCGGTTGGCAAAATCCCAAACCTCTTCCTTGGTCCTCTCCCGCATATACCCCGTAAAAACCGGGATGAACGACGCGGTCATAGATCCCTCGGCGACCAGTCTGCGAAAAAGGTTGGGGATGCGGTACGCCAGCACGTAGGCGTCGGCCGCTGGCGAGGTACCAAGGAGGAGGGCTATGCGCTGGTCGCGGACGTAGCCGAGGACACGGCTGACAATGGTGACAAGCGAGATGATCGAGGCCGATTTTAGGATCTGTTTTTTTTCGGTCAACGGGCGGCGCTCCGGGGCCTAACCCTAATGAAGACAATAGGTTGACAGGAAAACGTGCTTAACATAACATACATTTTGCCGATTGGCAAATTCGCATCGTTCCGGACCGGATTCATCGAATTTTGAAAACTCGAACCCCAGCCTCGACGCACAAAAAAGTTGTCATTGTGCTCGCTGACAAGAAGCCTGTGCGCGGTTACCTCAATCCCTCGCGCCTCGGCCAACTCGACCCCATCGATTTGCTCACTCCCGACGGCGAGCACGCCGAACTCCCCCTCGCCAAAATCCGCTCTGTTTATTTCGTTCGCGACTTCGATGACGAATTTGAACCCGAGCGCAAAGCCTTTCTGAGCCGCCCAAAGTTAGACGGCCTCTGGGTACGCCTCCGTTACCAGGATGGCGAAACTCTGGAAGGAGTAATTCCCAACGATCTCCTCTCTTTACTCGACAACGGCCTCCAAATTACGCCGCCCGACCTCAACTCTTCCACCGACCGCATCTTCGTCCCCCGCTCGGCTCTCACGGAAGTCACCGTCCTCGGCGTAGTCGGCATCGCACGTCGCAAGCCCGCCGCTGTTGCCGTCTCTCAACCCCGTCTCTTTAACGAATAGTTCCTCCCATCTGTACTTCTGCATTTGGGCTATGCGAGACTCGCAAGCAGTTGCTCGTTGTACGAGGAGCCTTTCCATGAAACTTTCCGAAGTTGCGCAAAAACTTGGTTGCCGCCTCGAAGGCGCACCCGAGCTCGAAATTCACGGCGTCGCCGGAATCGAACAAGCCGCGCCCGGTCAAATCACCTTTCTCGCCAACCGCCGGTACTTCCCTCTTCTCAAAACCACGCGAGCTTCCGCTGTCCTCATCGAAGACGGCATCGCACTCGGCCGCGACGCTTCCACCCCTGCACTCGCGGCCCTGCGCTCAACAAACCCCTATCTGGCATTCGCGCACGCCATCGAACTCTTCTACCAGCCTCCGCGTTACACCCCGGGTATTCATCCGACTGCTGTAATCGCCAAAACCGTCCGCATTGGAGACGGCGCCCATGTTGGCCCTTACTGTTTCATCGATGAAAATGTAGAGATTGGCCGCAACGCCGTGCTACACAGCTTCGTCACCATCTACAGTGGCGCAAAAATCGGCGACGACTTCTTCGCTCACGCTCACGCCGTCGTCCGCGAATTCTGCCGCGTTGGCAACCGCGTGATTCTCCAAAACGGTGTGATCATCGGCGGCGATGGCCTCGGCTTCGCCAAACAGAAGGACGGCACATGGTACAAGATGGCCCAGTCCGGCCCCGCAGTCCTCGAAGACGACGTCGAAATTCAATCAAACGCCTGCGTTGACCGCGCCACTGTCGGGGAAACGCGCATCGGCCGCGGCACAAAGCTCGACGACCTCGTCCTCGTCGGCCACGCCTCGCAAGTCGGTGCGAACACCATGCTCTGCGGCCAGGTGGGCCTCGCGGGCTCGACAAAAATTGGCAACAATTGCATCCTTGCGGGGCAAGTCGGCACCGCCGGCCATCTCACCGTTGGCGACGGTTCCGTAATCACGGCCAAAAGCGGCATTCCCAACGACGTTCCGCCGCGCTCCCTTTTTTCCGGCTATCCCTCTATCGACAATCGCCAATGGTTGAAGAACACCGCCGCGATCAATCGCCTGCCCGACCTGCAAAAACGCGTTTGGGAATTGGAAGACATAATCGAAAAACGCAAAGCCTAGTTTTAAACCGTGGGGGCCGCCCCAGGAAATCCAATCGGCCTCTGCTCCGGTGGCAGCCCGGCCGCTAATGCGTCATGCACGCGCAGATTCAATTCATCGCGCTTATCAAAGGAATAGGCCGCTGCATCAATCGGCTCCAGAAATTCCACCAGAATCTCTCCCGGGTGAATCACCATGGACCGTTTTTCCATCACGCGGTGCGCCCCCGAACACGCTACCGGCACGATCGGCACTCCCGCCTTGATGGCCATCACCACCGCCCCTTTTTTGAATTCCTGCAACCGGCCGTCGGGACTCCGCGTTCCTTCCGGATAAATCAAAAAGGACTGCCCTCCGCGCATCGCCTCCGTCGCTTTCTCCACGCTGACAATCGCCGCCTCGCGCGCTCCGCGATTCACTGGAATGAAATGCGCCAGCGTGAACGCTTGCCCCACGATGGGCCACTTGAAGATGGATGCCTTCAAAAGGACTGCGATTCGCCGGGGTATCGCTCCCACCACCGCGGGCGCGTCCGCGGCGCTTGTGTGATTCGCCGCGAACAGGCAAACGCCGCGCGGAATCCTATCCAGTCCCACGACGCGGATCTTCACTCCTACGGCGCGCACGAAAAACATCGTGCCTTTCAGACCTGCCCAATAAATGGGATCGGGATTCCGTGTAATCAAGGTGTAGACGATCAGCGGCGGTCCAACTATTAATATGTAAAGCGACAAAAAGACCGCGATGAATAGTGTGCGAAGCATGAATTCCGGAAACCCCGCCCGAGCAACAGGTTCAAGTTCAGATGTTATGACAGACGGACAATCAGGCTAGTGTGCGGTTGCCGCGTTCGTTACGCCATGCAGCAGCCCCTCTCGAATGTGCTTCGCTTTTTCGCTGGCATGAGCAGCTTCCGCAACCTGGTAAAGCGTCTCACTGGCCTCGCCAAGAGGGAATTCCAGTCCTATCTCTTTTTCTTCCCGCCGCACGCGCAATTTCAATGTGTCTCCCGCTTTCTGCTGGCGCAGCCAGCGCTCCAGCCGCCGCGGCACATCCGCGCTATTCCACCCTGCGATAACGTCGCCAACGCGCAATCCCGCTCGATCCGCCAGTCCTTCAGCATCCACTCCATGCACTACCAATAAGCCATTCGCATCTCGTTCGGCGGAGAATCCAAGTATCGCGCGCTTGTGCCCAACGGTTCGAAGCTCCAGCCCAGCAAGCGCAAAAATGTCCTGATAGGGCAACGGTTCCGCGTCAGCCACATGCTTCTGAAAGAAATCTTCAAAAGATCTCCCCGCAATCTTCTCCGACATTAGCCGGATGTCCAGACTGTCCCGATACGTCTTGCCCTGCTTTGCAAATTCCGCGTTCATTCCGCGCATTACGTCATCCAGACTCTTCTCATTGTCCGTATGATCGCGAATCAATATGTCGAGCAAATCGCCCAGCACTTGCCCCTTCGTGTAGTACGACGCGCTGTAGTCCGCCCGGTTGTATATCGGATATTTCTCCAGCCAGGCATCTAGGCTCGATTGCTCCGCGCTCTGCCAATGATTCGCTGGCCGCCCCTCGAGTTCTCCGATCTGCTCTCCCAAGTCTTCGTAAAACTGTTGCTTGCTCCAAATGCCGCTCCGCACCAGCGTGTACGAGCCGTACGTGCTCGTCACCCCCTCTGCAAACCATAGCGCTCGCGTATACTGCTCCTTCGTATAATCCACCGGTTCCAGCGAGGCGGGACGTATCCGTTTCACATTCCACAAATGAAAAAACTCATGCGCCGCGACTCCCGAGAGATATTCGTCCGACGGAACACCAATCGCCGTCGAATTTGCATGCTCCATTCCCCCGCCGCCCGCCCCCTTCCCGACGTGCAAAATAAAAACGTACCGCTCGAACGGCGCTCCCTCCATCAACTTCAATTCATATTGGCAAATCCGTTTCAAATCGTCTTCGACCTTTTTTTTCGTCCACCCATCGCCATGGACAACTACAGTCACGCGTGGTGTCACTCCCGGCAACTCAAATTCCTGAAACTTTCCGATTTCAATCGGTCCATCCGCGAGTGCATCGTAGTTAGGACTGGTCACTATCGTCACGCGGTTTCGTCCACTCTCGAAGTTGGACCAAGTCGACGCTGTCTCCAACCGCCAGTCCGCCGGGAGGTTCGCCAGGAGTAAATGGACCGATACTGCTTCGGACTGCCGCCCAGGCACATACATCAAAATCATCGCGGGACTGATAAACGCATGCTCGGAGTTCAGTTGCGTCGCAAACGGTCCGGCTTCATCCCAATACGTCGCATAGTGAATCTCGATCATTCCATTGCCACGCACGCGCCACGTCTGTTTGTCCGACTTTTCAATGGGAACCTTTTCGCCGCCCCCAAAAGCTTCCACCTGCTGCACGTGGCTGCTGAAATCCCGAATCTGATATAGCGCATTCCACGCGGGCATCTGCACCACCACCTCGCCAGCCACATCCGGAATCTTCATCGTCACATGAAAAACATGTTGCTCCGGATGCGCCAGTGACACTTCATAATCTATCGTCGCTCGGAGTGCACTTGGTACAAGGAGTAGGCAAAGACAAAGAAATGCCGCTCGAACAATCGTCCGGCACAAAGACTCGTCAATTTTCACTTGGTATGTGCCTCGGCAGGTACCTGAGCGGATTTAGCAAGTCGCTTTAGTAATTTTTCACACAATCCATCAAAACTCCCATTCGACATCACCAGCAGCAAATCCCCCGGCTTCGCTTCCGCCGCCACGATCTCCGTGATCGCCTCCGCGCTTGGCAACACCCGCGCATCTTTGCCCCCCGCCCGCACGCTCTCTGCAACTGTCTCCGGGTCGAGTCGATTCTCGTCGCCAAGCTGCTGCGCTCGAAATACCCCGCCAAGAATGACGCGATCCCCCAGCGCCAGCGCCTTCGGCAGCGCATCCTGAAACACTCTACGCCGCATTGAGTTCGAACGCGGCTCCAGAATCGCCCAAAGCCGCCGCCCTGGCCACCGCCCGCGCGCGGCCTCAATCGTTGCCCGTACCGCCGTCGGATGATGCGCAAAATCATCCACTACTAGCACCCCGCCCACTTCGCCCTTCACGTCCATTCGCCGCTTCACGCTCCGAAACGTCGCCAACGCCTTCGCAATCACTTCCGCGCAAATGCCCCGTCCATGCGCCACAATCATTGCCGACAGGGCATTCAATACGTTGTGCCGCCCCGTCGCCGCCAGTGAGAACTCTCCAAACTCCGCGCCCTGATGCACCACCCGAAACTGCATACCATTATCGTCCGCCTCAACTTCGGTGGCCACCCAATCATTTCCCTTCGCAAATCCGTACGTCTCTACTTTGCACAACGCCTTCTCCACCGATTGTCGCAACGCCGGCCCCGATTCCGCCGTGTCGCCCCATATCACCACGCGCCCCCGCCTTGGCACCAAATTCACCAGCCGCCGGAACGCCAGCTGATACGTCTCAAAATCCGGATAAATATCCGCGTGATCGTACTCCAGCGAAGTAATGATCAAATCGTCCGGGTGATAGTGAAAAAACTTTGGCCCGCGATCCCAGAAGGCCGTCTCATACTCGTCCCCTTCCAAAATAAACTCTTCTCCGCCGCCAAGTCCGTAACTTTTCCCAAAGTTTTCCGCCACCCCGCCGACCAAAAAATTGGGCCGCTTCCCTGCCGTCTCGAAAATCCACGCCAGCATCGCCGTCGTCGTCGTCTTCCCATGCGTCCCGCTCACCACAATCGAATGCCGTCCCGGTAAAAATTCCTCTTCGAGTATCTCCGGTAGCGAACGATACGGAATCTTCCGGTCCAGCACTTCTTCCAATTCCGGATTCCCCCGCGCAATCACGTTTCCCACCACCACGAGATGGGGCGCAGGCCGCAGGTGCGCATCCTCAAACGAATGAAAGTACGAAATCCCCATGCTCTCTAGGAATGTGGAGGCCGGCGGGTACACGCCCGAATCCGACCCCGTCACGCGAAAGCCCTTCTCCCGCAGCATCCCCGCAAGCGGAGACATCGCCGAACCGGCGATCCCAATAATGTGTATGTGTTTTGCTTCGCTCATGCCACTACCGCCGGTTCGAGTATCTCCAATGCCCCTTCACGTTTTGCCATCAACCGCGCTTTCACTCCGAGCGGTACCGTCAGCATCGGCCGCATCGTGTGCCCCGCCGGCGCCCCGTACACAATCGGCACATTGAGCGGTCCAAGAATTCGTTCGCAGACCTCTCGCACCGTCGGGCTCCCCGCCACCGGCGCTTCGCACTCCGGAAAGTCCCCCAGCACGATTCCTCGCACCTTTTCAAATTTTCCCGCTTGCTTCAAATGCATCAATGCCCTGTCCACCTGCCACGGCTTCATACCGCGGTCTTCCAACAACAGAATCGCGTCGGTCGTATCCAGTTCCCAGCGCGTGGCCAAGGTTGTCTCCACCAGTGTCAGGCATCCACCAAGGATAGTGCCTTCCGCTTCTCCGTCGGCCAGCGTCTCGCCTTGCAAACCAATACTCCATGCTCCATCGGTCTTCTGAATTGCCGCCAGCAGTGATTCGCGGTCGTATCCCTTCGCCGCACCGGGCCCAGCGCTGAATCCCGCCGCCACCATCGGCGCGTAAAATCCCACCCAACCCCACCGCTGCCACAAATAAATCTGCAGCGACGTTAGGTCGCTATATCCCAAAATCACTTTCGGCTCGTTGGGTTTTGCTATCTCAAGCCCATCCAGTAAATAGTTAGCCCCATACCCGCCCCGGACAGCCACAAGCGCGTCCGATCCTTCGTCTGCGAGCCCCGCGAGCAATTCATCCCGTCGCGCCGTCACCGAACCCGCGAAGTACCCCGCTGATTCAATTTTCGCGGGTGGACTCGCGTGAAATCCGAGCCGCTCCAATTCCGCCAAGCCTGCCCTAACTCCTTCCGCGTGCCCCGGCGATGCCGGAGCGATCGCTTGCAATAGCCGGCCAAACTTCACAGCGCGCGGTTTTCTCGGAGACGTCCCCCGTGATACCGATGTCCCCTCGAAACTCGCCGCACTCATTCGTGCTGCCTCTCGACAGGCAACATCTCGCAGACAATTCCCGGCCGCGTGAGCGCCACAAAAATCTTCTCCTGCTTCCTCTTGCTCACGTCCGCGTCGAACTGTATCAAATTCTTCTCCCCGGCCATCGAAACCTGAAAATTGTCCAGGGCAATATTCAATTCGGAAAACAATTTATGTATTTCCGAAACCAGGTCGGTCCCTGTAGCCGTGGAGATCCTGAAAAGCATGTAGCGAGGCTTCAAGTCCAATATGTTTTCGAGGTAGATCAGAAATACGAGCGCGCTCAGGATCAGCGCACACGTAATCCCAGACACCGCATACATTCCCCCGCCTGCCGCCATCCCCACGGCCGCTATTCCAAAAATGGCCGCCGCGGTCGTCAATCCGGTCACGTTTCCCCGGTCGCGCAAAATCGCCCCCGCGCCAAGGAACCCGATTCCTTGCACGATGTTGGACGCAATCCGCGTCGTGCTCGGATCGCCTGTTCGCCGGGAGATCTCAATGGAAAGAATGGTGAATAACGCCGAGCCGACGGAGATGCACAAACTTGTCCGCATTCCAGCGGGACGCCGCCGTACATTGCGCTCAATGCCAATGATTCCGCCCAACAGGGCGGCCCACAGCAAACGCGCGGTGATGCTGGAAAGGGTCAGCATGCTCCCCTGCAATTTCTAGTCGCTATCGCAGGATTTTTGCACACTACAGTTTGAATTGCGTCAATTTCAGGAAGTGCCGTGCCCTGGCGTGTATCTCTGTGCGTTTCAAGCTTCTCAGCCGGTCCAGCCCGAATTTCTCCACGGTAAAGCTCCCCATCACCGACCCGTACACCATCGCCCGCCGCAGCGCCGCGTCATTCTTCTGCCCGGCACCGGCAAGGTATCCCATAAAGCCACCTGCAAAACTGTCCCCCGCTCCGGTCGGATCATGCGGTTCTTCCAGCGGAAACGCTGGCACGCAAAACACTCCATTCTTATCCACCAGCATCGCGCCATACTCCCCGCGTTTCACCACCAGCGTCTGTGGCCCCATCTTGAAAATGTGTTTCGCCGCACGCAACAAATTGTGCTCGTTCGAAAGCTCACGTGTCTCCGAATCGTTGATCATTAATATGTCCACGTGCTTCAGCGTTTCCCGCAGTTCCGCGTTCGAACGCTCGATCCAGTAATTCATCGTGTCCAGCGCCGCCAACTTTGGCCGCACCCTCACCTGATGCAGCACGTCGCGCTGCAACTCGGGCGCAATATTCGCCAGAAAAACGTATTTCGCCTGCTTATACTTCTCCGGCAGCTTCGGCTTGAACTCCGCAAAGACATTCAGGTCCGTCGTCAGCGTCACTCGCTCGTTTAAATTCTGCGAATATTTTCCCGCCCAGAAAAACGTCTTGCCCTCCGCGTGCTCCAGTCCTTCCGTGTCGATGTGCCGCCCTCGAAAAATCGCCGCATCCTTCGACGTAAAATCATCCCCGACGATTCCCACCAGGTCCACGTGTGTAAAATAGCTCGCGGCCACCGCAAAATACGTCGCCGCACCGCCCAGTGCCTTGTCCACCTTTCCGTAAGGGCTTTCAATTCCGTCAAACGCCACCGATCCCACAACGAGTAAGGACACAATTTTCTCCTAGGAAATGTACTTGCCGATGATGGCGGCAAGCTTCTTCTTGGTCGACTTCGGCACCAGCTTTAAATCCGTCACCAGCGCATGTTGCAGGGCCGAACCGCACTTGCAACTCCGCTGCTCGGGCAGAACGCGCACCGCTTGTCGCAAAACCTTCTGCGCATTCTCCGCATTCTGGTTCAGCGTCGCAATAATCTGCGATGCGGTAACCGATTCATGCTCCGGATGCCAGCAGTCATAATCCGTAATCATCGCAATCGTCGCGTAGCAAACCTCCGCTTCGCGTGCCAGCTTTGCCTCCGTCACGTTCGTCATCCCAATCACTTCGAAACGCAACTGCCGGTGCACGTGCGCCTCTGCTAGCGTCGAAAACTGCGGCCCCTCCATGCAAATATACGTCCCACGGCGGTGCACCGGCACCGCTTCATGCACGCAAGCGTCCGCCAGCACACTTGAGACCTGCCCGCACGTAGGATGCGCAAACGCCACGTGCGCCACCAGTCCCTCGCCAAAAAACGTCGAAATCCGTCCCTTCGTCCGGTCGTAAAACTGGTCCGGCACAAGGAACTCTCCCGGCCGCAACTCCTCCAGCAACGAACCCACGGCACTCACGGAAATAATCCGCTCCACTCCCAGCACCTTCATCGCGTAAATATTTGCCCGGTAATTAATCTCTCCCGGCAAAATGCGGTGTCCCCGCCCGTGCCGCGCCAAAAACGCCACCCGCTTTCCCTCCAGCGTTCCCAGCACAATCGCATCCGACGGCTCCCCAAATGGCGTCTTCACCCGAATCTCTTTCGTATTCGTCAGACCGCTCATCGAATACAGCCCGCTTCCCCCGATGATCCCGATCGTCGGCTTCGCGTCGTTCTTTACCTTCTTCGTTTTCGACCCCGCCATTTTTCTCTTCTCCGTCACAATCGCTAATTCAAATTGTCCCGCTAAAAATCCATCCCGCTCTTCGCCAAAATCTCATTCACCGCCGAAAACGGATCTTTCTTCCTCTCCGCCACGGCACCAGCCAATTCCGCCAGCCGCGCCTCGCCCTCAGCCCCGCCCAATACCCGCTCCAGCAGTCTCGCCTCCAACAATTCAATCAATCGTTTCTTCCAATGCTCTACATGCTTCCGTTCTCGCTCCCCGCTCGTTTCAAAGTGCTGGCGAAACTTTCCAATCGTTTGCACCAGCACATCAATTCCCTTATTCTCCGTTGCCACCGTCCGCACCACTGGCGGATGCCACCCATCCCTCGGCATCACCAGCGAAAGCATCGCATCCAACTGTTGCTGCAACCGGTCCGCGCCCTCGCGGTCCGCCTTGTTCAGGACAAAAATATCCCCAATCTCCATCAACCCGGCCTTCATGTTCTGAATATCATCGCCCAGCCCTGGCACCAGCACCACCACCACGCAATCTGCCAACCGCACAATATCGATCTCGTCCTGTCCCACGCCTACCGTCTCGATCAACACTTGCTGCTTTCCCGCCGCGTCCAGCAGCAATGCCACCTCCGCCGTCGCCCGCGCCAATCCCCCCAGAAATCCCCGCGTCGCCATCGACCGTATAAACATCCCCGCGTCGCCCGCATGCCCCTGCATTCGAATGCGGTCCCCCAAAATCGCCCCGCCCGTATACGGACTCGTCGGGTCCACCGCGATCACGCCCACGTTTTCCTGCTGCCTTCTGTAAAGAGCCGCCAGCCGGTCCACCAGCGTACTCTTTCCCGTCCCTGGCGCTCCCGTCACGCCGGTCAAATAAGCCCGCCCCGTATGCGGAAAAAGTATCCGCAGCAACTCCTCCGCCTCCGCCTGATGATTTTCAATCGCCGTAATCGCCCGCGAAATCGCCCGCACCTCTCCCGCGCGTACCAACCCAGCCCATTCTTCAACGGGAATGCTCGGCATTACGCTCAACCCAGTCTCATTGGAACTGCATCGTATAGGAAACCGTAACGTATATTCTCATCAGAGGACTTAAATTGTCATTCCGAGCGAAGCGAGGAATCTGCTTTTGCTTCGCGGCATGACGCAAAACTCAAATACCTCACCGTCGACGCCTACTTCTTCCCCAGCAATTGTCGCGCAATCACCAACCTCTGAATCTCGCTCGTCCCCTCGCCAATCGTGCACAGCTTCACGTCCCGGTAAAACTTCTCCGCCGGATAATCCTTAATAAATCCGTAACCGCCGTGAATCTGCACGCACTCGTTCGCCACGCGCACCGCCACTTCGCTCGCAAACAACTTCGCCATGCTCGATTCCCGCGTGAACCGCACAGTCTTCTTATCCGCCAGCCACGCCGCCTGATACACCAGTAGCCGCGCCGCCTCCACCTCCGTCGCCATATCCGCCAGCTTGAACTGTATCGCTTGAAACTCGCTGATCGTCTTTCCGAACTGCTTTCGCTGTTTCGCGTATTTCGTCGCCGCTTCCAATGCCCCTTGCGCCATTCCCAGCGCCAGCGCCGCAATCGAAATCCGTCCGCCATCCAAAATCTTCAAACTCCCGGTAAATCCCTCGCCCTCGTCCCCCAGCAAATTCTCCGCCGGCACCCGGCAATCCGTAAAAATTACCTCCGACGTGTCGCTCGCCCGCAGCCCCAGCTTGTTCTCTTTCTTTCCCGGCTTAAATCCCGGCGTCCCTTTCTCCACAATGAACGCGCTGATCCCGTGCGACTCCTTCGATTTATCCGTCACCGCCATCGCAACGCAGAAATCCGCATAATGCCCGTTCGTCGTAAACGTCTTCGCGCCGTTCAGCACCCAATGCTTCCCGTCGCGCACCGCCGTCGTCTTGGTTCCACCCGCGTCCGAACCCGCTTCCGGCTCCGTCAGCGACCACGCCCCAATCGCCTTCCCCGACGCCAGCTTCGTCAAATATTTGTTTTTCTGCTCTTCACTCCCAAATTTATAAATATGGTTCGAACACAACGAATTGTGGGCCGCCACAATAATTCCCACCGACCCATCCACCCGCGACAACTCCTCAATCGCGATCACGTACTCGATGTACCCTAATCCCGCCCCGCCATACTCCTCCGGAAAAATCACACCGAGCAATCCCATCTCCGCCAGCTTCGGCATAATCTCCATCGGAAAATGGGACACCTCGTCCCACTCCATCACGTGCGGCGCAATCTCCCCCTCCGCAAACTCCCGCACACTCTTCCGCAATTGCTGCTGTTCTTCGCTGAAGCCAAATTCCACGGCATCGCTCCTATCCGTTTTCCATATAGCGAGTCAAAGTATTATTTATAGCATAGTCCATGCTCGCTTATTTGCCAGCGTTCCTTGATTGGGAATAATAAGCTCCATTTTGGGTGTATCTCAATTTCTGCGCTAGAATAGCCGTGCAAATCCGCGGTGAGGAATTACAACCCTGCTCAAAGCCACCGGACGACGGAAGATGCTTTTCAATCTCGCGCTAACCCTCTTCGCCGTCTTGGGCTTTTCCTGCGCTCCTCAAAAAGGACCTCAAGAGAAGTCCTTCTGGATATGGTTCCAAAGTAACCAAGAGGCTCTCTTAAAAGTTAAAAGCGGTCGCGAAGAAATTTGCAACGAACTCACCAGGCAAATGAAAGGCCTTAATCCCAACCTGGTGTACGAATTTGGCCCTGTGGGGAATGACCGCCGCGAATTTACCATCAGTGCCGATGGCATAAAGGAGTCCTTCCCCGCCGTAGAAGCCCTTTATGCGGCGGCTCCTGTGTTACCTAAATGGAAGATACTCAAGTTCCGTCAGCGGCGCGAGCCTGTCGGAATCTCCCTGAGAGGGACAAGCGTTGAGGCGGACTCTGTCGCTGTGGCAGTCAAGAAAGTTGGCGAAAAAGCCGACGTGATCGTCTACATTCCTGGGGCTCCAGAGAATGACCGAGATATCTATGGAAGTATCGCTTTCCTGATGCTTGATCAAACCCTTGGAGAGTACGACGTGGAAACTCTAATCGGAGAGGTTCAGATAATGCCGGCTTCTCGCGCGTTAGAAAAAACATACTCCCTAAAAGAGTTGCCCAAAGTTATCGACGGCATGTTCGTCCACTAAACCCAAACTCCCCGCAGGCTCTGCCATCAGCCAGTTTTCTCCGACCTACCACCCCACCGCATACCCCTTCTTCTTATTCTGCTCGTCCAGCCACACTTTCAACGGCGCAAAATAATCCGCCAACGCCGACGCATCCATCTCTCTCTCCCCCGTCAACGCCTCCAGCGCATCCGGCCAAGGCTTGCTCAGCCCCATCGACAGCATCTTGTTCAGCTTCTCCCCCGCCACCTTATTCCCGTAAATCGAGCACCGATGCAGCGGCCCTGTATACCCCGCCTCTTTGCACAGCGCCCTCTGAAATTGATACTGATAAATCCGCGCCAAAAAATACCGCATGTACGGCACATTCGCCGGCACGTGATATTTCGCCCCCGCATCGAAATCCGCTTCCGTCCGTTCCACCGGCGGCACAATCCCCTGATACTTCTTCCGCAACTCCCACCACGCCTTGTTGTATTCCTCCGGCTTCACCTGCCCCGAAAAAACCTCCCACCGCCACTTATCCACCACCAGCCCAAACGGCAAAAACGCCACCTTCTCCAGCGCCTGCTGCAGCAAATAATCGATATCCCCTGAAGCTGGCGGCACCGTCTCAATCAATCCTATCTTCTTCAAATATTCCGGCGTCACCGAAAGCGCAATCGTGTCTCCCACCGCCTCATGAAATCCATCATTCGCGCTGTTCTGAAACAGCGGCGGTTGCGTGTTGTACGCCCGCTGATAAAAGTTGTGCCCCAGTTCGTGATGGATCGTCCGGAAATCCTCTTCCGTAATCTGGATGCACATCTTCACCCGCAAATCGTCTTTCGAATCCACGTCCCACGCGCTCGCGTGGCACACCACGTCGCGGTCCGCAGGCTTCGTAAAGAGCGACCTCTCCCAAAAGGTCTTCGGCAGCGGCTCGAATCCCAGCGAAATAAAAAATCCCTCTCCGTATTTCACCATCCCCCGCGCATCCGTTTTGCGCTCCTGCAGAATCTTCGTCAAATCAAAACTCTCCGCCGGCTTCGGCGAATCCATCAAGTCGTAAACGTTGTTCCACTCCTGGCTCCAGATATTCCCCAGCAGATGCGCCGGAATCGCCCCATTCGCCGGCACCAGACTCGCGCCATATTTCTTCGCCAACTGCCCCCGCACGTACGCATGCAGCGACTCATACAGCGGCCGCAACTGCTCCCACAACCGGTCCGCCTCCTTCGTCAACTGGTCCGGCGGCATGTCGTACATCGACCGCCACAGCGCCCCCGCATCCGCATATCCCAGTTCGCGCGATCCCTTGTCTCCCAACTCCGCCATCCGCGCATACCGCTTCCGCATTGGCGCGCCCACAGCGTGCCATCCAATCCACGCCCGCTTCAGCTCTTCCGCATCCCGGCTCGTCGCCATCAACTTCCCCACCGCCGTCACATCCAAACACTTCCCGTTCTCCCCATCCGGGCACCACTTTCCCCGTCCATAGTCCCCATCCAGCGACGCCAGCACTTGGGCCAGCTCTTTCTGCTCCTTTGGGTCCGCCGGCGGCGGCAGCGTCGACGCCAGCTTCAGCAATTTCAACTTGCGCTCCATATCCGCCGGCAATTTCAATCCATCAAACCGGTGCGCCTGCTTCGCCGCTTCCACCGCCCACGCATTCAACTCCTCATTGGCATCCGCCGCAATCTGCTCCGTATCCGCGGTAATAAAATTTTCCTGCACCCAGGACGCCCGCTGCCCCTTGTTCGTCAACTCGAAATACTTCGCCTCCGCCTCCTTCAAAAACGCTGTCGCATCCGCCACCGTCGGCGCGGCCTTCTTCGTCATTCCATCGTGTGCAGCTGTTTGCGCCCATGCTCCGCTGCAGGCTCCCAGCAAAAGTAATCCGCTAATGCCCATCCAAAACGCCGTTTTCCATCGAAGGCTCATGCGCTTCTCCCGACCGTCTTCGTCACTACTTCCTGCAACACCGCCAAAGCCTTCTCGCACCCCGCCCGATCCACATCGCAATGCGTCACCACTCTTACCGAATAAATCGCCGTATCCTGCGCCCATATTCCCTTCGCATACAGCGCCTCGCACAACTCCACCGCCGTCCTCCCCGTCTTCTCGCAATCAAAAATCACAATATTCGTCCGCACCTTCATCGGATCGATCCCCAGCCCCGGAATCTTCGCCACTCCCTCCGCCAGCAGCTTCGCATTCGCATGGTCCTCATGCAGCCGCCCTGGCGACTTCTCCAGCGCCACCAACCCCGCCGCCGCAATCACTCCGGCCTGCCGCATCCCTCCGCCAAACATCTTCCGGTAAATCCGCCCCTTCTCAATGAACTCCTTCGACCCTATCACCATCGACCCCACCGGCGCGCCCAGCCCCTTCGATAAACAAAACATCACCGAGTCCACCTTCCGCGTCATCTGGTCAACACTCTCCCCCAACGCCGTCGCCGCATTAAAAATTCGCGCCCCATCCATATGCACTTTCAGCCCCGCCGCATGCGCTCCATCGCAAATCTCCTCCACCTGCACCGTCGGGTACACCGTCCCGCCCCACATATTCATCGTATTTTCCAAACAGACCAGCGCCGTCTGCGAGTCGTAGTAAATCTTCGGCCGGATCGCCGCCTCCACCTGCTTCCACGTCAAAATCCCATCCTCTCCCCTCGCAATCCGCGGCGTACACCCCGCAATCGCCGCCATCGACGCCAGTTCGTACAAATTCACGTGCGCGCGCTCGTCGCAAATCACTTCATTCCCGTGATGCGTCCACACCTTAATCGCAATCAAATTCCCCATGCATCCCGTCGGAACAAACAGCGCCGCCTCTTTCCCAAAAATCTCCGCCGCCCGCGCCTCCAACCGGTTGATCGTCGGGTCTTCTCCATAAACGTCGTCCCCGACCTCCGCCTCCGCCATCGCGGCACGCATCTCCGCCGTCGGCCGCGTCACCGTATCGCTCCGCAAATCCACCACTCCACCCAGCGCCTTCCTCTGCAGCTCCACTTCTTCCCCCTCCTGCCTCTGATTCCCCTTCGCCACCGTATAACTCATGTTCTTCTCTTCTCCGTATTCTCGAGCTATGTTCCCTTTTGGGCTCCGCGCTACTTCGTCATGTCTCCTTCTGCTCTGTGAACTCTGTGTTCTCCGTGCCTTCTGTGTTAATTCTTGGTCTTTCCGTCTTTACCTCATCATCTCTACAAACACCTCATTTGCCACACTCAACTTCGCCCCCGCCAATCGCACACCATTCCCACACCTCTCCCCAAACCCCGCCATTTCCAATCTCCCCAATTTCTCCCCCAACTCCACCCCGTACTCCCGCTCAATCCTCCCGACATCAATCCCATCCAACTGCCGCAACCCCAAAAACAACTCCTCCTCCAGCGCCTGCTCTCGCCCAATCGTCTCCACCTGCTCAATCGCCCCGGCGCGCCCTGCCATCTTCAGCGGCGACTCCTCCCTCTCCATCGCCCGCACATACTCCGCCGCATCATGCACATTCGCCCACCTCTGCTTCCCCGAAAACGAATGCGCCCCCGCTCCAAATCCCAAATACGCCTCGCGCCTCCAATACTTCAAATTGTGCCGCGACTCATACCCCGGCTTCCCCCAATTCGAAATCTCGTAATGGTGATACCCGG
>Ga0210407_10000488_pt1 | contig 44708 bp, 43 predicted proteins | sample IncBWC27MmetaG_FD_150860 | JGI IMG/M metagenome (GOLD analysis project Ga0210407, IMG submission 150860) | Forest soil microbial communities from Barre Woods Harvard Forest LTER site, Petersham, Massachusetts, United States - Inc-BW-C-27-M | ecosystem: Environmental > Terrestrial > Soil >...
GCTCCCCACCCCGCCGCACGGCGACGCAGTTGCCTTCGGCTACAAAGTTACGACACGCTTTGGCGGGGACTCCCACCCCGCAGACAAGGCGTCCTCGCGGACGCCCTGGATACACGGAACAAGTCCGGCCATGGGGATCCTCTCTGGATCCTCTCTGGTCGCACAGGATCATAGCCTCGCAACCGCCCGTCGTCCGTGATTGCTTGTGAGAAAGCTGTTTAGACGAACGATGCTGGAGCGGTCGTCCGTGGGACTGCCGCCGCCTGCTGGCGGATGCCTGATTTGGCATGTTTTGTGGTGTTGGCCTTGCCCGCCGCGGCCGGCGTCCCGCTCTTGCCGGAGCCCTTGACAGCACTGGCCGAGCGGTTCCCGCTGGTATGCGCCACCTCGCTCCGAGTCGATCTCGACGACGGCGTCTTCGTGTAATGCGCCGACCCGCCGGAGCCCTTGGATTTGCCAGAGGCGTGCTTGGTGGACTTACGGGTCGAGGCGCGCTTGCCGCCCCGGTCGGTTGCCGGCGGGCCGACTTCCGGAGCCGGTACCTCATCCTCGGTGAAAGTGGCTTGGTTTGCGACCCGCGCGGATGCAGGAACGGCCTCGTTGGCGAAATAAGACGGAGCATCGCCCGGTGCAGTAAAGTTCTTGGTGCCGTCGACCGGCATGTCGGCGGCAAATACCGCGTAGCTGCTTGCCAACGCAAAGGTAGCGACGACGAGCGCAATCGTCAGTTTGTTCTGCATGATATCTCCCCCACCGCCATCTCTTTAACGGAGATCGGCATGGAAGGGGAGTGTCAATTTCCTGTCGCTCGCCAGAACCGCTGCCGGATCAGCGTTTGCTCCCGCCGATATGCGCCACGGCGTTGATTTCGACCTTGAGCGAGGGATCGGCGAGTGCTGCCACTTGCACCAGGGTGGAGGTCGGAAAGTCGCCGGTGAAGAACTCGCGACGGGCCTGCCACACCTTCTCGCGCTGGCTGATGTCGGTGACGAAGATCGTCACCTTCACAATATCGGCCACGCTGCCGCCTGCCGCTTCGACGAGATGGCGAATCTTGCCGAAGATCTCTTTTGCCTGGGCATATTCGTCGCCGGCGGCGGCGCTCTGACCGGCTGCCCGGGCGGTCATCCCGGCGACATAGGCAACGCCGTCCGCGACCAGGCAGTTAGACCAGGTGCCGGCAGCCGGCTCGGGGACCTCGGGGGTAGTGGCGCGGACGATGCTGCTCATGGGCTCGACTCCTGCTGTGAGGCTGCGAAGAAAATCCCCTGGCGCAGGGGACTGCGAGGAAATCATGCGGACAGTTCAATCCGTCGTTCCCGCGAAAGCGACGCGAAAGCGGGGACGCAGGAACCAGCGCCTGAAATCCCTGTTGGGGTGGACGGCCCCCTACGGCATCGAATTGTGCCAGGCTGTGAGGTTGTGACAACGCAGCCAAAGGAGCCGTCCATGACGATTATCAGAGTTGGCTTGGATACGTCCAAGCATGTCTTCCAGGTGCACGGGGTTGACGAGAACGAACAGCCGGTGTTGCGGCGGCAGATCCGGCGCGGCGCGGTCGAGAAATTCTTTGCCAAGCTGCCGTCGACGCGCATCGGCATCGAAGCGTGCGGCGCCTCGCATCACTGGGCGCGGTTGTTGCGCGGGCTGGGGCACGAGGTCCTGCTGATGCCGCCGCAATACATCAAGGCCTACGTCAAGCGCAGCAAGAACGACAAGATCGACGCTGAAGCGATCTGCGAGGCGATGAGCCGGCCGACCATGCGATTTGTGCCGGTCAAGACCGCCGAGCAGCAGGCGGCGCTGACGATGCTCGGGGTGCGCGATCTGCTGGTCAAGCAGCGCACGATGCTGATCAATGCGATCCGTGGCCACGCAGCGGAGTTCGGTGTCACGGCGGCCAAGGGGCCCAAGCAGATCACCGAGCTGCTGGCGCGTCTGGCAAGCGACGAGGACGTGCCGGGGCTGGCGCGCGAGATGATCGGCGTGCTGGCCAGCCAGCTCAACGGGCTCGACATCAAATTGAAGGCGCTCGAGGCGCGGCTGATGACTTGGCACCGGCAGGATCAGACCAGCCAGTGCTTGGCGACAATCCCGGGGATCGGGCCGATCGGCGGGGTCAGCTTTGCGCTCAAGGTACCGGACGCCAAAGCCTTTCGCTCGGGCCGGCGTTTTGCCGCCTGGGTCGGCATCACACCGCGCGAGGACTCGACCGCCGGGCGACAGAAGCTCGGCCGGATCAGCCGCGCCGGCGACGAGGATTTGCGACGGCTGCTGGTGATTGGGGCGACCGCGGTGATCCGCGCCGCCAAGCCCGGCCGCACCGCGCCGTGGCTCATGGGATTGCTGGCGCGCAAGCCGAAAAAGGTCGCGGCGGTGGCGCTGGCCAACAAGATGGCCCGCATCGTCTGGGCCATGATGGTGAGCGGCGAGACCTACCGCCGGCCGGCGCAGGCCTGAGCCCGCCCACCACCGAGACCTGGCACATTCGAACCTGGCAAGGAGCGCAGCAGCAAGATGGTCATCGGTCGATCCGAGGATCGGGACAACCCGTGGAACCCGTTGGTGCTCAGACATCACGTCCCTGTTTGGGACCCGATCCGCGTAACCCATCTGGGCCAGCGGTCATGCGACCGCACCACACAGGCCGGACATATGGCTGCAACCGACCAGAGCCATCGCCGCTGCCAGCACCTTGCGAGACGGGGGCCGTCCACATATGGGTTCCCGCTTTCGCGGGAACGACGGATGTGAGAATGAGAGCGCCACATTTCGAAATTGGCGTCGGAGGAGGGGTGATATGACCGACTTTTTCCCCGGCTTCGCGCGCCGCCGGATCACCACTTCGGGCGCCGACATCAACCTGGTGACCGGCGGCAGCGGGCCGCCGCTGCTGTTGCTGCACGGCTACCCAGAGACCCATCTGATGTGGCGCAAGCTCGCCCCGCGCTTGGCCGCGGACTTCACCGTCGTCGTGCCCGATCTGCGCGGCTATGGCGACAGCTCGAAGCCGCCCGCCGGAGCCGACAACGCGGGCTATTCGAAGCGGGCGCTCGCCCTCGACCAGGTCGAGACGATGCGGGCGCTGGGCTTCGAGCACTTCGCCGTCGCCGGTCATGACCGCGGCGCCCGCGTCGCCCACCGGCTGGCGCGCGATCACTCCGAGCGCATCGAGCGCCTGGCATTGCTCGACATCGTGCCGACGCTCTACCGTTTCGAGACAATCGATCAGAAGGCGGCGACCGCGAGCTATCACTGGTTCTTTCTGATCCAGCCGGGCGGGTTGCCGGAGCGGCTGATCGGCGCCGAGCCCGAGTTCTTCCTGCGCCACAGCCTGCGTGATCCCGCGGTGTTCGACCCCGAGGCGTTTGCCGAATACCTGCGCTGCTTTGAGAACCCCGAAACGATCCGCGCGACCTGCGACGAGTACCGCGCCGGCGCCACGATCGACCTCGTCCACGACCGCGCCGATCGCGGCCGCCGCATCACGATGCCGCTTCTCGTGCTATGGGGCGAGCGCAGCTCGCAGGGCAGCGGCTACGACGTGCTCGGGGTGTGGCGCGAGCACGCCGAGAATGTCTCCGGCCAGGGTCTCGCCAGCGGCCACTTCCTTCCCGAAGAGGCGCCCGAGGAGACCTACGCAGCCCTGCACGGGTTTTTCAGTGGCAACTCGATTTAGCGGGTCTCGGCGCACCCAAACGGGTGCGCGAGCACGCGACACACCGGGTCGGTCGTACAGAGGCCCGCGGCGCGTTCTTGGCGATTGAGTGACCGCCGCCTATAACTGCTGCGCCAATTGCCGTCCTATGCTCTTCGCCGATGCCGCTCTTTGTGATCCCGTTCCCGGCGATCGATCCGGTCGCGATCTCGCTCGGCCCCGTCGCGATCCGTTGGTACGCGCTCGCCTATATTGTCGGGCTGCTGATCGGCTGGCGGTATTGCCTCGCGCTTGCCGGCCGGCCGCCGCACCTGGTCGGCCGCCAGGACGTCGACGATTTCCTGGTATGGGCCACACTCGGGGTCGTCCTCGGCGGGCGCCTCGGCTATGTCCTGTTCTACATGCCAGGCCATTATGCGGCGCACCCGCTGGAGGCGCTCTATGTCTGGCATGGCGGGATGTCGTTCCACGGTGGCGCGCTCGGGGTGACACTCGCCATCCTGCTGTTCACCCGCGCGCGCAAGATCCCGCTCTTTGCCTTTTCGGACATCATCACCGCGGCGATCCCGATCGGCCTCTTTTTTGGTCGGATCGCGAATTTCATCAATGGCGAGCTCTACGGCCGCCCGACGCAGGTTGCCTGGGCGATGATCTATCCGAATGGCGGTGCGATCCCGCGCCACCCGAGCCAGCTCTACGAAGCCTTGTGCGAAGGCGTCCTGCTGTTCCTGCTGCTGTTTGCCGCCGAGCGGATGCTGATGCGGCGCCGCCCAGGCGTCGTCACCGGGCTGTTTCTCGCGGGATACGCGGTGGCTCGCATGTCGGGTGAAGTCTTTCGCGAGCCGGACGCCCAGCTCGGTTTCCTGATTTTTGGGACCACGATGGGCCAGCTCCTATCGATCCCGGTGCTTCTCGCGGGTATCGCGATTATCCTGTGGGCGCAGCGGGCGCCGCTTCCTGCGCGATCTTGAGCTCAGACCCGATCAGCCGGAAGATCGCCCGCCGGATCGGCGCCGAGGGCCCGCTGTCGATCGCCGCGTTCATGGCGATGGCATTGCACGATCCCCAGGATGGCTACTACGCGCGGCGCAGCCCGATCGGAGCCCAGGGCGACTTTGTCACTGCCCCTGAGATCAGCCAGGTTTTTGGCGAGCTGATCGGGTTGTGGTGCGCCCTGATGTGGCAACGGCTGGGCGAGCCCGATCCGATCATCCTGGCCGAACTCGGTCCCGGCCGCGGCGTGCTGATCGAGGATCTGCTGCGCGCCGCCGCCGTGATCCCGACATTTCACCGCGCCCTGCGCCTCCATCTTGTCGAAGCGAGCCCGGCGCTGCGTGCCGAGCAGGAAACGCGGCTCGCCGGGGTGCGTCCGGTTTGGCTGTCTCGGTTCGAGGATCTGCCCGAAGGGCCGATGCTGCTCGTCGCCAACGAGTTCCTCGACGCGCTGCCGATTCGCCAGTTCGTGCGCGGCCGAGCCGAATGGTCGGAGCGGATGGTGGCGGTCGACGACGACAATCGCTTGGTCCTCGTCGAGGGGCCCGAAAGCCCCGCCGCGAGTTTGCTGATCCCTGCGGTACACCGGGACAGCGTCCGACCGGGGACGGTGGTGGAGATCTGCCCGGCTGCCCTCGCCATTGCGTCCGGGCTCGGCGCTCGCTTTACCCGCCGGCCGGGCGCTGCGCTGTTTGTCGATTACGGATACTTTCCGAGCACGCCGGGCTCGACGCTCCGGGCGCTACACCGGCACTGTCCGGTGTCGGTGCTGGCAGCCCCGGGTACGGCCGATCTCAGCGCCCATGTTGACTTTTCGGCCTTTGCCGAGGCGGCGCATGGCGGCGGAGCGGCGACCTGGGGACCCGTGCCGCAGCGGCGATTGCTCACCGCGCTCGGGGCCGAGCAGCGCGCCGTGATCCTGAGCGCCAGAGCAACGCCGCGCCAACGGCAAGCGCTCGACGCCGGTGTGAGGCGCCTACTAGACCCTGATCAAATGGGTACCCTGTTCCAGGCCATCGCGTTGACGTCTCCCGGTATGCCGCCGCCCGGCTTCGAGGCGGACCCTTGATGAGCGATATCCAATGGGTATTCAGGTCTACGGCGCTCGACGCGGATGCGGGCGTCCGCCACGCTTTTTTTACCCGTCTGGGTGGTGTTAGCGAAGATCCGTTCGCCTCGCTCAATTGCGGCCTCGGCTCGGGCGATTCGCCGCACCGGGTCGCTCGCAACAGAGCCATCGCGATGGATTGCCTCGATCTGTCTGCTGATCGTCTAGTGATCGCGCGCCAAGTCCACAGCGCCACTGTCGTCACCGTGGAACGACCGTGGCGCCGCGAAGAAGCCCCGCGCGCGGACGGGCTGGTTACCGCGACGCCCGGCATCGCGCTTGGCGTGCTCGCGGCTGATTGCGCGCCGATCCTGTTTTACGAGCCGGTTGCCAAAGTCATCGGCACGGCGCATGCCGGCTGGCGCGGTGCTCTTGCAGGGGTCGCCGAGGCCGTGGTCGCGCAAATGACAGCGCTCGGCGCCGAGCGCCGCCGAATCCGCGCGGCCATTGGCCCATGCGTTGCCCAGAGGTCGTACGAGGTTGGCCCGGAGTTTCCGCAGCCCTTCCTCGCCGACAACCAAGGTGCGGCCGGCCATTTTGTCCGAGCGCCGCGCGATGGCCACTTTCTATTCGATCTGGGGGGATATCTTGCAGACCGTATCATTCGCGCTGGGATCGCGACGATCGAGGTCGTGGCGCACGATACCGTCGCGGAAGAAGCGCAGTTCTTCAGCTACCGACGCTCTTGTCTGCGCGGCGAGCGCTCTTTTGGGCTCGGGCTTTCGGCGGTCGTTCTCGAAGAGTAGCTCCTGGCCCGCGCACGCCGCTCTTGATCCCTCACCCACGCCTCACCCATAGCCGGCAAGCCGCCTTGGCCGCGGCCCTTGCAGCGGCCGCCTGCCAGCCGCTGCCGCACCCCTTCGCGGCGGATGCACCGCAGCCGGGCTCCCCGATCCTCACCCTGCGCGACAGTGCTAGCGTGACGATTGCGCCGGTTCAGGGCACCCCTCGGGCGACCGCCGAGAAGCTCGGGGCGGCGATGGCCAGCGCATTGCAGCAGCTGGAAATTCCGGCGAGCGATAAAGCCGCGAGCATCGGCAGCTACGAGCTCATCGGCAAGATCGCGACGACGCCCGCATCCGCCGGCAAGAGCGCGCTCGTCGCGGTCTGGGATTTGCGCGAGCCGTCAGGCCTGTCGCTCGGCGAACGCACCGAGCGGCTCGAGGCTCCAATGCGCGATTGGGAAGAAGGCGCGCAAGATGCCGTCACCCGTCTCGCCGCAGCGAGTGCCGCCCGGCTCGCTGCTATGCTACAGGACGAGGCCCCGGCAGAGGCCGAGACGGGCGGGCAAACACGGCTGCTGATCAGCGGGGTGGAGGGTGCCCCGGGCGACGGCACAGATTCCCTGCCGCGAGCCATCACCGAGGTCCTCAGACGGCAGGATATCACGATTGTCACCGATCCAGAGGCCAAGGCAGACCTCGTCCTTCGTGCTACTGTCGTCGTCGCTAAACCAAACGCGGGCAAGCAGAACGTCAAAATCGTCTGGTACGTGCGCCGCAAGGATGGCGGGGAGATCGGCACCGTGGGTCAGGAAAACGATGTCCCGGCTGGCCTGCTCGATGGCCCGTGGGGGGACGTTGCCTACATGGTCGCCGCCTCGGCGCAGGACGGCATCGTACAACTGGTTGCCCGCGGCGCCGTGCCGCCCAACGGCAAGTCTTGAGCCGGGCAATTGCCAATCCGCCGCCGGGTGGTTACATTCCGGAGACGTGAAGCCGCGGGCCGCACCCGACGGCGCGGACAGTCGCATCCGATTAATGAAGATCCTCGCCTGCAACAGCAATCGGCCGCTCGCCGAAGCGATCTCGAATTACCTCGACTTGCCGCTCACCAAGGCGAGTGTGCGCCGGTTTTCGGACATGGAGGTGTTCGTCGAAATTCACGAGAACGTACGCGGCGAGGATGTCTTCGTGATCCAGTCGACTTCCTACCCGGCGAACGACCACCTGATGGAGCTCCTCGTCGGCCTCGACGCGCTGAAGCGCAGCTCGGCCCGGCGGGTGACCGCGGTGGTCCCTTATTTCGGGTATGCCCGGCAAGATCGTAAATCCAGCCCGCGCACCCCGATCTCGGCCAAGCTCGTCGCCAACATGATCACCGCGGCCGGCGCCGATCGGGTGCTGACCCTCGACCTCCATGCCGGACAGATCCAGGGCTTCTTCGATATCCCGACCGATAATCTGATCGCTGCACCGGTTCTGGTGAAGGACATTCGCGATCATCACTCCCGTCAGGACCTGGTCATCGTCTCCCCCGATGTCGGGGGGGTGGTGCGGGCCCGCGACATTGCCCGCCGCGTCGACGCCGACCTCGCCATCATCGACAAGCGCCGCGAGCGCGCCGGTGTCTCTGAGGTCGTGAACATCATCGGCGATGTCGCCGGACGCCGCTGCATCCTGATCGACGATATTGTCGACACGGCGGGAACGCTGTGCAATGCCGCGGTGGCCTTGATCGAGAGCGGGGCTTCCGGGGTCTACGCCTATGTCACCCATGGGGTTCTGTCGGGAGATGCGGTGTCACGCGTGGCCGATTCGCCGATCCAGTCGCTGGTCATCACCGACAGCATAGTGGCGACCGATCCGGTTCGGGCGGCGCACAATATTCGCCAGCTGACGATTGCACCGCTGATGGGAGAGGCGATCCGGCGGATCAGCGAGGAGCGCTCGGTCTCCAGCCTGTTCAACTGAGTAGAACGACAGCCCGGACCGGAAGACGGGGGCGCCTGCCGCGCTGTTGGCATTCGGCCCGACCCGGTAAACCTTGCCGGCTCATGACGCCGGCCACAAAGGAGCGAAAAGTCTATGCCCGAGATCACTACCTTGAGCGCCGAGCGGCGGGCTCAGGCCGGCAAAGGAGCGGCGCGGGCGACGCGGCGCGCGGGGCGCATCCCCGGAATAATTTACGGTGGCGATCAGGAACCCTTGCAGATCAGCTTGGAGCCGCGCGAATTGTCGCGAGTTCTCGCCAAACGCAGCTTTCTCGCGATGATCGTCGAAGTCAAGGTGGATGGCAGCGTCCACCGCACCCTGCCGCGCGATGTGCAATATCACCCGGTGAGCGACGCGCCTTTGCATGTCGATTTCATGCGCGTGGGCGCCAATTCGCAAGTCAACGTCGTCGTACCGGTAGTGTTCGTCAACCAAGAGCTATCGCCCGGGCTGCGCCGTGGCGGCATCCTCAACATCGTGCGCCACGGCATCGCCGTGATCTGCCAGGTGGAGAACATCCCCGAGCGACTAGTGGTGGACCTCAGTGGGCTCGACATCGGCGACAGTGTCCACATCAGCGCGGTGAGCTTCCCGCCCGGCTCGCGGCCGGTGATCACTGACCGCGATTTCACGATCGCCAGCATTGCCGCATCATCGGCGGTACGTGAGGAAGCTGCCGCCGCTACCGGGCTTCCCCCGGCCGAGCAGCCTACCGCCGCCTGAGCCTCCAGGCGGAGCTTTGCGGCATCTACGATCGGCGGGTGATGCGGTTAGTCGTCGGCCTCGGCAACCCGGGCGCTCGCTACGCTCGAAACCGCCACAATATCGGCTTCATGGCGGTCGACGCGATCGCCCGGCGCCATGGTTTTGCGGGCTTTCGCAGCCGGTTCAAGGGCGAGCTCGCGGAAGGACAATTGGGCGGCGGGCGACGGCTGTTGCTGAAGCCGCAAACCTTTATGAATGTTTCGGGGGAGGCGGTCGCCGAAGCGTCACGATTCTTTAAGATCCCGCCGGCAGAGATCGTTGTGATCCACGACGAGATCGACTTGCGGCCGGGCAAGCTCCGCGTCAAATGCGGCGGCGGGCTCGCCGGCCACAACGGTTTGCGCTCGATCGATGCGTTACTCGGACCGGATTTCTGGCGGGTGCGGATCGGCGTCGGGCACCCCGGGATCAAGGAGCTCGTCGAGCCTTATGTCTTGCAGAACTTTCCGAGCGAAGAAGTGAGTCTCTGGGTCGTGCCGCTGCTCGAAGCGGTGGCGGAGACGATCGGCCTTCTTCTATCCGGCGCACCCGACGCCTTTATGAGTGAAGTGGCGCGCCGCTTCGCACCGCCGGAGACGAGTCCGGCAGGCGCATTCGGCCGGACTGAGCCGGGCTGAAGTTCCGCAGCATGGGATTCTCCTGCGGTATCGTCGGACTGCCGAATGTCGGCAAGTCGACCCTGTTCAACGCCCTGACGGCAACGGCGGCCGCAGACGCGGCCAATTATCCGTTCTGCACAATCGAGCCCAATGTCGGCCGCGTCGCCGTGCCGGACGATCGGCTGGCCGTCTGCGCCCGCTTGGCGAAATCGGCCGACATCGTCCCGACCCAGCTCGAGTTCGTCGACATTGCCGGGCTGGTTCGCGGCGCCTCCCGCGGTGAGGGGCTCGGCAATCAGTTCCTTTCGCATATACGCGAAGTCGACGCGATCGCTCACGTGCTGCGCTGCTTTGGAGACGACAATGTCACCCATATCGAGGGCTCGCTCGATCCGATCCGCGACGCCGAGACGGTCGAGACGGAGCTGATGCTCGCCGACCTCGAAAGCCTCGAGCGGCGCGCTTTGCACCTTGTCAAGCGGTCCCGCGGCGGCGACCGGGAAGCAAAGGCGCAGCTGGTGGTTGTAGAGGCGGTGATCGCCGTGCTGGGCGACGGCAAACCAGCCCGAGACGTCGTCCTCAGGCCTGAGCAGCAAAAAATCTTGAGGAACCTTCAACTCCTGAGCGTCAAGCCGGTTCTCTATATCGCCAATGTCGACGAGGCGAGCGCCGCCGCTGACAGCCTCGAGAGTGGCCGTGTCGCCGAGTATGCCGCCGCCCGCGGCGCCCGCTCGGTGGTGGTCTCGGCGGCGATCGAAGCGGAATTGGCGCAGCTCCCCGATGCGGACGAAAAACGCGAATTTCTGGCGGCGCTCGGGCTCGAGGAGCCCGGGCTCGCGCGCGTCATTCGTGCCGGCTACGCGCTCCTCCACCTGGTAACGTTCTTCACCGCCGGCCCGAAGGAGGCACATGCCTGGACGGTCGAGCAAGGAACCAAGGCGCCGCAAGCGGCCGGCAAGATCCACACCGATTTCGAGAAGGGCTTCATTCGCGCCGAAACGATCGCCTATGGCGATTTCGCCGCGTATGGCGGCGAGCAGGGTGCCAGGGATGCCGGCCGCATGCGCCTGGAAGGGGCGGATTACGTCGTCCAGGACGGCGACGTCATGCACTTCCGGTTCAACCTCTAGCGAGGTCAGGTTTCGGCGGTAGCCGCGGCGGTCAGCCTTCGGCAAGGAACAGGATGGCACCGTTCGCCTCGCTCGCCGGGATGAAGAGGCTGCCGTCCGGCAACTCGCCGAAGGTGACCTGCCGTTGGGTGAGATAATCCGCTGTCGCGACGCCCCGCTCGATGCTCAGCTCCAGCGACACAACCCCTGGCAGGGCAAAGTCGGGGTCGAGACCGATACCGGGATGCATCGTCGCAAAATCGTCGGGGGTGCTAAACACGATGCGGTGGCGCCCAATATGGATCGAGGCGACGGTGTCGGTCGTCGTCACCTGCTGAATTCCGAACAAGCGGTCGTAAGCGGGCAGCAGCGTCGCCGTGCTCTCGACCACCACGTGGATGCTCTTCACGCCGTTGGCGCCGTTCGGATGCGCAAGCCAGTCCGGCCGACGCATCAGCTCGGGGGTCAGGTGGGCGCAGATGAAACAGTCGAGCCCCGGGGTCTCGTCCGGCGGCAGTGAAATCAGACCAAAGCGGGGCGTGGCCCCGCCCTCCGGCAGCTCGATCTGCCGCCCGAGGGCCCTGATTTCCGAGGGGTGGAGGTGTTGACGCAGCAAGGCGGCGTGCGTCTCCTCGGGTGGCGCGGCCGGCGCAAAGGCCGCCGCCATCAGCCCCTCGCGCCGGACCAGAAATGCGTCCAGGTTCTGAACAAAGTCGTGCGGGTCGACGACGCCGAGCAACTCGATGTAGTCCGATCCGAACATGATGCAGTAATTGCCGGTGCCCCGGCCGATATGGCGGCCGCGCGGCGAGAGCGTGAAGCCAAGCCGGCTCCAGCCGGCGCGGGCACGCTCGAGATCTCGCACCCCGACAATGACATGATCGATCCCGGCTATGGCATTGGTCATCCGATCCTACCGCTCCGACCCGCCGCCAGACTGCCGAGCCGGACCTTCCAAAGCCAGCCTCGCCACCAGTTCCACCTGTTTTATCAGGTGTAGATCAGGCACCGATCCTTTGTCGCCCGCCGAAAGACACACGTGCCGAGTCCCGTGATTAACAATATCGCAACAAGAGTCCCTAGAAGCAGGTACATTTGTAACTAGACCAAAAAATGTCATTATAGCATTCGGTGCTTAATTATCAATTATTTATTTTCTTAAAACGGCGCCAGCACCGGCTGAAAGTCTCGCCGCGCGTCGTTCGCGTCCAACGGATGACCCGAAGATGGGGGTCCACGCTCGGCCCCAGGAACAATCACGCTCGCCGCGGATTTTTCCGGACATGACCTTGCGTTCCAAGATTTCCTCATCGCCCACGAGCTACTGCACCTTGAGGATAGCGACGCATGGCCGGCTGTTCTGCGCGCTGTTGTCGCTTCACTCCCGAACTGGCGTGTATTCGAGGCCGCCGTTACCGTCCGCGTTCGGGAAACAAGTCGAGGAGCCCGGTGCGCGAGGCGGGGCAGATGCCGCGTTCGGTGATCAGGCCGGTCACCAGCCGCGCCGGCGTCACATCGAAAGCATAGTTCACCGCGGGACTGTTGGTCGGCGTGAGCCGAACGGCGAGGCGCCGCCCGTCGTCGGTCCAGCCTTCGACATGGGTGACCTCGCGACTATCGCGGCGCTCGATCGGGATCGAGGCACCACTCTCGATTTCCCAATCGATGGTGGGCGAGGGGAGGGCGACGTAGAACGGGATGTCGTTGTCGCGTGCGGCCAGCGCCTTTGTGTAGGTGCCGATCTTGTTTGCGACATCGCCGCCGGCGGTGGTTCGATCCGTGCCGACGATGCAAAGGTCGACAAGGCCCTCGCGCATAACGTGACCCGCGGCGTTGTCGACGATGACCGTGTGGGCGATGCCGTGCTCGCCGAGCTCCCAGGCGGTGAGCCCGGCGCCTTGGTTGCGCGGCCGGGTCTCATCGACCCAGACATGGACTGGGACGCCGTCCTCATGGGCGCGGTAGATTGGCGCCAGCGCGGTGCCCCAGTCGACGGTAGCAAGCCAGCCGGCGTTGCAATGGGTCAGGACCTCGACCCGCGCCGCTCCGCCGCCTTTGCGTTGCCAGGCGTCGGCAATCAGGGCGACGCCGCGCTCTCCGATGGCGCTATTGATCGCGACATCCGCCTCGGCGATCGCACCGGCGCGCGCTATAGCCGCAGCAAACCGGCCCCCCTCGGGCACCGCCTCGAGCGCGCGTTGCATCTCTGCCAGCGCCCAGCGCAGATTGACCGCCGTCGGGCGGGTTGCCGCGAGCTTTGCTGTCGCTGCGGCGAGCCCCCCGTCCGAGGGATCCTCCGCGACCGCTAGCGCCACGCCATAGGCGGCGGCAGCGCCAATCAGCGGCGCGCCGCGGACCTGCATCGTGCTGATCGCGCGCGCCGCATCGGTGACCGTCGCCAATCTCACAATCACCAGTTCATGTGGCAGCTTCGTCTGATCGATAATTTCGACCGTGTGACCATCGGCGCCGAGCCAGATCGTCCGCATCGATCGGCCGCGAACGTTCATCCGCCGGATCCCGGCTTCTGCTGGAGCACGCGCCCAGCGACCGCCGCGAGGCGGGCTACGAGCTCCGGATCGCGCCGCTCGGGCGCGGTGATCAGCGCATGGTCAAGAGACCGCTGGCAACCCTGGCCGCATGGCTCGGTCTGCACCGACAGCAACGGAACCACGCTCCTGATCAGCGCCTTGGCCTTCTCCGCATTGGCGAGCAGGACCCCAACGATCATATCGACCGTGACGGCGTCGTGCCCCGGATGCCAGCAATCGTAATCGGTGACCATCGCCACCGTCGCGTAGCAGATCTCCGCCTCGCGGGCGAGCTTTGCCTCCGGCATATTGGTCATGCCGATCACGTCGCACTTCCACGAGCGGTAGAGCTCGCTTTCGGCGAGGGTGGAAAATTGCGGCCCCTCCATGACGAGATAGGTGCCGCCGCGCTTCAACGTCATGCCGAGCCGGGTCCCGGCTCCGACGAGCGCGTCGCCGATCCGGCTGCAGACTGGGTGCGCCATCGACACATGCGCGACACAGCCCGTTCCGAAGAAACTCTTCGCTCGCGCGAAAGTGCGGTCGACGAACTGATCGATGACGACAAAATCGCCGGGTTGGAGGTCCTCGCGCAGGCTGCCGACGGCGGAGAGCGATAGGATGTCGGCCACACCGCAGCGCTTCAACGCATCGATATTGGCGCGAAAGTCGATCTCGGAGGGCGGCAGTACATGACCGCGCCCGTGCCGGGGCACGAAGACGACCGGCTGACCATCGAGTGTCCCAAAGCAGAACTCGTCAGATGTCCGGCCGAACGGGGTTTCGACCCGCCGCCACTCGACATCAGCCAGTCCGTCAATGTGGTAGAGCCCGCTGCCCCCGATGATGCCGATGACGGGCCCGGACATCCGTGCCTCAGTGGATCGGCGCCCAGATCTTGCGCTTGGCCGCGTAGAACACGCCGGCGGCGACGACCAGGAACAACATCACCTTGAGCCCGGTGCGGTGGCGATCGTCGAGGTTGGGCTCGGAGGCCCAGGCCAGGAAGGTCACGACATCATGCGCCATTTGCGGCACCGTGGCCGGCACGCCATCGCCAAAAGTCACGGCGTTTTCGCTGAGCGGCGGCGGCATCGCGATCTGATGCCCCGGGAAATACTCGTTGTAGTTCATCCCGGACAACATATTAAAACCGGGCGGCGGATCCTTGTAGCCGGTCAAAATCGCGTAAACATAATTTGGGCCGCCCTCGCGTGCCTTGACGATCATCGAGAGATCCGGCGGAAGGGCGCCGTTGTTCGCGGCACGAGCCGCCTGGTCGTTCGGGAACGGCGGGGGAATCGGGTCGGAGGGGCGACCCGGCCGCTGGTACATCTGGCCCTGGTCGTTCGGCTGTGGATCGGTGACCTGATAGCCGGCGGCGATCGCCTTTACCTCCTCCTCGCTGTAGCCCAGATCGGCGAGATCACGGAAATAGAGATGCTTGACAGCATGACAGACCGAACAGACTTCCTTGTAAACCTGGAAACCGCGCTGCGATGAGGCCCGGTCGTAGGTGCCGAAAATGCCGTCGAACGACCATTCCTGATGCGGCAAAGGCGGGGTCTCGTCGGCGGCCCTGACGAGCGGCGGAGCCAACACGAAAGCGCTCAGCGCCACGGCGGCGAAGGCGCGCTTGAGCATTTCAGGGCTTCGCCATCGGCGAGCCGGCGGCGCCGAGCCGGGCCCCGCCGCCGAGCACTGCCGTGCCGATGCCGCTCGGCAGCAGTCGCGGCCGTTCGAGCTTACCGACCAGGGGGAGCAGAATCAGCATGTGGAGGAAGTAGTAGAATGTAGCGATCTGGCCGACGGTCACCACGATGCCCTCGGGTGGGTTGGCGCCGACCCAGCCCAGCGCTACGACATCGATCACCAGGAGCCAGAACACCCATTTGTAGACTGGCCGGAAGCGGGCGCTGCGAACTGGCGACCTATCGAGCCAAGGTACGAAGAACAGAATGAACAGCGACCCGAAGGCCATGATCACACCAAGCAGCTTGTTCGGCACCGCACGCAAGATCGCGTAATAGGGCAGCAGGTACCATTCGGGCACGATATGGTTCGGGGTCTGCATCGGGTTCGCCGGGATATAATTGTCCGGGCTCAGCAGGGAGTTCGGTGCGTAGAACACAAAGAAGGCATAGATCAGCAGAAAGACGGCCAGCCCGAACAGGTCTTTGATCGTGTAATAGGGATGGAACGGTATCGTGTCCTGCGGCCCCTTGGCGTCGATCCCCAATGGGTTGTTGGAACCGAAGCGATGCAGCGCGATCAGATGCAAGCCGACGACGGCGATGATGATGAAGGGCAGGAGGTAATGCAGCGCGTAGAAGCGGTGCAAGGTCGGATCGCCGACGGTAAAGCCGCCCCACAGGAAGGTGACGATACTCTGGCCAATGAGGGGGATCGCCGAGAACAGGTTGGTGATCACCGTGGCGGCCCAATAGCTCATTTGCCCCCAGGGCAGCACGTAGCCCATAAAGGCGGTCGCGATCATCAGTATGAGAATGACGACCCCAAGAATCCACAGGAATTGGCGCGGCTCTTTATATGAACCATAATAAAGCCCTCGGAACAAATGTATGTAGACAATGGCAAAAAACATCGACGCGCCGCTCGAATGGGCGTAGCGCACCAGCCAGCCGTAGTTGACGTCGCGCATAATCCGCTCGACCGAATCGAAGGCTGCCTCGGAACTCGGCGTATATTGCATCGCAAGGAAAATGCCGGTGACGATCATCACCACCAGCACGATTCCGGAAAGCGAGCCGAAGTTCCACCAATACGTCAGGTTACGCGGGGTCGGATATTCGTTCAGCTCGTGGTTCAATGCCGCGACGAACGGCAGCCGGTAATCGATCCAGCGGATGATCCGGCTCATCGCACCGGGGCGGGTGTCGGCCATGGCGATCTCCTAGCCGATGGCCACGACGGTGTCGCTGGTGAATTTGTAGAGGGCTTGGCTTGCCCGCTCGACCTGGCCCGGCAGCCACAAATTCAGCGGCGCTGGGCCCTGGCGGATCCGCCCGGAGGTGTCGTAAACCGAGCCGTGGCACGGGCAGAACCAGCCGCCGTATTGGCCGCGGTCGTCACCGGCTTTCTGGCCGAGCGGGATGCAGCCGAGATGGGTGCAGACGCCGACGATGACCAGCCATTCCGGTTTCTGGACCCGGTCGGAATCGGCCTGCGGTTCGCGCAATTGCGAGATGTCGACATCCTGCGCGGCCTTGATCTCCTCGGGCGTGCGATGCGCGATGAAGACCGGCTTGCCTTGCCAGGCGACAGTCAGGCGCTGACCGACTTGGATCGGTGCCAGGTCCACCTCGGTGGTGGAGAGCGCCAGGGTGTCGCGCGCCGGATTGAGGGTGGCGATGAACGGCCAAATGGTTGCGGCAACGCCGACGCCGCCGATCGCGCTCGCGGTCAGAATCAGGAAGTCGCGCCGGGTTTCACCGGCATGCTGCGCGACATCGGCCATTCAAGAACCTCTTATCAGGGCAGTCGATGATGCGGCGCAAACCGCTGCCGGAAGCTATACCGTTAAGGAGAGCGAACTATGCGACAGACTGCCGCATAATTAGGCGGCCGTACGCGTAGTCGCGCTATGCCTGGAGGTCGGTTGCGCCTCGCCTTGTATGAGCCCGACATACCCCAGAATACCGGGGCGCTGCTTCGTCTTGCCGCCTGTCTCGGCGTCAAGGTCGATCTGATCGAGCCGTGCGGCTTCCTGTTTGACGACCGCCGCCTCAAGCGTGCTTCGCTCGACTATGCCACGACCCTCCGGGTTCGCCGGCACCTCTCGTGGGCCGCATTCCTCGCCGATCGTGACCCTCGCTCGCGCATCATTCTGATGACGACATCGGGGCCGGTTGCACTCCACCGTTTCGCGTTTGCCGCGGAAGACACGATCCTGCTCGGCCGCGAGAGCGCCGGCGTGCCCGAGCACGTCCATAAGCGTGCGGCCGCCCGCGTGGTCATCCCCTTGCGCCCGCCGGCCCGATCGCTCAACGTCGCTCTTGCCGGCGCCATCGCGCTGGCCGAGGCGCTGCGCCAAACCAAGCTGTTCCCGGACAATGACTGAAGTTGCCGCCTTCCCGCCTGACCCGATCCGCTGCGCCGCAGCCGAGACATGGTTTGCCAAGCTGCGCGACCGGATCTGTTTGGCGTTCGAGGCGATCGAGGATGAATTCGCCGGCGAGCGTCCCACAGAAGGGCCGGCCGGCCGCTTCGAACGCTCCGCCTGGCAGCGGCCGGGTGGCGGCGGCGGCACGATCGCGATCATGCGCGGGCGGGTCTTCGAGAAAGTCGGAGTCAACATCTCGACCGTCGAAGGCGAATTCTCGGCCGAGTTCCGCGACGCCATTCCCGGGGCCAAGGACAACCCGCGGTTCTGGGCGAGCGGGATCTCGCTCGTGGCCCACATGCGCTCGCCGCTGGTTCCGGCGGTACACATGAACACCCGTCACATCGTCACGACAAAGGCGTGGTTCGGCGGCGGCACCGACATCACCCCGATCTACCCCGATGCGGCTGCCGTCGGCGAATTCCACGCGGCGCTCGCCGACGCCTGTGCGACCTACGACCCCGAGAGCTACGCCCGCTTCAAGCAATGGTGCGACGAGTACTTCTTTTTGAAGCACCGGGGCGAGCCGCGCGGCGCCGGCGGGATCTTCTTCGACTACCTCGACAGCGGCGACTGGGAACGCGACTTCGCCTTTGTCCGAGCGGTCGGCAACGCCTTCCTTGGCGTCTTCCCGGCCATCGTGCGACCGCGCATGAGGCAGTCCTGGACGGCCGAGCAGCGCCGTCATCAGCTCGTGCGCCGCGGCCGCTACGTCGAGTTCAACCTGCTTTACGACCGCGGCACCGCATTCGGTCTGAAGACCGGCGGCAATGTCGAGGCGATCCTGATGTCGCTCCCCCCCGAAGCAGCCTGGCCGTAAGATCCTCCCTGAACCTCCCTGCTGCTGAGGGAGAAAAATCGCCGTCAAACCTCTTGCCCATTGATTTAGATCGTTTTTTCGCGCCGGAAAGCACTCTGGCAGGGACGCGGCAGGGGAATTTCGCAGGACCCCCTCCGCCATCCTGATGCGAAGCATATGCCACGATCGTGACGCCAAGATGGCGAAGTCAGAGGTCGCCAAGGAACTCGGAGGCGGGCTCGACGCCGGTCACCAGCAGGTGGTCGCGGGCGCCGGTACAGGCGACATAGAGCAAGTGCCGCTCGGTATTGTAGACCTCTTCGAGATCGGCCTCGTCGGCGACGGCCTCGATGCGCTCCTGCAACGGGATCACCTCGTCGTCGCAGGCCATGACCGCGACCGCGCGAAACTCCGAGCCCTTCGCCAGATGCATCGTGCCGATCGAGACCTTGCCCGGCGTGACCTCGACCCTGTCGGTGAGTTCGATCGCCTGAAGATCGGCTTGCTTGGCCGCGGCCCTGGCCCGGCGAAGTTCGCCGTTCGAAGACGCCGATCTCGTGCGGCTCAACCCCTTCTCCGACCCGTGCGGCAATCCATGCGGCGACGGCCTCGGTCTCTTGTTCCGGATCGGCGACGGTCTCGATTGTCGGGGGCGGGCCGTTGAACACCGACACGGTGCCGCGGCGATCCTCGGCATTGCCGTCGACATCGGAGAGCGCGGACGGCAACAGCCGGTCGGCTCGAGCGCGGATCTGGTGCGAGGTCCGGTAGTTGATGCGCAGCGCATAGGACCGGCCGCGCACATCGACGCCGAGCGAGCGCCACGAAAACGGCTGCTGGAAGATCCGTTGTCCGAGATCCCCGGCGAAGAACAGGCCATCCGGCCGTTTCGCGGCGAGAGCGGCGAGAAACCGCAATTCGGCGAGCCCGACATCCTGCGCCTCGTCGACGACGACAAAATCGAACGGCGATTTGTCAGCGGCCAGGTGCGAGGTAACGCGACCGAGCAGATCAGGCCAGGTGACGGCCTTGCGTTCGGCAAGGCCAACCCGCACGCGCTCGAAAATCGACCACAGCACCTCGCGCTGCTTGCCGCCGATGCGGGTCTTGCGGCCGAGCCGGGCGACATCGCGGTAGTCTTCCCAACTAGCGAGCTGCCACGCGTCGACGACCTGGCACCATTCGCCGATCAGGAACCGCGGCGAGAACCGGTACCCCTCGACCTCCGCTGCGGCTTGGCGCAGCAAGGTCTCAATCAGCGCCGTCGGGGCGATGTTCGGCTGGCCGAACGCCGCCGTGTAGAGGTCGTATCCGATCCCGGTCACCGGATGGACCGCGATCCGGTCGGCGATCTCCGGCTCGTTGCCGGTCAGCGTCCGCAGCCGGATGCGCAGCGCGTTTGCGAGCGCCTTTGAGAAGGTCGTCAGCAGCACCCGTGCTTGCGGGTGTCGCCGGGCCAAGGCAACCGCCCGATGCAATGCCACGATCGTCTTGCCTGTGCCCGCACTGCCGCTTATCCGGGCGGGTCCGTTGTAGTCGCGGTCGACGAGCCGACGCTGGGCCGGATGCAGGAAGACCGCCCATTTGTCCCACGGGAAATCGAGCGCTCGTTCGAGTTCCTCGATATTCGTCAGCACCCGGAACCGGCGTTGCGCGTCGGGATGGGCAAACGGATCGGCCTCGATCGGCGCCCGTTCCGGCATCGCGGAGGTGGTGCCGGTCGCCAGGTTCAACAGCGCCTCGGCAGCCTCTTGCGGCAGGCGTTCGGCGATGTCGAAGAGCGTATCCTCGTTCGCTTGGCGGGCCTCGCCGAGCCACTCGACCGGCACCCCGTAGCCGAGCAACGCGTCGTCGGGGATCCCGGCGAACAGCAGCGGCTTTGGTGCGGGTGCCGCTACGACTACCGCCGGCATAGCGACGTGCTCGACCCGCTCGGGGAGTTCGACGAGCTGGGCCGCACCCGTCGTCGGGTGCCGCTCGATCCGCCGACGCTCGGCCCATGCATAGGCCCCGTCATGGTGCCCGACATAACACAGCAGCAGGCTCGTAGGCGTCCGATGGACGATCAATCTGACATCTTCATTGACGCGAACCGACCAGAAATTCGGGTCACGCGGCCGTTCAAGCCGATGAAAGCGCAGGCCAGGGCTCGACAGGTTCAACTGAAGATCAAACGCCGTCGTCTTGACCGCCTTCTGCTCCGCCCCGTTTAGCCGGGCGAGGCCCGCGGTGAAGGTGTCGGCGATGCGGAATTCCACGCGCCTTACCCGGTTTTAGATTTGCGGCGTTTTCGTGCTTCTTGCTTTGTCCGCATTTCCCGGACGACGGAGGCGAAACAAGACCGGACCTGCTCGCGGTCGTGTGTGCGCTCGATTGGAAGCAGGATAAACAGAACCCTTGCGACAGATTGATAGAAGTTCATATAAGCCCAATTCACTCCGGCACCCAATACGCTGCCCGCGACCGGAACTGACATAGCAGCGATCTTGGGCGCTATCGCGGCAAGGTAGCGAATCGCTATCTTTGTAATAAACTCAGCAAATTCTACGCTGCCAATTCTCGCGGCAAAAAAGGAGATCTCCTCGTCGTCGTCCTCGTCAAGCGGGCTTCCGTAGGCGAATACTTCTATACAAGTCGCGCGAAATTCAGGGTCGTCAAGGCGCTCTCCGTAAGACCGACCGATATCAGCAATCGAGCGTAGAATTAGGCCGGTCGTAATTGGCAGCTCAGCTACAACCGAAGGGACCCCAAGCGCACCACCGCCCGCTCCAGTTATAAGAACAGTCGCGGTATACAAATGATCCGATGATGACCTCCCAGGGTCTTCATCCATATTAAAAACGGCGGCTCGTTGTGCAAAGTCCAGCGCGTCGCGGATTTTAATGTGAATTTCGTTTTGCCAATCTTCCCGGATGCTTTGAAATCCACGATGAACGATGTTTCCGAGGGTCGAGATAAAACTCGTTAAAGCCGATCGCGAGGCAACATATATCTCCGCCGCTTCTACGAGACGTTGAAATTCGTCCGAGTTGAGCAAAGCACATGCGTTTGATCTACGACTGGCGTAAGGTGATGCATCTTCAGGAATCTCAAGCATTATAAGCCTCCTGGTGGGGTGGGAGGCACTTTCCCCGATCAATATTGCTATTACCTTACCGCGAACACCTTCATCACCTCGTCGCCGAGGTGGTTGATGACTTTGACGGCGATGCGGCCGGATTTGGGTTTGGGAAAGCGGCGGGAGGTGTCGCTATTGAGGCTCGACCAGGTTTCTTCGTCGATCTCGGCCTTGAGGGTCGTCTTCAGCGCCTTGTAGGGGTCGGTGGCGGCGCCGAGGAAATAGGCGTGGCGGACGAAGAAGCTCTCTTCGTTGTAGTCGGTGTCGATGAACCACAATGCGATCGTGTCGGGGCCGCCCGATTCGATCTCGCCGGTCTGCGGCTTGAACACGTCGACGCCCTTGATCTTGACCCGGATCTGGTTGTCGGCCGCCGACTCGATCGCGATGTCGGGCTCGCCGAACACGACGAACAGATTGCCGGCGCCAGTGCTCTTCAGCTCGCCGGCCATGTGCAGATCGGGGTTCATCCGCGCCTTCAGGATCGGGATGCGGCCGATCCGCTCGAGCTCGGCGGAGTGCGCATCGAAATTGAAGGCGCAGGCGATCACGACGTCGAACCGGGCGTCGGCCGCCTCGCGCGCCGCCTCGACGAGATCGGCACGCGCTACGGTGCCGAATTCGGGGCCGAGAAAGATCGCCGCTCGGCGCTCGATTCCTGTTGATGTCCCGGTCGCGCCTTCGGCGCTCCTCGCCTCTTGCCCGCCTTCGAGGTAGCGGCCTTCGGCGCAGACCAAATTGCCCGGCCAAGGCGTCAACGCCGTGAAGGTGATGCGGTCTTCCCTGTGCGCTTGCTGAACGCCTGATGTCTTCAGATTTTCGAGCACCATATGCGCGAAATCGTTCCAGCCGCCGCCGGGCTCGGCGAGGTCGATGGTGTCGATCAGGCTATCGTCCTCGTCGACCGCCATCACTCGGTGCGGCGACAGGCTCTCGACCGTGAACGGACCGGCGACGCGGGTGCGCGAATTATCCGGGTAAGGTTTATCGTAGAGATATTCGAACTCGGCCTTGGCCGCGATCGAAGCATCGATCTCCTTCTGCCGCCCAATCCGCCCCGCCCACCAATCGGCGTGCAGGGTCTTTGCGTCCTCCGGCCAATCCGCCCCGGCCTCGCGCGGGATTTCCCACTCTTCCCACGCCGCCGCCTTGTGCGTGCTTCGAGACGCGCCCTCTGGGCGCTCCTCAGCATGAGGTAGGTTGGTGCCGGCATTAGTCGCTTCCTGTGAAGCCGACCTCCAGGCTTCCTCATCCTGAGGAGCCCGCGGAGCGGGCGTCTCGAAGGACGCACCCCGCCCGAGTGCGGCGTTGAGCCGAGCGCGCAACGGCTCCAGCGTCTCCTGCCACTTCTCCCAGATCACATCGATCTCGGCATTGTTGGCGATCGATTTCAGCGTGATGTGCGGCACCCGCTCGTAGACGAAGCCCTGGCGAATATCGCCGCGCGTCGGCGCCTCCTTCGGCGGCGTGCGGCTGACCTCGGCCTCCTTGCGCAGCCCCTCGGGGCTGTCGGCGAGCAGGTAATAGGGATAGCGCGCGCCCATGATGCGCGCCCGGGCGAGCGCCAATGCGACACGCGAGGTGTCGATCGTGATCCACCGCCGACCCCATTGCTCGGCGACATAGGCCGTCGTGCCGGAGCCGCAGGTCGGATCGAGCACCAGATCACCGGGGTCGGTGGTCATCAAAACGCAGCGTTCTACGACCTTGCCCCCCGTCTGCACGACGTAGACTTTCTCCTCGCCCCATCCGCGGGCCGCCGTGTCGTCCCAAAGGTTGGAGATGGGCGAGTAAGGAAAATCGTCGAAAAATCGTACGTAGCGCAGCGTGTCTCCTTGCCGGATAGTTCGTCCGACGCGCGTTAGCTGATGCATGCCACTGGAGGATGTTTTCCAGTAGCCCCGTCGAGGCCGAAAGACTTGGCCGTTGAAGGCCACCGGAAAATCGCCGGGTGGCCTATTGCTGGTAAGGTTGTCAGGGATGAAGAAGCGTGAACCTTCCGGCAGCAGTGGTGTATTGTCGCTTTCCTCACGGGTGAGACGACGTCTGATGCCGTCGGGAAGCCCGACCCAAGAGTATTCACCAGAGCCCGTGCCACCTCGTTCCTTAATTCTATAGGGCTTTCGATATTTCGTATAGTCTATGTTCCGACTGTACCAGAGTATGAAGTCGTAGACAGAAGACATAAACCTCGAGGTTTGCCCTCCAGTTTTTGCAAAAGAGATCAAGGCGATGAAATTCGCTTCGCCAAATACCTCGTCCATCACTGCGCGCACGCGGTGCACGTTCTCGTCTCCGATCTGCACGAAGATCGAGCCGCTGTCGGCGAGCAGGTCGCGGGCGACGGTCAGGCGGTCGCGCAGATAGGTCAAATAAGAGTGGATGCCGTCGCGCCAGGTGTCGCGGAAGGCTTTGACCTGCTCGGGCTCGCGGGTGATGTGGTCCTTGTTGCCGTCCTTGACGTCGCGGCTGGTGGTCGACCACTGGAAATTCGAGTTGAAGCGGATGCCGTAGGGCGGGTCGATATAGATGCACTGCACCTTGCCGCGCAGCCCTTCGCGCTCGGCGAGGCTCGCCATCACCGACAGGCTGTCGCCCAAGATCATGCGGTTCGACCAGTTGGCCTCGTGCTGGTAGAACTCGGTCAACGCCTCCTTGTCGGGCAGGCCGTTGAAATCAGCGAACAGGCCGGGCATTGGCGGCGACGCTTCTCCCGCCGCTCTTTGCTCTGCCGCAACAGATCGTCGATCAGGACCTTCGGGTGCACCTTCTCCTGGATGTAGAGCGGCGGCGCCTGGACGATCAGGTCGGACCAGTCCTGCTCGTCCTTGCCGCGCCAGACGAGCTGCGGGTCGAGATCGCGATTGCGCCGCTCATAGGCAAGCCGGATCGGCGTCTTGTCCTTCTCGTCCATGACCGGCTCGAGCTCGGCCGTCGGAATGTTGCGGCGCTTGTCCTTGTGGCGCAGCGCCTCGACCGAGATATCCCTACGCGGCATGTGCTTCGCTTTCCTTTTCAGCCAGAAACCGGCGTTATGAGCCAGGCTCGTGGTTGGCAGCCCGCAGCCGCGCCGCCAGTTCGTCGATGACTTCGAGGGCCCGGCGCAGCTCGTTCTCGTCCGGCACAGGGGGCGCTTCGTCGGACGGGTAGCGATAGACGAAGGCCCAATCGCTCCAATTCTTGGCCGCGGCTACCAGCGCCTCGATTTCAGGGAAACTCTTGGCAGCCGCTGCACCCAATCGATCGAGCGCATGCGTCTTGCCGCCGCGCTTGCCCGCGAGCGTCAGGAAACCCTTGAGCAGCTTTTCCAGCGCTTGCTGACAGTGGAAGGGGGCACTCGGACGCAGGGAAGGGACGGCCAGGAGAGCTTGGGCCGCATTGCGATCGACCTGGGCCACTTCGAGCCAGCGATTCACCGCTTCCCATCGGGCGCGCGGGTCCGGCGCTTTCATGCACGATCCTTTCGGCGAGCCATAGACGACGATCCCGTCGGTGTCGGCTTCGGCGGCGAGGGTGTTGACGACGGCACGGTTGCGCTCGAAATCCTCGGCACGCATCGGAAATATGTCGGCGTCGCGCTTCGACCGGTACGCCCCAAAGCCGTCCTGCCAATGGAGTTTTTCGGGCGGCGTGTTGTCGTCGACGATGACGAGGAGATCAATGTCGCTGTCGCGCGTAGCTCCGCCTCGCGCCTGCGAGCCGAACAGGATCACCCGCTGCGGCTTAAAATGATCGATCACCGGGTCGAGCAGATCGCGAGGGACCGCCTTGCTTGGACGAACGCCGTGCGTCCTTCGAGGCCTCGCCTTGCGAGGCACCTCAGGATGAGGATTTTTCGTTACTGCCATGCTCGACCTACCTCATGCTGAGGAGGCGTGCGCAGCACGCCGTCTCGAAGCACGCTGAGACAGCCGTGGCAGCACGGCAAAATCACCTCGGATCAGCGCCTCTTTCTTTTCTCGTCGCCAACCTTTTACCTGGCGCTCTGCGGATACAGCATCCTCGATCCGGTCGAAGGATTGATGGAAGACGAGGGTTACTGGCCTTCGGTGGGCGGTGTAGCTATCAAAAGCGCCGGCTTGGTGTTCGGCGATTCGGGCTTCCAGCCGACCGCGCGTCGTGCCGACGTAATACGAGCCGTCAGCGCAGCGAAGGATGTAGAGGAAGGCGCTCATGTAACTCTGCCAGCGACGGCGCGCTCGATCAGCGCGTCGAAATTCGCGGCAATGGCGTAGACCGACTCCTTGAACTCTTCGAAACGCCACCGGCCGAAGGTGCCGAGGTTATTGACCCCCGGCACCCAATAGCCGTCCATCGTGTTCGCCTTGTCCTTGGCGTCCTCGCCGCGATAGCCCTTGATCTCGACAACGAGGTTCAAGAGGTCGTCGCCGCCGCGCCCGTCATCGACCCGCACGATGAAGTCGGGCAGGTATTTCTTCGGTGTGGCGCCAAACAGATACGGTACCTCGAATCCGAGGCCCTGGTTCTTGACATAGGCGCGGACCCGCGGGTTGGCCTCGGCGGCGCGGCAGAATTCCGCCTCCCAATCGCTGTCGCAGACGACACAATTCACGTGGCATCGACGATGATCGGTCTGCCACAATGGCGTCTTGGACGTGTCGAACCGGACATGCGCGGTCGAGTCGGTCGGATTGTATGGGTCGAGCACCGCCTTGACCGGATGCTCACCCACCATCGACTCGGTAATCGCGACTTTGATGCGCTCGCAGGCCCAGGCGGCGATGTCCTGATAGATCAGCTGCGCCGGGTAGGTGCCGCCGCTGCAGCGCAGATAGCCACCGTCGAGCCATTCGCGCGCTATTCGCTTCAGTTGCCCGAACAGGTACAGCTTCGGGTCTTCGCCGGGGTCTTTAAATTTCGTCAAAAGCAGCCGCCGCGCCAGGTGGAACAGGATCGGCGATGGCCGCATGTCATCGAGGTGCTTCAGCGTCAACTCGACGCCTTCTCCGATGATCCCCTGGTTCTTGGTGATCGAGGGGCCGACGAGGTCGGGGGTCAATTCCAGCACCGAGTCGGCCGTAAACTTCGCGGTCAGGCGCTCCTCAGGCAATTCGACGCGATAGCCTTCGACCCTCGGGAACCTGATTTCCAGCGCATCGCGATCAGGCCGCACCGCCTCCACGCGCACGGTCTTGCGCGGCTTCGTCGGCGGCCCGACCACCGGCTTCGCCGTGAGGTCGAACGGGATGCCGAGCACGTCGGCATATTCAGGGCTGAGAAGATTTTCCTCGTTCAGATCGTATGATTGCCGGCGCAAACCGCGGCCGACGACCTGCTCGCAGAGGAGCTGTGTGCCGAAGGCGCGAACACCCAGGATATGGGTAACGGTGCTGACGTCCCACCCTTCGGTCAGCATCGACACCGAGACGACGCAGCGGATGCTTTCGCCGAGCTGACCCGTCTTGCCGACCGTGTTCATGACCTCACGCAGGAGATCCTGATCGCTGAGCTTCTCGCCGGCGCGGGCATCGCCGGTGCGTTGAACGAGATCGCGGCGAAAACGCTCGATCTCGTCGCCGGCGATGCTCCGGAATTCCTTGTCGAGCGCATCACCCGATTCAAGCTGCGTGCTGTCAATCAGCAGCGTGCGCGGCCGGGCCAGGCGGTTGCCATACTCGTCATAGTTTCGAAACAGCTCAAAGCGGCCGCCGACATAAGTCTCGGACTCGTCCTCGTTCTTGCGTTTGAAGCCCGAGATGAAGTCGTAGACGAGCTTCGAGGTAGAAGTGTTGTTGCAGACGACGATGAATACCGGCGGTACGTCGATGCCTTCCCCCGCCCATAGCGCAAACGTCTTGGCGTAATGGCCGTAGAGGGCTTCGAGCGCGGTTTGCAGATCGTTGGGCAGATCGAGCGGGTCGAGGCTGCCGGATTTCCCGCGGCCCTTCTTCGGCATCTTCGGGCCGACATGCTTCCACAGCTCGCGGAATTTCGGCATGTCGCCGCCGGGAATGTTGTCGGCGATCGGCACACGCGGCAATTTGACGATGCCGCATTCGATCGCGTCCATCAGCGAGAAGTCGCTGACCGTCCACGGGAACAGCGTGCCCTCGGCATAACCCGAGCCGCGTAGGAAGAACGGCGTCGCCGATAGGTCGTAAACGGCGGCGAGGCCGAGCTTGCGCTTGACGGTCTCGATACCCGAGATCCACAGCCGCGCCGCCTCGTTGTTCTTTTTCGCTTCTTCCTTGTCCTCGCCCTTGAGCTTTTCACCATCCTCGGGCTGCGGCTTCTCGCGGTAGCAGTGGTGCGCCTCGTCACTGAGCACGACGATGTTCTTGAGGCCCATCAGATCGCCGCAGGCGCGCTGCAGCATCTGGCCCTCGGTTTCGAGGGTGTTCAGCTCCGGCCCGCGCCCCTGCAGCAATGCCCGCCCGGTCTTCGACACCTCGATACGCTCGCGCCGGCGGAAGGCGTGATAATTGGTGATGACGATCTTGGCGCGCTCGATGTCGCCGAGCATGTCGGTCGGAACGAGTTCACGCTCGCGGTAGTAGCTGTTAGGATCGTTCGGCAGCAGCACCCGCAGCCGGTCCTTGATAGTGATGCCGGGCGTGATGATCAGGAAGGCGCGCGAGAACTTCTGGCTGCCCGAATGGCGCACGGCATTGACCGTCTGCCAGGCGATCAACATCGCCATGACGGTTGTTTTGCCGGCGCCGGTCGCGAGCTTCAGTGCGATGCGCAGCAGCTCGGGGTTCGCCTCCTTGTTGGCGCCGCGGATGTGCGTCCAGATCCTGGCGCCCGCCGCTGCGCGGTCGGAGGCGACCTCGGCGAGCCAGATCGCGGTCTCGATCGCCTCGATCTGGCAGAAGAACGGCTTGAGGTTATCGAATCGATGATGGCGCCAGTGCTGAAGGAGCCGGGCGGTCTCCGGCGTCACCTGCCATTGGTTGGGGTTGGGCAGGTTGCGCCAGGCTGCGACGTAGCCCCGAATCTCGTTTATGATCCGCGGAACGTCGTATTGCTGCTCGGGCGTCGAGAGGCCGTCGTTGGCACCGAGACCCAATTCGGCCTGCCCCGGCGCTCGGCGCCGCCGCTGCGGCATCGGAACCGGCGTAATCAGGTCGCAACGCCGGCGTGACTCGGCGATATGATTAGTCGGCTGGCGGTCGGCGTTGAGTTCCCAATGCCGGCCAGGGTAGGCATACGGCGAGTTGAGGATCGGCCGCTCGGAAAAGCTCTCGTCCATCCGCTCCCCTGCCGTTGCCGTGCGCGCGCCGGCAACAATACTCGCCCCAGGATAAATCAACCATTGCGAGCAGCAGGAATCTCAGAAAAATCTACGAGATAGGCGATCGACGCGTCGTCCCCGCACGAGGCGGGGATTGGAGTATCGCCCGAGGCGGACCAGCCGCCTCGGGGAGGTGCTTTGGTCAGACCTGCTGGATCGCCGAGAGCAGCCAATCGCCGCCGCGCCGGCGCACGAAGGTCCACACTTCTTCGGCTTCGACCGGGGTGCGCGGGTCGCCGCTAACGAGGTAATCCGGGTCGCCGGGCGAGCGCCCCAGACGCACGACGTAGTCGAGCGCCCGCCAGCGCATGTAGGCGGTGGCGTATTGCAGGTCGCCCTCGTCCCAGCTCTCCGACAGGTCGCCCTTCACGAGATCGACATTGGCGACGATGTTCTGCGTGCCTTGGCTCGCGTTGCGGGTCAGCTCCTCGGAAAAATAGCTGAGCATCTCCGGCGTCATCAGCCGGCGCAGGCGCCCGAGATCACTCGCACTCCAGGCCTCCTGAACCGCGGCGTGGATCTGCTGGAAGGCGTTGAGATCGACATCGGAAAGGTTGATGTCGCGCCCGCGATCGCGGGCTGCCGGAGCCGCCGCCGCCCCCGCCGAACGCGGCGGCCAGGAGGACGCGCCTCCCCCTCCGCCGAAAAGCGCTCTTCCGCGGCCGCGGAAGAGGCGTATCGCGAAGTAGATCAAGAGGCCGATGATCAGGATCTGCAGGATCATGCCCAGGCCCGATCCTCCCCCTGTGCCGTCCGCTGCGTAGCCCATATGCCCGAACAGCCACGAGCCGATAAAGCCGCCGGCCAGTCCGGTCATAAATGGATGGCGCTGAAAGAAGCTGCCGCCGGCGCCGGCTGCCGGGCTCGGAGCAAACCCGGGCTGCGCTGCTGTAGCCGGGGGCTGCGTCATGCTGCGGCTCAGCGGCTGCGCGCTGTTGTTCTCATAGGTGCGAGTCCCTCGGCTGCCCATGCTCGAGGAGCGGCCGCCGAAAGAGCCGCCGGCTCGCGCGTGCGCGATCGCCGGCGCTAGTGCCATGCTCGCGCAAACGAACAGCGCCAGGAAGATGCGCCAGTTCATCAATCGTTTCGACATCGCTCTCCCTGCTCAAAAATTCTCAAGAGAACTCAAACTAGCACAGATATGGGGTGCCGTCGCACCGGCAAAACACCCGCTGATCGGAATATCGGCAGCGGCGGGTCGCGCGCCAGAGCGCGAACGAACGTTCGCTTGATTGCCGAAGCACCTGTGCCCAAATACTTCGTCACTCTCGATGCGATCGGGCGCCGTAATCGGGTCCGCTTCGCGCCTCTCGCTCACCGATGAGGAGAAGCACATGTCACGACTGTCGTTGTTCAATTCGCCCCTGCTGTTAGGGTTCGACCATTTCGAACGTGCCCTCGATCGGGTCAGCAAGATTTCGAGCGACGGATATCCTCCCTACAACATCGAGCAGCTCGGCGAGAACGTTCTGCGCATCACGCTTGCGGTAGCAGGCTTCGCGATGGGCGACCTCGGCATCACGATCGAAGACAACCAGCTCGTCGTCCGCGGCAAGCAGGCCGACGATCCGCAACGGGTTTATCTGCACCGCGGCATCGCCGCGCGCCAGTTCCAGCGCTCCTTTGTCCTCGCCGAAGGCATCGAAGTGCGCGGCGCGCGGCTGGATAACGGGCTCCTCCACATCGACTTGGTCCGTCCCGAGGTCGAGAGCCGGGTGCGCACGATCGAGATTGCCAGTGGCGAGATTGCCAGTGGCGAGATTGCCAGTGGCGAGATTGCTGGTGGCGAGATTACCGGCGACTCCCAGCGCCCGCCGAGCGGTGCGCGCGCGGAAACCCAAGAACGCGCTTCGAGTGCGGTTGAAAGAATTCGATGAACCAGAGCGAAAGAATTCGACATATGTCGACGAAAGAGCTGGCGCTCTTCGGCATGCAGGACATCGCCTATGTCAAGCAAGCGGTCGGCGACGGCGAGCCCGGTTATGCCGTCCATGCCGCCGACGGCACACAGATCGCGTTTTTCACCAACCGCGAGGTCGCGCTCGTAACAGTGCGCCAGCACGACCTCGAGCCGCTGAGCGTCCATTAGACCAAACCCGCCCCCGTTCCCGACCATGGGATGCCCTCACGCCGCTCGGCTGGAGGGGCTATCAATCAGCAGAGCGTAGAGCGCGTCTGCGTTGTCGGTCCCGCGCAGCTTCTCGCAGGTTGCGCGATCGCGTAGGAGCCGCGACACCTGCGCCAGTGCTTTCAGGTGGTCGGATCCGGCAGCTTCGGGCGCCAGCAGAAGAAAGATCAAGTCGACCGGCTGGTCGTCGATTGCCTCGAAAGGAACCGGCCGCTCGAGGCGGGCGAACACCCCGCAGAGCCTGTCAAGTCCGGGGAGCCTGCCGTGCGGGATCCCGATCCCCATCCCGATCCCGGTCGTGCCGAGCCGCTCGCGCTCGATCAGCACGTCATAGATCGTGCGCTCCGGGGCCCCGGTCAGTGCCGCCGCCCGTTTCGCCAGCTCCTGCAGCGCCTGCTTCTTGTTGGTCGCGCGCACCTGAGCAATCACGCTGCGCGGCGTAATCAGATCGGCGATCTCCATCACCAATCGATAAATCAACCCTCGCGACGACGCGTGCGCCGGGTGGGATCGAGTTCCGGATCAATCCATCCGATGTTGCCGTCGGCACGCCGATAAACCAGATTGAGCTCGCCATGCGAGCGGCTGCGAAACAGCAGCACCTGCGCATCCGCGAGATCCATGCGCATGACCGCCTCGCTAACCGTCAGATTGGGCAGTTCGGTGCTCATTTCGGCGACGACCGTCGGTCCGCCGCCGGCATCTTCCTCCTCCTCCGGCTCCTCGGCGATCGGCGCCAAGACATAGTCGCGAGCCCGCTCACTCACTTCGGCGGGTTCGCGCGCCTTTGCGTGATGGTCACGCAAGCGCCTTTTGTAGCGGCGCAGCTGCTTGGCGATCCGCTCGGCGGCGGCATCATAGGCCGTGTAGGTGTCGACCGTGGCTGCGCCTGCATTGACCACGATCCCGCGACCGATATGGAGCGAAATCTCGGCGCGGCTCATGTGCGCCTCCTTCGAGAACACCACATGTGCTTCTATCGCCGTCTTGAAATATTTTTCCAGAATCGAACCGAGACTGGCTTCGACGTGACGACGCAATGCATCGCCGGTGTCGGTCTGCTTGCCGGTGACAGTCAAATGCATGGATAAGATCACCTCTTCCCGCCGAAGCTGGGACGAGATCGAGCCCCCTGGGGATCGAAGGTGGGAACGCGTCGGCACGGGTCAAGGGGAGGGTCTCGTCCGGCACCTCAAAGCGCAAGCAATTTCTCTCGGCGCCGCCGCACCGAAGAGGGGATTCGCATCGCCTCTCGATACTTGGCGACAGTGCGGCGAGCAATATCGACCCCATCGTGCTGCAGAAGCTCGACGATACGCTCATCCGAGAGGGTGCTGTCTGGAGTTTCGCCGTCAATCAGGGCGCGAATTCGATGGCGAACCGCCTCCGCCGAATGCGCGCCGTTTCCATCCGATGCCGGGATCGCCGAATTAAAGAAATATTTGAGCTCATAGACCCCTCGTGGCGTGGCCATATATTTGTTGCTCGTCACCCTGCTCACCGTACTCTCATGCATGCCGATCGCATTGGCGATCTCGCGCAGGATCAACGGTCGCAACGACGGTACGCCGTGACGAAGGAAGGCATCTTGGTGACGGACGATCTCTGCGGCAACCTTGAGGATCGTGGTCGCACGCTGGTGTAGCGATTTAACCAGCCAATTCGCGGCGTGGAGCCGCTCGGTAAGGTATTCCTGCTCGGCCTTGCTGCGGGTCGCTTGGCGGACCCGGGCATAATACCGGTTGTTGACGAGGACGCGTGGTAAGGTTTCCGCGTTGAGCTCGACGATCCAGCCGCCCTCGGGCTGCGCCCGCAGCAGGATATCGGGCACCACGGGCTGCGCCAGCGCCGGATCAAAGGCGAGCCCCGGCCGCGGGTCGAGCGATTTGATCTCGGCGATCATATCGGCGACATCTACGGCATCGACGTGGCACACCCGAACCAGTGCTGCGATGTTCCGGGCGGCGAGCAGCGGCAGGTGATCGAGCAGAGCCTGCATTGCGGGATCGAACCGATTCCGGTCGCGCAATTGCAGGGCCAAACACTCTTGGAGATCACGGGCAAAGACGCCGGCTGGATCGAATTGCTGGAGACGAGCCAAGACCGCCTCAAGTCGCTGGACCTCGCATCCCAGGAGTTGTGCCACACCATCGAGCGGGGTCCGGAGATAGCCCGCTTCATCGAGCAAATCGAGGAGATGCACCGCAATGATCCGGTCGCTTTGATCGCTGAGGTCGGCACCAATCTGCTGGAGCAAGTGTTCGCGCAGGGTGCGCGGCCAGGTTGCAGTCTGATCTAGCTGGGGATGGTATGGTGCCGCACCTTGCCCTCCGTTGCGGCCGGGCCACAATGGAGGTTCGCCGCCGAAGTCCACCGAGCGGTCCCCGTCATCGCCCCATTCGGGCTGCCAATGCTCGGCCGCGTCAGGGGTGAAGTCGCCGGTAAGCCGCTCGGGCAGTTCCACGGGCGTCGGCCCCTCACGCTCACCCGAATTATCCGGCTCCGCGTCGCCGCCTCGCGGCTCGTGCCTTTCCAGCAACGGGTTCTGCTGTACCTCGCCATCGATGAAATTGCTCAGTTCGAGGTTCGAGAGCTGCAGCATTTTGATCGCCTGCTGCAGCTGCGGCGTCATAACCAAGCTCTGCGACTGTCGCAGTACAAGCCGCTGTGAAAAACCGGTCCTGTTCACATCCCGCTCCGTTCGGAGCGGCTTATAGGCTAAACCTGTCTCCGAGGTAAACGCGTCTCACATCGTCGTTAGTGACGATTTCAGCGGGCTTACCCTCCATAAGCACTCGGCCTTCGTGCAGAATATAGGCCCGGTCGACAATCTCGAGGGTCTCGCGCACGTTGTGGTCGGTGATCAACACCCCTATTCCGCGATCCTTCAGATGGGCAACAAGATCGCGGATTTCGGCGACCGCGATCGGATCGATGCCGGCCAGAGGCTCATCGAGCAAGATGAAATGGGGCTGGGTGGCGAGCGCCCGGGCGATCTCGCACCGTCGACGCTCGCCGCCGGAAAGCGCCATTGCCGGCGTGCGCCGGAGATGGGTGATCGAGAACTCGGCCATTAACGCCTCGAGCATTGCGTCGCGCATATCCGGCGCCGGCTCGGCAATTTCGAGGATGGCGCGGATATTCTGCTCGACGGTGAGGCCACGGAATATTGATGCTTCCTGCGGCAGATAGCCAATGCCGAGCCGGGCGCGGCGATACATCGGGAGATCAGTGATATCGCGCCCATCCAACGTGACGACCCCGGTGTCGGCCGCGATCAGCCCGGTAACGATGTAGAAGCAGGTCGTCTTGCCCGCGCCATTGGGCCCGAGCAGGCCCACCACTTCGCCCCGCTGCACAGAGACGTTAACGTTTCGCAGCACTGGCCGCCGCCTGAAGCTCTTTCCGAGCCCATGCCCCAACAGACCGCGATTATCGGTGACGAGCCGTGGCCGATTTTCCGGAACCGCTCCAGACCAGCCGTCTCGCGCCGAGCCCACCGTCACGGCTTTTGCGGTCCCGGGGAAGATCCAGTGGTCCCGGATCGATCCTGCCGAATGAACAGGCCCTCGACGCGGGAGCCGGGCGAACCCGGTTTGCCGGCAGTGGGCATCATGCGGCTGACGTTGTTGTTCAGATCGACGACGGCGTATTGGCCCCTGATCGCGTTGTCGCCGCGGGTAATGGTGACATTGCCGAGCAGGGTGACAATCCCGGTATCAGCATTGTAGACGCCGTAATCGCCGCGGGCGATGTCGGTCGCAGTCGACACCAAAACATTGCCCAGGGCGTCTAGCCGACTGATCCGGGAGCTTTCATCCTTGGCGCCCGGCGGTCGCGCCTCGGCGCCCAGCTTGGTTGCCGCCAGTTTTCCCGGGGGTGCCGCGGGCGCGGCCACGGTGGGCTTTGGCTTGTCCTTGGTCATATGAGCTGTCAGCACGTCGGCCCGGATGCGTTTAACGTTCTCCTTTATCGCGACCGCATCGCCGCGGGCGACCGCGATTTGCTTCTGGTCGTACCATTCGAGGCTGTCGCGGGCGGTAACCACATCGGTTGCGGTGGTGAGCTTCATCGCCTTACCGGTAACCACGCCCATCTGCTGATCGACATCCCAAACGGCCTGATCGCCGACGACAGTCTGCGTCTCACTCTTGATCGTCACATGCCCGTCCGCGTTGAGGCGGTGAACCTCGGTGTCGCCCCCGGCCCCCTTACCCGGGCGGTAATGGGCGGTCAGCGTGTCGGCGGACACCTCGGTTGTGCCCCGCGTGGCTACCGCATTGCCGCGGGCGATGTAGACTTGGGCATCCTGCTGCCACTCGATGCCAGACGCGGCCGAGATGGCGATCGGCCGATCCTCGGAAACAGTACCGAGGCCCAGCCCTTGAGCGGCAAGCGGAAACGGACCCGAGGATAGGCAGACGAGCAGCACCGCGAGGCAGAGCACGAGCGGGCCCGGGAGCAACTCATATCCGGGCCGGTCGCCTGGGGCCACACGGGCGCAGATCCGTCCGCTGTAGAAATGGTCAACCGCCATCGTGCTTCTGTTTCGGCGCAGAGGGTGTGCTGCTCGGCGCGATTCTTGAGGCGTGCCGACCGGCGGACTGGGGTTTCGCGGCGGCAGCAGCGGATTTGCCGGCCAGCTTCCCGTGTGTCGGCTTCCCGAGGGCGCCCGGGGGCAGGGTCGGCATCGGCAGAGCCACAGGTAGAGCCTCGGGGTTGGCTGCGATTTCCGCGGCTAATTTCTCGACCTCGGCAGGCAGCGCCGGGGGTTTAGTCGCCGGTGCATCCGGTTTCACCCCTCGCAGCACCAGGCTCGATTGGCCGGTGAATATGATTGTCTCGCCCTTCGATAGGATAACAAAGCCTTCCCCGGCGATGTCGCCCGAAGGTCCATGCCCTTCGACGGGTTCGTGACCCTCAGCGGTATTGTCCGAGACGTTGAGATGCGCCCGCCGCGTCACGAACCGGGTGCCGTCTTGGTGGAGAAGGTTGACATCCTCAAACAGGTCCAGCAACTGCGCTTGCGACTGGTACACACCGGTTGCGGCCGTCACTGTCACCGAGGCCCCGCCGTGAACGGTCATCACGGCCCGCGGTCGTTCCAGCGCCATCACGTCGTTCCGGTCGGGCACTTGGCGGCCGATCGCGGCTGTCACGGCATAGGGTCGATTGTAACGATCCAGTCCAGCATACCGGGGAGTGACCATCCGCAATTCGCGCGCCTCCCGCAGATCGATCGCAGGAAACCCAGCCCGCATGCTCTCCAGGAGCAGGGGAAGCCGCGGCCAGACGGAGACCAGGCACAGCAGCGCCACGCCAATCACCGGCAAGACCACTTTTAAGAGCGCGACCCAACGGCTGTAGCGGTCGGTGGCGCCCGGCAATTGCCCGGGCACGATAGGGAAGTTCGACCTCACCGCTACTGCAGCACGGGACGGTGCCATTTGCCGCTCCGCAGCCCTCATCGACCGGGGTGACCTTTTCGCTTCACGCAACCCCCGCTCGCAGGCAGTCGTGCATGTGGAGGAAGCCAACCGGTCGATCGCCGTCCTCGATGACGAACAGAGAGGTGATCGCGAACCGGTTCATGATGCCCAATGCGTCCACCGCCAGCGCCGCTGCTGCGACCGCTTTCGGGCGGCGGTGCATGACTTCTTGGACCGTCTTGCCGAGCAGCGCCTCGCCCATGTGCCGCCGCAAATCGCCGTCGGTAATGACGCCGATCAGCCGTCCCCGTGGATCGCATATGCCGGCGCAGCCGAAGCTCTTTGCCGTCATCATCAAGATCGCCTCGGACATGCATGCCGCAGACGATACCAGTGGGATCTCATCCCCGACATGCATGATATCGCGCACCCGGAGCAGCCGCCGCCCGAGTCTCCCGCCGGGGTGGAAGCGCTGGAAATCTGCCGGAGAGAAGCCTTTGCGTTCGAGCAGAGCAATCGCGAGCGCGTCGCCGAGGGTCATCATCATCGTCGTCGAGGTCGTCGGCGCCAGCCCCATCGGGCAGGCCTCGGCCGCCGCGGGCAGCAACAAGGCGACATCGGCCGCGCCGGCGAGCGTCGATCGCGCGCTTCCGGTGATCGCGACCAGCAGAATCTTGAAGCGGCGGGAATAGGCGACGATGTCCGCGAGCTCGCTGGTTTCGCCCGAATTCGAAAGAGCGAGGATCACATCCCCCGCCCCGATCATGCCGAGATCGCCGTGACTTGCTTCGACGGGATGAACGAACTGAGCCGGCGTGCCGGTAGACGCCAGAGTGGCCGCGATCTTGCGGCCGACATGACCGCTCTTGCCGACCCCGGTTACGACGACCCGACCACGCACCGCGGCGAATGCGCCGACGGCCGTCTCGAATGCGCCGTCCAGTGCCTCGGCTAACCCTTTGAGCCCTTCGATCTCGGCCCGAATCACTCGGCGGGCTACGTCTAAATCGGGCTTATCGCTCGGCGCTGCGGCATGGACCATGGCATGCCACGCCGTCGCAGCCGAACTGCGGTGGACCGGCATCGAAAAGATTCCCCCTTCGCCTTCGATGGCGCGGCTAGTGCGCGAAGATGTCTTGCTCCAGCCAGCCCCCGAGATCAAGCAGAACGCGATGAGGCAAAAATTCGAAGCAGGCGTGAGCCAGCCCCTCGCGTCCCTCGCGGGCGAGGATCCCGTCGAGGCGGGAACGCAGCGCATGGAGATGGATCACGTCCGAGGCAGCGTAGCGAAGCTGCTCATCGCTCAGGCTGGGCGCACCCCAGTCCGAGCTTTGCTGCTGCTTTGACAGATCGATGTTCAGAAGATCTTTGCACAAATCGCGGAGCCCGTGCCGGTCACTGAAGGTGCGCGCCAGCCGTGAGGCGATCTTGGTGCAATAGACCGGCGCCGCCATGACACCGAGATAGCGGTAGAGCATGGCCAGATCGAAGCGCGCGAAGTGGAACAGCTTGGTGACACCGGGGTCGGCAAGCAGGTGCTTGAGACGCGGCGCCGTGTAATCAGCCGTCAGTTGCACAAGATGCGCGTCTCCGTCCCCCGCCGAGAGTTGCACGAGGCACAATCGGTCGCGATGCGGGTCGAGCCCCATCGCCTCGGTGTCGATGGCCACCGCCGATCCGAATCCGACACCCTCGGGAAGATCACCGTGGTACAGCTGGTGGGTCATCTCGCTCCGAGGGTGGGGCACCGCGCGCGCATCGGTGTCATGCACCCGCCAAACCTGGTGCGCCCGAGTGGAGTCGAACCACCACTCCTTTCGGAACACGGACCTGAACCGTGCGCGTCTGCCAATTCCGCCACGGGCGCGCTCTGAGGCATTTCCGGAGCGGCCGGAGATAAGCCTAGCCCCGAGCGGTGTCAACGGGGATGCGCCCGCGGGCGCATCACGGCACAGGCTTGACCACGACCTTGATCGCGTCTTCGATTCGCTCTCGCGCGTATTTGAGGGCGGTCCGCAGCTGCGCGAGAGGAAAGGTGTGAGTGTGGATCAGCCGGGCGTCGAACCGCTTCTGCTTCATCAGGGCCATCGCCCGGCGCGTGGCGCTCTGACCCTCGCCGCGGATCCCGAAGACATAGATGTTGTTGCGCACCAAATAGGCGAGATCTACGGGGACCGGGTCTTGGGGGAACGCAGCAAGGCAGATCCGGCCGCCGCGGTTGACCATCTGAGCTGCCTCGTTGAGCGCCTCGGGCGCGCCGGAGCATTCGACCACGAAGTGCACGCCTCTGCTCCCGGTGATGCGCTTGACCGCGGCGACCGGGTTCTCCCGGCGCGCGTTGATCACGTGATCGGCGCCGAGCTTCCTGCCGAGCTCGAGCCTCGTATCCCTCGTACCGGTGAGGATCACCGGGTCGGCGCCGAGCGCCTTAGCGACCGCGACCCCGAGCAGCCCGATCGGGCCGGGACCGGTCACCACCACCCCTTCCCCGGCAATCAGGCCGCCGAGAACGTCGAGCCCGTACATCGAAGTACCGGCGGTGACGACGAGAGTGGCTTCCTCGTCGGTCATGTCGTCCGGCACGTGGACCAGCGTGTTGACGTGGTTGACGGCGTATTCGGCGAAGCCGCCATCGGTCGTGAAGCCGTTGGCGCGATGCCCCTTTGCCACGTCGCCATAGTTGAGGCAGGAGGTGTACATGCCCTGTCGGCAACGCTCGCAGCGGCCGCAGCCGGCATGGACCTCGACCGTCACGCGATCGCCGATCCCGAATTCGTCGACCGCCGGCCCGAGCTTGACGACCGTCCCCATATATTCGTGGCCGATCGTAAAGTTCTTGTGGAAGGGCAGGCCGCCCTCGACCATGGCGGGGACGCCGTGGCGCATAATCTCGAGATCGGTCGCGCAGATCGCCACGGCGTCGATTCGCACCAGCACCTCGGCTGCAGCCGGCTGCGGGACCGGCTTGTCGACCAGGAAGATCTCGTCCGGTCCGCCGAGCACCCAAGCCTTCATCCGGTCCGGGACACGGATTTCGTTGGTGAGAAGGTGCTGCGCTGGCATCGTTCGGTTCCTTGGGTCGTCGGCCGGCCCTAAGTTATAGAGTGCCGGGCTTCAGCGCGCCAGCGAGCTCCGACCAACGGGGGAGACCATGAGAAATCGCCGCACCGCGGTGCTCGGCGGGTCGGGCTTTATCGGCCGTTACATTGTCAAGCGGCTCGCCGCCCGCGGCGAGGTCGTCACTGTCGGCTGCCGTCGCGCCGAGGAAGCCAAGTTCCTCAAGCCGATGGGCGATGTCGGACAGATCGTCGCGCTGAACGTCGCGATCGGCGACGAGAGGCTGCTGCCTGCCTTCCTCGCCGGCAACGACGCGCTGGTCAACTGCGTCGGGATCCTGCGCGAAAGCCGGTCGCAGACTTTCGAGCTGGCGCACCATATCGGGCCCGGCCGGCTCGCCGGCTTTGCTCGCGAGGCCGGGGTCGAGCGCTTTGTCCACATTTCGGCGATTGGCGCCGATCCGCGCTCGACCTCGGCTTATGCCCGAACCAAGGCCGCCGGCGAGCGGGCGGTGCGCGACGCCTTTCCGACCGTCACGATCCTGCGGCCTTCGGTCGTGTTCGGCCCGGAGGATCAATTCTTCAACCGCTTTGCCGCGATGGCGATGATCTCGCCGGTACTGCCGCTGATCGGCGGCGGCGAAACCCGGTTTCAGCCGGTCTATGTCGGCGACGTCGCCGACGCCGCCATCAAATGCCTCGAGGACCCGGCGACGGCGGGACACACCTACGAGCTCGGCGGTCCCAGAGTGTACACCTTTAGCGAGCTCCTCGAGCTGCTGTTGGGCGAGATCCGCCGCAAGCGCTGGCTTGTCGACGTACCATTCGGGCTCGCCGCCATCCAGGCGCGGCTGATGTCGATCCTCCCCAACCCGCCGCTGACGCCGGACCAGGTCGAGCTGCTGAAGAGCGACAACATCGTCTCTTCCGCGGCGATGACCCTAGCGAGCCTCGACATCGTCCCGACCCCGGTCGAGATCATCCTGCCGAGCTATCTCGACCGCTTCCGCCGCGCCCGCCATTACCCGCGGGGATCGCCGGCATGAGAAGACGCCAGCTGCCGACCTGTCGTTTCTCCCTGAGATCAGGGAGAAACCCTGTTTCGGCCCCCGAAAAAGCGCCCTCGGCATCGAAAACGTCATGCAACTCAATGAGCTGAGTTCGATTCGGTCGAGCCGGCAGACAGCGGAATTTGAGGGAAGAAATTGGGTCGGCAGCGGAATGGCAGCGGAATTTGGCAGCGCCCTCCCGCCGTGCCCAATAAGCATGACAAGCCATTTCATAATTGACAATATGAGAATCCTATGTTACATAATTCAATAATTTCAGGAAACGGACCGTTCATCCGATATATACACATACGAGTTAGGCAATTTTGTGACTATGATTATCAGAATAAGGGCGCTCGGGTCCGCCGGAGTTTTCCTAGCCGCTGGCGGGGCGGCTTTCGCGGCGCGGGCGCTTCGGCTATAGCTTGGGGCTCAATGACCGACAGGAACAAATTATGGCAGCGCTGAGTCGGCTCTTCATGCTCATCGCCGCCCTCACATTTGGAGGCGAGGCGATGGCAGCAGATCTGGAAAATACGCTTTACCTGGACGTCCCCGCGGGGCGCGTCGTCATCGAGATGCGGCCCGATCTGGCACCGGCCACCGTCGCGCAGATCAAGGCGCTGGTGCGCCAGGGGTTTTATGACGGGATCGTGTTCCATCGCGTGATCGACGGCTTCATGGCGCAGACCGGCGACCCTAAGGGCGACGGCACCGGCGGCTCCGGTCACCCGCTGAAGGCCGAGTTCTCGAACGAAAAGCATGTGCGCGGCACCGTCTCGATGGCGCGCGCCTCCGATCCGAACAGCGCCGACAGCCAATTCTTCATCATGTTCGCCCCAAACCCCTCGCTCGACGGGAAATACACGATCTGGGGCACGGTCGTGTCCGGCATGGATAATGTCGACAAAATCAAAAAGGGCGATCCCGCCCGTAACGGCTCGGTCACCAATCCCGACAAGATCATCAAGATGCAGGTCGCCGCCGACGCCGAGAAGAAATCGTAAGAGCGCTTCCTCGCCGCCATCTTGCGGGTGGCAGCCCCTCACCCTCCCGCTGACGCGGGCCCCTCCCTCTCCCCGCTAGCGCGGGGCGAGGGGCTCCATTCGGTTTCTCCCTCTCCCCGCAAGCGGGGAGAGGGCTGGGGTGAGGGGCTCTCGGGGGCCCGCACTACGGACGCGTCGGGGTGGTTTGCCTCCCTCGCGGTCTACCGCGAGCCGCGGCTGATCGCCATCCTGCTGATGGGGTTTTCGAGCGGGCTGCCGCTGGCGCTGACCGGCGCTACCCTGTCCCTACGGCTCGCCGATATCGGTGTTTCCTTGACTGCGATCGGGCTCTTCACGCTCGTCCGGTTCTCGTACAGCTGCAAATTCCTGTGGTCGCCGCTGATCGACCGGCTGCCGATCCCGATGCTGACCGCACGGCTCGGGCGGCGTCGCAGCTGGGCACTGGCGCTTCAGGCGGCCTTGGTCCTGGCAATCCTGGCGCTGGGCGTCACCGACCCGCGCGAGGATCCGTGGCCGACCGCACTCGCCGCCGTCGCCGTCGCGTTCCTGTCGGCGAGCCAAGACATCGTCATCGACGCCTATCGGATCGAGCTGCTGCGGCCCGAGGAGCAGGGCGCCGGCGCCGCAGCGACCCAGTGGGGTTATCGCTTCGGCATGCTCGCCTCCGGGGCGGGAGCGCTTTACGCCGCGAGTTTCGGCGGCTGGACGTTTGCTTACGTCGTGATGGCGGCGTTGATGCTGGTCGGCATGGCGACGGTATGGCTGACCCCGGAGCCGGCGGGGATCGACGATCCGCAGCCGAACGCCGGCGAAACCGGCCTCGAACGGCTCGAGGCCTGGCTCGCGCGCGCGGTGGTGGCCCCGTTCGTCGACCTGGTGCGGCGCAACGGCCCCTCCGGGCTCGTCGTGATCCTGCTGTTCACGGTCCTCTACAAACTCGGCGAGGCGGTGGCGGGCACGATGTCGAACCCGCTCTATGTCCTGCTCGGCTTCACCAAGGTCGAGATCGCCACCGTCGCCAAGATTTATGGGGTTGCCGCCACCCTCGCCGGGGTCGCCGCCGGCGGCATTATGGTCGCTCGCCTCGGGGTGTTGCGCGCGCTGCTCTTTTCGGGGGTGCTGCAGATGCTCTCGAACCTGATGTATGTGGCGCAGGTCTGGGCCGGCCACGACGTCTTCGTCCTGACCTTGACCATCGGTACCGAGAACCTGACCAACGGGATGGGCTCGGCGGCCTTCGTCGCCTACCTCTCAGGGCTGTGCAACACCGCCTTCACGGCGACCCAATACGCGCTTTTGACCTCCCTCATGACGATCGGCATCAATCTGCTGTCAGCTTCGGGCGGCTATCTCGCCGATCAGCTCGGCTGGATCCCGTTCTTCCTGATCACCTCGGCGGCCTGTCTGCCGGGCCTTGCTCTGCTCCTCTGGATCATGCGATTCGAAACCGCGCGAACCTTTGCGTCATTCCGGGATGGCCCGCAGGGCCAGGCCCGGAACCCATGAACACTGGCCACTCCCAAAAGTGTCGCAGGCCTGTGTTCCTGGTTTCCGGGCTCTTGGGCTGCGCCCCCGCCCCGGAATGACGAGGATTTTGGATATCTGCTCAGGCCAGAAGATTAACGCCGGCGAGGAGCCCGGCCGCGCCGATCAATGCGGCGCCGAGCGGTCGGGACAGCCTGGCGCCCCAAGGCGCGTTCTTCTCCACCGCCATGACGGCGCCCAAGGCCAGCATCCATCCGACATTGCCGGTGCCGACGATGAACATCAGCAGCATGATCGCCCAGCAGCAACCGACGCAGTAGAGACCGTGGTCGAGGCCGAGCCGCAGCGCGCGGCGCAATGGTGCCGTGCCGCGCCAATGCTGCGCGATGAAGCCGAAAGGCGTGCGGCACCTGTCGAGGCAATGGTATTTGAGGCGGCTGAACTGGAATAGCCCGGCCCCCGCGAGCACGACAGCACCCAGCACCCAGCCGTTCAGCATCAGCCAGTCCGATTGACGCGCCACGCCGTGAACGGCGGCGTCGAGCAGGTGCGCTGCAATGCCGAAGCCGGCCCATGCGAGGAGATAACCCGCGATCAGCAGCTCGATCAGCCGCCGGCGATCGGGCCGAGCGTGGACGAGGCGCTCAAAGCGGCGGAACAGCGGCAAGGCTGTCGGGAGCATCATCGCCGCTGTCATCAGCAGCCAACCGCCGGCGTAAAGGACGAGCGGCAGGATCACATCGCCCGCCGGCAAGGCCCGGCAGATCGCCGCGCCCATGCCGATTTCGGTCCATCGCGGGTGATCGAGATAGCGGCCGTAGGGGCTTTGCTCCCATAGCCAGAGCGCCAGCCAGGCGGTGCCGGTGAGCATGCCGGCAATCGGCACGAACCAGCGGCGCGTGTCCATCTCGCCTTTAGATTTGCCGGCTGGCTGTCGGGTCAGCCGTCGAAGACGAAGGTGCTCTGCAGGGCGTTGTGTCCCGCCAGCTCGATATTGTGGCCGAGCTCCGCGTGGTGCGAGCTGTAGCGGGTCGCCTTGCCGACGAAGACCGGCGCTCCGGGAACGGTCGAGAAGATCGTATTGCTCAAAGTCGTCGTTGAGCCGTCCGGACCCTTGTAGGGCTCGAGCACGGCCTGGCTGACCTGACCGATCGACAACGTGCCGCGCCCCTCATTGACATCGAACCTGATCGGCACACGCTCGACCGAGACCACCTCGCCGATCAGCTTCGCCAGCTCGGCAACCGGGCCGCCGAGCTTGCCGCCATAGACGTTGAGCAGAGCCTCCTGCTGCGGGTTGGAGGTCCCCTCGTCGAGATAGAGGGCGACGCGAAAGTTGCCGTTCAGCACATTGCCCGGAATGTGCGAGACCATCGCGATCGTCCGGCCGGTCACATCGACGCCATCGATGGTTCCGGCGTCGAAATGATAGGCCAGAACCGAGTCGCAGGTGCCGTTGTCGGGGTCCTCCCCGATCCAGCACGGGCACAACACGCGACAGTCGCACACTTCGAGCAGACGCCCTTCGAGGTGATAAGCCATTGCGACCTCCGTGCTCCCCTTCGACCCGCGTTTTAGATCGATACTCCCCCGATTCCTAGCCGCTTCTAAGGCGAAACTCCCTCGCCCCGCTTGCGGGGAGAGGGTTGGGGTGATGTACGAGCCGGGTAGATTGGTAACAGAGTTGACCGGGTGGATAGGTGACAGGTCTGAGCTGTCGGCAGGAGGGGCCTGCCGATGCCGTGGAGAGAGACCTGTCAGATGGACGAACGGACGCAGTTT
>Ga0210407_10000490_pt1 | contig 44652 bp, 34 predicted proteins | sample IncBWC27MmetaG_FD_150860 | JGI IMG/M metagenome (GOLD analysis project Ga0210407, IMG submission 150860) | Forest soil microbial communities from Barre Woods Harvard Forest LTER site, Petersham, Massachusetts, United States - Inc-BW-C-27-M | ecosystem: Environmental > Terrestrial > Soil >...
CTACGTGAGGGTCGGGAGAAAAATTACGTGGGTGGAGCGCAGCAGCGGGCGGGGCTCCGACCGGGTCGGGGCAGGCAAGCCCGGACCTTACGGATAGTTGGTTCCGCCAAAATGGTGGTAGCACCAAAGGCAGCGACGAGGGTGGAGCAGGATGTGGTGAGGCGTGTTGCGGGTGGAGCGGGTTGCGAGTGAGGCGGGGAGTGGGTGAAGCGGTACGGGGCTAAGGTAGGGTGGAGACTGGAGGGAGAACCGTAGTTGTGCCGGGTGAAGTTTTGGCGAGGTTGACTTCGAAGACGCGGACGGGCTCAGGAAAACCTTTGGCGGGGACCGGCGGGAGGGGGTTGAGCGGGAGGGCGCCGTCGAGTTCGGTGGCGACGGATTGGGAGACGAGGATTTGGCCGGACTTGGCGGCGGAGCAGAGACGGGCGGCGAGGTTGACGCTGCGACCGATGGCGGTGTAATCGCGACGATCCTGGCTGCCCATGCTGCCGACAACGACTTCGCCGACATGAATACCGAAGCCGATTTCGGTCCCGGCCTTTCCGGCGAAGCGGGTGTTGAGCTCGGAGAGAATTTCGACGGCGGCATCGACGGCGTGGCGGCAGCGGTCTGGGCCGGAAAACCAGGCGAACATGGCATCGCCAACGAATTTGTCGACGTCGCCGCCGTGGCGGCGAACGACATCGGCCTCGAGGCCGAGGACGTCGTTCAGGCGTTCGATGACGAGGGCGGGATCGCGGTCTTCGGAGAAGGCGGTGAAGCCGCGCACGTCAGAGAAGATGAGCGCGAGCCATTTACGCTCGCCCGCGGGATTTGCGGAGCCGCTTTGTTCGAGCATCTGGTAAGCGGTGCGCGACATGTATTTGGCCATGGCGAAGCGCTGCTTGAGGCCGTGAGCCATGTCAATAAAGGCGCGGGAGAGGTCGCCAATTTCGTCATGGGCGTCGAAGCGGTTTGCGTGAGCGGAGCGGAAGGATTCGATCGCTTCGTACTTGCCTTGCTCGATTTCTCGAGCAGCGCCGGCGAGATTGATAAGGGGCATAGAGATCGGTCCGGAAAACAGAAACCCCAAACCGACGCCCAGAAGCAAAGCGACGAGAGCGAGCGCGGCCAAAAATTCCTCGAGAACGCGGAAAGGCTTCATACGTTGCGTGACGGAGGCTGCGAGAGCCATGTGGATTCCCGCGGGATTGTGCTCGATCATGCCCGTATCTGCGACGAGGACTTCTTCGATTTCGTATTCGCCGCTGGGAGTGCGAAAGTCGAAGGGGCGTCGGAGATCGATTTGTTTATCGAAAACGGCGGTGAGAGAAGCGCGCAAGCTGGGATCGCTGACGCCGAGGACGTGGGCGTGGTTGCGTTCATCTTCTTGCCAGGAGACAACGTCGACGCCTGAGCGGAGCTTGGCGTCGGCGGCGATGCCGTCGTCTTCTTCGTATCCTATATTGAGAAAACCGAGGGGACCGTTGGGTCCGGGAACAGGAGCGGCGAAGATGCGGTAGACGCCGTTGTCGGGGCCGGTCCAGGTAGTGATTTCGGGAGCGCCGGAGAGGGCTTCGTGAACATCGGCGAGGCGCCACGTAAGAATCTCGGGATCGCAGACGGGGTGGTGCTGGATGGCGAAGGCGAGAAGGGAGCCGTCGCGAAGGCGGATGGAGGCGTAGTCGAGTTCGTGGTCGTCGTGTGAGTCGCGATGCGGGGAGTTAATGAGGCGTGAAAGGAATCCGCAGGCGGCGGCGCGATCGTTGTGTTGGAGAGCTTGAGCGACATCGGCCGAGGCGGCGAGGGTGGTGCCCTTGTAGACGTGAGATTGGTAGTGGCTGCGCTGGGCGAAGGCGAACAACTGGCGGTTGGAGTCGAGTTGATCCTGAACGATGGAGCGGACCTGACGGAGACTCTGTACCCAGACGATGGCGAGCACACCGGCGGTGAGCAGGCAGACGGTGCTACTAATCAAGAGGATGAGCTTGCTGCGAATGCTCAGATCGTTGAAGAGTTTGCGCATTCGTGTTTAGCGTATAGAGGAGTTTGCGCCCGAAAAATGTGGCCAATTCGAAGCGAATGTTCCCAATCACTCTGAGAGCAGAGCAGCAAAAACGAAATTAGCATGCCAGATAACAGGGGGCAACTGAGCGGGCAAGCGGCTTGCCGTGAGAGTAAATGCGGGGAGCGAGGGAGAGAGAGTAATGGCGAAGTGCGGCATCCGGAGGTGGCTGTGGCGCATCTGTAAGTGGGAGGGTTGCAGCAGGAGAGAGCTGAAGCCAGAAGGAACGCTTAGGAAGGCGATACTTCCGCGGGGAGAGGAACCGACAAAATAGAGGCGTATTGCGCAAGGAAGATGGAGAAAGCTGCGCGGCTCTTGCTAGAATCAAGAGCGAAGCACTTCGGCGCCAACCGTACGGGGCCCAGCAAGCCAGGGACAAACTACAAAAAGATGTGAAGCGCGCGAGCGCCGGCGTATGCGGGCGTGTGCGGACGGCGAAGAGGGCGAAGAACAGGAAAATATGGATCGCAGGCTGCGAAACCGAATCGTGATCTTTCTCCTGCTGGCGGTTGCGCTGGCGGTTGGGCTGGTGTTTTTGAGCGGACGAAAGACGCCCACAAAAATAGCGGCGGTGGTGCCGACGCGGAGGAACGTGGTTTCGTCGATTTCGAGTAACGGAAAAGTGGAGCCGATAGCGCCGTACGTGATGCGGGCGCAACTGGATACGTTCGTGGAGAGGGTGCAGGCGACCGAAGGGCAAACGGTGAAAAAGGGTCAGCCGCTGCTGGAATTAAACGTGAAAGATGTAGCGGCGCAGCTTGCGGAGGCGCGTTCGAAATTGCTGCAGGCGCAGTCGGATTTGCGCGCGGCAAAGGCCGGGGGCAAAACGGATGACGCAGCGAGGGTTGCCGGAGACCTTGGAAAAATGCAGGCGGAGCGAGAGCGGCTGCAGAAGAATCACGATGCGTTGACGCGACTCATGGCACAGCAAGCGGCGACGCGCGACGAATTGGCGGTAAACGATTTGGAGCTCGCGAAGGCGCAAGCGGAAGTGACGAGACTGACGGCGGCCAAGCAGGAATTTACCCGCGGCGTGAGTTTGGAAGCGGAGCGCGCGGCCTTGCAAGTGCAGCAGGCGCAAAGTGAAGTGGCGGCGCTGGAGGAAAAGGTTCGCGATGGACGGATCATCGCTCCCGCGGACGGAACTTTGTATGCGCTGCCGGTGAAGGCTGGGGATTACGTGAGACTGGGCGACTTGTTGGCGGAGATGGCGGACCTGCACAAAGTGAGAGTGCGGGTGTTTATCGACGAGCCGGAGATTGGCGCGCTGGAAATAAATCAGCCGGTGAAGATTACTTGGGACGCGCTACCAAATCGAAGCTGGGTGGGGCGGACGGAAGTGATTCCGAAGCAAGTGGTGCTGCGGGGAACGCGCAGTGTGGGAGAGCTTTTATGCTCGGTAAGCAACGACAAGCTGGAGTTGCTGCCTAACATTAATGTGAATGTGCGCATCAATTCAAAGGAACGGAACAATGTGCTGGCTGTGCCGCGGGGAGCGGTAGCGGCCGAGGGCGCGCGACGGTTCGTTTACGTGGTGAAGAAGAACGAACTGGGCGTGGGAACGCCGAAGCTGGAGAAGAGGGAGATACGCGTGGGGATTGCGGATTTTGCGAGCTATGAAGTGCTGAACGGACTGAGCGAAGGAGAAATGGTGGCGATGCCAGGGGACGTGGATTTTCGAGACGGCATGCCTGTGAAAGTAATCAGCACGGATACGGCATCACTTCAGGGGCCGAAAGATGATCAGTAAGGTGAGGGCGGGCCTCGCAATGCTATTGCTGGCGGGCACGGCGATGGCGGAAACAAGGATGCTGCAAAACGCTGAACTGGAGGCGGGGAAGCTGGCCTTCGAAAGAAGCGAATACAGTAAAGCGGTGCAGATACTGCAGACTGCGGCGGCGAAGGAGCCGCGGAACGGCGAGATCCAGCTGATGCTGGCGAAAAGCTACTACGAGCTGGAGCAGCGCGACGCGGCGGTAAACAGCGCGGAGAGAGCGGTAGCGATCGATCCGGAAAATTCGGTGTATCACGAATGGCTGGGACGGGCGTACGGAGAAAAGGCGGATCACGCGGGGCTGTTCTCTGCAATGGGGTTGGCGAAGAAGACGCGGAAGGAATTCGAAAAAGCGGTGCAGTTGGATGAGAGAAATTTCTCGGCGATGCAGGAGCTGATCGAATTTGACTGCGCAGCTCCGGGGATGGTAGGCGGAGGGCTTGAAAAGGCAAAGCCGGAGATCACACGGCTGGCGGAAATGGACGCCGCCGAGGGGCACTACGCCGAGGGGAATTGCCGGAGGCAGAAGAAGGAATTCGAGGCGGCGGACGCGGAATTTACGAAAGCGCTGGAGAGCCACCCGAAATCGACCGATGTGATTTTTGATATCGGAGATTATGCGGTGAGGAGAAACCAGCCGGAACGCCTGGAAGCGGTGGCGACGGCGGGCGAACGCGTCAAACAAGATGATCCGCGATGGAAGTTTTACCGTGCGGTTGGATTGATCTTGGAAAATGCAAAGGCCGAGCAAGCAGAGAAGCTGCTGCGCGATTACTTGAACGTGGCGCCGACGAGGACGGCGTTTCCGCGGCCGGCGATGGCGCACGTTTGGTTGGGAAAGCTTTATGAAAGCCAGGCGAAGACACAGGAAGCGGAGAACGAATTTGAGACGGCGCTGAAGCTGGATCCGAAGAATAAGCTGGCGCAAGAGGCGTTGAAGAAGTTGAAGAAAGGCTGAGAGGTTGAAGCGTTAGATGATCGAACTGCGGGAAACACTTTCGGTGGCGATTGATGCGTTGCGTGCGAACAAGTTGCGCACGATGTTGACGTCACTGGGAGTAATCATTGGAAGCGCATCGATCGTGCTGGTGGTGACGGTGGCGCTGACAAGCAAAAAGTTTGTAATTTCACAGATCGAGGCGATTGGGTCGAATTTGGTGCAGGTGGAGATGGTGCAGAGACCGGACCGGGCGCAGCCGTTGAGTTACGAGATGACTCTTGAGGATATGGAGGCGGTGAAATCTATTCCCGGCGTTGTGGAAGTGGCGGGGACGCGCGAGCTGCCCATGACGGTGATTGCGCAAGGAGTGGAGCGTCCGGTGAATCTGGTGGGTGTGACGGAGGGATACCAGTCGATCCGGCACCTGGTGATCTTGCGCGGACGCTATTTCGACGCGGCGGACATGGAGACGCGGAGCAAGGTTTGCCTCATTACGAGGCAGCTTGCGGAAAAGATGTTTGGGACGGAGAGCCCGGTGGGGCGGCCGTTTCGAATGGGGGAATTGACGTTTACGGTGATTGGGGTGTTTCGGGAGCGCGTCGATACGTACGGGTTGTCTGATATTCAGGAAAATTCGGTGATCATCCCGTTTAGCTTGATGAAATATTACACGGGGTTCGAAGTGGTGCGGCTGCTGAGCGCGCAGGCTGCCAGCGCGGAAGAGATGCCGCTGGTAGAGCGGCAGATCGCACAATTGCTGCGGAGCCGGCATCCGGCGGAGGCGGAGTATAAGGTGCAGACGCTGACGGCGATTTTGAGCGCGGCGAGAAATATTTCGCTGGCGCTGACGATTTTGCTGATCCTGGTGGCGTTTATCGCGCTGTTGATCAGCGGCATCGGGATCATGAACATCATGCTGGTGACGGTGAAGGAGCGGACGCGGGAGATCGGGATTCGCAAAGCGATCGGGGCAGCGCGGAAGGAGATCATGTATCAATTTTTGTTTGAGTCGTTTGTTATCAGCGGGGGCGGGGCAATTGTTGGAATTTTAATCGGGCTGGCGGTGCCGGTGATTGCGCAACTGTTTTTGCCGAACAATCTGCGGGTGCCGATTTCGACCTGGAGCGTGGTGGTGGCATTCGTAGTGTCGTGCTCGACGGGACTGTTCTTTGGATATTTGCCGGCAAACCAGGCGGCGAAGCTGCAGCCGATTGAATCGCTGAGATATGAGTAGGAAGAGAGGGAAAAGCATTTAACACAGAGAGCACAGAGAAGAGAAGAAAGGGAAGTGATGAGTGGGCCGGAAGGATGGGCCCTCTTTTAGTTTTGAGAGAAGAGAATTTTCTGAGGTGAGTGCATGCGGAATGCAAAAACAATGTGGATGATCTTTGCGATGACGGCGCTGTCGCGCTCGGGAGTTTGTGCGCAGGACATGCCGGCGCCAAAGGTTGCGGATGAAGCGACGCTGCAAAGTGCCAGTGACGAAGCCGGGCGGCAGCAGGGCACAAGTGGCGAGGCACCGGCGGTGGCTTTAACGCTGAAACGGGCGATTGAGCTCGCGTTGCAGAACAGCAAAGATATTCAGGTGGCGAGGATTCAGGCGAGTTTGGCGGATCACGCGGCGCAGGTGACGAAGGCGGAGTTTTTGCCGAATGTGTTCGCGGGTTCGGGAGCGGGATATACGTACGGAATACCGGAAACACCGGGAGGGCGCGCGCCGTCGGTATTCAGTTTGACGTATACGGAGCAAGTGTTCAACGAGCCGCTGAAGGGGCAAGCAAGGGAGTTGGAGGAGCAAACGAAGGCGCAGAAGATTGCGCTCGCGGATATGCGGAACAGCGTAATTACGCGAACGGCGATGGCGTACCTGGAGCTAGGGAAGGTGCGGCATTCGCTGGAGCTGCTGCGTAAGGAGCAAGAGAGCGCGGAGAAGATTTTCGAGGTGACGCAAGAAAGAGAAGGAGAAGGCTACGAGTTGCCGGTGGAGGTGACGAAAGCGGAGCTTACGAAAGCGCAAGTGGTGCAACGCATTCTGCAGTTGGAAGGGCGCGAAGACGAGCTGGAGGTTTTTCTGCGCAATCAACTGGGAATCGGACAGGAGCAAGCGATAGAAGTGACGCCGGAAGAGTTGCCGGGTGAAGCGGAGCAGGAAGGGGCAAATTTAATTGCGATGGCGATGGTGAACAATACATCGCTGCAATTGGCGGAATCGGATGTTCGTGCGAAGGAGTTCCGGCTGAAGGGCGAGAAGCGCGGATACCTCCCGACGCTGGAATTTGTGGGCACGTATAGTCTTCTGGCGAATTACAACAACTACAGCCTGTACTTCAATCACTTTCAACGGAACAATCTCAATGCGGGAATACAAGTGCAGGTGCCGCTGTTCAGCCCGCACACGCGGGCGGCGATCGGTTTGGCGACAGTGAATCTGGATGCGGCCAAGGTGAACCTGGCGAACAAGAAGTCGCAAGTGAGCGCGGATGTTCGCCAGAAATCGCGGCGCGTGCGCGAGCGCGATGCGTCAAAGGAGGTGGCGCGGCTGGAGTTGCAATTGGCGCAACAGAATGTAGCGGTGCTGCAATCGCAGTTCGGCGAGGGCAAGGTGAATTTGCGCGAGGTGGAAAGGGCGCGGCTCGACGAGAACGAAAAGTGGATGGCGTATCTGGACGCGAACTTTGGGCGGCAACAGGCGCAGCTGGATTTGCTAAGGACGGCGGGGCAGTTGGACAAGGTATTGCAGTGAGAGAGTGATTGGTGATGCTCGAGCAGAAGAGTTTGCAGGTGTTTCTCGATGCGGTGAAAAGACTGGACGGAGGGTTCGCCGCGTTGCCGGAGTTTGAGCAGAGAGCGGCGGGAATGGAACGGCTTGGCGAAGTGCTGGGGGCGACTGCGGAGCGGCTGCAGGACAACTATCCGTACTTTCACCCCTTTTACGCGGGACAGATGCTGAAGCCGCCGCATCCAGTGGCGCGGCTGGCGTATGCCTTGGCGATGTGGATCAACCCGAACAATCACGCGCTGGACGGGGGACGCGCGACTTCTGCCATGGAAAAAGAGGCCGTGGCGGAGATTGCGGCGATGTTTGGGTGGAGGGATTTTCTTGGCCACTTATGCGGCGGCGGGACCATGGCAAACCTCGAAGCGCTTTGGGTGGCAGGGCAACTGCAGCCGGGAAAGAAAATTCTGGCGAGCGAGCAGGCGCACTACACGCACAAGCGGATCAGCGGGGTGCTGCAGTTGCCGTTCGAAAGCGTGGCGTGCGATGCGCGCGGGCGAATGGACATGAATGCCCTAGCGGCGCGGGTGAAGGGCGGGGATGTTGGCACCGTGGTGGCGACGATGGGAACGACGGCGACTGGATCGGTCGATCCTTTGCCGGAGATATTGGAGTTGCGTGAGGGGCATGGGTTTCGATTGCACGCGGATGCGGCGTACGGCGGGTACTTCGGACTCGCAGGAAATCTAGCTGCGCCTGCCAGGCAAGCTTTCGACCGGATTGGCGAAGCGGATTCGATCGTGATCGATCCGCACAAACATGGATTACAGCCTTATGGCTGCGGGTGCGTATTGTTCCGGGACCCTGGCACCGGGCGTTTGTACAAGCACGATTCGCCGTACACGTATTTCAGTTCGGCGGAATTACATTTGGGGGAGATTAGCCTGGAGTGTTCGCGGCCGGGGGCAGCTGCTGCGGCGCTCTGGGCGACACAAAAACTTTTGCCATTGGTGAAGGGCGGCGAGTTTGCGGCGGGGCTTTCGCGGAGCAGGGAAGCGGCGCTGCTCTTCCATGAAAAAGTCGCTGCGGACGCCAGGTTTGTGCCGGCGTTTGCGCCGGAACTGGACATTGTGGTTCTTATCCCGCGCGCGGACTTTGTGAGCGAAGCTTCCGGTTTGTCACGAAAGATTTTTGACGCGGCTGCGCAAAGCGGCCTGCACCTGGCCATGGCAGAAATGCCGTTCCATTTCTGGGCGGCCAACGCTGGCGGCATGAAGCGGGACAGGGAAACGGTGACGTGTCTGCGGTCGGTGCTGATGAAGCCCGAGCATTTGGACTGGGTGGAAGGAATTTGGGAAGTGCTCTCCTCGGCAGTCGGGCAAGCCCGAGGCCGCAACGTGGTTTGAACACACTCTTAGTGACGCAGTCTCGCGCAACGCATAGCCTTTTCGTAAGGGTCAGGCCCACTCGATGGCGGAATTGACCGTTCGCTGATGAATAACAACCGATTACAGAAAGGGTTGGGGGCATGCAACGAAGTCAGGTAAACTATTATCTATGTTGTAGGGGAAGCTGGGCTTGCCCACGGGTATGGTCCGCAAGGATAGTGGCGAGCCGCATAGACCAGTGTATTCTGCCGCGTTAAAGATGGAATTGAGAAGGCTGAGGGTGATGAATGCCTGACGTAATGAAGACGTTGTTGTTGAACCCGCCGAGTTTTGAGAATTTTGACGGCGGAGCCAGCTCGCGGTGGCCCGCGACGCGTGAGATTGAGTCCTATTGGTATCCCGTTTGGCTAACGTATCCCGCTGGGATGATTCCGGGGAGCAGGTTGCTGGATGCTTCTCCGCACAAGGTGAATTGGCAGCAGACGGTGGAGATCTGCAAGGACTACGAGTTCTTGGTTTTGTTTACCTCGACCGTGGGCTTGGACAGCGACGTCAAACTAATCCGCAAGATTAAAGAAGCCAACCCGAGCCTGAAGATTGCGTTCGTGGGGCCAACCGGGCACATCAAGCCAGACGAGACGCTGAATGCGAGCGAAGACATCGAATTTGTGACCCGTGGAGAGTTCGACCACTCGGTGGTGGAATACGCGCACGGGAAGCCGTTGAGTGAGATTCAGGGTGTGAGCTTCCGCAGGGATGGGAAGATCGTTCACAACGCGCAGCGACCGCAATTGCACACGGAAGAACTGGATGCGCTGCCGTTCGCGACGGACATTTATAAGCGCGATCTGCAAATCGAGAGATACAACGTGCCGTTCCTGCTGCACCCGTACGTGTCGTTCTATACGACGCGAGGATGCCCGGCACTGTGCACGTTCTGCATGTGGCCGCAGACGATTTCGGGGCATGCCTGGCGGACGCGGTCGACAGAAAATGTGGCGCGGGAAGTGAAGCAGGCGTTGGAATACTTTCCCCAGATGAAGGAAATCTTTTTTGACGACGACACGTTCAACATCCGCAAGGACCGCGTGCTGGATCTCTCGGCGAAGTTCAAGCCGCTGAAATTCCAGTGGTCGTCGACGGCGCGCGTGCACAGCGATTACGAGACGCTGAAAGCCATGGCGGACGGCGGGGCGCGGCTGTTCATCGTGGGCTTTGAATCAGGCGACGCGCAAATTCTGAAAAACATCAAGAAGGGCGCGACTGTCGAGATGGCGCGCACTTTCATGAAGAATTGCCGCAAGGTGGGAATTCGCGTTCACGGCGACTTCATCATCGGGCTGCCGGGCGAGACGAAGGAAACGATTCAGAAGACGATCAATTTCGCCAAGGAATTGGATTGCGAGACGATTCAGGTTTCGCTGGCGCACGCCATGCCGGGAACGGAATTGTACGATTCGATGGCCAAGGAAGGCTTCCTAAAAGTGGAGGCGCTGGCCGATAACCGGGGACATCAGCTGCCGCACATCGAGTATCCGCATCTTTCGAAGGCGGAGATGATGTCGGGCGTGAACCAGTTCTACGACGATTATTATTTCCGGCCGAAGGTAGTTTGGCGCATCGTGAAGGAAGCGCTATGGGACAGTCACGAGCGGAAGCGTTTGTACGCCGAGGCGACGGAATTCCTGAAATTGCGCGCGGAGCGCTTGAAGTGGGCGAAGCGCGGCGGCGACGAATTTGACAAGCCCATGATCTCTGTGCCGGAAACGCCGTCGGCTTCCGGAAACGACTAACACCTAAAAAATGGCGAGTGAACGAAGGCTGCGAATCAAGACGCTGGTCATGGTCTTGGCGATGGTCGTGTGCGCCAATGCAGGCGACTTGATGCTGAAGCGCGGAATGTCACAGATCGGAGCCGTGCAACTGACGATGCCGGGGTTGGCCCATGCGTTCCGGATGACGGTGACGAACGGGACGATTTGGGTGGGGATTTTCTTCCTGACGGGATTCATGGTGAGCTACATGACGGTTCTCAGTTGGGCGGACTACAGCTACGTAATGCCTGCCGGCGCGTTTGGGTATGCGATGCTGACCTTGCTCGCGGTGATATTTCTGCATGAGTCGGTGTCGCCGCGCCGGTGGGCCGGCGTGGGATTGATTTGCATCGGAGTTTTGCTGGTGGGGCAGACGAAGCCGCGGACCACGGAAGTTGCCAATGGAGCGGCGGCGTGATGCGAAGCGCGGCACTACTCGCCGTGCTGATCTTTGGCAGTACGGGCGGGGAAATTGCGATCACCTATGGAATGAAGGCGACGGGCGAACCGGCGCAATTGCGGCCGGTGGCATTGCTGAAATTTCTGGGAAAGGCGCTGCGCAACGGATGGTTTTGGGCGGGCATCCCGCTGATGGCGCTGTCGTTCTACTCGTTGCTGGTTCTACTTTCTTGGGAGCCGATCAGCTTTGTGATTCCCGCGTCGGCTTTGAGCTATGTTGTTGGAACTTTGGGCGCAAAATACATTTTGCGAGAAGAAGTGAGTGCCGCGCGCTGGGCGGGCGTGATACTGGTTTGCTTGGGCGTGGCGCTGGTGGCCGCGGGGTAAAGCGGTCTTGAAGCAATGTGGCAACCGAATTCAGGTGCGCTGGCATCCCACCCTGCAGCATAATCCAGGGCAAGAGTTTCCTGCATGACGGACAGGATCCCAGCCGCACACAGGATGCGGTGAAGCGGGACTTGGGGCTCAGGGAAAAGTGTAGCGGTTGCCGACCAGGTATATAGTCTGGGCGGAATAATCCGGAAGGAGCACAGTCTGTGCGATGTGCCGGGTTATTCGGGCAATTCCGCTTGTTCTCTGCCGCGAAAGTTCCGAAATCAGCTCTCATGCAGAACTTGAGCCTTACGACGCAATCCGTATGGGGCGGATATGGCGAAAGCTCTGTGTGTGTTCGGAGTATTGGGGATTCTGACGTCGACGGTTTATCTGGCGATGGTTGGAATTGCCGTTTTTCGATTTCATCGACGGCGTACATCATCCGCAACCTTTGCCCCGCCGGTCAGTGTGTTCAAGCCCCTTCACGGAGCGGAGCCGGGGCTGAGGGAATACCTTGAGAGTTTTTTCCTGCAGGACTATCCAAAGTACGAAATCCTTTTTTGTGCCAGACACGAGAGCGACGCTGGGCTGAAGATCGCCCGGGAACTCTCCAAAAAATATCCCGGCGTGCCTACGAAAATCCTTACTTGCGGTGAACCACACTGGCCGAACGCGAAGTGCTATTCGCTGAATGAAATGGCGGGAGCTGCCGAGCATGAGATTTTCGTCATAGCGGACAGTGATGTGCGTGTGACGCCAAGCTATTTGAGTGAAATTGTGGCGTCGCTAGAGCAAGAGGGCGTAGGGCTGGTTACTAGCCTTTATCGCGGCGTTGCAGCGCAAGGGGGCTTCTGGGCGCGGCTCGAAGCCTTGGGGATGTCGGTAGAGATGACTTCGGGTGTGCTGGTGGCGGAGATGCTGGAGGGGATGCACTTTGCATTGGGACCTTCCATGGCGGTGCGGCGGCGTTGCATTGCTCAGATTGGCGGATTTGAAGCGCTGGGGAATTACCACGCGGAAGATTTTATGCTAGGGAAGTTGGTGGCGGAAAATGGGAACAATGTCGTGCTGGCCAAGCAAGCCGTTGAGCATTGCATCGTAAATACAAAATTCGAGAAATCGCTGAAGCATCAACTGAATTGGATGAGAAGCACGCGATTCTCCAGGCCCAAGGGACATCTTGGCACGGCGCTGACATTCGGGGTCCCGTACGGGATTTTGACATTTACGGCGGCGAGTGTTCTGGGTGAACCATGGCTTGGGTTAGCTGCATTGCTCGGGACGGTGCTTCTACGAGCGCTGCAGTCCACACTCGTTGGGGGATTGATTCTGAATGACAGAGCCGCGGTGCGACAGGCGTGGCTGTATCCCTTGCGGGATCTTTTGGGGTCATTGCTGTGGGTCGCCAGCTACACCAGCCGGAAGGTTGGCTGGAGGGGACATTCGTTCGAACTCAGTAACCATGGGCTGACGCGACTGGTGGCGGCGGAAGCCGAAACCGCGCACGTGCATGAAAAGATCGTCTAGCCGGCTAATTCTTTCCTAACACAGTCGTGCGGTGGTGGCGTCAGATTGGCGGTTGCGGGCGTAGCTGCTAGATTAACGAGTGGTATGGGCGTGTTGATTTATCCCCAGGCAGGTACGGACGAACTTACATGATGCATTCCACGGCTTTGTGGCGCGACGCCGTGTTGACCGTTGCGGCGGCGCCGCTGGCGTACTACTTCCTTGCGTGCTTGGCTGCATTCTCTTTTTTTCGCCGGGAACGCGCGCAAAGGCTTCCTGAGTTTCATCCTCCCGTAAGCGTGCTCAAGCCCGTGCGTGGCACGGATTTTTCTTCGTACGAAAACTTTGCGAGCTTTTGCACGCAGGACTATCCGGAGTACGAGATTTTGTTTGCAGTGAATGCGGAGGACGATGGAGCGGTGCCGCTGATCCGGAGGCTGGAGGCGGAGTTTCCGCAGAGAGGGATTCGGCTGACGGTTGGAGCGGAGCCGCTTGGCGCAAACCGAAAGGTGAACAAACTGGTGCGTCTGGCGCACGAGGCACGGCACGAAATTCTGGTGTTGAGCGATGGTGACGTGCGCGTGGGACGGCAATATTTGCGAGAGGTGGTGGCACCGTTTGCAAAGGCGAAGACTGCTGCGGTGACTTCATTTTACCGGGGAATTGTAGAGAGCGGGCTAGGCGCCGACTTGGAGGCTATTGGCGCCTCCAGCGATTTTTTTGCTGGCGTACTGATGGCGGATTGGCTAGAGGGCGTGAAATTTGCTCTAGGCGCGTCGATCGCGACGACCAAGAGCTGGGTCGCGAAGATCGGTGGATTCGAAAGCATCGCGGGCATGCTGGCGGATGATTATGAGTTAGGGCTGCGGATTGCCCGTGCTGGTGGCACGGTTCTGCTTTCACGCGAAAGCGTGTGGACGATGTATCCGGCGCAGACCTGGCGTGGATTTTGGGAACACCAGTTGCGATGGGCGCGCACGGTGCGTTTATGCAGGCCGGTTTCCTATTTAGGGCTCATTCTTACGCATGGGCTGCCGTGGGTGATTCTAGCGGCGATAGTCGCGCCAGAGCGATGGATCGCTGCGACATTCTTGCTCGGTTATCTGATCCTTCGGCTGGCGATGGCGTGGATTGTCGGTGTGTGGGGCGTGGGCGATGAGGTTTTGCGGCGGAAGTGGTGGCTGATCCCGCTGCGGGATGCGATTCATTTTGCGGTCTGGGTAGCGGGATTTTTCTCGAATCGGATTCGCTGGCATGGCGTTGATTATATTATTCAAAAGGGACAAATGGTTCCGCTCGCCGGGGAAGAATCAGACTCCGCCAAACCCACTGCTCCAGCATCTCGTTAGTAGAAACGGAAAGTTAGGATTCTAAGCGCGGTTGACGGGCCTCCCTTTAGTCGTTAAATTAGAAGGGTAGTGTTGTGGCATTCGGAAGCATGGTCTGCCGCATGTTGTTGTTCTGGCTTCCATCTGCTGGGAGATCGTCCAACGGTAGGACTCCAGATTCTGGATCTGGCTATCTAGGTTCGAATCCTAGTCTCCCAGCCAAGTTTTCCCGTCCATTTGAGAAAAAAAAGCCGACCTCAGGCATGAGCTGCGCGGATTGGTCCGACCATTAGACGGTGCGTGACGGTAAACTCGGCGTAGACTTCGAATCGGGTTGTCCCGTACTGTGTCGTGGGGAGCTTACGGATGCGCGTGCTTTTGGTGGAAGACGACGCTCGGATTGCGCGGTTTGTGGCCAAGGGGCTGCGCGAGCAGACTTATGCCGTTGACGTGAGCGCGACCGGTGATGACGCGTTGTATCAGGCGGAGATCAACAGCTACGACCTGGTGGTTCTGGATGTGATGATCCCGGGCCGGGACGGCTTCCAGGTTTGCCGCGAGCTTCGCGATGCAGGGAAGAGAATGCCCATTTTGATGCTCACAGCGCGAGACGCAGTGGAAGACCGTATCATGGGGCTCGATCGCGGCGCCGACGACTATCTGACCAAGCCATTTGAGTTTCGCGAGCTGTTGGCGCGATTGCGCGCGTTGCTGCGGCGCTCGGGGGAGCTGCGACCGCCGAAAATTGCCGTCGGCGATCTCGAATTGGACACGGCCGCCCAGAGTGTTTCCCGCGCGGGGCGTGCGATTCCGATGACGGCCAAGGAATATGCCCTGGTGGAGTTTCTGGCGCGTAACGCGGGGCGCGTTGTGGGGCGAGCGGAAATCGCAGAACACGTGTGGGACGAGGCCTTCGATCCCTTTTCTAATTTGATTGAAGTATATGTAAACCGCATTCGCAGGAAAATCGACGGAGGAGAGGCGAAGCCTCTCCTGCAAACACGGCGGGGAGCCGGATATCTTTTTGGTCCAGCGGAGACTGGCGCCAGTCATAAGGAAAAACAGAAGGAAGGGCAGGGGCGAAACAAAGGGGCGGGATCATCGGTGAGGAAAGACCGTGTTTGAGTCCGTGCGCGTCCGTCTAACGCTCTGGTATACGAGCGTGCTCGTGCTGGTGCTCGTGGTTCTGTCCTGCGCTACTTATTTCATATTGCGGCGAAGCACGGCGCAGCGCGTGGACAATAACATTGCGGAAATTTCCGAAGCGTTCCTGACCACTGTGCAGGCGGAAGCGAGGGATGAGGAAGGCTCCAATGGTTTCAAGGAAGCGGCGCAAGAAGCGATGATAGAACATCGCTTCCGAGATCAGATTTATGTGATCATGAACGGCAAAGGAGAAGTGCTGCTCACCTCCGATGAAGCGTCATCAGCCTTTTCCGCCGCGACTTCTCTGACTACTGCAATTTTGAGTTCGGATTCCTTCCGGGAACTGGCTGCGGACTCTTCTCGAGGGGATCGCGTTTTTCGGAACGTGCGAGGACGGCGAGGAGGCTATCGCGGTTACGCGAGGCATTTTCAAGTTTACGGCGAGCCGTACACGCTGATTGTGCTGCAATCGCGACATCCGCAGGAGGAGATGCTGGAGGAGATTGCGGTGACGTTTCTGTGGGCGATCCCGGCAGCCGTGGTTCTGGCAAGCGCGGGGGGATATTTTCTCGCACGCGCGAGTCTAGCTCCGGTTGTGGGGATGAGCACGCAGGCTGGGCGCATCAGTGCGGCCAATCTGCACGAGCGATTGCCGGTGCAGAACCCGCGAGATGAGCTGGGGCAGCTTGCGGCTTCGTTCAACAGTCTGCTTGACCGGTTGGACGAATCGTTCGAACGGCAGCGCCGGTTCATGTCGGATGCATCGCATGAACTTCGCACGCCGGTGGCGATCCTGCGTGGAGAAGCCGATGTGGCGCTGTCGCGCGAAGAGCGGCCAGCCGAAGAGTACCGCGAATCGCTGACCGTGTTGCGCGACGAATCGCAGCGCTTGACGCACATTGTAGAAGATCTTTTTACGCTGACACGCGCGGATGCAGGGCAATATCCGCTGACACGCCGCGATTTTTACCTGGATGAATTAGTTGCGGACTGCGCGCATACGACGCGCACGTTGGCGCTGGCAAAGCACATCTCGGTTTATTGCGAATCAGGCGAAGAGTTGCTGATCAACGGGGATGAGGGATTGTTGCGGCGAATGATCTTGAATCTCTTGGACAACGCCATCAAGTACACGCCCGAAGACGGCCAGATTAACGTGGAATGCCGGCGAGTAGATGGAGAGTATGCGGTGCGGATTACCGATAGCGGCGGCGGAATTCCGGTCGAGGTGCATCAAAGCATCTTTGAGAGATTTTTCCGGGTGGATAAGGCCAGGTCGCGTACCGACAGAGACGCGGTGGGAGCGGGCGCCGGTTTGGGACTTTCGATTGCGCGATGGATTGCACAGGCACATGAGGGGCGGCTCGAGCTTGTGCGTTCCGATTCGAGTGGCAGCACTTTCGCTGTTTTCTTGCCAGCTACGCCACTTGAAACATCCAGTTCTGAACGTTAATCCGGCGTTTATCTGAACATCGGTACTGTTCTCTTTGGCTCTCCGGAAGGAATTCGTTCCGTCTCGGGAGTAAGGATTTATGAGAGCACCACAAATAATGGGCGCACGCGCGTGGCTGAGTGGAATTGGTTCCCTGCTCATGCTTATGCCGGTTGCTGCGCAGGATTCGATTGCGCTCTCTGCGGGCGCCGCGAAGCAATCACAGGCTTCGCAAGGTGCCACGTCTGCGGATACGCGCTTGCGGCTGACGCTGGAAGATACGTTGGCTCGCGCAAAGAAGAACAGCGTGCAATTTCAGGCAGCGGCAATGAATGCCGGTCTTGCGCGTGAAGACAAAGTGCAAGCGCGCGATGCTTTATTGCCAAGCGTGAACTACAACAACCAGGCGCTTTACACGCAAGGTAACGGCAATGGCGGTGTGCGTTACATCGCAAACAATTCGGTGCATGAGTACGTCAGCCAGGGAAATGTGCATGAAGTACTCGACATGGCGTCGGTTTCCAATTTTCGGAGGGCATCGGCTGCCGCGGCTGTAGCGCGCGCGCAGGCGGAGATCGCTGCGCGCGGATTGGTGGTCACGGTCGTCCAGAGTTATTACGCGGTGGCTGCAGCGCAGCAAAAACTGGAAACATCCAGAAAAACCTCGGGCGAAGGCGAACGCTTTTTCAAACTGACGCAGGAATTGGAAAAGGGCGGAGAAGTGGCGCACTCGGACGTGATTAAATCCGAATTGCAGATGCAAGAGCGGCGCCGCCAGTTGCAGGAAGCGCAACTTGGATTGCTAAACGCGCGGCTGGATCTCGCGGTCCTCATTTTCCCTGACTTTAGCGACAATTTTGAAGTTGCGGACGATTTGCACGCGAGCGCTCCGCTGCCTACGCTTGCCGAAGTGCAGCAGCAGGCCGCACGGGACAATCCCGAGGTGCGCTCCGCGATCGCCGCAGTGCAGGAGGCGGGGCACGATGTCACCGGCGCGCGCGCCGGCTATCTGCCGTCGCTGAGTCTGGATTATTTTTACGGGATTGACGCTGTGCGGTTCGCGACTAAAACCAATGGCCTTTCCAATCTTGGCTCTTCCGCCTCGGCGACACTCAACATTCCCATTTGGAACTGGGGCGCGACGCAAAGCAAAGTGAAGCAAGCGGAATTGCGGCACACGCAAGCGCAGCGCGAACTCTCCCTGGCACAGCGAAAACTTCTTGCCGAAATTCAATCGCTCTACGCCGAGGCCGAAACTTCCCTGAATGAACTGGCGGGATTGAGCCGTTCGGCGGAGCTTGCGGCGGAGAGTCTTCGGCTGACGACGCTGCGCTACAAAAACGGCGAGGCCACGGTGCTGGAAGTTGTGGATGCGCAAACGACATTTTCTCAGGCCAATGCGGGCTATCAAGACGGCGCCGTTCGTTACCGCGTGGCTCTGGCGAATTTGCAAACTCTAACGGGAGTGCTGACGACTCCATGAAGCCACAGGCGTTCTGCGTGACCAAAAAAGTTTTTCAATGGGTAGCTGTCGGTGCGAGCATCGCGGCGCTGCTCATTTTGGCGAATGGTTGTAAACAAGACGAAAAAGAAAAGGATCCGGTGGTCTCCGTGCAAACCACTCCAGCGGAGAAGAAAACCATTTCGCAGGTCCTGACTTCGGAAGCGCTGATTTTTCCTCTTCAACAAGCGACGGTAGCGCCGAAAATCACCTCGACGATCGTGGACTTCAAAGTGCAGCGCAGCAGCCACGTTGTGAAAGGCCAACTGCTGGTTGTTCTGGAAAACAAGGATCTTGCTGCAGCGGCGGAAGCTAGCAAGGGTGATTTCGACGCCGCTGATGCGGCGTATGCCACAACGATTGGCGCCGGCTTGCCACAGCAAATTCAAAAAGCCGAGCTGGATGCGACCTCGGCAAAGCTCACGTTTGAAACTCAGCAAAAGGTATATGACAGCCGTAAGGAGTTGTTTCAGGAAGGCGCAATTCCACGGCGCGATCTTGATTCTGCGGAGGTAGCTCTGACGCAGGCGCGCAGCCAGAACGAACAAGCGCAGCGCCAGGTCGCCGATCTCCACCGATTGGGGAAAGAGCAGGCCCTAAAAAGCGCGAGAGGTTCGCGCGAGTCTGCCGAGGGCCATTTCCGCGCCGCAGCCGCGCAACTGAGCTATTCGGAGATTCGCAGTCCCATCGACGGCGTGGTGACCGACCGCCCGCTTTTTGTTGGCGATCTAGCGACGGCGAACCAGCCGATTCTTACGGTGATGAACATTTCCACGCTCATTGCCAAAGCGCACATCCCGCAATCCGAAGCCGCCCTGCTGAAAGTTGGAAACGCGGCGGAGATCAAAGTTGCAGGACTGGACGAGCCGGTGAAGGGGCGCGTCAGCCTGGTGAGCCCTGCCCTGGACCCTGGCAGCACGACGATTGAGGTCTGGGTTGAAGCGCGAAAGCCGGACCCTGCGCTGAAACCCGGGATGACCGTGGAAATTTCGATGACCGCGAAAACAGTGAAGGACGCGCTCGTGGTGCCAACGGCTGCGGTTTACAAGAATTCTGACGGCGCTGATTATGTGCTGCTGGCGGGCTCGGACCAAAAGGCCCACCAAAAGACCATTGAGCTCGGGATTCACAACAAGGACCTCACCCAAATCATTAGTGGAATCAAACCAGGCGACCCTGTGATTACATCTGGTGGCTATGCGGTGCCGGACGGCACGCAAATCAAGGTCGAGGCCCCGGCGCCGGAGGGAAAAGAGACCGGCGACAAAGGTGGGAACGCAGATAATGCGGCCAAGCCCGTAGAGAAGGACAAGGAGTAGCGGAGCATGGTACTCCCGCCGGACGCCCCGCAATCTCCGAAGTCTGCAACCCAGCCCGACATGCCGTGGTTCTACCGGCTTTCGCGGCCCATATTGTTCTTGACAGTGAGTTTAGCGCTGGTCGGCGCGTATCTTGCCTTTACGATTCCCGTTTCCGTTTTTCCCAACACCGATTTTCCCCGCGTCGTGGTCGGCGTCGACAACGGAGTGATGCCCATCAATCAGATGCTTGTGACCATTACCAGGCCGATTGAGGAAGCGGTCAATAGCGTTCCAGGTTTGCAGAAGGTGACTTCCATAACGAGCCGTGGGTCGGCCGAGGTCGATTTATTTTTCGACTGGAATTCCGACATGATTTTGACGCTGCAACGCGTGGATGCGGTCGTGGCTCGCTTGCAGGCCGAACTGCCTCCAACGGCAAAATTGGAAACACATCGCATGACTTTCGCGGTATTTCCGATTATCGGCTACAGCTTGACTTCGGATACTGTGCCCCCGAACAGGCTATGGGAGATTGCCACCTACGATTTGAAGCCGCGTCTCAACCGGCTGGACGGAGTAGCCTCGGTCATCATTCAGGGCGGGCGCGTTCCTGAATTTCAGGTTACACCCGATCCTGCACGACTGCCTGCGGTTGGTGTTACCGTTTCGGATATTCTGGATGCCATTCGCAGATCCAACCTGATCGATTCGCCCGGCTTGATTGAAAATGGTCATCAACTCGTACTTGGACTCGTCAGCGGACAGGTCCGCGACCCTGGCGAGATTGGACAAATTGTTGTCAAGAACTCAGCGGCGGGCGTGCCGATTCGAATCGGTGATATTGCCAAAGTTACGTCATCCGATGCTCCGGTCTACACGATTGTAACCGCCAACGGAAAGCCTGCAGTGCTTCTGAACGTGAATCGCCAGCCGGAAAGCAACACACTGGATGTAGCCAACGAAGTTCATGCGATGATTCGCGATCTTTCATCCTCTTTGCCGCCGGGCGTCCATCTGGAACCGTTTTACGACCAGTCAACGATCGTCCACGACTCCATCGCCAGCGTGCGGGACGCGGTGCTTCTGGGGATCGTGCTCTCTTCCATAATCTTGGTGCTTTTCTTGCGGGATTGGGGAACCTCACTGGTGGCCGGATTGGTTATTCCCGTCACCTTGCTGATTACCTTCATCGTTCTGCGGATGACCGGACAGAGCTTCAATCTGATGACGCTCGGCGGCCTAGCCGCCGCTGTGGGCCTTGTTATTGATGACGCTATCGTCGTGCTCGAGAATATCGTATTGCACCGCGACGCCGGACAGGGCCGCTTTCAGGCGATCCAGAGCGCTTTGCGTGAATTGACTATTCCACTGATCGGATCGACCATCACGCCCATCGTGGTGTTCCTCCCGCTGATTACCATCACCGGCGTCACGGGAAGTTTTTTCCGCGCTCTTGCCGTGACCATGACGGTTTCCTTGTTCACCTCATTGTTGCTTGCTCTTTCGTGGACGCCGACGCTCAGCCAATACTTGGTGCGCCGAAAAGATACCGAACCTCTTTCATCCTCCGTATCCGAATCTTCTGAAAACGCACCGGACGCTTCAAAATTGCTGGCTGCAGAAGAGGCGCACCTGTCCGGTTTTTTCGGGCGCATCGTTGCTTTTTACGGACGCGTGATGCAAGCCGTATTGCGGCGGCCGTGGACTCTGGTCGCCAGCTCACTGGCGATCGTCGTCTTTGCCGTAGTGTGCTTTTTCATTCTCGATACCGGCCTGCTTCCAGAAATGGATGAAGGTGGATTTGTTTTGGATTACTTCACTCCGGCAGGTAGTTCGTTGGCGGAATCCAACCGGATTCTCACGCACATCGACGAGATTTTGCGTTCCACGCCAGAAGTGGTAAACACTTCGCGCCGTACGGGCATGCAGTTAGGGCTTGCGGCCGTCACGGAGGCCAACAACGGGGATTTCACCGTCAAGCTTAAGCCCATGAGCCAGCGACACCGCGGCATTGATGAAATTATCGCGGACATCCGGGGAAAGATTGAAGAGGAAGAGCCTACGACAAAAGTTGAATTCGTGCAGATCTTGCAGGACATGATCGGAGATTTGACGAGCCAACCAGAGCCTATCGTCATTAAACTCTATGCGCAGGACGGCAAACTTCTCAACGACACCGCGCCGAAAGTCGCCGACGCCATAGGCAAACTGCATGGCGTCGTGGACGTGTTGAACGGAGTCGAAAATACCATTAGCGGCCCGTCCGTGACGTATCAGGTGAATCCTAGCGTCTCTGCCCGCTCGGGTTTCACACCGGAAGAAGTGGCGCTCAATGCTGCGGCCGTGCTGGAAGGTGAGCCTGCGGCAACGCCGGTCGTCCTCAATGATCGGGCGTACACGATTCGCGTACGCTTCCCGGACCAGAACCGCAATTCGCTCAACCAGATGAGCAATACGCTGCTTACGAGCTCGACGGGGCGCACCGCAACGCTGGGTTCACTGGCGACCGTCGTTACCGATCCGGGCGAAACGGAAATACGCCGGGAGAACCTGCAGCGCATGGTGCAGGTCACGGGGCGTTTTGAGGGTGTAGGCCTGGGAAAAGGAATCGCTGCCGTTCAAAAGGTCGTGAACGACATGCATCTGCCAAACACTATTCGCGTCGAGTATGGCGGGCAGTATGAAGAGCAGCAAAAATCTTTTCGCGATCTGCTCTCGGTGCTGATTCTCGCGCTGCTGCTTTTGTTCATCGTGCTTCTTTTCGAATTTCGTACTTTTTCGGCCCCCATCGCTATCCTGGCCTCCGCACTGCTTTCCACGTTCGGCGGTCTTCTGGCGCTACTTGTGACGCAGAAGACATTCAACGTCGCTTCGTTCATGGGCATGATCATGGTCATCGGCATCGTGGCGAAGAACGGCATTTTACTGCTCGATGCCGAACATCGCTTTCGCGACCTGGGTTTGACTGCGGAGGAAGCGATGATTCAGGCTGGTCGCCGCCGCTTGCGGCCAATCGCGATGACGGCGCTTGCAACCATCGCAGGGATGTTGCCGTTGTCGCTGGCCATCGGGTCGGGCTCGCAAATGCTTCAGCCACTCGCGATCACCGTTGTCGGCGGGCTGCTCAGTTCGATGGTGCTTTCCTTAATCTTCACACCGGCGATTCATTTCTACCTCCAGCCAAAAAAGATTTCCTGATACTTTCCTTCCCCCTCGTGCATCATTTGGGTGGCACCGTTCTTGAACTTCTGTGTACGCTACATAGGCCCTAACTTGAAAGAAATCCGGAAGTGCAGGAAGGGGCACGTGCGCGGCACTACATGCCGCCTCGCGGCACATATAATGCGACCATATTTGCGACAGTTCTTGCGGGGATCATCCAACCATGCCACGACTCCAGACCATTGAAGACCACCGGCTCGAAGAAACGCGCACGCGCAAGAAGTATTGGAAGCGCTGGGGGCCGTACCTCTCCGAACGCCAATGGGGCACGGTACGCGAGGACTACAGCCCCGGGGGCACCGCTTGGGAATTCTTTCCGCACGACCATGCGAGATCGCGCGCGTATCGTTGGGGCGAAGATGGCATAGGCGGCATCAGCGACCGGCATCAGATGATTTGCTTCGGCTTGGCGATGTGGAACGGCCACGATCCGATATTGAAGGAACGCTTGTTCGGCCTGACCGGCAATCAAGGCAATCACGGCGAAGACGTAAAAGAATATTATTTTTATCTGGACTCAACTCCGACGCACAGCTACATGCGGATGCTCTACAAATATCCGCAACGGGAGTTTCCCTATGAGTGGCTTGTCGAGGAAAATCAGCGGCGCGGGCGTAACTCGCAGGAGTTTGAGCTGCTCGATACCGGCATATTTGCGGAAAGCCGCTACTTCGATATCTACGTCGAGTATGCCAAGGCCGACATCGAAGATATATTGATCAAAATTACAGCCGTAAACCGCGGGCCGGAAGCCGCCGCGCTTCATCTGCTGCCATCGCTTTGGTTCCGCAACACTTGGTCGTGGGGCAAGGATTTGCGCCGACCCGCGGCTCGCAATGCCAGCAATATTCCAGGCTGTGTATCCGCCGAGCTACAGCACTGGCAATATGGCAAACGTTGGTTTTTGTGTGCAGGCCAGCCAGTGTTGCTCTTCACGGAAAACGAAACAAATTACGCCAAGCTTTTCAACACGAAAAACCGTTCGCCGTACGTCAAAGACGCGTTCCATGAGTACTTAATCCACGGAAACAAAGCCGCCGTCAATCCGCAGCAAATGGGCACCAAGATGGCTGCCTACTATCCAATGGAGCTTGCACCCGGCGAAAGCAGAACGCTGAAGCTGCGGCTTACGGATCTTGACGCGATTGCTGGCATGGGCGGCGGCTCGGTGATGGGAGGTCCCGTCACGTCTCCTGGCCAGGTGGAACGAGCGGAGGGCGTGCCTGCAACGAACGATTTCGCCGATGGCTTTGATGGTGTCTTCGCCGCGCGCCAGAAGGAAGCGGACGAGTTTTACGCTTCGCGCATTCCGAAGGAACTCTCCGACGACGCCAAGGCGGTCATGCGCCAGTCTTTTTCCGGGATGCTCTGGTCCAAACAGTTCTATCACTACGATGTGCGCACCTGGCTTGACGGCGATCCCGCTGGCCCGCCTCCGCCCAAGGAACGCCTGCACGGCCGCAACAAAGATTGGACGCACCTTTATAACGACGACATTATCTCCATGCCAGACAAGTGGGAGTATCCCTGGTATGCGGCTTGGGACCTCGCGTTCCATTGCATTCCGATCGCCTTGGTGGACCCGGACTTCGCGAAGGAACAGCTCATCCTGCTCTTACGCGAATGGTATATGCATCCCAATGGGCAATTGCCGGCCTATGAGTGGGCGTTTGGCGATGTGAATCCTCCGGTGCATGCCTGGGCTGCCTGGCGCGTCTACAAAATTGAACGGCGTGTGCGCGGCGTCGCCGACCGCGGCTTTCTGGAAAAGGTTTTTCACAAGCTGCTGCTCAATTTTACTTGGTGGGTCAACCGCAAGGATCCCGACGGCGCCAACATTTTTCAGGGCGGCTTTTTAGGATTGGACAACATCGGAGTTTTCGATCGTTCGAAACCCCTCCCAACGGGTGGCCATCTCGAGCAGTCTGACGGCACGAGTTGGATGGGCATGTATTGCCTCAACATGCTGGCCATCGCCCTCGAACTAGCGAAGGAAGATCCCGCCTACGAAGACGTCGCGAGCAAATTCTTCGAGCACTTCGTTTACATTGCGCGCGCCATGAACGATTTTGGTTCCGGTGGCATGTCGCTCTGGGATGACGAAGATGGCTTCTACTACGATGTTTTGAAGCTCCCCGACGGGGATGAGCACTTCCTGAAGATTCGCTCGATGGTCGGCTTGATTCCGCTTTTCGCAGTGGAAACACTAGAACCGGAGATCGTCGATCGCTTGCCGGGCTTCAAGCGCCGCATGCAATGGTTCATCGACAATCATGTGGATGTGCCCGAGCACATCGAAATGACCCAGCGTTCCGCCCGCGGCGTTCGGCGCTTGCTCTCCCTCGTCAACCGCAAGCAGCTCAAGCGCGTTCTCAACCGCATGCTGGACGAAACGGAATTTCTCTCGCCCCACGGTGTCCGCGCTCTTTCCCGTTTCCACAAAGATCATCCTTACGAACTCCACGTAAACGGCGAGACCAGCCGCGTGGAATATGAGCCGGCGGAATCCTCAACCGCTGTTTTTGGCGGCAATTCGAACTGGCGTGGTCCGGTCTGGTTTCCGGTGAACTATTTGCTCGTCGAATCGCTGCAGAAGTTTCACCACTACTATGGCGAGGATTTCAAAGTCGAGTGCCCCACGCACTCCAAGAACGAAGCCGATCTTTGGCAGGTGGCCGCGGAAATCTCACGGCGTCTGACTCATATCTTTCTGCGTGGAAAAGACGGGCGGCGCCCCGTCGCTGGGGGAACCGAAGTCTTTCAATCCGATCCGCATTGGCGTGACCTGATCCTCTTCTATGAATACTTTCACGGCGACAACGGGGCCGGTCTTGGCGCGGGTCACCAGACCGGTTGGACAGGGTTGGTCGCGAAGCTTCTCGAGCAGAGCGGTGAGTAACACGCAGCTTCAATTTCGCGAGGCGGCGATCGCGGATGAGCCGCGCTTGCTGCGTATGATGCGCGTTCTCGCCGAGCAGGAGCCCGGGAAAATTACTTTTGACGAGACCGCCGCGCGAAATACGTTTCGCCGCCTACTCGCGCTTCCTGCTTTTGGAGCTGTTTGGCTCCTATATGTGGAAAAGGAAACTGTCGGCTACACTGTCCTGACGCTGGGGTTCAGTTTCGAATTCCACGGACACGATGCGTTTATCGACGAACTGTACGTCGAGCCCCAGTACCGTCGGCGCGGCTTTGGCCTTCAAGCCGTGAATTTTTTGGAGGCCAGGGCCCACGAGATGGGCGCGAACGCCCTCCACCTCGAAGTGGACCGCGGAAACGATCCCGCCATGGAACTCTATCGTCGCGCGGGATACCAGGATCACGATCGCTTCTTGATGACCAAATGGCTGGTCGGCGAAAAATCGAAATCGTTCCCGGCCTCGTGAATTCTAGATTTGCGTTCTTCGAATAACGATTCGCCTTTAATCACCCGCGAAGAAGGAACGACGCATGCCGGATGAAGCAGAAATTCAGTTTGGCCGTGAAGTCTGCGGCGACCTGGACGCTGCGGAACAACGCGAATGGCTCGTGACGAATGGCATCGGTGGCTTCGCCTCCGGGACCGCCGTGGGGAGTAACACGCGGCGCTACCACGGTTTGCTGATTGCCGCTTTGCAACCACCCGTTGGTCGCACGCAGCTCGTTGCTTCCATGGATGAGACCGCGCTCTACGCCGGTGCGGAGTGGGCGCTTGCATCGCCCCGCTGGGCCAGCGGAATCGCCGATCCCAAGGGATTCCTCAATCTCCAGAGCTTTCATCTGGAGGGCATGAAACCCGTCTGGACCTACGCCTTTGCAGATGCGCTTCTCGAAAAGCGCGTCTGGATGCGGCAGGGTGAAAATACGACTTACATTCAATACACTCTGGTTCGGGCTAGCAGAGCTATCGAAATGGATTTGAAAGCGCTCGTCAACTACCGCGACTTTCATTCCTCCACTCATGCGGGCGACTGGCAGATGAAGATCGAGCCGGTCGAGCATGGCGTCAAAATCCTGGCCCTCAATGGCGCCATACCATTCTTTCTCCGATGTGCCGATGCTTCCTGCGAGATTCACCACGAATGGTACCGCGATTGCTATTTTCCGCAGGAAACCTCGCGTGGCCTCGACGACCGCGAAGATCATCTCTTCGCCGCGAAGTTCCACGCGAGACTCCTCACCGGAGCGAGCGTTACTTTCGTTTTGACCACCGAAGAAAAAACGCCGCTCGACGGAGAAACAGCCCGCGCCGAGACCGCCAACCACGAAGTAAAACTCTTCAAAGACTGGCAGGCTGCAAACCCTTCCTCTGCCGAAGACGCGCCGTCCTGGCTCTGGCAACTCGTGCTGGCCGCCGACCAATTCATCGTCAAGCGCGCGCTCCCCGATCAGCCAGACGGGCGTAGCATCATCGCCGGTTACCACTGGTTTGCCGATTGGGGTCGCGACACGATGATTTCTCTGCCGGGCCTGACGATTGCCACGGGCCGGCCCGACGTCGCGAGACTGATTCTTCTCGCCTTTTCGCGGTTCGTTGATGGCGGCATGTTGCCTAACAATTTTCCCGATGCGGGAGGGGAGCCGGGGTACAACACCGCTGACGCAACGCTCTGGTATTTCGAAGCAGTGCGCCAATACTTTGCCGCCACGCAAGACAAGGCCACTCTTCAGGAGTTGTTTCCCGTGCTTGCCAGCATCGTTGATTGGCACGTGAAAGGCACGCGATACAACATTCATGTCGATCCCGCCGATGCATTGCTTTACGCAGGCGGTCCCAGCGTACAACTTACGTGGATGGATGCCAAAGTCGGCGATTGGGTGGTTACATCTCGCATCGGCAAACCAGTGGAAATCAACGCATTGTGGATCAACGCTCTCGAGACCATCGCGCAGTTTGGACGATTCCTCGCAAAGCCTTTTGATGGCTACGAGAAACTCGCTGCCAAGGCGGGCAAAAGCTTCCAAAAGTTTTGGAATTCGGATCGCGACTGCTGTTATGACGTAATCGACTCCCCCGGGATGGGCAGCGACCCGGCGCTCCGACCCAATCAAATTTTTGCCGTGTCCCTGCCGGCAAGCCCGCTCACCGCGGAGCAACAAAAAGCCGTTCTCGACATCTGTGCCAAACAACTGGTCACATCGCACGGCCTACGCAGCCTTGCCCCCGGCGAACCCGGCTATCTGGGCCGTTACGGCGGCAGTCCGCGCGATCGCGACGCCGCCTACCATCAAGGCACCGTTTGGGGATGGCTGCTTGGTCCCTTTGTGCTCGCTCATCTTCGCGTTTACAAAGACCGCGCCGCTGCGATGCGCTTCCTTGAGCCGCTCGGCAGACAGATTTACGCCAGTGGTCTTGGCACTTTAGGCGAAATCTTCGAAGGGGACGCGCCTTTTGCCCCGCGTGGCTGCATAGCCCAAGCCTGGACGGTCGCCGAGGTTCTCCGTGCGTGGAGAACTGTGGTCAGCGGTTAGAGGGATGCGCTTTACGATGCAGAACGGTCAGTTCTAGTTTCGTATAACTCAATCAGGACTCTCCCTGCACCCGTTGACGGCACGAGAAAAAAGTTAATCCGCGTGTCGCCAGCGCCGGGCCGCGCCGCAGGGTACACAGGGGAAAGTTCAAACTTTTCGCGCAATATGCTCGTTGCGCTGTCCACATCCAGACAGCGAAATTCCACCTGTTGTATACCCTCCCCAAATCTTCCCAAATAGCGCGCAACCGCACCCGATCCTCTAGGCTCGCGAGTGGTCAGCACATCGAGCAAAATCCCTTCCGGAAATTCCAGCTCAAACTCCTCCGCGTCCTGCTCGGGAGGAACTTCGGCAAGTCGAGGTGCGCCATTGGCCACGTGGATCCGCGCAAAGGTCTCCCGCTCCACCGCCAATCCCACGGTAACGAAAGGGTTCGTCCCAAAAAGTAATTCCGAAAGTTCCGCATCGCTCCACCACGTCTCCACCGCGCGCTCCGCGACGCTACGCCCGGCGCGATAAATTTCCGCTGCCGCCGCTCGCCGCACGGAATCATCGGGCGAGCTCAGGCCGGCAATCGTGGAGAATAGGGGACTGGACATGGATGCACCTGGAATTGTAGCGTGAGTACGGTCACCAATGCAGTAGGGCAACCTGATTCGCTAGCCCAAGAAATCTGCAACGAAATGCCCCTTCGTTTCATCTGAGCGTTATGCCTAAACCTGTCTTGTTAACGGTCGATGACGACCCCGAAGTGCTCCGGGCCATTGAGCGCGATTTGCGCGGTCATTACGCTGACCGCTACCGCGTCATGCGCGCCAGCTCGGGAAGCGCCGCACTAGCAACGCTCCGCGAACTGAAAGCCCGCAACAACGCCGTTGCGCTTCTACTGGCCGACCAACGCATGCCGCAAATGGATGGCGTCGGCTTTCTTTCCCAAGCGATGGAGCTGCACCCTCTTGCCAAGCGCGCGCTTCTCACCGCCTATGCCGATACCAACGCCGCCATCGATGCCATTAACGAAGCCCGCGTCCACTATTATTTGATGAAGCCCTGGGATCCCCCCGAAGAAAAACTGTTTCCCGCCATCGATGACTTGCTTCTCGATTGGAACTCCTCCTTCCGCGCGCCCTATGAAGGCATTCGCGTTCTTGGCACGCGCTGGGCCAACCGCTCCTACGAATTGCGCGAATTTCTCGCCCGCAATCAAGTTCCCTATCAGTGGATCGACGTCGAACTGATCAGCACCGATCCGGAGGTGAAAGCCCTCGTTGATTCTCTCGGCCCTGAAGCGCAAACCCTCCCGCTCATCCTTTTCCCCGATGGCGCTCGCCTCGCCGAACCGGCTCTTCCCGCCGTCGCCGACAAACTAGGCTTGCGCACGCATGCCGAAACCAATTTTTACGATCTCGCCATCGTCGGCGGTGGTCCCGCAGGCCTCGCCGCGGCGGTCTATGGCGCCAGCGAAGGCCTGCGCACTGTCATTATCGAACGCGAAGCTCCAGGTGGCCAGGCCGGCATGAGTTCCCGCATCGAAAACTATCTTGGTTTCCCCTCGGGACTCAGCGGCGCCGATCTCGCACGCCGCGCCGTCACGCAAGCGCGCCGCTTCGGCGTCGAAATCCTTGCGCCGCAGGAAGCGCTGCAGGTTCGCGTCGACGGCCCCTATCGTTACCTCAAACTCGGCGACGGCGTGGAAATCTCCTGCAATGCCCTGCTTCTCGCCATGGGCGTTCAATGGCGCACTCTGGACGTCCCAGGAATCGAGCGCCTGCAAGGAGTCGGTGTCTACTATGGCGGCGGAACGTCCGAAGCCATCGCCTGCCAGGGAGAAACCGTCTACATTATCGGCGGCGCCAATTCGGCCGGACAAGCCGCCATGCACTTTTCCAAGTTCGCTGCCAAGGTCGTCATGCTGGTGCGCGGCGATTCTCTCGCCAGCACCATGTCCTACTACCTCATCGAACAAATTGAAAAAACTTCCAACATTCAAGTCTGGCCGCGCACCAGCGTCATTGAAGTTCACGGTGAAGCTCGCCTTTCGGGCATCACCCTCAAACGTCACGATTCCGGTGCCATCGAAAAGCTTGATGCTACCAGCCTCTTCATCTTCATCGGCGCTCAGCCTCGCACCGCTTGGCTCGGCGATCTCATCGAACGAGACGCACGCGGCTTCATTCTTTCCGGCCCCGATCTCCTTCGCGATGGCAAGCGTCCGAAATCCTGGACGCTCGATCGCGACCCCGGCTTGCTCGAAACTAACATTCCCGGCATCTTTGTTGTCGGCGATGTGCGCCACGGCTCGGTTAAGCGCGTTGCTTCGGGGGTCGGCGAAGGCGCCGTGGTCGTCCAGTTCATGCATCAATATCTGGCCAAAGTTCAGTGAGCGACGGAAGGCAGGGGGCGCGGCGAGCATGAGCGAAACTTTGGACAAAGCACGAATGCAGGCTCTCATCGCGGATTTGAGAAAAGTCCCTTCCTTCGCCGACCAGCCCGAGGCTGATCTCGAATGGTTCATCTCTCTATCGGACGATCGCCGCGTCGAAGTGGGCGAAATCTCGATACGCGAAGATACTCCCGCCGACACCATGTTCGTTTTTCTCGAAGGCGAAATCCGTGCCCGCCGCGAGAGCGGCCCCGCGGACGGCCCCGCTTTCACCGCTCGGGCCGGAGACGTCACCGGCCTTCTCCCCTTTTCACGAATGAAGAACTTCACCGTTACCAGTCGCGCCGTTAAGCCAACTCGCGTGCTGGCATTTCCTTCTCAACACTTTCCCGAGCTTTTCCAGCGCATGCCCGATCTTGCCGCACGTCTCGTCGGTCTCTTGACCGACCGTGTCCGCGACTTCACCCGCACCGAGCAGCAGCACGAGAAACTCGCCGCTCTTGGCAAGCTTTCTGCTGGTCTGGCCCACGAACTCAATAACCCATCCGCCGCCGCCCGCCGTTCAGCCGGCGCGCTTCGCGATTGCTTGCAGAGATTGCGCGTCGCCGGACGTTCTTCGACGATCGGCCCGGAAGATTGTGCCTTGCTGGCGCAACGCGAAGAAGAAATCCGGAAAGCGCTCAAGCCCGCCGAATATAAAGATGAGTTCGCGCGCGTCGAACGCGAGGAAGCTATCCAATCCTGGCTGGAAGCTCGAAAGGTCCAGGAAGCTTGGAAGCTCGCGCCCCTCTTGGCGGAAGCCAATCTTACGGACCCCCACCTGGAAAGCATAGCCGCTGCGGCCGGATCTTCACTCGGCCCTGAGTTAGTTCGCTTCGCAACTCTTCTCGAAATGGAATGTATCGCCGAAGAACTCGAGACCAGCACCGCGCGCATCTCCGAACTCATTAAAGCTATCAAAGAATATTCCTACATGGACCAGGCCCCCTTGCAGGAAGTCGACATCAAGAAAAGTCTGGAAACGACGCTCACCATCATGAACCACAAGCTCAAGCGCGGCATCGTCGTCACCCGCGAGTACGCTCCCGATTTGCCCAGGGTCACGGCCTACGGCAGCGAACTCAATCAGGTCTGGACGAATCTCATCGACAACGCCGCCGATGCCATGAAGGAAAACGGCAAACTCCTGGTGCGTGCCGTCCGTGAAAACGATTACGTCCTAGTAGAAATCGCCGACAACGGACCGGGCATCCCGCCGGAAGTGCAATCGCGCATTTTCGAGCCGTTTTTCACCACAAAAGGCGTTGGCGAAGGCACTGGTTTAGGTTTGGATCTGGTCCACCGCATCATCAAAAAAAATCGCGGTCTTGTGACGGTGAAATCCGTCCCTGGTGACACGCGCTTTCAGATTCGCATTCCAATCAACTCCACGCTTTAGCAATCCGAGGAGACTTTCATGGCCGATGTCTGTACCCATCTCGATCAAATCAAGAAGGTCAAGCCCAAGACCAAAGGCTGCGAGGAGTGCCTGAAGATGGGCGACAGTTGGGTTCATCTGCGCCTCTGTTTGATCTGCGGCCACGTCGGCTGCTGCGATTCCTCAAAAAACAAACATGCCACAAAACATTTCCATGCCACCAAGCATCCCATCGTTCGCTCCATCGAGCCCGGCGAAAGCTGGATGTGGTGCTATATCGACGAATTAATGTTCGAATAAGGGCATCCTCATTTCTTGGCCTTTGCGGGAAACAACAGGGAGGCGATCAGCGCCGCCAGCAACATTCCTCCCACAATTCCTAGCGAAAGTTGCACGGAAACATGCACCCACGGCTCGGCGATCATCTTTCCGCCGATAAACACCAGCACAAACGCCAGGCCTTCATCCAGATATCTCAGCCGGTCCAGCATGCCCGCCAGCAAAAAGTACAGCGAACGTAGCCCCAGAATTGCAAATACATTCGAACTGTAAACGATAAAGGAATTATGCGTGATGCCGAACACCGCCGGAATCGAGTCCGTCGCCAGCGTCACATCCGTGATCTCCACCATCAGCAGCACTAGAAACAGCGGCGTCGCAAACAACCGCCCGCCTTCTCGCACAAAAAAACGCTCCCCCTGATATCCCCTCGTAAGTCGCAGCCGCTTGCTCGCAAGCCGGAACAGCAGACTCTTCTCCGGATGCACCTCTTCCTTCTTCAAAAACAGCATATGCATCCCGGCGTACACGATAAATGCGCCGAAGAGGTACATCACCCAGCTGAACTCTTCGATCAGCGCCGCCCCCGCCGCAATCATCGCTCCGCGCATCACCAGCGCGCCCATTATTCCCCATTCCAGAATGCGGTGCTGAATGCGCTCGTCCACCGCGAACGCCCTGAAAATCAACAGGAACAAGAATAAATTATCGACGCTCAGCGCCTTTTCGATCAAGTATCCGGTGAAGAATTCCAGCGACTGCTGCCGCCCGGAATAGTGCATTAACCCAAGCCCAAACAAAATCGACATCCCTACCCACGCCACGCTCCACACTCCGGCTTCGCGCAAGCCTACCCTGTGTGGACGCCGGTGAAACACCTTCAGGTCCAGCGTGATCGCGGCAATTACAAATAAGTTGAAGAGAATCCACTGGAGAGGCGTGCCCATATCGGCGGTGAACAGCTCGCTCTATTGCATTGATGCCGCGCGCGCATCCAGGGCGTTCAAGTTGGTCAGTTCCACGCGTGCGGCCTGTCCCGCTTGAATGTTTACCGCCACATCCCAGCGCAGCCGCATATCTCCCGCCGCCGCATCCAGATTCAGCGTGCTCACCCAGTACTTTCCCGGCGCCAGTCCATTGATCGATGCGACTCCATCAAGGTCCGTGTCCGCCTTGCCAACTAAATAATTCGTCTGCGCCACTTCCGGCGCCTGTCGCTGCACTTTCCGCTTATGGTCGGACTGGATCTGCGCCCACTTTCTCTGCGGGTTCACCGCATCCAATTCCAGCTCCATTCCCGACATCGTTTCCGGATGCGCCTGGATGAATTTCTTCAGCGCCGCTAGATAGTCCTGCACGTCCTTGGCGTATTTTTCCGGGTGCGCGGTTTTGTCTTTGTCCACGTATTTTGGCTTCGGAATCCCGTTCGTCACTCCGCCGCTGTTCGAACGTTGATATGCCAGCAGGAACTCCGGTACGTGTAGCACGTCGTCGGGCGTCAGCGCCTTATCCAGCCCGGGCATCGTCAAATCGAGTATGTCGTGCGCCTTCAGCCAGGCTTTCAGTTCCGGCGAAATTTTTAGCGTGTCGATAAAATCCTCGCGCGGTGGCACCACGTCCCCGGCTTCCACTTCCTTCACGATATCTCCGTAGCTCTTCGTCAGAAGGTAGAACGTGAATTGTCGCACCGGTTCTGGACGCGCCGCCGTCGGCGTAATGCGAGCGACCAAACGCAGCGTCGCAGCCCCTGGCGCCGTCTGGGGACGCGCCGCGCAAGTTAAGAAGAGCAGACACACAAATGCAATGAATAAAGTTTTCTTTGAAATCGTATTCATGCCGCCATCGTAGCAGAATCAGCGCTTCCCGCTGGCAGCGTTTTCACCCTGGAATTCGTACCTGCCATCCCCAGTTGGCTTGGTGGATCAGTTCATTTATGCAATCTCGCGCGAACGCCCTGTGGCCGCCCGCAGCTAGAACAACCGAAATACCGCCTCCACCGTCACCCACGCCGCCACCGCGCGGTGCCCTCCATCACGCGCCGGATTAAAATGCCACGCCCGAACACTCTGCACCGCCCGCTCATCGAGACCCATTCCCATTCCTTTTGACACACGAATCTCCGCCGCTCGCCCGTCCGCTCCCACCAGCACTTCTAGCATCACCGTCCCTTGCACCTTAGATTCCCGCGCCTCATCCGTATACTGCGGATTCGGACAATACGTACAGGTGGGCGACGTTTCCCCTACTCCATAGCCTTTGCCGTCGGGTCCATTTCCAACGCCGTGGCCGGGAGTATCGCCGATTTGTCCATCGGGACCGTCTCCGATGGTGTGCCCCTTCCCGGTTCCGGCAGAGTTATTCCGATCACGCATCCATGGCAATCCAATATCATCTACGCGCGGCAGCACGGCTGGGGCACTGGGGTCTAGAAACGTCGGAGGAACAGGGAGTATCGTCTCGCGATTCGGAGGGAGCGAGGGCCTCACAATCTGGACCGACGACCGCGGCGGAAGATTGCCAGCCGTTGCCTGAATCTGAGTATTTCCCGATCCACTTGAGCTGCCCAGAGATGGATTCATTCCTCGTAACATTGTTAGGAGTGCAGATGGCGCTCTTAACGGTCCGAAAGTTGGAGGATCTTTCCGCGGTCCAGTGAGATCCACATATGGCGGGCGCGTCGCGACGAACACCAACAACCCTGCAATCACCGTATGCGTCAGCAGGGAAGCGCTCTGCGCCTGCTTCGGCCGCGCGGATTTTTCAAACCGCAGCAGATGAATCGGCGCTCCATTTGCCGGCGATGATCTGAAACTGGATGGGGTAAGCAGCTGTCGAAAATTTTCACGAACTCGTTCGAACCACGACTCCGTGGATGTCGAATAGGAAGAGAACGAGCGCAACAAAGGATCGCGCACAGGCAGGCCTCCGTGCCCGCCCCGATTTTTGCACCGCTCCTGGTGAGGCGAGCCCCGAACAATTTCTCAGAAGCCCAACTTCACGCAATGGTTGCCAGCAGCCCAAAAACATGTAGGAGCGCAGCACGCTGCGCTCCATCTAGCCAAAACACAAATTTTAATCGCTGGATTAATACAGGTGGAACGTCACTTCAATCTGCACCCGGCAGGTCACCGGCTTGCCGTTCGGCCCATTCGCCGGACGCATCTTCCAATTCCTCACTTGCGAAATCGCTTTTTCTTCCAGGCCCAGTCCAGGCCCCTTAATCACCACCGGATTCAGCACCCGCCCGTCTGCCGTTACCACCACATCCAGCAGCACCGTCCCCTGGTACTTCGCCTTCCGCGCTTCATCCGAATATTCCGGCTGCGGACAATAGATACACGCCGGCGACCCAACTCCATTTACTCCCGCGCGAAACGCTCCGCCGCCCGTGCCGCCGCCCTCACCTGGACCAAGCCCTCCGCCCGATCCGCTGCCAATTCCGCCCGCTTCACCCGTTCCAATCCCGCCTCCGCCGCCCGGCCCTCCGGAAAAAGTCACTGACGCCGCCAACGGATCACCCATGTTGGTCAATGGAGGATTCTGTACTTTCAAATCCGGCGGCCCCAGCAACGACGGATCCATCGGCAGCTTCGGATTTGGATTCTTGATCGTCGCTTCCGGCGGCGTAAATTGCGTCCACTGGAACTTTGGCGCGCGCCCCTTGGTCGCGGGAGTAATCGATCGGTCTCCGCCGCCGCCACCGCCGCCCGCCTGCTTCGCTCCTGCAGGCAACTTCGACATATACGGCGAAACATCCAGCGGCGTCACGTCCAGCCCTTTATTCTTCGCTTCCGTCGAAGCCGGCAGCATGTTCGTGAACAGCGGCACCACCAGCAGCAAAATCAATCCCGCATGCAGCCCGATCGAAATAATTTGCGTCCAGCCGAAGTTCTCATCCTTCGACCAGATCTCTTTCACCTTGATCGGCTTGCTCGTCACCTGCAGCGGAGCCAGCTTCTTCGGAAAGAACAACTCTTTTACGCGTTCGGTGAATCCGCCAATTCCCGAACTCCACGCTACTTCCAGCCGGCTATTCGTCGGCCCCTTCGGCACCGGCCGCGAGCTGAAAAAGTCTTTAAAATTTTCGGATATGCCCGCGCCGTACTTCGACGGCATCAACGGAGAACTCACGTTGCGGTCTACCTTGACGGGACGCTCCGTCAAAAACTGCTTCAAATTTCCCCAGAACCCATCCGTCACAACGCGCTTGGGCGTTGCAAATCTCGGCACTGCCGAGGCAGGCACGGGCACCGCCGGTCCGGAACTCCCCGGCGCGTTCACCCGCAGTGCTTCCGGCGGGATCAGATTGATAAATTTTCCAGCGTTGTTGCCCGGCACCGGTTTCCCCTCATTTTAGACGCAGCTACCCGTCATTCAGTGTCTCTTCCGAATAGGATTCGCGCTGGCCGGGAAAGGTTGCGCGACCTCGACGGCTGACACCGACTGCCTTTCATTGTAACATACGTAATTACACTGCTTTCCGAAGTTTCTCGCCGTATACCTGTTCATCCGTACGGCTTGCACGTCAAACAAGGGGATTTCCAAACGCTCACGATTATGCTCGAACCACTCGAACTCAAGAAAACTCTCAACCTGCCCAAAACCGATTTCCCCATGAAGGCCAGCCTGCCTCAGAACGAGCCCAAGCAGCTCCAGGCCTGGCAAGATTCCAACATCTACGAGCGCATCCTCGAAGCCCGCACCGGCAAACCTCTCTTCGTTCTCCACGATGGCCCGCCCTATCCCACGGGCACCATCCACCTCGGCACCGGCCTCAACAAGATCCTGAAGGACATGATCGTCAAGTCCAAGAGCATGGCGGGCCATTACGCCCCGTACGTCCCCGGCTGGGATTGCCACGGTCTTCCCATCGAAACCCAAGTCGAAAAAGAACTCGGTGGCAAAGGTAAAGTTCCCGCCGCCGATTTTCGCAGGCTCTGCCGCCAATTCGCCACCCGTTACGTCGAGCAGCACAAAAAGGATTTCCAGCGCCTCGGCATCTTCGGCCGCTGGAACGATCCCTACCTCACCATGAATTTCGGCTACGAAGCCACCATCGCCGGCGCCTTCCTCGATTTCATGGAGAAGGGTTACGTCTACCGTGGCCGCAAGCCCGTCTACTGGTGCCTCCACGACAGCACCGCCCTCGCCGAAGCCGAAGTCGAATACGAAGATCACGTCAGCCCATCCATCTGGGTAAAGTTCGCCGTTGTTGGCGGCGGCAAAGACGAAGCCGCAAAGCTCGCCTCTGATGTCAGCGCCGTCATCTGGACCACCACTCCTTGGACCATTCCACATAACCGCGCGCTCGCCTTCCATCCCGATTTCGAATACGCCGTCGTCGAAACCGAAAAGGGCAAGCTCCTTCTCGCCGCCGATCGTGTCGCCGCGCTCCAATCCGAATCCGGCATCAAGGAAGCTCGCGTCCTCGCCACCTTCAAAGGCCGCGACTTCGAAGGCATGAAATTCCAGCATCCCTTTCTTCCCATCCAGGTCCCCGGCATTCTTGCCGGTTACGTCACGCTCGATCAAGGCAGCGGCATCGTCCACACTGCTCCAGGACATGGCGCCGACGACTTCTATTCCGGCCAGAAATACGGACTCGAAGTCTATGCCCCCATCGATGACAAAGGCGTCTATCTCGAAGGTCTCCCCGAATACAAAGGCAAGGACGTTTTCACCGCCAATCCCATCATCGTCAAACTTCTCAACGACCGCGGCGCGCTTCTCGCCGTCCACGACTACAAGCATAGCTACCCGCACTGTTGGCGTTGTCACAATCCCGTCATTTTTCGCGCCACCGAACAGTGGTTCATCGGCATGGACCAGGTCGCCCACCACTCCAAGAAATCTCTTCGCCAGGAAGCTCTCGCTGAAATCCACGGCGTCAAATGGATTCCCGCTTGGGGCGAAGAGCGCATGTACGAAATGATCGAGAAGCGCCCCGACTGGTGCGTCTCCCGTCAGCGTTTCTGGGGCGTGCCCATCATCGTTTTCTATTGCGAAAGCTGCGGCACGCGCCTCGAAGATTTTCCCGCGCTCCGCAATGTCGTGAAGTGGTTCGAAAAAGAAGGCGCCGACGCCTGGTATCAGCACACTCCCGAAGAACTGCTCCCCGCCGGAACCACCTGCTCCTGCGGCGCAACCAAGTGGCGCCAGGAACACGACATTCTCGATGTCTGGTTCGATTCCGGCTCATCCAATCTTGTGGTCCTACACGGCCAGGAATGGCCCGCCGACGTTTACCTCGAAGGCCCCGATCAATATCGCGGCTGGTTTCACAGCTCGCTTCTCGTCGCCACCGGCGTTCGCAATGCCGCCCCCTATCGCAGCGTCGTCACCCACGGCTGGACCCTCGACGAGCAGGGCCGCCCCATGTCCAAGTCTCTCGGTAACTCCATCGAGCCCGCCGAGATTTCCGAAAAGTGGGGCGCCGACCTTCTCCGCCAATGGGTCGCTTCCGTCGAATATCAAGCCGACGTAAAAATGAGCGAGCGCGGTATGACCCAGCTCAGCGAAGCCTATCGCAAGATTCGCAACACTTTCCGCTTCGCCCTTGGCAATCTCAGCGACTTCCACCCTTCGCACGACGCCCTCGCCAACGAACAACTCGAAGAAATCGATCGCTGGATGCTCGACCGCACCGCCGAACTCGTCAAAAAATGCCGCGAATGGTATTCGAACTACGAATTCCACCGTGTCTATCACGCCATCCACGACTTCTGCGTCGTCGATCTCAGCTCTTTCTACTTCGACGTCCTCAAAGACCGCCTGTACACCAAAGCCCCCAAAAGCAAATCGCGCCGCTCCGCCCAAACCGCCGTCTGGAAAATCACCAGCGCCCTCGTCCGCCTCGCCACACCCATCCTCGTCTTCACCTCCGAAGAAATTTGGAAATTTCTCCCCAAATCCACCGGCGAACCCGACAGCGTCCACATCTCCGTCTTCCCGCAGCCCGAAGAACTAGCCTCCGGCCTCGCCAAAGACGCCGCCGACCGCTGGGCTCGTCTCGCGCAAGTTCGCTCCGCCGTCCTCGTCGCCCTCGAACAAGCCCGCACCGCCAAAACCATCGGCGGCGGCCTCGAAGCCAAAGTCCATCTCCACGCCGCCCCAGAACTCGCCGGCCTCCAATCACTACTCGACGAAAATCAGAAACTTCTTCCCGCTCTCTTCATCGTTTCCCAAGTCGTCGTCTCGCCCGCTACTATCGACGGCGCTACGACGAGCGAAGCGCTCCCGGGCCTCCAAATCAAAATCGATCGCGCTGACGGCAAAAAATGCGACCGCTGCTGGAACTACTCTATCCACGTCGGCGAAAACCCCCGCTACCCCACCGTCTGCGAACGCTGCACCGCAGCCCTCGCCGAAATCGAATCGTCCAACTCAGCCTCGGGAGCCGGAGCCGCACAATGACTTTTCCGTCTCATACCCCACACGCACTAACACGTCTCTCCATCGCCCCCAACCGCGCCATCGCGCTCCGGTCCTTTACTTCCTTTACCTCCTCTACATCCTCTCCCTCATGACCCTCCCCTGCCGCCTCCGCTTCCTCTGGCTCACCCTCGCTGTCGTCCTTCTCGACCGCGCCACCAAAGCCTGGTTTGAAACCCAAACCTTCGAAGGCTGGACCCACGAACTCATCCACCACTTCATCTATCTCGTTCACAGCCGCAATCCCGGCATCGCTTTCGGCGTTTTCGCGGACTCCGCCTCGCCCTGGACGCGCGTCATCCTCGTCACCGGCTCCGTCGCAGTCATTGTCGGAATTTCCTGGCTCCTCGTCAGCCTCAAAACCGGTACCGCGCTCACCGCCGCCGGCCTCGCCCTGCTCCTCGGCGGCGCCACCGGCAACGTCACCGACCGCATCCTCCACGGCGCCGTCACCGACTTCTTCGAAGTCTGGCTCGGCTCCTACCGCTGGCCCGCCTTCAACGTCGCCGACTCCGCCATCACCATCGGCGCCATCCTCATCCTCCTCGACGTCTTCTTCACCTCCGCCCACCACTCCGAACCCGAACCCTCCTGACGCCTGCTCCCAAGTCTTTGTAGGGGCGCAACCCGCCTGCCGCAGGCAGGCATGTTGCGCCCCGTCTCGGCAACTAACTCAACAGCATTCGCCCCGCCGAAACTTCTCAACAGCAGCGCACGTCACATAATCGTAGAGGTATTTGACGGATTCGCCAGCGAAGCATCCTCGCAGCGTTGATGGAACATCACTTAGCTGCGGCCCAACAAGCAATCAAACGCAGTTCTACTTGTGTGTCTGGAGGCTAACTTGAGAAAGTTTCTCTTCGCTTTTCTTCTCGTCGCTTCTCCCGCTTTTGCCCAGGATCAAGCTGCCGAAGCTCGGGTCGCCGCTGGCTGCGGCCCCGCGAGTGTTGAATTTAGCGTGAAGACGAACAAGGCCCAGCATCCCGCCCCGCAGCCAGAATCGGGCAAAGCGCTGGTCTACATTTTGGAAGAAGTAAAGACGGACGATCTAGGCTTCAAAATCGGCGGCGTCACGATGCGTCTCGGATTGGACGGCTCTTGGATCGGCGCCACCAGCAGCCAGTCCTATCTATTTTTTCCTGTGGACCCTGGCGATCATCATCTCTGCGCGAACTGGCAATCCAGTCTCGGCAGCCGCTCCAAACTCGGCTCTGCTCTGAGCCTCACTGCTGAAGCCGGCAAAGTGTACTTTTTTCGTGCCAAAGTCTACGCCATAACCGATCGCGATCATCCGCTTGGCATGAAGCTGGAGGCCATTGATCCGGCAGAGGCGCAATTCCTGATTTCCTCCTTTGCTTTGAGCACTTCGCATCCCAAAAAGTAATCTCCTGCAACGCTCTCCTCCGTCGAAACGCCACGCACCGCCCCGGTTTCTCGGGGCGGTTTCGTTTTGCCCGCTTCTATTGACGCCGTGCCATCTCCCGAATCTGATTCAAATACTCCACATAAATCGGAATCGGAATATCCGGCGAATCTCCATCATTCAAAAAATGCGACAATCGAATCTCCGTCGGAATCCCCGCAATTACTTCGCGAAATCTCGGCATCCCTAGAAACTTCACCTTCCAAATCTCCAGCATCAACCCCCGAAACTCCTCGCTGATAAATCCTATCTTCCGCTCACCCGAGTAAATCCCGTCAAAATGATGCTCCGCCATCGTCTTCCGCACCGGATCGTCCGGCCGCGAAAACTCGTAAACCAGCTGAAAAACGTCGGCTAAATCTCCCCACAAAACTTTTTCTTCAATCGCGCTAAATCGAAACGCCATCTCCCCGCGCTGTTGCGCGTGCCGCGCTTTCTCGCCTGGCTTCAGTCCATGCCTCCCCAACTCCTCCCGAAACCATCTCATCCGCTCCGGCGTTAGGTTATGCCGCAAAAACTCCACCGCATACGCATTCGCCAAATAAATCTTCGGATCGTCATCCAGCCTCTTCAGCCATGCGCTCCAATCCGTCCGCTCCACCAGCCCAGTCAGCTCTTTCAATTCGCCAATCGTCACGCTCGGGTGATATTTCACCGATTGCCAAAAATGTTCCGTCGAATCGTACGTCGCCCCGTAAAGCCGAATCCCTTCCTCAATCGGATACCAATTCGAAAGCACGCGTCCCGCAATCGACGGCGAAGCGCTCCAGCAGTTCATCGAATGCTTCCACTTCTCTTGCACCGCCACAAACTCTTCCGCATATCCCGCCGGCACCGTCTCCGCAACCCGCGCAATCGCCTCCCGAAGCTCCTCCCGTGTATGCGTCATCAGCATCTCCAGCGGCCGTTCATCCATCATCGAAACTACCCGGCTCTCAATCCCGCGCCGCAGCAACTCCCGCCCCAGCGCGGTCCGCTCCTTGTCATCCAACTTTCCTTTCCATCGCTCCTGCTGCGCCTCGATGTACGGAAACAATTCCCCCAGCGACTTGAACTCGATAAATCCATGCACCGCAAACGTTATCGGCTTCCCATCTTTCTCAATCACCGTCGAAGGCGTCACAATGGATTGCAACGAAATCTGCTGCGCCCGCGCTGGCACTCCAAAACTCATCGCCGCCGCAACACTCACAACCGCCCAAGCACCAACTCTCAGCCCTCTCTTCGCAAAAAAATTCATCGCGCTGCTTCGCCTAACACGGCCGCGCATCCCGCAGCCGCCCCAAAGAATTTCCTGCTTCATTTTTCTCCAAATTCTCATTTACAATCCCCCTTATGCGCAAGGTCGTCCTCGGCCTCGGCATCTCTCTCGACGGTTACATCGCCCGCCTCGACGGCTCCGTCGACTTCCTCTTCATGCCCAAAGACTATTCGATGGCCCCCTTTTTCGCCTCCATCGACACCGCTTTCATGGGCCGCAAAACCTTCGACGTCGCCCAAAAAATGGGCGGCGGTTTCGGCGGCTCCGTGAAATATTACGTCATGTCGCAAACCCAGCCGCCCGGCGAACGCCTCGGCGTCACCTTCGTCAACGACTCCCCCAAATCCTTTCTCGAATCGCTCCGCAAGCAGCCCGGCAAAAACATTTGGCACATGGGCGGCGGCGAACTCGCCCGCGCTTTCCTCCAGGAAGATCTCGTCGACGAACTCCACCTCGGCATCGTCCCCGTCCTCCTCGGCGAAGGCCTCCCGCTCTTCCCCAGTGGCTTCCCCCAGCGCAACTTCTCGCTGGTGGAACACAAATCCTTCTCGCGGGGACTTCTCTCCCTCCAATACGAACGCGCGCGCAAGCCTCCGAAGCGCGGGACTACCAAGCGAGGGACTGGGCGCGATTAGCCTGGTTAGCGTCTCTCTGTCTCGGAGAGTCGCCAGTGCATTTTATAATTTACTTATGATTTAAATTACTATTTTATACTTGAGGCTCCGCCGGAACCCGCGCGTGTGGGGGTCATGGGGATGTTGGCGTTGGCGCGGGAGAAGTAGCCGCGGCGGGCGCGGACTTGATAGCCCTTGTGCTCGGGGACTTCGATGGAGATTTTGTGGTAGCGGCCATCGAGAACGTAATTGGTGGGCAGATAGGCGATGGAATACTGGTTGCGGAGTTCGTCGCCGATGTCCTGGAAAGATTGATCGAGGTCATCGACGCGATAAGGGAAAAAGGCGCGGCCTCCGGTTTCATCGGCCAACTGCTGCAGAATTTTGTCGCCATCCGTCTTTAGAAACTTGCGGTCGGGATTCTTGTTGGCATCGGTGCCGGAGAGGGCGATCCACTGCGTGCTGGTGCTGATGGTGTAAATGACCACGCTGGTGCGCTGGGCCATTTCGATGGCCTCGGAGCGCGTGTGGGTGGAGAGATTGTCGTCGCCGTCGCTGATGAGAATCATGACGCGGCGAACGACGTCGGGCTGGTCACCGGGCGGGCGGGGAGGGTGGCTCAGCTGGCTGACGCAGGCTTCGTAAATCGCATCGTAGATGGCGGTGCCGCCGCCGGCGCGCGTTTTCAAAATCTGATCGCGAAGAACTCCCGTGTCACTGGAAAAAGGCTGGATGACTTGCGGTTCGTCGTCGAAGGTCATGACGAAGGATTCGTCTTTGTTGCGGCGCAAAACGCTATAGAGAAAGTTGACGGAGGCTTCCTGCTCGAATTTGATGCGGTCGCGGATGCTGTTGGAAGTGTCGAGGAGCATACCGATGCGGAGCGGAAGATCGGTCTGTTTGCTGAAGTAACGGATTTCCTGGGGAGCTTTGTCGTCCCAGATTTTGAAATCGGCTTTTTCCAGGTCGGGGACAAGTTTGTTGCGGCGATTGAGCACCGTGAAGAGGATGTCGACGAGGTTGACCTGAATGGGAATGGTGGTTTTCGGGCCGGTTTGCGGAGGCTCCGGGCTTTGCGGTTGAGGCGGCGATTGCGGTTTGGCGCTGGATGAGGGGGGAGCGGATTGCTGCGCCCGGTCGAGAAGCGGAGTCAGTAATAGTGCAAACGCCAGAAAAATGAAAAGGATTGCCCGTCGCATGAACACGATTATAGGTACCCCGCCAGTGCAGCGTCAATTCGCTGGGGCGATTCGCCGGCAGCGGCCGCAAGTTCGTGAAGAAAGCTTTTCAGTTCGGATGGCAGGGGAGCACGGACGTCGATCCACTGGCCGGTGCGCGGCTGGGCGAAGCCGAGTTTGGCGGCATGAAGAAAATTGCGGCCGAGCGCGGGAAGTTCGGATTTGTTTTTGTCCGATGCAGAGGGGCTGACGCGCAGTTGCGACGCGGCGCCGTAGAGCGTATCGCCGACGACGGGATGTTTGAGGGAAGAGAAGTGCACGCGGATTTG